>Ga0302202_10000398_pt1 | contig 57057 bp, 47 predicted proteins | sample II_Bog_N3_3_FD_194579 | JGI IMG/M metagenome (GOLD analysis project Ga0302202, IMG submission 194579) | Peat permafrost microbial communities from Stordalen Mire near Abisko, Sweden - II_Bog_N3_3 | ecosystem: Environmental > Terrestrial > Soil > Wetlands > Peat | place: Sweden: Abisko... | reverse complement strand
GACCCGCAGGACCCGCAGGACCGCCGAGGTCGGGGCGCCCCGGTACCGCCGCCGGTGGAGGAGGTGGCATGACGACGACACTGTCGGTGCCGGTGCTGCCTGCACTCGACCACGGCCGGGCCGGACCCGCCAGCCAGGTCCGCTCCGAGTGGACCAAGCTGCGGTCCGTGCGGTCCACGTGGATCTGCCTCGTCATCGTGTTCGTGGCCGGCGCCGGGCTCTCGGCCCTGGTGTCCAACATCGAGGCCGGTCAGTGGAGTCACCTGGGGCTGGCCGACCGGGCGTCCTTCGACCCGGTGCGGTTCAGCCAGACGGGCTCGTTCCTGTCCCAGTTCGTGGTCGGGGTCCTCGGTGCCCTCGTCGTCACCTCCGAGTACGCGACCGGATCGATCCGGACGACGCTCGCCATCACCTCGAGGCGGACGACGGTCCTGGCGGCCAAGTTGCTGGTGATCGGGGCGGTGATCCTCATCGTGGCCGAGGTGACGGCCTTCGCCTCGTTCTTCGTGGGCCAGGCCGTGCTCCTCGCGCACGGCGCCAAGGCGCTGCCGCCCGGTAGTTCGATCCTGACCCAGATCCGCAGCTCGTCGATCCCGTACGTGAGCCTGGCCGACGGCGGTGCCCTCCGGGCCGTCTTCCTGTCCGGGGTGTACCTCTTCCTGCTGTCCCTCCTCGCCTGTGCCATCGGGTTCGTCCTGCGCCACACGGCCGGCGCCATCGCCGCGTTCGTCGGGGTCCTGCTGGTGCTGCCGCTGATCGTGAGCGTCCTCCCCTCGAGCGTCTCGCAGTCGTTCGAGAAGTACCTGCCGTCGAACCTCGGACTGGCCATGACGCTGGTGACCACGCGCAAGACCGACTTCGCCGGCGTCCTGTTCACCCCGTGGACGGCCACGGCCCTGTTGGCCCTCTACGCGGCCGTGGCCATCGTCGTGGCCAGTTGGCTACTGGTCCACCGGGACGCCTGAGGACCCGGGATGCCCGAGGGAACCGGGACGGTGGAGACCGGTGACGTCCGACTCGGACTCGTGCTGGGCGGCGGCGGGGTCGCCGGGGTGGCCTGGCACACCGGCCTGCTGCTCGGGCTGGCCGACGAGGGCATCGACCTGACGTCGGCCGACCGGATCGTCGGCACCTCGGCCGGGGCCACCGTCGCCGCGCAGGTGGGTGGGGGCGCCACCCTGGACGACCTGTTCCGGCGCCAGATCGACCCGGACGCCGCCGCCACCGAGATCCACCCCGAGCTGTCGGTCGCCGATCTGTGGGAGCGGATGGCCCCGATCTACGCCGACGCGGTCGACGACGAGGACCGCCGACGCCGCCTCGGCCGTCTCGCCCTCGACGCCGCCACCGTGGCCGAACCTGTGCGCCGTCAGGTGATCGCCGCCCGACTCGACGGATTGGACTGGCAGGGCGACCGGGTCGCCGTCGTGGCCGTGGAGGCGACCACCGGGGCGAGGCGGGTCTTCGACCGGGCGACCGGCGTGGACCTGGTCGACGCCGTGACCGCCAGTTGTGCGGTGCCCGGGGTGTGGCCGACGGTCACCATCGAAGGGAGCCGTTACCTGGACGGCGGCATCTGGTCGATGACCAACGCGGACCTGGCGGTGGGCTGCGACCGGGTCGTGGTGCTCGCTCCGTTCACCGACGAAGCGATGCACACCGAACTGGCCGGCCTGGGTGCCGGGGTGCGGTCGGTGGTCGTCACCCCCGACGACGCATCGCTCGGGGCGTTCGGGGCCGACGTGCTCGATCCGGCCGTCCGTGGGCCGTCGGCACGGGCCGGGAGGACCCAGGGCCACGCCGAGGCCGGGCGGGTCGCCGGGGTGCTGGCCGGCTGAGTTCCGGGGTCAGCCGGATCCGTCGCGGTCGAAGAGGACCCGACCGCTCGGGACCTCGACGAGCGCACCCGAGGTGACCCGGGCCACGGTGGGGAGCGTGGCGTCGGCCAGGACCTCTGCCGCCACGGCCCGTGCGCCCTCATCCAGGCCGGTCGCCAGCGTGCAGTGCGGGACGAACCGACCGACGTCGTAGTACGGGCGCAGCCGGGACGGAGTGGCCGAGTAGGCGGCGATCACCTGGGCGTGGACGGCGAGGAGGTGCCCGGTCGGCACCACCTGCAGGAAGACCACGCCGTCGGCGGTCGGGAAGGATCCCGGCCCGGCAAACTCCAGTGGCAGTCCCACGCCGGACCCCACCGGATCCGACAGCTCGGCCCAGAGTCGGGCCGGGTCCCCCTCCTCGAAGACCGCCAGGGAGACATGGGGACGGTAGGGCCCAGCTCCGCCACCGCCCAGTGACGGGACGCCGGCGTCGTCGAGGCGTTCCCACAGCCGGCGCACCGCGGCATCGGCCTCCGGGTCCAACGACAGCTCGACGGCGAACGGCACGGATACGAGGATGGCCATCGCCCGGTGCGACGTCAATCGTCGCGGGTACCCACACCCCGGGCCGGGGGTGTCAGCCCCCGAGGCCGGCGGCCGCCACGACGGCGCGGGACAAGGGACGGACGAGGCCCCGCAACGTGTCACAGCCCTCTTCACCGATCGCCTCGTAGGGATAGACGGACAGCCGGTCCGTGGCCGCTTCGATGTCCTGGCGGACCGCCATCCCCTCGTCGCTGAGGGACAGGCGGTCGGCGTCGGCGGTGGGCGTCAGCCACCCGCGCTCCCGCAGTCGCTCGGCGCCCTGGACCCACTCCTCCGCACTCCACCCCCGCGTGGCCCGCAACAGGTCCATCGGGAGTTCGGCCGTCGCTTCGTGCATCACCAGGGCCTCCACCGGGTCGAGCCCGTGGTGGACCAGCAGGGCGACGTGGCCGTCCCCCCGGAACTCGCGCAGCAACGTCTGGGCGTGCCACAGCCGCTCGAGCGGCGCCTCGGGCCAGGGGAGGTCGGCGTGTCCGGCGAACAGGGGCCGCCCCTCCCGCCGGTCGCCGGCCCGCAGGGCGGCCCGGGAGGCCAGGTCGGCGGCCCGGACGACGTCCTCGGAGTCGGCGGCGTCCCCCAGCATTCGGCGTAGGGCGGCGTCGGCCGCCCGCAGCCGGGCGGCGAGCACCTCGTGAGGAGGGACCCGCTCCCACACACCGTCCATCGACTTCTCGACGAGGGACGGGCGGAAGTTGAAGAAGGTCGCGACCACCGTGCCGGCCGTGACCGCACCCATGGGGGCCGAGCGGGAGGCGAAGTAGCCGGACTGCCCGTGGAGGCCCAGGGCGCGGTAGGAGTCGGCCGCCTCGGCGGCGAAGTACACCATGCCGTGCAGGGGCTCCACGGTCCGCCAGGTCTTGCGGGCGGTCAACGGGGTCACGGGCGACGGATCGTGGCTCATGGCCCACGGTACCCCGGTGGGGGGCCCCGGGAGTGGTCCCGTATAGTGCAGAGCAGCAGGTGCAGTACCGGAGCGGCCCCCGGTAGGGGGCCCCGGAGCGGGCAGTGCACAGGACGTCAGGACGCAGGAGTCGACGATGTTGAACGGTGTCTCGGGCATGGTGGGCGAGTCGGCGGTGGTGACCAAGGAGCTGTCCGGTCCCCATCAGCCGGGCTCGGTCCTGGCCCGCGGCGAGGAGTGGTTCGCCCGGTCGATGTTCCCGGGGACGAAGATCGCCCCCGGCACCACCGTGGTGGTGGCCGACGTCGAACGCGGCCTGCTCGTCTGCTACCCGTCCGACGACGTCTGAGGCCCCGACGGCGACCGGGCCGCCGTGCGGATCCCGTCCTCGCGTGCCTCGGGGCACCCGGTCGGACGCCCGGTGCGACCCCCGTTGCCGTCCGACGCTCGTTGTGGGTCTGAAGGTGCCTAAGGTGGCGTCAGGAGGTGGTCACCATGATCATCGGTTCAGTAGCGGTGGACGTCGGCGTGGCGGTGGTGGCGTTCTTCATCTTCGCCCTCATCGTCATCTTCCTGAAGTCCTCCATGAAGGTGGTCCAGCAGGGCTGCGTCGGCGTCGTCAAGCGCTTCGGCGAGTTCAAGACCATCAAGCAGCCGGGGTTGCACGTCCTGCTGCCCCTGGCGGACCGCATGGACAAAGTCGACGTCCGCGAGTTCCCGCGCACGGGCGACCAGCAGGCCGTGATCACCAAGGACAACGTGTCCCTGTGGGTGAGCGCCACGATCTTCTGTCAGGTGACCGACGTGAAGCTCGCGCTGTTCGAGGTCAACGACTTCGGCCTGGCTATCGACCAGATGGCCCGCACCGCCCTGCGCGCCGTGTTCGGCGAGCTGACGCTCGACGAATCGCTCTCCGAGCGGGAGACGATCAACTCCAAGATGCAGGACCACATGGCCGAGGCCACACTCAAGTGGGGGGTCCGCCTCAACCGGATCGAGATCCTCGACATCACGCCACCGACCAACGTCCTCCAGGCCATGTCGGAACAGAAGGAGGCGGAGCAGCACAAGCGGGCCGCCATCTTGAAGTCCGAGGGTGAGCAGCAGGCGGCCATCAACAGCGCCCAGGGTCGCAAGCAGGCCAACGTGCTCGAGGCCGAGGGTCAGAAGCAGGCGTCCATCCTGGCCGCCGAAGCCCAGAAGCAGGTGCTGGAGCTACGTGCCGACGGTGAGAAGCGCGCCGCGGAACTGCGTGGTGAGGGCGAGGCGCTCGCACTCGACGCCATCGACAAGGTGGCGATCCACCCGAACACGCTAGCCATCATGCAGCTGCGGGCTCTCCAGGCCGTCGCCGTGTCGCCGAACGCCAAGGTGGTCGTGCCCTACGAGGCCGCGGGCCTGGTGGGTGCCGCATCGGTGCTCGTCGACGCCATGAAGGATGCCGGGACCGTGCCCGAGGTGGCGGTGGCCGGCAACGGCAAGGCGTCGGGCTGAGGTAGCCCCCGCCCCCCCAACCCGCGGCCCCCGGCTGGGGTGACGCGGGGTCAGGTCGTCCCGTGGAAGCGACTGGCGAAGGCGCGTAGCGGCAGGTCGGCGCTGGTGATCAGACCCGGTGCGGCATCGCACACGGAGCGCAGCGCGTTGAGGGCCGGCATCCCCGTGATGGTCATGCCCAACGAGGCGAAGTACTCGGGGGTCCAGGATCCCGTCGGCATGCCGGCGGCCGGAAAGATCATGTGCCGGTTGACGATCGTCGGATCGCCCTCGATCGTGGTGATGTAGCAGCCCTGCACGTTCCACTTGGGCTCCGTCAAGGGCGTCATCTGCCATTCGAGGTGCATCTCGATCTTGGACTCACCGTCGGCGATGCCCTTGAACTTGGCGAGGCTCGAACCGACGGAGCCCTTCGGCAACGTCCACCAACCGAGGTCCACCTCCTCGGTGCAGGCACCGAGTTCGCACTCGAACTCGATGCTGTCGATGGCGAGGTCGAGGCAGTCCGCCACGAGGTAGATCGAATCGCCGAAGACGGTGCATCCGGTCTCGAGCAGTCGGGGCACCTCCGGATCGTCCACGGGCCGCCCGTAGCCGACGTTCTTCCAGGTATCGACCGAGTGGTGGCAGGAGACGTCGACCGTCTCGAGCACGGTGATGTGGTCCACCCGGCCCATGCCCGCGGTCGCCACCACGCTCAGGATCTGGGCGAGGCCCGGGTTCATACCGGTGCCGTAGAAGGTCGTCCCCCCACGTTGGCACGCCGCCTCGACGAGCTCTGTCGGTTTCCGTCCCGAGGGATGGGGATGGTTGCGGTCCCGGTGGTACCCGGTGATCCAGTCCGAGGTGGTCACCACGTTGACGCCGCGCTCGAGGAAGGTGCAGAACATGTCGACGTCCGGCCAGACGCCGTTGAAGTTGACGACGTCCGGCTCGGAGGCGAAGACGTCCTCGAGGTCGTCGGTGGCGATGACGCCGAGGGGCGCCAGTCCGACGATCTCACCGGCGTCACGGCCCACCTTGTCGGGCGAGTAGCAGTACAGGCTCACGAGCTCGAGATCGGGATGGTCCCGGATCCGGCCGATCATCTCCGAGCCGACGTTGCCGGTGGCCACCTGGGCCACGCGCAGAGGTGTGCTGGACAAGGTGATCCCCCTCACCGTTCCGGCTCCGAGCGGAGCGCCGTCGTCGCAGCATACGGTCGAGTCGGACACCTGTCCAGAGAGTTGTCTGGATACGTGTCCGATATTCGGCTGACGGCGGTCGGACCGGACCTCACGCAGCCCCGCACCAGGTCGTGAGTGCCTCTCGCAACCCGGCGTCCCCGTCCTGTCCGACCCAGGCGACATAGCCGTCGGGACGGACGAGGAGGGCCGTCGGAGCGCGGACCGGTCCCACCACCGGAAGCTCCCAGGGACCGGAGTACTCCGCGGTGACGGCGGTGATCCGGTCGCCCCAGGCGGTGACGTCGGGCGCGTCGGCTCCGCCGAGATCGAGCATCAGCGCCTTGGCGTCGTGCAGGAGGGTGACCAGCCGCAACGGTCCGTGGTCCGTCATCAGATCGAGGTCGGGCATGCGTCGGCCGAGCAGGGGATGGCCCGCACCGAGGTCGTAGTGGATGTCCAGACCGGAGAGCATCCCGCCGATCTGCTGTCGGGGTCCGTCCATGGCCAACAACCCGGACACCGTGTCCCGCAGCGCCTCGGTCCGCGCGTCGCCACCGAAGAGCGCCACCTGCGCCATGGTGTTCCGCAGTACGCGCGCCCCGACCGGGTGGCGCTCGGCGTGGTACGTGTCGAGCAGGTCGTCCGGTGATGTCCCACCGACCACCTGTGCCAGTTTCCATCCGAGGTTGACGGCGTCCTGCACGCCGGTGTTCAGGCCCTGGCCGCCTTGGGGGCCGTGGATGTGCGCGGCGTCCCCGGCGATCAGCACCCGGCCGGCGCGATAGGTGGCGGCCTGGCGTGTGGTGTCGTTGAACCGCGAGATCCACGACGGGTCGCGGGCCCCGAAGTCGGTGCCGTAGGCAGCGACGAGCGCCTCACGCACTTCCGGCAGGTCCGGTTCACCGACGTGTCCGCCCGGATGCTCGACCAGGACGACCCGGAAGCGCCCGGTTCCGGCGACGGGGCCGATTCCGCCCCCCTCGCGCCGGATGCCGACCTCGGGCTCGGCATCCATCTCGACCTCGGCGAGCAACCAACTCGTGGACGGGTCCCACCCGGGGAAGTCGATGCCGGCCGCCTTACGGACAGCGCTCCGTCCCCCGTCGCATCCCACCACGTACCGGGCCCGCACCGATCGGTCGTCCGACAGCTCGACGTCGACACCGTCGTCGTGCGGGGTGAAACCCGTCACGCCACGCTCGCGGATGATCGGCACGCCCAACTCGTCCACCCAGCCGCCCAGTATCCGTTCGAAGTCGCTCTGCCACAGGGCGAGCCCGTAGGGGTGTCGACTGGGGAAGTCGCTGATGTCCAGAGGGATGCCGGCGAAGGCCTGGACCTGCAGCGCCTGTCCCTCGGCGAGGAACCGATCGGCGACGCCGCGTTGGTCCAGCACCTCGATGGTGCGGGCGTGGAGCCCGCCGGACCGTGAACCGTCGAGGCCGGGACCCGCACGCCGTTCGACGATCACGACGTCGACATCGGCCAGTGCCAGCTCGGCGGCCAGCATCATCCCCGTCGGACCGCCTCCGGCGATCACCACTGCGTGCTCGACCATCCTGTTCCCCTCTCCCGTCTCCCGTGCCGGTGCGCCGTCCTTGCGGGAGATTGAACACAGTGACCGGTCGCTGGCTGCAAGCGGTCGCCGCGGGTTACGATGGACATGGCGGAACAGTTCCGGGCGTCGAGCTCCCTCCGGTCGGAACGTGTGCTCCTGGTGAGTCGCTCTGAGTCTTCCGTGGCGACCTAGGCTCCCACCGTGCCGTCGTGGAGGGTGATCGAAGAGGCCGAGCCCGATTTCGCGCGACGCGTGCGTCGACTGGTGGATGCCGGACGCCACAAGACGATCGCCACCCTGCGGGCCGACGGATCACCGAGGATCTCGGGCATCGAGTGCGAGTTCGTCGACGGCGAACTCCGTTTCGGCTCCATGACCGGGTCCACCAAGGGGGCGGACCTGGCGAGGGACCCCCCGGTTCGCCCTCCACGGTCCGACCTTCCACCCCGAAGAGGGCAGGGAGGGTGCGTGGCCGGGTGAGGCGAAGATCGCCGGTTGGGCGCTCCCCATCGGACCCGTCGCTCCGGAGGGCGCCGAGGGTGCCCCGGACGGGGAGCTGTTCGCCGCCGACATCACCGAGGTCGTGATCACCCGACTCGACGACACGGCCACCAGGCTGGTCGTCGAGTCCTGGACGCCCGGGCGCGGGCTGCGCCGGGTGGAACGGGACTGATCCGGTCCGGTTCGGCCGACGCCGATCGGGCTACTTCATCTCCACCATGTCGAGGTACTCGTCCCGCCAGTGGGTGAACACCTCATCGGGCAGTTTGAGGGCGTGGGTGGGCTTCATGGCCTCGACGAAGGCCCGGTCGTGGCTGACCACGACGATGGTCCCCGGCCAGTCGGCCAACATGGTGCCCACGGCCTCGATCGACGTGGGATCCAGGTTGTTCGTCGGCTCGTCGAGCAGCAGCACGTTGGCCTGACCGGCGGCCAGCATGGCCAGGCCGAGCTTGGCCCGCTCGCCGCCCGACAGGGTCTTGGGCATCTGGTAGGCGACGTCGCCCACGAGGCCGAACGAACCGAGCAGCGCCCGGCGCTCGGTCTCCTTGGTGAGGATCCGGTCGTCGATGTTGTCGAGCACACTCACCGACAGGTCGACCTGCTCGTGCTCCTGCGCGAAGTAGCCGAGCGACACGTTGATGCCGGGCTCGACGGTCCCGGCCGTCGGCTCCTGCACGCCGGCCAGGCAGCGCAGCAGGCTGGACTTGCCGGCACCGTTGCGGCCGATCACCACCGCCCGGTCACCGCGCCGGAGGTGGAAGTCGACGTCGGCCAGCACGGTGTTCGAGTCGTAGCGCACGCACAGGTCGGTGACCCGGAGCGGCACCTCGCCGGACCGTGCGGGGATCGGCAGTTTGAACGAGCTCTTCTTCTCGCGCTTGTGGACCTCGGTCCTCCCGCCCTCCAGGCGCTCGACCCGCTTGTCGAGGGACTTGGCGATGCGGGCCCGGCGGTTGGTGCTGCCCCGCATGGAGTCGGCGAGCTTGGACAGCCGGTCGATCTCGCGCCCCTCCAGCTCGGACGACCGTTCGCGCTGGGACAGGTCGGCCTCGAGCTGCACCAGGTACGAGGAGTACGTGCCCTTGAACTCGGTGAGCCGGGCATCGGACAGGTGGAGCACCTTGTTGATGGAGCGGTCGAGCAGCTTCAGGTCGTGGGAGACGACCAGGATCGCTCCGGGGAACGACTCGAGTTCGTCCATCAGCCACTTCTTGGCCGGACGGTCGAGGTGGTTGGTGGGCTCGTCCAGGATCATGGTGTCCGGGCCCTGGAAGAGGATCCGGATCAGGTCGACCCGACGGCGCTGTCCGCCCGACAGGCTCTCGATGTCCTCGAGCAGCAGTTCCTGGCGGAGCCCGAGCCCGTCAGCCAACCGGGACATGGTGGCCTCGGCCTCGTAGCCGCCGTTCTCGCGGAACTGCTCCTCCAGATCGGAGAAGAGGGCGATGTTCTCGGTGGAGGGGTCCTTGGCCATCTGGGACCGGGCCTTGCCGAGGGCGTCGTCGAGGACGTCGAGGCCGCGCCCGGAGAGCACATGGGAGAAGCCGTTGGGCTCGAGGCCGAGCCCGTGCGGCTCGGGGACCTGGGGAAGGTAGCCGTAGGTGCCGCGGATGGCGGCGCTGCCCGTCGAACGCACGTTGCGTCCGGGCTCGCTGATGACCACCGAGATGAACGTGGACTTGCCGGTGCCGTTGCGCCCGACCAGGCCGACCTTCTCCCCGGCGCCGACGACGAACGAGGCGTCGCGCAACAGGGTGCGGTCACCGATCTCGATGGTGAGGGAGGAGCCGACGATCATGGGAGAGGGGAGGGTGGACCGGTGCCCCCGGGTGGTGACCCGGGCGGGTGCCGGAGTGTTCCGGCGAGGTCGACCCCTGCAGTCTCCCACACGCACCACCGGCCCCGATCCGCAGGCCGGCCACGCCGCGGGCGCCGGCACACGGTGGCGCCGGAACGCCTCAGGCCCGCCGACGGGCGGACCGTGCGCAGCGGCGCACCCGGGCCCGCCGGTGCTGGACCATGGCCCGGAAGGCGAACTGGTGGATCGGCCACAGCAGCCACCAGTAGGCCATGCCGATCACGCCCTTGGTGCGCAGCGACCCCACCTGTTCGATGGCGGGAGGACCGGACGGCGCCACACGGAAACCGAGCCAGGCCTCGCCGCAGAACCATTCGTAGGAGCGGAGGACCAGTGCCTCGTCCTCGCGCACCACGATGGTCCACCAGTCGACCCGTGCGCCGGGGAGCATCTCGGCGGCCGGTCCGAGCCGCATGTCCTCGCCGAACAGATGTCCGAGGGTGATGCGCAGGAGCCAGGCGAACGGCAGGCCGTACCAGGACAGTCGGCCCCCGCAGTCGTCGAGGTCCTGGGCGAAGCCGGGCACCGTGCCGTCCACCGCGACGTCGCGTGGGCGGAGGAGTGCCCGCGAGCGGTCGGTGTAGACGCCCTCCTCGAGTCCGTGCCGGCGGGCGAAGAGCGTGGCGGTGATCCAGTCGGCCTGGCTGTCGAGGGCGGCCCGGATGGCGGCCTCGACGGTCAGTGGCCGCACGGTGAAGGCGGCGTCGGTGTGGTCACGCGTACGCACCGTCACCTCGTTGGTCAGGCTTTCGATGAGTGCGTGGCTGACGGTCGAATCGACCGGCGTGACGAGGTCGACCCAGTGGGCGGACAGCGCCGGGGTGAGGACGGGCACCTTCACGACGAGGCGGCGCCGCAGCCCGCGCACCCGGGCGTAGGTGTCCATCATCTGGCGGTAGGTGGTGGCGTCGGGGCAGCCGACCTCGTACACGCCGGGAGCGACACCGGTCGACTCGACCAGGTACGCGAGCAGGTCCTGGAGGGCGATGGGTTGGATGGACGTGTTGACCCAGCGGGGGCAGACCATCATCGGGAGGCGCTCGGTCAGGTAGCGGACCATCTCGAAGGAGATGCTTCCGGCACCCAGCACCACGGCGGCGCGCAGCTCGACCACGGGGACCCCGGTGGACCCCAACACCACCCCGACCTCCTGGCGGCTGGCCAGGTGGACCGACAGGTCCCCGTGTCCGAGCCCGCCCAGGTAGACGATACGACCGACCCCGGCCCGCGACGCCGCCTCGGCGAATGAGGCCGCCAGGTCGCGGTCCCGTCCGGCGAATCCGGGACCCCCGGCCATGGCGTGGACCAGGTAGAAGGCGGTGTCACATCCGGTGAGGGCGCGGGTGACCGCCTCCACGTCGGCCACGTCGGTGGCGTGGACCTCGACATGATCCCGTTCGTGGAAGTGCGATCCGTCCCGCAGCAGGGCGTGGACGTCGAATCCCTCGGACACGAGGCGCGGTACGAGGTGGATGCCGACGAATCCGCCGGCGCCGACCACGGCGGCCCGCCTCCGGGGGCCGACACCGTTCCCGGTGGTCATCCGCCGGACACGAGGAGGTCCCCGCCCACCGGGGGCGTGGGATCGTCCGCCGTCTCCAACCAGCGGTCGGGGAGGTGGACGGGTCGGGGCCCGTTGGTGTGCCCCCGGGCCATACGCAGCGACTCGGGCGGGAAGTCCAGCGACTGGTCGAGTCCCCCGAGCAGCCCGGCCACCTCGGCCATGGTCGAGGCCAGGGCGAGGGAGCGGCGGACCTGGGGTCCCACCGGGAACCCCGTCAGGTACCACCCGGCGTGCTTGCGGAACTGACGGGTGCCCTGCAGCTCGCCGAAGAGTCCGCAGAGCAGTTCGAGGTGGACCAGCATCATGGAGCAGATCTCGCCGAGGCCGGGCGGGTCGGGCACCGGTCGTCCGCGGAAGGCCGCGGCCAGGTCCCGGAACAGCCACGGGCGTCCCAGGCAGCCACGGCCGACGACCACGCCGTCGCACCCGGTGTCGGCCATCATGGCCAGCGCGTCGGAGGCCTCCCACAGGTCGCCGTTGCCGAGGACGGGGATGGTGGTGACCGCCTCCTTCAACCGGGCGATGGCCTCCCAGTCGGCCGTCCCCGAGTAGAGCTGCTCGGCGGTGCGGGCGTGCAGGGTGATGGCGGCCACGCCCTCGGCCTCGGCCGTCCGGCCGGACTCGAGGTACGTCAGATGCGCGTCGTCGACCCCCTTGCGCATCTTGACGGTGACCGGCACCGTTCCGGCGTTGGTCACCGCCGCACGGATGATGTCGCGGAACAGGGCCCGGTGGACCGGCAGCGCGGCCCCCGCCCCCTGACGGGTGACCTTGCCGGCCGGGCAGCCGAAATTGATGTCGATGTGGTCCACGCCGATCTCGTCCACCAGCCGCCGCACGGCCTGGCCCATGACGGTCGGGTCGACGCTCGACAGCTGCACGCTGCGCACCGTCTCGTCGGCACCGAACGACGCCATGCCGAGGGTCTTGGCGTTGCCCTCCACCAGGGCCCGGGCGGTCACCATCTCGCTCACGTAGAGGCCGGCCCCGTAGCTCCGGCACAGGGTGCGGAAGGCGCTGTTGGTGACGCCGGCCATGGGGGCGAGGACCACCGGGACGTCGACGACCAGATTGCCGATCTTGAGCTCGGGCGCGCCCGACGCGACGGACGTCCGGCCGGGGGCGGCGTCAGGCACCGCGGGTGTCCGTCCACAGGTCGGTGACCGCGACGCCCAGTCGGCCGAGCAGGCGGCGCAACGCGGGCAACGACAGGCCGATGACATTGCTGGGATCGCCGTCGATCCCGTCGACGAACGGGGCCGAACGACCGTCGAGGGTGAAGGCGCCGGCCACCGACAGCACGTCCGGTGTGGCCAGGTAGGCATCGAGTTCGGGATCGGTCGTGACCGCGAACCGGACCGTGGTGCCCACCACCTCCTCGGCGCGCCCGCCGGACGCCTCGTCGATCACGCAGTGCCCGGTCCACAAGGTGCCCGAGCGGCCCCGCATGGCCTCGAGCCAGCCGCGGGCCTGCTCGATCGAGGTCGGCTTGCCGTGGGGTCGGCCGTCGAACTCGAGCAGGGAGTCACAGCCCACCACCAGGGCGTCGCCGTCGGGTCGGGCCACGGCGGACGCCTTGGCCGCGGCCAGCCGTCCGGTCGATCCGGCCGTGTCCGTCGGGTCCACGTCGTCCTCGGGAACGCCGCTGACCACGACGACAGGGTCGAACCCGGCATCGCGGAGCAGGCCCAGGCGCGCGGGCGAGCCCGAGGCGAGGACCAGGGTGCGGGACGGCATGCGTCAAGCCTAGGGCGGGGCCGCGCGGGTGCGGCCCCGGGGCGTCACCGGACCCGACGGGCCCCTGGGCGGGGACCGCCCGACCCGGGCGTCGACCCCGGCGGTCGGGTTGCGCGATCCTGGGGGGCATGACCGACACCGGCATCACCCTGGCCCCCGTGCAGGTGGACCCCGAGCTCGACGGGGACCACGAGCGCATGTCCCACATCGTGCTCGAGGGGTTCAAGCCCCAGAAGGGTGACTTCATCTCCGCCGGGCCGTCGGTCGTCGAGGGCATGGTGAACGGCACGGCCGTCAAGGCGCTGTGCGGCAAGATCTGGGTGCCGGGCCGCAATCCCAAGCGCTATCCGATCTGCCCCACCTGCAAGGAGATCGCCGAGGGCCGGGGTTGGAAGGTCCCCCAGGGCTGAGGAGATCTTCGCCGGGGGGTGGGTCCCGAGGTCAGCCGGCCGGGTTGCGAAGGGTGGGGAGCAGTCGCTTGGCGTCGCGCTCGGTCTCGAGGATCGTGGTCAGGCTCGAGAGCGCCGACCGGTCGTCGTCGGCGAGGTTGTGCCGTTCCTCGGGGTCCACGGTGAGGTTGTGCAGCTCGAACAGCTCCTCGGCGGGAGGGGCGAGGAACGGGTTGAGCGGGATGCCGTGCTCGGCGTTCCACTCGTCGAGGCGCTCGTAGTAGCGGTTCAGCTTCCACAGCTCGGCGGACCCGTCGGCGCCGCTCGGCAGGGTGGCCACCACCGATTCGACGCTGGTCGCGCCGGTGATGGCGTCATAGGGGACACCGGTGAGGATGTTGACCTGGGACGATCCCTGGGTGACGTTGTCCTCGGTCATGAAGTAGATCGGCGAGGCCACCGACTGCTGGTCCACCCGGCCCCGGATCAGGTCGCTCAGGTCGCGGCCGGGTAGCGGATGGGCCTCCGTGTGGTCGGCCCCCACCCCGGCGGCCGCCTGCTCGCGGTCGATACCGGCGAGACCGAGGAGGGTGGGTACGAGGTCGACGTGGCTCGTCGGCACCGAGATCCCGGGACCGCCGGCGGCGATGCCGGGTCCGGCGACCACCAGCGGTACCCGGACGGCCTCGTCGTACGCGTTGAACCACTTCTGGATGAGCCCGCCGTGGGCGCCGAGCAGGTCACCGTGATCGGAGGTGAGCACGACGACCGTCTCGTCGGCCATGCCGCTGCGCTCGAGGGCATCGAGTATCCGCCCGATGGCGCGGTCCACCAGGTGGTGCAGGTGGTAGTACAGCCGTCGGTAGGCCTCGTCGGTCGCCGTCTCGTAGACCATCTGGGCCCAGGCCTGGGCGAACGCCGCCTGACAGGGCGGCCGCCCGGCGAACGAGTCACCCTGGGAGGGTGCCTCGGTCACGGAGGGGACCGCATCGTCGGGAGGGCCGAACTGGAGGATCTGGTCCCATCCGAATCCGGCGAACGTGATGTCGTGTGGATTCACGAAGGAAGCCACCGTGAGCCACGGTCCGTCGGTCCTGGCCTCCGCCAGTTCGTCGAACAGCTCGACCACCTGCTCGGCGAAGACACCGTCACGCACCGTGCCGCAGTCCGAACGGGAGGCACCGTGCGGTTCGCGTCCTACCCACCCCGAGAACCCGAACGGGTCGAGCCGGTCGGCCCGACGGTAGGCGTCCACGGCCTCGGGGATCATCCGGCCCTCGTCGTCGGACGCCATGATCCCTTCGTGGGTCCCGGGGGTCATGAGGTCGGCGTGGGAGACGTGCCACTTCCCGCGGTAGTGGGTGCGGTAGCCGCCGGCCCGGAACCAGTCGCCCAGGGTGGGCACCGAGTCGGGGTCCAACCAGTTGAGGGTGGGGTCGTCCGAGGTCTTGGACGTACCACTGGTCGAGGACACGCCGTGCAGCGACGGGTACTGGCCGGTGAACAGGGTGGCCCGACTCGGGGTGCAGGCCGTCGAACCGGCATAGTGGCGATGGAACTCCAGGCCACGGGCCCGCAGTCCGGCACGGGTGGTCAACTGGGAGGCGCGGAACGCCCGGACGGCGTCGGTCTCGTAGGGGGGCGGGTAGCGCTCCTCGTCCGTCATGATCAGCAAGACGTTCGGTCGTTCCATGGCACCAAGATATTCCGAGTTGCAACCGCATCGCGACTACGACCGACCCGGGGTCCGCCCGACCGGTCGCCGAGCGCCCCGGGCGGTACGCTGGGGCCAGAATTGCACGGCATCCGGCCTGCTCCAGCCCTCGGCCCTCCGGTATGACCTTGCCCGCATGCGCCACGGCGTCTGGGAGGTCCCATGGGTCACACTGCGCTCGCCGCCGAACCCCTCACTGCGTGTGATCCCACCGGTGACGGCCCTCCGCCCCGGGTCCACGCCTCGCAGAAGGTGATCACGTCCGCCATCGTCGCCGGGCCGGCCGTCGCCCTCGGACTGGCCGTCTGGTGGCTGTGGGGCGGTGTGCTCGATCTCACCGACGTGGTCATCGCCCTGGGGCTCTACGTGATCACCGGGTTCGGTATCACCGTGGGCTTCCACCGCCTCTTCACCCACCGCGGGTTCGCCCCGCACCGCGCCCTCAAGATCGCGCTGGCCGTCGCCGGTTCGATGGCCGTCGAGGGCTCGGTCACGAGCTGGGTGGCCACCCACCGACGCCACCACATGTTCAGCGACCACGCCGGCGACCCGCACTCACCCCACCGCTACGGGAGCCGGGGGACCGCACTCGTGCGCGGTCTGGCGTTCTCCCACGTCGGCTGGTTGTTCACGTCGGACGCCTCGAACGCCGAGCGCTTCGCCCCCGACCTGCTGCGGGACCGGGACCTGCAGCGGATCGGTCGTCTCTTCCCCCTGCTGGCCGTGGCGTCGCTGGCCATCCCGTTCGGCATCGGCTACGCCGTGTCCGGGTCCTGGGTGGGTGCGGTGACGGCCCTCGTCTGGGCCGGGCTGGTGCGGATGGCCCTCCTCCACCACGTGACGTGGTCGGTCAACTCGCTGTGCCACACCTTCGGGCGACGCAGCGACGAGACGGCCGACCGGAGCACCAACCTGTGGCCGCTGGCCGTCCTGTCGCTCGGCGACAACTGGCACAACGTGCACCATGCCCACCCGTCCTGGGCCCGCCACGGCGCCCGTCCCGGGATGGTCGACCCGTCGGCCTGGCTCATCCGCCGGTTCGAGCGGTGGGGGTGGGCGACCCGGGTGCGATGGCCCGGACCCGGAGCGGACACCGTCGGCTGAGCGCGACCCGGCCTCCGGACCCGGTCGTCAGGACCGGTGACCGACCTCCTGGACCATCCAGCCGTTGCCGTCCGGGTCGCTGATCTCGAAGAAGGTGTTGTAGTCGCGACGCTCGGGATCCGCACCCTCCTCGGGTCGTCCCTCCACGAAGTGGATCAGCGGGCCCGGAGCGGCACCCCGGGCGAGGAGTTCGTCGCGGGCCCGGTCGATGTCCTCCACGACCAGGTGCTGGCCCTGGAGCGTGCCGGCGGCTTCAGCGTTGTGCATCAGAGCGACGGCACACGCCGAGCCCGGCGGGACCACCTGGACCACCCGGAAGTCCGCTCCGGCGCGGTGGTCGACGATGAGGTCGAAGCCCAGGGAGTCGAGGTAGAACCCCTTGGCCACGTCCTGGTCGGCCACGGGCACGACCACCAGTTCCAGTTTCCAGTCCATCGTTCCTCCTCGCGGGTCGGCGGACATCACGGGATCGCCCGGATGCCTCGGATGATCAGGTAGATCGCGAACACCACCTCGATGACCGTAGCGATCATGCGGGTGTGGCTGCCGACCCAACGGTGGGTGGCGTCGAGGGCGTGGTCGGCCCGGCTGCCGAGGACGGAGGCGAAGGCGACCGGCAGGAGGACCGGCAGCAACACGATCACGTAGAGGACGACGAAGGCCACCACCTTGGCGGACGTCGTCGCCGTCGACCGCGTGATCTCGTGGACCGCGGGCAGCACCAGGAGCAGCGTGGAGAAGTTGACGATCATGCCGACGGCTCCGAATCCGACGAACCACGGCGTCGACGCCGTGGCGAGCCGGCCGGACATCCGCGACGAGTGGTTCTCGCCGACGGTGGGCGTGCGGATCCGGGAGCGGACGGCGAGCGCGCCGAGCAGCACCCCTGACCCGAGGAGCACGGCGGCGTCGGACGCCGACTTGTGGGAATGGTGGGCCTCGACGTGCTGGAGCACGGTGACGCACAGGAGCGAGAACGCGGCGAGCACCAGGGCCGCCCCGAGGGTGAGTGCCCACGCCCGGGCCAGGCGGTGCGTGGGTCCGGCGAGGACCAGCAACTGCAGGGCCAGGAGCGTCGGACTGACGGCGGCACCGAGCGCCAGGGGGAGAACGGCGACCAGCAGTTGGTCCATCGGGCCAACGTAACCCCGGGAGCAGGTGTCCGACGTGACCGCCGGCGCGACCGGACCGCTACCCGAGTTCCCGGACTAGGGGTCCGTGAGCTCCCCGTGGTCGCGGCAGCGGGCCCGGAACCCGGCGGGCGTGACGAGCACCGTCAGCCGCCGCCCGCACGTCGGGCAGAAGCGGGGTGGGTCGAGCGTGCGACCGCACCCGATGCACGACGTGGATCCACACGACGTGCAGTGGGTCGCCGTCACGTCGGCCGCGGGCACCGGATCAGAGCACCCCGGTCAGGGCGCCGACCGGCATCCGCAGATCGGCCAGCATCTGGAGGTCCTCGTCGGCCGACCGGCCGAGCGTCGTCAGGTAGTTGCCGACGATCAGCGCATTGATGCCCGACGTCATGCCCATCGACTGGAGCTCGCGCAGCGTGACCTCACGTCCGCCCGCGTAGCGGAGGATGACACCGGGCAGCCCGAGGCGGAAGAGGGCGATCCAGCGGATGGCCTCCCAGGCGGCCACCGGCTGCTCGCCGCCGAGTGGCGTGCCCGGTCGGGGGTTGAGGAAGTTCAGCGGGACCTCGGTGGGGTCGAGCTCCTGGAGCTGGGTGAGCAGCTCGATCCGCTGCTCGTCGGACTCGCCCATGCCGATCAGCGCACCGCAGCACAGTTCCATGCCGTGGTCGCGGACGAGCTGGCACGTCTCCTGGCGCTCCTCCCACGTGTGGGTGGTCACCACGTTCGGGAAGAACGAGCGCGAGGTCTCGAGGTTGTGGTTGTAGCGGTGGACGCCGCCTTCGGCGAACCGCCGGGCCTGGTCGTCGGACAGGAGCCCGGCGCTGACGGCGACGTTCAGTCCGGTCTTCTCCTGGACCAGGGGGACCAGCTCGAGGATCCGCTGCATCGTGCGCTCGTCGGGCCCGCGCACGGCGAGCACGATGCAGAACTCCGAAGCGCCGGCGGCCCGGGTCTCCTCGGCGGCCTGCAGCACCTCGTCGGTGTCGAGGAACGGCGTGGCCTTGACGGGCGTGTCGAACCGGGACGACTGCGAGCAGAAGTGGCAGTCCTCGGGGCAGCCGCCGGTCTTGGCCGACAGGATCCCCTCGACCTCGACCTCGGGGCCGCACCAGGCGAGCCGCACCTGATGGGCCAGGGCGGCGAGCGACGTGACGTAGCTGTCGGGCAGGGCGGCCAGCCCGGCGAGCTCGTCGCCGGTCAGCAGTCGCCGCTCGTCGAGCAGGGCGGACTCGGCGGCGTGGAGGCGCGCCCGGGCGTCGACCGGATCGATGGCGGGTCGCACGGGCTCGCCCCGACGGGGCGGCGACAGGGTGACCAGGGTGGGCTCGGGGGAGGTGGTGGTGTCTCCGGACATGGCTGCCACGGTAGTTGCCGCGGACCCCGGACCGGAAAACGGGTGGTGCCGCCCCGTCAGGCCGACGCCGGACCCGGTCCGGCGGGGTCGCCGAAGACCGGCGGCCGCTTCTCGCGCAGGGCGGCCACGCCCTCGCGGTAGTCGGGTCCGGCCATCATGGGGTCGAGCAGGGCCTCGGCGGCCCGCACCGACTCGGCCGCCGTCAGGTGGAACGCCTCGTAGACCTGGCGCTTCGAAGCGGCCAAGGAGGCCGGCGACACGGTCGTGGCGAGCATCCGGGCGTACCCGTGCACGTGGTCGAGGAGCTCGGGGCCGTCCACCACGTCCGTCACCAGGCCGAGGGCGTGGGCCTCGTCGGCCTCGAACGTCCGGCTCGACAGGATCAGGTCCAGTGCCCGGGGCAGTCCGATGAGGCGGGGCAGGAGCCAGGCCAGGCCGAAGGCACACGGGAGACCGAGTTTCCCGTGTGCCGTCGTGAACTTCGCCCCCCGGGCGGCAAAGCGGAGATCGCAGTAACAGGACAGGGCGAATCCGATGCCGGCCACCGGTCCGTTGACGGCGGCCAGGATGGGCTTGGGGATCCCGAAGTGGTACGCCAGCTCGGCGTCGAACTCGTCCCGCACCCCGTACCCCGGTGTGGCGAGGTCCTCGGGCGCCCCCGAGTCGTACGAGCCGCGGGCGGCGTGGCCGGCCAGGTCATCGGACTCGGCCCCGGCACAGAACCCGCGCCCCGCCCCGGTGACGACGATGATCCGCACGTCGGGGTCGTCGGCCGCCGCGGCCAGGTGGGTGCGGTACTCCGCGTTCATCGTCGCGGTCCACGCGTTGAGGCGTTCGGGCCGGTCGAGGGTGATGGTGGCGACGTGGTCAGCCACCTCGTAGCGCGTGGCCTCGAGGGGGGACGTCATGGCGTGCGGTCCGCCGCGTCACCGCGCCCGGAGAAGCGGGCCCGGTGACCGGAGCGGCTCAGTACCGGTAGTGCTCGGGCTTGTAGGGGCCGTCGACCGACACGCCGATGTAGGCGGCCTGCTCGGGCGTGAGCTGGGTCAGTCGCACGCCGAGCGCGTCGAGGTGCAGTCGGGCGACCTTCTCGTCGAGGTGTTTCGGCAGCAGGTACACCTTGTTCTCGTACTCGCCCGTGTTGGCGTAGAGCTCCATCTGGGCCATCGTCTGGTTGGTGAAGGAGTTCGACATGACGAAGCTCGGGTGCCCGGTGGCGTTGCCGAGGTTGAGCAGGCGGCCCTCCGAGAGGATGATGACGGCCTTGCCGTCGGGGTAGACCCACTTGTCGACCTGGGGCTTGATGTTGACCCGCTCGATACCGGGGGTACCCATCAGGCCGACCATGTCGATCTCGTTGTCGAAGTGGCCGATGTTGCCCACGATCGCCTGGTGCTTCATCTTGGCGATGTGTGCGGAGGTGATGACGTCCTTGTTGCCGGTCGTGGTGATGAAGATGTCGGCCGTCTCCAACATGTCCTCGAGCGTGGCCACCTGGTAGCCCTCCATGGCGGCCTGCAGCGCGCAGATCGGGTCGATCTCGGTCACGACGACCCGGGCGCCCTGGCCCCGGAGTGATTCGGCGCAGCCCTTGCCCACGTCGCCGAACCCGCAGACGACCGCCACCTTGCCGCCCATGAGGACGTCGGTGGCCCGGTTGATGCCGTCGATGAGCGAGTGCCGGCAGCCGTACTTGTTGTCGAACTTCGACTTGGTGACGGCGTCGTTGACGTTGATGGCCGGGAACAGCAGTTCGCCACTCTCCTGCATCTCCACGAGACGGTGGACGCCGGTGGTGGTCTCCTCGGAGACGCCCTTGATGCCGTTGGCGATCTGGGTCCACCGCGTGGCGTCCTCGGCCAGGCTGCGGGTCAGCACGCCGAGCACCACCGCGTACTCCTCGGAGTCGGCCGTCGACGGGTCGGGGACGACGCCCGCCTTCTCGAACTCGACGCCCTTGTGCACGAGGAGGGTGGCGTCGCCACCGTCGTCGAGGATGAGGTTCGGGCCCTCGCCGCCGGGCCAGCGCAGGACCTGCTCGGTGCACCACCAGTAGTCCTCGAGCGACTCACCCTTCCAGGCGTAGACGGGAACGCCCTGGGGGTCCTCGGGGGTGCCGGTGGGTCCGACGGCCACGGCGGCGGCCGCGTGGTCCTGGGTGGAGAAGATGTTGCAGCTGGCCCACCGGACCTGGGCGCCGAGTGCGGTCAGGGTCTCGATGAGGACCGCGGTCTGGATGGTCATGTGCAGCGATCCGGTGATGCGGGCGCCGGCGAGGGGCTGGGCGGCGCCGAACTCGGCGCGCATGGACATCAGTCCGGGCATCTCGTGCTCGGCGAGCACGATCTCCTTGCGGCCGAACTCGGCCAGGGAGAGGTCGGCGACCTTGAAGTCGTGGGTACGTGTGTCATTCGACATGGTGGCTCCTTCGTCGTGCCGGCCCCGGGGAGGACGGTGCTCAGCGGAAGGGGCCGTCCGACCCCACCGCGTGCGACCGAGTCCCTCCGTCGGCCGTAGCCCCAGGTCTCCGCATCGCTGCACCGCATGTTAGTCCAGAGCCCTGCCGGGGCAGCCGGAGCCCGGCGCGCCAGCGGTCCTCGTCCGATCCGCATCCGCGCCGGTGCGGGGTCCGACAGGGGACCGTCCGGGGCCGTTTCGTCCACCGTGGGAACGGGGTCGCCTGTTAGCCTCGGCCGGTCACGCCGGACGGGTCTCATCGGTTGCCCGGCGTGCGGGAGCGATAGGGGAACCCCATGGGAGCTGGTGGACGGCTGGAATTTGTCGGACGGGGCGGTGAACGGCTGCGGCACCGCGGTGGGCGCCTGCGACGGTGGGGCATGCCGGTCGCCACCGTCGTCCTCGGAGCGGGACTGCTGAGCGCCTGTAGTTCGTCGTCCTCGTCGAGTACGACGACCGCCGCGCCGAGCGGCAAGGTGCTCCTCGTCGGCACCTTCGACGGCCACGCCGGTGGCTTCACGACGATCCAGTCGGCCGTCAACGCAGCCAAGCCCGGCGACTGGATCCTGGTGGCTCCCGGCGACTACCACGAGACGGCTGACAGCACGCTGCCCACGGATCCCGCCCACGGTGACAACGGCGGGGTCATGATCTCGACGCCCGACCTGCACCTGCGGGGCATGAGCCGCTCCGGCGTCGTCGTCGACGGCACCAAGCCGGGTTATGGGACCTGCAGCTCGAACCCCGCGGCGCAGACCTACGGGGCCGTCGGGTCGGACGGCAAGACGGTAGGGCGCAACGGGATCGTCGTGTGGAAGGCCGATGGGGTCACCATCGACAACCTGACCGCGTGCAACTTCCTGGCCGGTTCGGGTGACTCCGGCAACGAGGTGTGGTGGAACGGCGGTGCGGACAGCGCCACCATCGGCCTCCACGGCTACGAGGGCAGCTACCTCACGGCGACGTCGACGTTCTACGGCGACGAGAATTCGGCCGCGCAGTACGGCATCTTCTCCTCGGACTCGGCCGGTCCCGCCACCTGGACCCAGACGTACGCCAGCAACTTCAACGACTCCGGCGAGTACGTGGGGGCGTGTCAGCAGGTCTGTGGCATCACCATCAGCCACTCCTGGCTCGAGTACAACGCCCTGGGCTACTCGGGCACCAACTCCGGCGGGGCGATCGTCTTCGAGAACTCGCAGCTGGACAACAACAAGGACGGGTTCGACACCAACACCCAGATCGCGGGTGACCCACCGGCACCGCAGAACGGTGACTGCCCGGACAACGCGATCAGCCCCATCACCCACACGCACTCGTGCTGGGTGTTCCGCGACAACAACGTCCACAACAACAACAATCCGGACGTGCCCGAGGCCGGCACGGCGGGCCAGGGACCGACCGGTACCGGCATGACCCTGTCCGGCGGTCGCAACGACACCGTCATGGACAACACGTTCACCGACAACGGCGCGTGGGGCTTCCTCATGATCCCCTATCCGGACTCGAGTGTCCCGGAGTACGACCAGTCCTGCTCGGGGACCGGTGGGGTCGAGTCGGGCACGTTCGGCTGTGTCTACGACCCGATGAACAACGCCCTCCTCGGCAACCACTTCAACAACAACGGCTTCTTCAAGAATCCGAGCAACTCGGACTTCGGCGAACTCACGCTGAACAGCGGCCAACCCTCGAACTGCTACCGGGACAACACGGCGCCGAACGGGACCTCGCCGACGAACCTGCAGGAGTTGAAGCCCACCTGCGGGGTGCCGACCACCTCGGCCGACGTCGGCTCGGATCTGCTGGGCCAGGTCCTGTGCGACACCGGAAACGGCCCGTGCACCTCGGGCATGGTGTACCCGCAGCTGACCAAGGTGGTCATGCACCCGGTGCCGAAGGGCCTGCCGTCGATGCCCGACCCGTGCCAGGGCGTACCGGCGAATGCCTGGTGCTCGGGGGGCGAGCCGGTCTGAGCCGGAAGGGAGACCGGGGCCCGTCGCGGCTCCACGATATTGCCGATGTAGTTGACCGACTTGGTCAAGATTTGCAAGGATCACCGGGCCGGCGAGGACCTCCGAGGTCCCCAGTTCTGCCGGCCGAAGGAGGCGCACCATGTCCGAGTGGGGATTCGAAACCTGCCAGATCCACGCCGGAGCGGCACCCGACCCGACGACGGGAGCCCGCGCCACGCCGATCTATCAGACGACCAGCTACACGTTCCGCGACACCGCCCACGCGGCGGCGCTGTTCGGTCTGGCCGAGCTGGGCAACATCTACACCCGGATCATGAACCCGACCCAGGCCGTGTTCGAGGAGCGTATCGCCGCCCTCGAGGGTGGGGTGGCGGCCCTGGCCGTGGCGAGCGGACAGGCGGCGGAGTCGATCGCCCTGCTCAACCTGGCGGAGAACGGTGGGCACGTGGTCTCCTCTGCGTCGCTGTACGGCGGCACCTACAACCTCTTCCACTACACGCTGCCGAAATTGGGGGTCGAGGTCACGTTCGTCGACAACCCGGACGACCTCGACGCCTGGCGGGCGGCTATCCGTCCAAACACCAAGGCCTTCTACGCCGAGACCCTCGGCAATCCCAAGGGTGACGTGCTCGACTTCGCCGGCGTGTCGGACATCGCCCACGAGCACAAGATCCCGTTGGTGATCGACAACACCCTGGCCACGCCGTACCTCTGCAACCCGTTGGCCCACGGCGCCGACATCGTGGTCCACTCGGCCACGAAATTCATCGGCGGCCACGGCACCTCCATCGGTGGCGTGATCGTGGACGGCGGCACGTTCGACTACGAGGGCAGTGGCCGCTTCCCCGGCTTCACCGAACCCGACCAGAGCTACCACGGCCTCGTCTTCGGCGACCTGCCCGAAGCGCTGTTCCCGGCCCGGTTCGTCCTGAAGGCCCGGCTCCAGTACCTGCGCGACCTGGGACCGGCCATCACGCCCTTCAACTCCTTCCTGTTCCTCCAGGGCGTCGAGACCCTGAGCCTGCGTATGGAGCGCCATGTCCAGAACGCCGCAGCCGTAGCGTCCTGGCTGGAGGCGCGCGACGAGGTGTCGTGGGTGGCCTACCCCGGGCTCGAGTCCAGCCCGTGGCACGCCCGTCAACTGCAGTACCTGCCGAAGGGCGGTGGATCCATCCTGGCCTTCGGGATCGAGGGCGGCGCCGACGCCGGACGCCGGTTCATTGAGGGTCTGGAGCTGTTCAGCCACCTGGCCAACGTGGGCGACGTGCGGAGCCTGGCCATCCACCCGGCCTCGACCACCCACTCGCAGCTCACCGAGGCCGAGCAGATCTCGACCGGGGTCACGCCGGACCTGGTCCGACTGAGTGTCGGCATCGAGTCGATCGAGGACATTCTCGCCGACCTCGAGCTCGGTTTCGTCGCCGCCAAGGGGGCGTGACGGGTATCCCCGTCGGCACCTCCTGGCAACCCGGTGACGAGCCGGGCGACCGTCTGTTCGCCCGGCTCGCCCCTCCCGAGGATTCCGGACTCGCACTCGAGAGCGGTGAGCGCCTGCCCGGGCTGACCGTCGCCTACGAGACCTGGGGGACCCTGGACCCGGCGCGTGCGAACGCCGTCCTCGTGCTCCATGCCCTGACCGGCGACTCCCACGCCGCCGGTCCGGCCGGCCCGGGCCATGCGACGAGCGGGTGGTGGGACGCGCTGATCGGGCCGGGTGCCGCCCTCGACACCGATCGGTGGTTCGTGGTCTGCCCCAACGTGCTGGGCGGCTGCCAGGGGACCACGGGCCCGTCGTCGTCGGCCCCCGACGGTGCGCGCTGGGGGTCCCGGTTCCCGGCGCTGACCATCCGTGACCAGGTGGCGGCCGAGGCGCTCCTCGCCGACCACCTCGGCATCGATCGGTGGGCAGCCGTCGTCGGCGGCTCGATGGGCGGGATGCGGGTGCTCGAGTGGTGCGTCGGGTTCCCGGAACGGGTGGCCCGGGCCGCCGTGCTCGCCGTCGGTGCCGCAGCCACCGCCGAGCAGATCGCCCTGTGCTCGGTCCAGAGCCGGGCCGTCCGCCTCGATCCCGACTTCGCCGGAGGCGACTACTACGGAACGGGCCGGTCGCCCGTCGCGGGGATGGAGCTCGCCCGGGGCATCGGCCAGATCAGCTACCGGACCGAGGCCGAATTCGATCAGCGGTTCGGACGTCGTGCGCAGGACGAGCACGACCCGCTCGCCGGCGGACGGTTCGCAGTGGAGTCGTACCTCGCCTACCAGGGTCAGAAGTTGGCCAAACGGTTCGACCCGAACTCGTACCTCGTGCTCACCGAGGCGATGAACAGCCACGACGTCGGCCGCGGTCGCGGCGGCACCACCGCCGCCCTGGCCCGCGTCACGGCGCACGTCGAGGTGGCCGGGATCGACACGGATCGTCTCTATCCGGTGGCGCTGCAGCGCGAGATCGCCCGGCTGGTGCCCGGAGCGGGGGAGTGCACGGTGATCACCTCGGCGTTCGGCCACGACGGATTCCTGCTGGAAGTCGACCAGGCGGGTGCGGTCCTGAGGGCTGCTCTCGACGGCTGAACCGGACGGGTCGTTCCCACACCTCGTCCACCATCGGGAGAGGCCAGGGCTACCTGACGGTCACAGGCGGAATATTGCCTGCCCCCGACCAAGCACTTTGATGGCACCCTGATGGCGTTGCAGGTCAGTGGGGAATTGCACGCGCTCTTTCGTCTATTTTGTACGTTGTGTATAATACGTACATGACCTCTCATGAACTCACCGTCACCGAAGCCAGGGCGCAACTCGCTGATCTGGTCAATCGGGTCGCCTACAGCGGGGACCGGATCGTTCTCACCCGACACGGCCGGCCTATGGCGGTACTGGTTCCAGTTGACGCCGCAGAAGCACTCGCGGCTTCGGATGACGCCGGGAGCGAAGCCCCGACCATCGAACAACTCCCACCTCCTCGGGTGTTGGAAACCCCACAACTCGACTACGGCATCGCCGCCAGCACGACCATGCCCCCGACCACGAGTGAATCCGGGCACGAGACCGGTCGCACGTAACGTCGTGTCAGGAACCGACAGTCCCCTCATCAACGTTCACGGACGGCCTGGTTTGGGACACAACCGCGACTACCTGTTGCTCTGGACCGGTGGGGCCGTGTCACTACTCGGGTCCCAGATGTCGATGGTCGCCTACCCCTTGGTGGCGCTCGCCCTCACCGGCTCTCCGACCAAGGCCGGCTTCGTCGGTACATCCGCACTCTTGGGCCAGATGGTGTTTCGCCTTCCGGCCGGAGCACTCGTGGATCGCCACGATCGCCGGCGAACGATGCTCGTTGCTGATGCGCTTCGTGGTCTCGTGATCCTCGGTGTGACGGTTGCTCTGGTCCTCGGAGCATTGGGTCTCCCCTTGCTGGTGGTCGCAGCGTTTACCGAGAACGCGATGGGTGAGTTCTTTCGACCTGCCTCCACAGCCGCCGTCCGAAGAGTCATCGACCCGGCTCAGATGCCCGAAGCGGTCTCCAGGAGCGAAGCCCGGTCGTATGGCGCGACCATCGTCGGCCCACCTCTCGGCGGACTCCTCTATGGCCTTGCTCAGTATCTGCCATTCGCTGCTGACGCTGCGAGTTACATCTACTCGTTCGTCTCAACCTTCCTCGTGCGAACGCCGATGCAGCCTGAGCCTCCAGCTACGACCGAACCTCAGCGAATCATCACCCAGCTCACCGGTGGAGTCCGGTGGATCTGGGACCACCTACTCATCCGGTGCATGATTCTCTCGGCAGCCGGGTTCAATGTCGTTTTTGCTGCGCTTTACCTGACCGTGGTGGTGGCGGCGAGAACGGCCGGCGCAACGAGCGTTCAGATCGGCATCATGCTTGGCATGGCCAGCCTCGGAGGGTTCGCAGGCTCATTTCTGGCGGTCCGCCTCGCCTCGTATCGTCACCCGTCACGACTGGTCCTAGCCATCATGTGGTCGGCGGGTGCAGTCATCCCATTGATGGCCATTAACCAGAACCCCTATCTACTTGGGGCATTGCTTGCCATCCCCATGGTCCTAGCTCCTACCGCCAACACGATCATCATCAGTCTTCAAGTAGCGCTGACGCCCGACCACATGCAGGGTCGCGTCAATGCGGGAGGCGAGTTCATTTCTGGCGCTGCTTCCCCTCTGGCACCACTTGCTGCTGGCGTTCTCGTCACAACGCTGTCGGCGCCAACGACACTCATCCTCATTGGAGGGGCAATGGTCGTCATCGCCGGTCTCGCAACGGCGAGTCACTCGTTGCGCACGATCCCGAGTCTCAATGCTCTTGTCGCTGGAGACGAACTCGACGAGACACAGTTCTAAGGGCCTGCCCCCGATCACCGGGAGAGTGCCACGGTCCCTGCGCCCTTGGGCCACGATGGATGGGTGAGCAGAGCCCTACCGGACTACGTCACGCACTACTACGTTGCCGGGCGACCTCCGTTCCTGAACGTCTCCGGGCTGACCGACCCCGAGTGGGAGGTCATCCGTCAGGATCTCGAAGCCGAACGGAACGCCGGGAGGTCATCCCGAGTCTTTGGTCGGCGGTACTTGGAGCTTCGGCGGGCGACCGAGGTCAAACTTCGTGACCAGTTCGTGGCTGTCGGGGGTAAGCCGGAACGGCACACCCCTCACTACTTCGTACTCGGCTCCTCTGCATGGTTTCAGGGATTGGCCCACGAGATGCACGAAGTAGTTGTTCCGCTGGCTTCACTTCCCGAAGATGTGAGCAGCATGACGATTCCGGACAGCATGACTTCCATGGGCCTCGGTTGTGATTTCGGCCTTCCCGTGGAGAACAGGCCGCATCACGGCCGGGTGTTTCGACTCTCCGAGATTTCTGAAGCCGTTGAGGAGTTTGGCCTTCCCGAGGAAGAGCCCGGCAACTACGCCGGGTATCAACACCGTTCGTTCGAGATCTACGCCGAGATTCAAGTGTGGTCCGACGCCATTCTCGACTACCAAGTCTGATCGAGTGGGGTGCCCCTCAACACCAGCTCGGTGGCATACGAGCGTCATTCAGGGCTTGTACGGGCGAGTCTTCGTGAGGTTCCGCAAATTGTGCGCCGTCACCCTCGCCATGGCGTCTTTCCTCGGCGACGTCTGCAGCACAAACTGGTTGAGCAGATTCACGGCGAGAGTGTCGCCAGGTCCGGCCAGCCACGGTGCCGCCGGAATGTGAGTCACGCCCCTCTCACGAAGGTGGTCCAGCCATCGAGGAAAGTCGGGCCGGACGGCATCAAGCGACTGCTCGACCAAGCCCGATTTGATCAGGTAGGCCTCGATGCGTTCGGCGTCGGTCATATCCCCCAAGGCTATTCCGCCAGGCACCGGGGTCTCCCGCTTGTCGAGGGATCCGAACCTGCCCCTTAAGCCTGATCGAGTCGAACTATGAGCTGCCGCTCCGGCGAGCGAGATGCAAAGGCTTGAGCTTCGTCTCGGATCATCACCCCTCCTGCGCTGAACGGGCAAAGTCAGCTGTATCCACCGGTAGGGCGAACGTCTCATAAAGTTTCGGACATGAGTAGGCGTGCGCTCAAACGGCCTATGCCAGAGGAGGGGATCCGCCTACTCGACCGGTTTTCTGACGAGGTACACGACCTGATTATGGCGCTGCGTGCCCGCGTATTCGTCGTAGCTCCCCGGGCGACCGAGGTCATGACTGATGTCGGCTACACGGTGGCGTTGCGCTACGGCCCAAGCCCTCGGGCTGCCGGTCAGTTCGTCTACGTCACCGGATTCTCGGCGCACGCCAACCTTGGCTTTGTTGAAGGCGCAAGCTTGCCGAACCCTGCTGGCGTACTCGAGGCAAATGGCATCCGCATGCGCCACGTGAAGCGCGGAAGGCGTCGCCAATTCGTTGGCGCTTGCCCAAGCACTCGGACTCGACGTCCACAGTGTCCGGGATGCCTTCGAGGGGGGACCACTCGTATCGACGTGGATGGCCGGAAAGCTGGCGCGGATCAAAGGTGACGACTACACGCCGGAGTTCCCGCTCGCCCTCGCCCTCAAGGACGTCCGTCTCGCCCTCGAGCAGGCCGATCCGGACCGCTTCGGGGTCCTCGCCGCCCTCGCCCGCGAGTGGAGCGCCGTCGTGGAGCGCGGACACGGAGGAGACGACGTCATGGTGGTCACCCGCTCGCTCGAGGGCTGAGCGGGACCGGATCGACGTCAGTCCACCCGGACCCGGGCGATCAGTTCGATCTCGACGGCGATGTCGAACGGCAGCTCGGCCAGGCCCACCGCACTGCGGGTGTGCCGTCCGGCCTCGCCGAACACCTCGACGAGGAGATCGGAGCACCCGTCGACGACCGCAGGGGTCTGCACGAAGCCAGGAGCGACGTTGACCATGCCGAAGACCTTGACGATCCGCTCGATGCGGTCGAGGTCGCCCAACTCCTCCTGCATCGTCGCCAGGATCGACAGAGCCGTCAGGCGTGCGGCGTTGCGGCCCTGTTCGAGTGAGAGATCGCCGCCGACCTTGCCCCGGACCAGGTGTTCGCCATCGATGGGCCCGTGACCACCGATGTAGAGCAGGCCGTCGTCCACGACGCATCCGAGATAGTTGCCGGCAGGCGGAAAGACCCGGGGAAGGACGAGACCGAGTGCACCCAGTCGTTCCGAGATCACCGACGTAGCGTACTGCCGGGGTGTCCGCAATGGCCGAGGGCGGGGGCGCGTCCGGAGGCGGAGGAACCGGCCACTACGGCCGCGGCTACTGGGGCGATTGCACGTTGTCGGTCCAGGCCGTCCCGTCCCAGTAGCGGAGTTGGCCTGCCGCGTCCGCCGGGTTCGGGTACCAACCGGGAGGCGGAAGTTCGCTTACCGGGGTCGCCGCTGTGGGTGCCACGCCCGGCGGGGTCACGACCGGGGTCTTCCCTTCGGTGATGAACGCGCCGAACGTGGGCAGCGCAGCCTGACCGCCGGGGGAGTAGTCCGCTGCCGGGGCGCCGGGCGGGATGAGACCCGTGCCCCCCTGCGGGGGTTGACCCGGCTCCGGCCAGTCGCCGGTCGTCCCGCGACGGCCTCCGTAGCCGCGCTGCTCGGCGAGTTGTGCCCGGAGCATCTGCACCTCCCTCGTGACGGGCCACGTGGAGAAGGCGAACATGAGGACGAACACCGCACCGACGAGGGGGACGAAGGTGATCAGGACCCACCAACCCGAGTAACCCGCCTTGGTCACCACCTTGACCGCGGCGACGATGCTCAGGACCAGGATCGCCAGGTAGAAGATGATCAGGACGCCGAAGCCGGCCAGGAATCCGTCTGACGAGTTGGTGCACACGGTCTGGCCTGCGGTGTTGGTCACACAGCTGAGTGCCACGTGGACGCTGTCGGTAAGTGCCACGTGGACCGGGACGGCACTCATGTCCGCGTCCCCGACCCGCATGCCCGCCCGGGTGTCGAGCGCGACGTAGTGACCGATGACCCGTTTCCGCCGGTTGCGTGTTCCACATCCTGATAGTCGGCAGGACGGCCACGGCCCTTGAATCGACTGCGGGCCGCCGGTTCCCCTCGGGTTCGACGCGTGGCACCGGGTCCTCCTCGCCGGTCACCTCGGTCCCCACGTCGGGTGGTTGGCAACCGCTCACCCCGAGGTGTACGTTCGATCGGGAGGACACCTGTGTGTTCTCCGACCTGCCACCACCTGGCGGTCGAGCAGGCGTCACTCCGGACCCTTGGTGACTCAGGGCAGTGCCGAGGTCGTGTCCGATGAGCGCATGCAATGATCGCCGGTCTCCGTCGAGGCCGGGCAGGATCCACCCCGTCGGTGTCACCGATCGGGTGCGCCCGCCACGGGCGGGCGGCCCATCGATCCAGGCGGTCGCGTGATGCGGGTTCCCACCACCTTCCGAGCCCGTCGCGGTCTACGGAGCATCGTGTTCGCCGGGCTCCTGTCTGCCTACTACGACGATGCCAATGCTCGGCTGCTGACGTCACGGGACAGCGCCACCCTCGAGGGCATCGCCGGCCCAGGCACCATGGGACCGGGCGATTCCCCGGAGGCCGGACCCTGTGGGTCGATCGTGACCGGGCCTGCGGCGTGATGGTGACCCGACGCGACGTGGGCGGCGGAGCACACTTCGGCGACCGGTTGTCGAACAGCACCGCGCCGACCGTCTACGCCGTCGGACGGCTATGCCGTGAAGACGGATGTCGAGTGGCGCTCTCGCGGTACAACAGCACCGAGTGGTGCGCACGGCACGAGAGCGGATCCGCCATCAGCGTGCACCGGCCACTCCCGCGGGTCGATGCCGCGTCTCCCCTCCCACGGACCCGTCGGAACCGGACCCGGGGGACGTCGGACCGGGCCGGAGTGATGCCGTCATGAGCACATGCCGACCCACCGGACCGGAGGCGCCATGGCACTGCTCTTCGTCCTAGGTATCTGCGTGTTCACGGCGTACGTGGTGCGTGGGGCCAGCAGCCGGGCGGAGGCGGCGTGGGGTAGCGACGACCCGGTACGTACCGCCACCGAGCTACCACCGTTGCCGGTCCCACCCGTGATCCCCGACACGGTGCCGTCCGCCTGGGTCGACGCCTACGGGTCCGACGATGGCCAGTGAGCAGGACGTCGTCGCCGGTCGAGCGGACGGGGCTGACGGGGACCCCGGTCGTGGGCAGATCGACCTTGTCGCTGCCGTCGCCACCGGAGACGGACCCCGGACCTACGAGTTCGCATCGACGCCCGACGGCCGGGCGGTGACCGTCCATTCGCCGACGGGGACCGGTCGCAATCTCCGGATGGTGTGGAGGATGTCAGCCACCCCCGTGTCGCTCGATCACGAGGCCTGCGACACGTGGGGCCCCACCGATGGTCCGATCACCCAGCAGGGCGTGGCGCTCCGTGTGGTCGACGACCGTGGCTCCGTCTCCCGGGCCATCTGCGTCATGAAGAACATCTGGATGGGCGGCGACTGGGTCTTCAATGCCATCGGCTTCGATCGCGGCTCGTTCGTGCTCCTGGGGACGATCGATCTCTCGGAGGTGTTCGATCCGGGTGGCCTGGTCACACCGCTGCCGTGGCGCATGTGTGCGCGGGTCCGGAGCCGGACGTTGGCATGGAAGGTCTGGCCGACGGCCCGCGCCGAGCCGGCGTGGGGCGACGCCGAGTTCGGCACCACGGTCACGCTGCCGTCGGAATGGGTCTACCCGGGACGCCCCGGCTTCTATGTCGGGCACCTGGAAACGGGCGCCGACGCCGAGTTCACCGACGAATCCGTCGTGACGCTGACGCAGTGGCCATGAAGGATCCACGCACGGCGTGGCACACGCTCGGTGCCGGCGCATCGCCGAACCTGGACGGTCAGGTGCCGGCGTACCAGTCGGCCAGGCGGGCGAGGCCCTGGTCGATACCGACCCGGGGTTCCCACTGCAGTACCCGCTGGGTCTCGGTCTGGTCGAACCAGTGGGCCACCGACAGCTGTCGGGCGGCGAAGTGCGTCAGCGGTGGTTCGTCACCGCTCCACCACCGATCGAGTATCCGGCCGGCCAGCGCCGCCAGGGGGGCCGGGACCGAGCGAACGGACGGGTCGAGCCCGGCCGCCGACAGGATCCCCTCCACGAGCTCGGCCAAGGGCCGGGGGTCGTTACCGGTGACCACCCACGCCCGGCCCCTCGCCGCTTCGGAGTCCGCCGTCCGGTCGAGGCCCGCCACCACGGCCGCCGCCGCGTCGTCGACGAACGTGGTGTCGACCAGCGCCCGTCCGTGGTCGGGCAGGGCGAGGCGGCCCTGACGGGCCCGGTCCACGATGCGCCCGATCAGCTGCGTGTCCCCTGGACCCCAGACGAGGTGGGGACGGATCACCACGGTGGCGGCCTCGGTGCGGGTGAGGACCAGCCGCTCGGCGATGGACTTGGTCCGTGTGTAGGCATCCGTGCCGCGGTACTCCGCAGGGCCCGTTCCGGCGCCGACCGCCGGCCGGTCGTCGAAGGCGACCGAGGGGGAGGAGACGTGGAGCAGCCGCCCGCACCCGGTCGCGGCCTCGATCACGTGCAGGGTGCCGGTGACGTTGACGGCGTAGGCGTCGTCCCAGACCGGCCGGGGGGCGACCAGCGCGGCCAGGTGGACGATGGCATCGTGCCCTTCGGCTGCGGCCAGCACGGCGGTGCGGTCGCGGATGTCACCCCGTAGATCGGTGCCGCGGCTACCGCTGGCCGAGCGTTGGAAGCAGTCGACCTCGTCGCCCCGTGCCACCAGGAGATCGGCGACGGCCCGGCCGAGCAGACTCGACCCGCCGGTGACGAGGACCTTCATCGACCGGCCAGGAACCGGCCCGCCGTGGCGGCGAGGCCGGTGCGGTCCACCTTCGACTGGTGACGGCGATCGACGGGAAGTGCACCGGTGAGGACGGCGGCCACCCGGTGGGGTACGACCTCCCGCACGCGGTCGCGCACCGCGGCGTCGGCGACGGCGAGCGGCCCGGGGGCGTCGAGCACGATGCACAGCACCTGCCGGCCGGACGGGCCGACCCCGACCGCGGCGACGCTTCGGCCGAGTGCGGCCCGGACGGGTTCCTCGAGAGCCACGCTGGCGAGCGGTCCGCCCGGTGTGTCGATGACGTGGCGGCGCCGGCCGAGGTGGACGAGCAGTCCGTCGTGGAGGTAGCCGACGTCGCCCGTGCGGTGGTAGCGGCGGCCGTCGTGTTCGGCCCACGTGTCGGCATCCGCCGTCCACGCGGCGTCGTAGCCGTCGAACATCCAGGGGGCGTGGACGAGGAGCTCACCCCAGGTGCCCTCCGGCAGGCACGCCGACGGGTCGTCGAGCGCGGTGACGAGGACGGAACAGCCCGGCACCGGCCGTCCGGTCGAGTTCCCGCCGAGTGGTCCCGACGCCTCGGGATCGGTGCCGTCGGTCACCGGCAGGCACTCGGTCATGCCATAGGGAGTGCGGACGTCCGCGCCGGTCACCGTGCGCACGCCGGCCACCAGAGCCGGGGGGATGGGGGCCCCGGCCAGCATGACGAGGTCGATGGGTGCCTGTCGTCCCCCCGCCGTCTCCACGATGCGACGGGCGGAGGCGGGGGACAGCCAGGCCACGGTGACATGGGCGCGGGCCGTGGCCGCGGTCAGCTCGTCGAACCCGAGTGCGGACGGCTCGTCGACCGGGAAGTCGGGTCGGACACACGTCATCTGCAGCGACGGCGCCAGCAGCATGAACGGTCCGAACGACGTGGTGAAGGCGTCTCCGGCCTGCATGCCGAAGAGCGGCCCCACGACGTCGCGCTGGGCGGCCAGGGCGCCGTGGGTGTACCGCACGGCCTTGGCCGGTCCGGTGGCTCCCGACGTGTGGACGATGGCGGCCACGTCCGAGGGCCCGACGGTCACCGGGGCCAGGTCCGTGGCGACGGCGCCGGGTGGTTCGAGGGCGAGCGCACCGGGGGTCGGCTCGACCGAGACCCGGTGCGCCCCGGGCGCGAAGCGGAGCACGGTGGCGGCGGCCAGCGTGGCGCGGGTCCCGACGACGTAGCGCGGGGCGGCCGCCCGGATGAGCCGTCGCAGCTGGCGCATACCGGCCGAGGCGTCAGCGACCACGGGCACACCTCCCGCCTTCCAGACCGACCCGGCCGCCACCAGCAGGTCGCAGCTCGGCGGCACCAGCAGCGAGACCCGGTCACCTGGCCGCAGCGCGGCAGCCTGGAGCGCAGACGCCCCGATCGAGGAACGGCGGTCGAGGTCGGCCCAGGAGAGCACACCGTCGGGACCGTCGTAGACGGGCGACGTGTCCTCGCGTCGGTCCTCGAGGGAGGCGAGCACCGAACGGAACGGTCCGGCCTCCTCGAGGTCACCGTCAGGTACGTCCCCCGGATGCTCCGTCCGCTCCGTCCGACCGGCAACCCCGGACAACCAGCGGGCCACCACCGGCACGACCGGAGCGTCGAGGGTGACCAGGTGGGCGGCGTCGGCGAAGCGCTCGACCGCCGCGTGCGGGATCCGTCGGCGAAGGTCGGCGAGGAAGCGGTCGTGGAACACGGGATCGCGTCCGCCCCACAGCAGGAGGGTGGGGCGGGGGTGGTCGGCCAGGACGCGGGCGCACGCCTGGAGTGCGGCATAGGACGGATCCCCCGGGGCGACGGGTATGTCGGCCACGAAGTCGCGCACGGCCTCGCGTCGGTCTGCGGTCCGGTAGGGGGCGCGCAGTGCGTCCCGGTGCGGCCGCCCGGTCATCCGCGCCGTACCCTCGACGAAGCACGGGGTACGCCGACAGGTCAGGTCGACCAGACTCCGGGCGGCGGCGATCAACGGGGGCACGGCCACGTCGTCGGGTTTGGCCACCGCGGTGTTGCCCAGGATGAGGGCGTCGACGTCGAGCCGCCCTGACGCACCGACGGCTACCGGTCCGCCCCAGTCGTGGGCGGCCAGTACCAGGGGGCCGACGACCTCCTGGCGGCAGAAGGAGACGAGCTCGGTGACGCGGTCGGCCAACCGCCGAGGCCGGTTGCGCTCCGACCAGCCCATGCCGGTCTGGTCGACGGCGATGACCCGCCACTGCGGAGCGAGGGAGACGAGGAGGTCCTTCCACACGTAGCCCCACGTCGGGTTGCCGTGGACGCAGACCACGGTGCCGGTGGTTGCGGTCGTGGCGCCGGTATCGAGTACGTGCCAGTCCACCGGTCGTCCGTCCGAACCGTCGATCGTGACCCGGCGTGACCAGGACGGATCGAGGCCCCATGCCGTCAGCTGCTCGGGGGTGGGTGACGGCGCGGGCGCACCACCGGGTCCACCGGGGGACCGGACCGGGGCCACGCCAGTTACCAGATCAGCTCGGCGGCGGCGCAGTTCAGTCCGGACCCGATGCCCATCAGCAGCACCCGCTCACCGGTGGCGATCTCATCGGCCACGGTGGACAGCGTGTAGGGCACGGCCGCGGGTCCCATGTTGCCGAACCCGGGATAGGTCAGCGGTACGAGGTCCATGTCCACGTCGAGCAGTTCGCACAGTCGGCGCGTGTGCACCGCCGAGACCTGGTGCATGACGTAGCGGTCGCAGGTCGTCCACTCCCAGCCGGCCTCGACCGAGGCGTCGAAGGCCTCCTTGGCCAGGGCCAGGCCGTTCTCGAGCAGCGCGGCCGTGTCCGTGCGCATGGTGTCGAGGTCTCCTACGCAGAGGTCGTGGTTCTTGGTGGCGGCCCGGGAGATCCCTCCGAGGAACCGGTGGGCGCCCTCGCGGGGTCCACCCATCACCATGGCGGCGCCGCCCGAACCGAGGGTGAGGGACGCGAACTGGTCGAACACGTCCGTGGCGGTGGCGGTGGGCCGGCGCAGTCGGTCGATGGTGGCGAGCTGGGTGTATCGGCTGCCTTCGCCATCGACGATGAGCACGGTGTTGGCCTGCCCGGTCTCGATGGCCATGGCCCCGACCTGCATGGCATTGACGAATCCGAGGCAGGCGTTGCCGAGGTCGTAGTTGATGCACTCGGGTCCGAGTCCGAGACGGAAGTGCACCGAACAGGCCACGCTCGGCTCGAGGTGGTGCTTGCACACCGACGTCGAGATCAACAGGTCCACGTCCGAGGGGGCCACGCCGGCGAGTTCGAGCGCGTTCGCTCCGGCCTTGGCGGCCGCCTCGTCGAAGGTGACGTCCTCCGGCCACCACCGGCGCTCGACGATGCCGGCGACCGACGCCAGCAGTCCCGGTCGGATGCCGACCCGGTCGTACGTTTCGGCCAGCTGCTCGTCGATCCATGCCGACGTGACGATTTCCGGCGCCTCCGCGTGTCCCACGCTCCAGATGGTCGGACGCGTGAATTCGATTCGGGGGCTCACCAGCCCAGGATACGGGCAACGGCGGGGGATGGTGGACAGTGCACCGACCGCCGGTTGCAGCGATGCGGTTGTTGGCGTCGTTACCGCGCGGTCAATTGTAAATAGATTGACGCCGTGACCTGGACCGTTCACGGTGTGACGGGAGAGGTCCGGAGCAGACGCTGCGGCCGTGGTCCAGGGGAGGATCCGCCATGGAAGAGGCAATGGGTGAGACCGGTCGCGGGATGACGCGGCGGTCGTTCCTGCAGGCCGCCGCCGCAGGGACGGCGTTGGTCGGGGCGGCCAGCGCCATGGGCTGGACGCCGGCGTTCCGGATCCCGGTCGCCGGGGCGACCACCATCCCGAGTCCTCCGGGGTTCCCCTCGACGATCAGTCTGTACCAGCAGGCCTACCAGAACTGGTCCGGGGAGATCGTCGTCCAGAACGTGTGGACCGCGGCCCCGGCCACCTCGGCCGACGTCGTCACCATCGCCAACTGGGCCCATGCCAACGGCTGGCGGGTGCGGCCCAAGGGCATGGGCCACGGCTGGTCGCCGCTCATCCTGCCCGAGGGCAGCACGGGTGCCGACTACCTCCTGGTCGACACCACCCAGCACCTCACCAACGTGTCGATCCAGACGTCGGGCACGCCGGCCACCGTCACCGCCCAGACCGGGGTGACCATGGACTCCCTCCTGGCGAGCCTCGGGGCCAAGGGCCTGGGACTCACGGCCAACCCGGCACCCGGTGACCTGACCTTGGGTGGAGTCCTGGCCATCGGGGGACACGGCACGGCCATCAAGGGGAGCGGCGAGACGGCGCTGTCGGGCAAGACGTACGGATCGGTCTCCAACCTGGTCCTCTCGTTGACCGCCGTCGTCTGGAACGCATCGACCGGGATGTATCAGCTGCAGACGTTCAGCCGCAACAACCCGGGCATCAAACCGCTCCTGGTGCACGTGGGACGGGCCTTCATCACCGATGTCACCCTGCAGGTCGGAGCGGACGTCAACCTGCAGTGCGTCAGCTCGTGGACCGTCCCCCAGACCACGTTGTTCGCCGCACCGGCCTCGGCCGGGTCGCAGTCCTTCCAGAGCCTGGTGCTGAGTTCGGGGAGGGTCGAGGTCATCTCCTTCCCGTTCACCACGCTGCCGTGGCTGAAGGTGTGGAGCATCCACCCGAACCAGCCGTTCCTCTCCAACAAGGTGTCCGGGCCGTACAACTACGCCTTCGCCAATACGGTATCGAGCACCGAGTCGGCATTCATCGCCAGTCTGTTGAAGGGGGTCACGTCCGGCACCCCCACCTTCGAGAACGCGGAGATGGCGGCGGTCGGTACGGGACTCTTCTTCGAGGGCACCGGGGACATCTGGGGTCCGTCCCGCTACTCCACCCTGTACGTGAAGCCCACGACGTTGCAGGTGACGGCGAACGGCTACGCCATCCTGTGCAGTACGAGCAGCATCCAGCGGGTGGTGTACGACTTCTACACGTACTACACGAACCTGGTGAACCAGTACGCGTCCAACGGTCAGTACCCGATGAACGGGCCGATCGAGTTCCGGGTGACCGGACTCGACCAGACGGCGGACGTCGTGCTGTCCGGCGCCCAGCAGCCACAGCTGAGTGCGGTCCGTCCCCGACCCGATCAGCCGTCGTGGAACTGCGCGGTGTGGATCGACGCGCTCACGATCCCGGGCACGCCCTACGCCGACGAGTTCTACACCCAGCTCGAGGCGTGGATGTTCTCCAACTACACGGGCTCGTACGGAGCCGTCCGCTTCGAGTGGTCGAAGGGGTGGGCGTACACGAACAGTGGCGGCTGGTCGAGCCCCACGGCGTTCGGGACGACCATCCCGGCGATGTACACGACCGGACAGGCGGCCGGTGACGGTTGGTCCGACGCGGTGGCCACCCTCGACAGCTACGACCCGAACCGCATCTTCGCCGGCCCCCTGCACGACCAGTTGATGCCGTAGCCACGCGGGCGACGGCACGAACGGGCCCGACGGTCAGCTCTGCAACGAGAGTGCGGCCCGGCCGGCGGGAGTCGATTCGTCCCGGCGCGGCATGGCGCGGTGGACGAGCCGCTGGATCATGCGGTGGTGGAGATAGTCCACCACCACGTCCCAACGGTAGAGGTACTCCTCGGTGTCCCGGGCGGTGGTCTGTGCGTAGGTGGCGATCTCTTCTGGCGACACCTCGGGGAGCGGATCGCCCGACCCCGAGAACGCGGCGATGAGGTCCTGCTCGAGCGCCCGGACGTGGCGGAGGTAGATGGGTAGCACCATGGACAGGATGGGTCGTGGTGTCCCGATGTCGAGGAGTTGGGCTACGGCATCGAGCACCGTGGCCTCACCGCCGTCGAACTCGGCCGCTCCACGGTCGGCGGGGTCGGCGAGGAACCCGGACGCCACGAGCTCGTCGATGAGCTCGTCCGTCACCCCCGTCTCGTCGGCCAGCTGGGCCTTGTTGCGCGGCCGGCCGTCGGTGCCGAAGACCCGGTCGAGCATCACGAACTGCCCCTGGTCGATCATCCGCTTGATGGCCGTCAGGGTGAAGTTGGCCGACCGGAGCTGCTGGATGCGGTGGAGGCGGTCGAGGTGGGACACCTCGTAGGTCATCGACCGACCCACGCGCTTGCCCGCCGGAAGGAGACCCTCGCGTTGGTAGAGGCGGATCGTGCCCACCGAGACACCGGCCCGACCGGCCAGATCATCGATGCGCCACTGCGGGGAACGCGGGTCGCCAGCCATGGGATCCGAGCCTAAGGGACCGCTCGACTCCGGCGCTGGGGAGCGGGTCGGAGTTGCACCCCGGAGTCGCGCCGGCGCTCCCGGGCGGACGGTTCGGGGGTGCCGTCGTCCACTGCCGGCGTGGCGCCCATAGGATCCGGACGTGGAGAGCGACGAGCGCGACGTGACGGTCACCGGGACCCTGCTCGGGTCCTTCCTGATCGTCTTCGTGGTCGCCGCGGCGGTGCTCGGGTTCGTGCTGATCGCCGTGCTCGGCTTCGGCGATTTCAGCTCGTCGATCCCGCTGCTGATCGCCGCGGTGGCCCTCCTCGCGCTGGCCATCACCGTCGCGGCACGTAGAGGCACGACCGTGACCGCTACGCCGGACGCGTTGGTGTTCGACGGAACGCTGTGCCGGACACCGGACATCCCCTGGGAGGCCGTCGCCGAGATCGCACCCGGTCAGCTCGGTGCGTCACTGGTGCTCGGCACCCCCGTGGCCCACTTCCCGGAATCGAAGCACGTGATCTTCACGTGCCTGGATCCCGGGTGGCGGAAGCGCCCGCTGGCCCGGGCGATCCGCTCCCGGGTCGCGGCGGCGTCGAGCACCCGCTCAGACGACGTGTCCGGTCAGCGGTAGCTCGGCCATGCCGGTCGCCTCGGTGGCGATCACGATGCGGTCCCGGCCGTCCCCCTTGGCCCGCAGCAAGGCCTGGTCGGCCATGTCCACGACGTCGTGGAACGTCGGTGCCTGGTCGGACGTGGCCACCCCGAAGCTGACCGTGAACCCGGGGAGTTTTCCGGCGGCCAGTCGGTCGGCCAGGCGATGGCGGACCCGTTCGAGGACCTGCACCGCCTCGGTGGTCTGGCAGTCGGGCAGGACGATCACGAACTCCTCCCCGCCGTAGCGGCACGGGATGTCGGCCGGCCGCACCGAGTCGCGCAGGACCTGGGAGAACGCCCGCAACGCCCGGTCCCCCGCGTCGTGGCCGAAGACGTCGTTCAGCTGCTTGAAGTGATCGAGATCGGCGTAGGCGATCGAGTACAGCTCACCGCTCTCCTGCAGTTCCTTGGTCGACCTCTCCAGGCTACGGCGGGTCATGAGGCCGGTCAGCGAGTCGCTGTTCGCCTCCCCCTCGGACACCTCGAAGGCCCGCAGCATGGCCAGACGCTCCGACGCCCGGCGGCTGATGACGAACACGTCCTGGCGGACCTCCTCCGAGGGTGGTGCCCCTTCGGCTGCGGTCACGTGGAACACCCCCACCGAGTCCCCACCGAGGGTCACGGGAATGCACACGGCGGAACAGCCGCGACCGCGGAGGTTCGGGCAGGCGTCGATGGCCGTACTGCGAGGGAACACCATGGTCTGCCCGCGTGATGCCGCGGGGCAGTCCTCCGGCGAGATCACGCCGCAGCCGCTGCCCTCGACCGCATCCGATCGGTTCAGGACCTGTTGGAAGTGTGCCGTACCGGAGTCGGCGACCAGCAGTTCCGAATAGAGGTCCGGCGCGGACTCGGCCAGGGCCTCGCCCACCAGTCCGTAGACCGCCGCATCGGACTTGGCCATCTCGAGTGCCCGCTGCAACCTCGACTCGAACTCGTTGCGCCGGGTGGCCCGGGCTCGGACCGAGTTCCGCCGGTCGTCGTCGCGTTCGACGCGGAGTGCCTTGTAAGCGAACAGCGAGGTGAAACCGATAGCGGTGATGCCCCCGAGGATGACGCAGAGGAGCAGGTCCAGCCGGGCCGCCTCGGCGGCGTCGCGGGCCTGGACGGCCTTGGCGGACACGAGGTCGGTCACCGTGTCCTGCGACCGACCGATGGCGGCGTCGACGTTCTGATCGGCCTGGCGTTCCGCGGCGACGATCACGGCCCGCTGGTCGGGCGTCGAGCCCGGGTCCACGTAGTCGGCCAGCTTGGCCCGGGCGGTGACGTAGGCCGCCATCGTCGACGTCAGGTCGGAGGGCACGCCACCACTACCCGGCCTGTCGAGCAGCCCCTTGTAGATCGCATAGTCGTGGTCGGTGGCGTCAGAGGCCTGGACGGCCGAGGCCAGGAAGGTGGCGCTGGGCGGCGCACCGGCGTACGCCGTCTCGGCCAAGGCCTGGAAGGTGGCGACACTGCTCCGGAGGACCCGGGCCGGCGCCAGCAGGGACAGGTAGGTGTTGTTCAGCGTCGTCGTCCCGACGACGGCGTTGGTCTCATTGACCAGGCTCAGCGCGCCACACGACACCGCGATGACGATCAGGATGGCCCCGAGGGCGATGATGGCCCGGTGCGGGAGGTACCAGTCCCGTCCGCCGGCCCTCTTCGACACCCCGGGCGTATCGCTCACTTCCCGATATCGGCAGCCTCCACCGCAATCTTGAGTCCGGGCGACCGGGCGCGTGCCGGCAACCCGGGTGGCGGCCCGCCCGTCGGGCGCCCCGCGGCCGCGGCGGCCGGGGCCGGGGATCACCGATGGTCGACGGTTCCGACCGGACCGGGGACATCGATAATCATTAGCTACTACAATCATTAGCTATGCCAACTCATGCCGCGCCTGCCGGCGTCGACAGCGACGCCATCGTCGATGCCGTCCTGACCGCCAGCCGGGTGCTGGTCGCCGTGGCCGCGCGCTCACTCGGTGACATCGCCGAGGAGGTGACCCTCACGCAGTACCGGACACTCGTGGTGCTTGCGTCCCGCGGTCCGAAGAGCCTGGTCGAGCTCGCCGAAGCGGTGGCTGTCACACCCCCCACCGCCACGCGCATGTGCGATCGACTGATCAAGAAGGGTCTGGTGGTGCGGGGCAACGACAGTGGCGACCGACGCCTCGTCCGCCTCACCCTGGCTGAGCGGGGGCGCGACCTGGTGGACGAAGTCACCCAACGGCGGCGGAGGGAGATCGTCGAACTCGTCGCCGCGGTCCCGGAGGATCAGCGGGTGGCCATGGTCGACTCCCTCCAGCGTCTGGCCGCCGCCGCCGGGGAGGTGCCCGAGCAGGACTGGTCGGCCGGTTGGGGCCTCGAGACCGGCGGGCGCCCTCGATGACGATCATCCGCCGCACCACCTGGCGGGCCGCCATGACCCGAACCGGGCGCTGGCTCGGGAATTCGAGCTACCTCCAGAAGTGGTTGCTCCTCGGAGTGCTCATCGGGACGATGGCCGGAGTCGGAGCCATCGTGTTCTACGAGGCGTTGTTGGCCTGCACGCACTTCTTCCTCGGGACGCTGGCCGGCTACCACGTGCCGACCCCGGCAGGAGAGGGAGGGCTCCGCGCATCGGCGACCTTCACCCGCCCGTGGGCCATTCCGCTGGTGGTCGGACTGGGGGCGTTGCTCGGCGCCGTCCTGGTGTTCCGCTTCGCCCCCGAGGCGGAAGGACACGGCACCGATGCCGCCATCTCCGCCGTCCATCACAATCCCCGGGGTATCCGCTTCCGGGTGGTCGTGGTCAAGATCGTGGCGTCCGCCCTCACCATCGGATCCGGCGGATCCGGCGGCCGGGAGGGCCCGACCGGTCAGATCAGCGCCGGGTTCGCCTCGCTGCTGGCTCGGGAGCTCGATCTCAGCCCGGCCGACGCCCGCATCGCCGTGGTGACCGGCATCGGGTCGGGCATCGGCGCCATCTTCGGTGCGCCGCTCGGCGGCGCGGTCCTGGCCACGGAGATCCTCTATCGCGACGACTTCGACGCCGAGGCGCTGCTGCCGAGCTTCGTCGCCTCGCTGGTGGGCTACGTCATCTTCGGATCCTTCATCGGGTTCACACCCCTGTTCGGCTTCGCCGGGGGCTACCACTTCACCGATCCGGCCAATCTGCCGTGGTTCGCCCTGATCGGCATACTCGGTGGGTTGATCGGCCTCCTCTACGCCAAGAGCTTCTACGGCATCGCGGAACTGTTCGGGAGGATCCCGATCCCCCGTTGGATCAAGCCCGCCATCGGCGGGGTCATCGTGGGGCTCATCGCCTTGGCCATCCCCGAGGTCCTGGGTACCGGCTACGGGTGGATCCAGCAGGGACTCGGTCGCCAGCTGCTGACACTCCCACTGTGGATCGTCCTCGTCCTCCCCTTCGCCAGGATCCTCGCCACCGGCCTCTCCATCGGCTCGGGAGGTTCCGGGGGCATCTTCGGCCCGGGCATGATCATCGGCGCCTTCATCGGTGCCTCGGTCTGGAGACTGTTCGAGCCCATCGTCCCCTCGATGGGTCACAGCCCGGCGCCCTACGTGATCATCGGGATGATGTGCTGCTTCGGCGGCATCTCGCGGGCACCCCTGGCCGTGATGCTGATGGTCGCGGAGATGACCGGCAGCCTGTCCATCCTGGGGCCCGCCATGGTCGCCGTCGGCCTGGCGTGGTTCATCGTGCGTCGCAACGACGACACGATCTACCGCAGCCAGCTCAGATCGAGGGCGGACGCCCCCGCCCAACGGCTGCTCACCGGCATGCCCGTCCTGGGTGGGGTGCCGGTCCGGGACGCGATGGCCGCTCCGCGTCTGGTGCTGTCCGCCGCGACGTCGGTGGAGTCCGCCCGCGGGCAGCTGGAACGTGGCGACCTCTCCGGTGCACCCGTGGTGGACGGCAACGGCCGGTTCGAGGGAACGGTCTCGCTGACCCGGTTGCGGTCGGCCGATCCGGTGCCCGGGCAGCGTGTGGCGTCCTTCCTCGACGCGTCGACGCCGACCGTGTCCGACGAGGCGCATCTCGATGTCGCCGTCGAGGCGATCACCACGTCGACGTTGCACTGGGTGCCGGTCCTCGATCCGGACCGGATGGTGGTCGGTACCGTGGCCACCTCGGATGTGGTGAGGGGATACCGACTGGGCCTGCTGGCCAGTCTCCAGAAGATGAGTGGCGGCGCCGACGGGGCGGCGACGGACCGGGTGATCGTCGGGGACGGCTCCCCTCTGGTCGGGCGGACACTCGCCGATGCCCATCTGCCCGCCAGCGTCATCGTGACGACGATCCGGAGGGAAAAGGATCTCGTGGTCCCGGTGGGGAGCACGACGCTCGCACCCGGTGACGAGCTGGTGCTGATCGGCCGCGCCGTTGACGTCGACACTGTCCGCACCTCGGCATCGCCGTTCGACGACCCGGCCCGCGCCGAGGACGACGAGAGTGCGACTCCGGGGCAGGAGCGGTCGGTCGTCGACCGTGGTGCGCCGGCCGGCTGAGTCGTCCAGGCGCTCCGCGAGGCGGGTCTCCGAGGTGCGGTGTGCGACCGCTCAGCGCAACAGGCGGGAGAGTCGGCGGTCGGCGAGAGCACGGCCACGGGTCTGGCAGTGCTTGCAGTAGACGATCTCGTAGGACTCGTAGGAGACCCGCAGCAGCGGCTGGCCACAACGCGGACAGGGTTGACCCGCCCGGTTGTGGACGGCGAACCGCAGGCCCAGTCTGGGTTCGGACAGGCCACCGGTGCGGGCGCGCTCCTGGTCGAGCGCATCGGCCAGGACCGTGCGGATGGTCGCCACAAGTTCGGCGCGCTGTCCGGCCGTGAGCGCGCGGAGGGAGGAGAACGGCGACAACCCGACGGCGTTCAGCACGTCGTCGACGTACCCCCGCCCGAGGCCGGCCAGGGTCCGTTGGTCCCGTAGCAGCGTGTGGATCCTGCGGTTCGACTCACTGGTCATGAGGAACTCGGCGAACGCCTCGTCGTCCGGCTCGGGGCCGAGTGAGGCCAGTGGCCCGTCGTCTCCCGGGCCGAGGATCCACCAGGCGGCCTTGCGCTGGCTCCCGTGTTCGCGGACCAGTACGGCCGAACCGTCGTCGAAGCGGATCCGCACCACGCTGCCCTTGGGCCTGGTCGCCTTGGCCGGGGTCTCGACGTCGAGCCGCCCGGCCTGGGACAGATGGACCAGGACGCGGAGGCCGCCGTCGACCTCGACCACGAGGTACTTGCCGCGGCGGCCCACGCCGGTGATCCTCCGCCCGACCAGTTCCCCGGGTGCGGGCTCCACCGTCTTCAGGGCCGTGAACCCGAGCGGATCGCTGCCGGTGATCACCCGGCCGGCGAGTGCGACGTCGAGGCGTTCGGCCAGGGCCTGCATCTCGGGGAGTTCGGGCATGGTCGCCGCTACGGGGGCCGTGTCGGCCGCTACTGCTTCGCCAACGCCACCGAGAGCCGGTCCTCCGGACTGATCAGGTGGGAGGAGTCGTCTGATCCCTGGTCGAGTTGTACCCAGTGGACCTTCCCGTTGAACCGGCTCGTCTCGGGGGTGTAGTCGTCGCTCACCGACGTCCCGAAGTCGACACCCACGTCGAGTGTCTCGTCACCGGAGAAGAGCATCGGGATGCTGGCCTCCTGGCGCGACGCACCCACCGGGACGCCGTCCACGTAGAGGTGGGTGTCGCCGCCCTTGGCCAGCCCGTCGCCGTCGTAGAGGTGCTCGACGCGCACCTGGTGGCGGCCCGGCGTGAGCGCGTCCGTGCCCGACGCCTTGACCCGGTTGAGGCCGAGCAGGTTGTAGCAGTGGGTCGGGACGCCGTCGACCAGGTAGAGGGACCACCCGCCGAAGGCGCCGCCCTGGGCCACGATGACCCCGCTGGCGTCACCGTCGGGGACCTCGATGTCGGCGGTCACGCAGTACGACTTGTTCTTGAGGTTGAGCACCGTGTTCTCGGTCAGTCGGCCCATGCCCCCGAACAGCAGTTGGGACGGCCCGGTGACGAGCGAGGGGCGGCCGGCCAGATCGGAGTTGAAGCGCTCGACCCGACGGTCGTCGAGGGGGAGCACCTGGTGCTTGACGGCCTCGATCAGGAACAACCGCTGCAGCTCGGCCAGCTTGTCGGGGTGCTCGGCGGCGAGGTCGTGGGCCTGCGTCCAGTCGGTGGTCGTGTCGTAGAGCTCCCAGACGTCGTCGTCGAGAGCCGGCAGTACCGCCCCGAACAGCCACGGCGTGCTGTGCCGGGTGACCGCTGTCCAACCCTGGTGGTAGATCCCGCGGTTGCAGAGCATCTCGAAGTACTGCGTCTCGCGTCGTTCGGCGGCGCCGGCGTCATCGAAGAGATAGGACATCGACACGCCGTGCAGGGGCTGCTGCTCGAAGCCGTTCACCGATGTGGGTTCGGGAAGGTGGGCCACGTCGAGCACCGTCTTCGCCACGTCGATCACGTGGTGGAACTGATCGCGGACCTCGCCCCTGGCCCGGAACCCGTTGGGCCAGTGGACGATGGTCCCGTTGCGGGTGCCTCCGAAGTGGGAGGCCACCTGCTTGGTCCACTGGTAGGGGGTGCACATGGCGTGGGCCCAGCCGACGGCGTAGTGGTTGTAGGCCTCCGGCGTGCCGAACTTGTCGATGTTGGCGGCCATGAACTCCGCCGTCTCGAAAGCGGCGGCACCGTTCAACGAGAAGAGCTCGTTGAAGGTGCCGTTGGGCGTGCCCTCGGCACTCGCGCCGTTGTCCCCGATGATGTAGTACACCAGCGTGTCGTCGAGGACGCCGAGGTCCTCCAGTGCGTCGATGACCCGGCCCACGGCGTGGTCGGTGTGCTCCAGGAACCCGGCGTAGACCTCCATCTGGCGGGCCAGGACCGGCTTCAGGATGTCGGGTACGTCGTCCCAGGCCTGGATCTCGTCGGGGCGGGCGGTGAGCTCGGCATCGGGGGGCACGACGCCCTGCTCCTTCTGGCGGGCGAAGACCTCGGCCCGCAGGACGTCCCACCCGGCATCGAAGCGACCTCGATAGCGGTCCGACCACTCCGGGGCCACGTGGTGGGGCGCGTGGGTGGCTCCGGGGGCGAAGTACGCGAAGAAGGGCTTGTCCGTCTGCAGCGAGCGCTGCTGGCGGAACCAGGCCACGGCCTTGTCGGTCAGATCGTCGGTCAGGTGGTAGCCCTCGGCCGGGGTGGACGGCGGCTCGACCGGGGTGGTCCCCTCGTAGAGGGCCGGGTAGAACTGGTTGGTCTCCCCGCCGATGAAGCCGTAGAAGTAGTCGAAGCCGCTCCCGGTGGGCCAGAGGTCGTACGGTCCGACGGGGCTGGTCTTCCACACCGGGACCTCGTGGCACTTGCCGAACTGGGCGGTCGAGTAGCCGTTCAGCTTCAGGATCTCGGCCAGGGGTGCCGTCGACCTCGGCCGGATCGAGGTGTACCCGGGCGCGGAGGTGGCCGTCTCGGTGATGGTCCCCATGCCGACGGTGTGGTGGTTCCGGCCGGTCAGCAGGGCCGCCCGCGTGGGCGCGCACAGCGCCGTGGTGTGGAACCGGCTGAGGGAGATCCCCCCGGCGGCCAACCGTTCGGCGGTCGGGGTGTTGACGGCACCGCCGAACGCGGAGGACGCGCCGAAGCCGATGTCGTCGAGCAGGACGATGAGGACGTTGGGGGCCCCTGCCGGTGGGCGGGTCTCGGTGATGGGGGGGAAGGCGGTGTCGGGGTCCTTGGCGTCGTAGGTGGTGAGCCCGACGTGCCCGGGATCGTGGATGGGCAGGATGAAGCGGTTGACGTCGGCGTGGGTGTCCATGGGTCTCCTGAGATCGGCCTACGCGCCGACAGTAGTTTCCGGAGCACCCGAAGGGACTTCCCACCCTCGCGGAGCAGGTGATGCGGAAGCGTCGGCATGCCGGGCAGGGAGGTCTGCCGAGATCGGCGCACCCTGCCCGGCCTCCGACGGGTGTTCAGGCGTCGATGAGTTCCTTGGCGGTGCGATCGGTCACCTCGATGCGCCTCGCCTTGGCGTGGGGGGCCACGGGGATCACCACCGTGAGCACGCCCGCCTCGTAGCGGGCCTCGATGTTCTGCGTGTCGAGGCTGCTCCCGAGCACCACCTGGCGGGTGAAGGTGCCGTAGGGCCTCTCGGCGATGAGCACCTCCACGTCATCGGCGCGGGCGGGAGCCGATCGTTCCGCCTTCACGGTCAGGACGTTGTCCTCGACCGTCAGTTCGACGGACTCCGCCGACACCCCGGGAAGGTCGAGTTGGATGAGGAAGGACTCGCCGTTGCGGAATGCATCCATGGGAATCGCCAACGGTCGGAGTCCGTGACGCGAATCGCTCACCAGCTGCTGGAAGACGCGATCGACGTCGCGGAACGGATCTGAGCGCACGAGTGCCATGGCACTACCTCCTGTGATTCTCACCTTTCGCTTTCGGTCCCCTGGTGGGGCCTCACCGAATTATTAGCACTCTCGACCCGAGAGTGCCAGCCCCAATTCGGCGACGGAGTGCGTCGACCGCGCTCGGCCACCGGTTCGAGTGAGCGCAGCGTCCGCCGTCCCTCGCCACGGTCACGGGACCTCCTGGCCGGGTCGGGCGGCTCCCGGCTCCGCTGACTGACGCTTCCGGCGGCTCCGGAGTGCCCAACGTGTCCGGTATCGGGCGCGGTGGCTACCATCAGGGACTTCCGATGATGAACGACCGCAACGCTCCGACCTCCTCCACCGTGGTTCCGCTCCCGCACCGGGGGCCGGACCGGGTGACCGGGTGCCCGGAGTCGTCGTCCGGTCGACCCGCAGGGTCCGTGGTTCCGGACGACCACGTCGGCCGTGCGGGGTGCCTCCGATGAGCGCGGTGGACGGGACGGTCGAGCTGGTGGACGCCGGGAGGGGGGCTGCGACGGCCCCGTCGGCCCGGGTGGGCATGGTCGGTGCCGGTCAGCTGGCCCGTATGACCCTCCAGGCCGCCATCGACTACGGCGTCGAGCTGCGGGTACTGGCCGGCTCCACGTCCGACCCGGCGGTCAGCGCCGGTGCGGCCTACATCCTCGGGCGGGCCGACGACGCCGACGACCTGCGCCGTCTCTCTGCAACCGGCGACGTGCTGACGTTCGACCACGAACTCGTGCCGCTCGACGTGCTGCGGGCGATGGCCTCCGAGGGGGACATCATCCGTCCCGGTGCCGACGCACTGATGCTCGGATGCGACAAGTTGTTCGCCCGCAACGCCGTGAGCCAGCTCGAGGGCCTCTCGATCGAGGTGCCGGCCTTCGCCCCCGTGGCCGATGCCGCCGAGGTCGCCGCCTTTGCCGATGCCCACGGTTGGCCCGTGGTGCTGAAGGCCCGCAGCGGTGGCTACGACGGGCGGGGGGTGGTCATCGCCGACGACCTCGCGGCAGCGGAGCGGGTACTGGCCGGGGTCGACGCCGCCGCCGGCGCCCGCTGGGTCGTGGAGGAGCATCTCGACATCGCCGCCGAGTTCGCCGTGCTGATCGCCCGCAGCCCGTCGGGACGCCTCGCCACCTACCCCCCCGTCGGGACGTTGCAGGTGGAGGGCATCTGTCGGGAACTGACGATCCCCGCCGACCTGCCGGAGGATCTCGTGCGCCGGGCGAGTGCGTCGGCCCGGACGATCCTGGAGGAATTCGACGCCACGGGCATCATCGCCGTCGAGTACTTCGTGACGCAGTCCGGCCGCCTCGTGCTCAACGAGTTCGCCCTCCGCCCGCACAACTCCGGGCACATCACCATCGAGGCGTGCACGACCTCGCAGTTCCACCAACACCTCCGGGCCGTCCTCGACTGGCCCCTCGGTGCGACCGATCTCCTGCGACCGGCGGCGACGGTCAACCTGATCGCCGAGAGCACGGCGGACCTCGGGAGCCGGCTGCCGCAGGCCCTGGCGATCCCCGGGGTCCACGTCCACCTCTACCAGAAGGCGTCACGTCCCGGCCGCAAGGTGGGTCACGTGACCGCGCTCGCCGACTCGGTGCCCGAGGCCGTCGAACTGGCCCGAACCGCGACAGAGAGGCTCATCCCATGAGTGACGACCCCACCTCCGGACCCGGTACGTCAGTGCGCGTGGCCATCGTGATGGGCTCGAAGTCGGATCTGGCGATCATGCAGCCCGCCGCCGACGTGCTCGACGAATTCGGGGTGGCCAACGAGGTGCGGATCGTCTCGGCGCACCGGACGCCGCACGACATGGTGGCCTTCGGTTCCGAGGCCGAGGCGAGAGGGGTGGGGATCATCATCGCCGGGGCGGGGGGAGCCGCCCACCTCCCCGGGATGCTCGCATCGCTGGTGTCCATCCCGGTGATCGGCGTACCCGTCCCGCTCCGCCACCTCGACGGCGTGGACTCGCTGCTGTCCATCCTCCAGATGCCGGCGGGTGTGCCCGTGGCCACGGTGGCGATCGGCAATGCCACCAACGCCGCACTGCTGGCGGTCCGGATGCTGGCCATCCAGACCCCGGTACTCCGTCAGCGCATGACGGAGTACCGCGCCTCCCTCAGCGAGTCGTCACGTGCGTCGGGACAGGACCTGCTGGTCGACCGACCGGAGGCCTGAGCCCGTCCGGGCCCCACGGTGCACCTGCCGAGGTCGGGGTGTGTCGCGCGGCTGACGCACGTCAGTGCACGTTGGCCGACGCCAGCGTGGAGGCGAAGATCTGCCACGCCAGCAGGCTCTTCGCCACGAGGGAGAGCGTGACGTAGACCCGCTCGCCGAACAGGTAGTCCGCCCAGCGACCGACCTTCTTGTACTGCAGGTACTGGTTGATGGCGAAGCAGTTGAAGAACACGAAGAGCGAGAAGAAGATGGCGTAGACGAACCCCGGTGGGTGCTCGTCCGCACCGGGACCGATCAGATAGATGCCAATGGCGATCCACGGGAAGATGCCGGCGAGGCACCCGATCCAGAAGGGGCCGAGGCCGGCGCCGGGCCGCTCGTAGCGTTCCTGCATCCATCCGAACCCGATCATGGCACCGTTCACGCCGATCAGGGCCACGAGTGCGGCGACGTCGTTGATGCCGACCAGCATGGCGATCAGTACGACCATGATCGACGAGCTGAGTGAGTACTCGATCCACCGGAAGGGATTGCGTCCCTGGAGGAGTTGCGCTTCGTAACGGCTCCACCCGGGTCCGACCACGAAGAAGTGGGCGAGGGCCGAGAGTCCGAAAAAAGCGGCGATGGCGCCGGCGAACCCGAGGTGGAACAGCGTGACCGGTTGCTGGCCGACGTGGGGCCCCGGAGGGCCAGTCATGTAGGTGGCCCGGACGGGCAACGCGAAGCTGTTGGCCAGGATCAGGATGAGAACCGCCTGGACGAGGTGCAGGCATCCGGCGATCAGGTTGTAGGGACGCAAGGCCGCGATCTCGGCGGAGGAGTCGGTCGTGGCGGCGGTCGTCTCGTCATCCATACCGGAGGTCACTGTAGGCCGCGGGTACGCCGGAACCCCGGACGACCGCAGCCCGGGGCGCCGGACCAGCGGCAGGACCGCTCAAGCTGCAATTGCGGATTGCCGAAGTAGTTCTCCATGGCGTGGTATCAGATGACATCAGGTGACCGGACGATCACGGCGGAACGTGGCGACGCAGCCGGGGTGACCGGGCGGGTGCCGGGTCGCCTGCGCCGCGTCCTCGTGGTCTCGTCCGTCGCCGTGACGGCACTGGCCGCCGGTGTCGGTGTGCCCGCCGTCACCGGCATCGGGGTGCCCGCGGCCGGGGCCACCACGCCCGTGACCGTGACCCAGACCTTCGGGTTCGACAACGACACCCTGCAGACCTTCACCGTGCCCGCCAACGTGACCTCGCTGAACGTGACCATGACCGGTGGTCAGGGCGGCTGGGGCGGCGCGGACAACTCCGGCCAACCACCGGCCGGCGGCTACCAGGGCCAGGTGACGGGCACCCTGGCGGTGACGCCGGGCGAGGTACTGACCATCGGGGTCGGTTCCGGGGCGGACGAGCCCTTCACCACGGCGTGCACCGGGGGCCAGGACCTGGCGTCCCCCGCGGACTCCAAGGATGCGGTGGCCGGTGTCAACCCGCTCACCCAGTACGACGGCGGCATGGGCGGTGCTCCGGGTCCCAACGGGTGCTCGGGCTACGGCGGTGCCGGAGGCGCGGCCACGGTGGTCGATCTCGGCAGCTCCTCGAGTTCGACGAGTGACCTCGGCACCCTCGTGGCCGGCGGCGGCGGGGGCGACGGCGGCTCGGGGCAGTACGCGCTCGTGCGCGGCCAGATCGGTCTGGCCAACTACGTCGCGCCCACGACCCCGACCTCGATCACCTACGGCACCCCGGCGGGATGCACCTCCAGCTGTACCTCGACCACCACGATCCAGAGCCCGAGCCCCCTCGCGTCGCCCGCCACCCTGGGCCAGCAGGGCACCGCCGTGTTCACGATGTGCGGCGGCACCACCAACAAGAACAACGCCGACCAGTACTTCAACACCAACGCCCCCGCCGGTGAGGCCGGGTGCGACGGAGGCGGCGGCGCGGGCGGCGGCGGCGGTGCCTCCGGCGGATCGGCGGGGAGCGTCCAGTTCGGTTCCGGCTCGTCCGACGAGTGGTACGGCCAGGGCGGCAGCCCGGGGCTGAACTCCACCGCGGGCCAGTCGGGCCTGAGCGCCCAGTACGTCTACTACTCGGACACCAACACGGGACGGCCCACCGCGTCGAACACCTTCCAGGACCCCGGTGCCGCCTTCGACGGCTCGGTGTCGGTGACCTACGCCACCGGCGTCCCGTACCCGCCGACCGCCGTCTCGGGCACGGCCGGTAACGCCAGCGCCGCGGTGACGTGGTCGGCGGGCAACGCCGGTGCCGCGCCCGTCTCCGACTACGTCCTGCGCTACTCCGGTGACGGCGGCACCACGTGGACGACGGTCGACACCGGTTCGACGGCGACCTCGGCCACGGTGACCGGGCTCACCAACGGCACCGGGTACCTCTTCCAGGTCCAGGCGGTCAATGCCATCGGCAGCGGGCCGTTCTCGGCATCGTCACCGACGATCACGCCGTCCGGCCCCCCGGGCGCGGCGACCATCACCGCCGTCACCGCGGCCGACGGTGGGCTGGGCGTGGTCTTCACGCCCCCGGCCAGCTCGGCGCCCATCACGGGCTACCTCTACCAGCTCGACGGGACCGGTCCGTGGCTGACGGCCACGGGGACGGCGAGTCCGCTGGCCATCGGCGGACTGACGGACGGGACGACCTATTCGGTGGTCATCGAGGCGGTGAGCGCCATCGGCACCGGGTCGCCGTCCAATTCGCTCTCGGGTACCCCCGAAGCCCTTCCGGGCGCGCCGACCATCACCTCCGTCCAGACCGGGGTGGGTTCGGCCCAGGTGGCCTTCGCTCCCGGCGGGAGCGGCGGCGGGTCGATCACCGGCTACCGCTACAGCACCGACGGCGGATCGACCTGGACACCGGTCGGCACCTCGAGCCCACTGACCGTCACCGGGCTCGCCAACGGCACCTCGTACAGCTTCGAACTCGAGGCGGTCAACGCCAGTGGCGCCGGTGCGGCGGCCACGGCCTCCTTCACCACCCCGACGACCCCCGGAGCGCCCGTCATCAGCGCCATCACCCCGGGCGACGGGGCACTCACCGTCGCCGCCTCCGTCCCGGACGGCGGCGGCTCGCCGGTCACCGACGTGCAGTGGTCGACCGACGGCGGGACCACCTGGTCCTCGGAGGGTGCGGCCGGCACACCCTGTGTCACCACCGGGGCCACGATGACGTGCTCCATCACGACGCTGTCGACCGACGGCGTCACCGGTCTGGTCGACGGCACCCCCTACGCGGTCGAATTGCGGGGGGTCAACGCGGTGGGGACCGGGGCGGCGTCGACCAGTGTCACGGGAACGCCTTCCACCGTGCCGGGAGCGCCGACCCTCACCACCGGTGCGGACGGGATGGTCGCCGCCGACCAGTCGTTGACCGTGTCGTTCACCCCCCCGTCGTCCGACGGCGGATCGCCGGTGACGGGCTACCAGTACTCGACCGATGCCGGAGCCACCTGGCACGACCGCACCGACGGCGCCGCCGCGACGGACACGACCCTGACCATCACGACCCAGTCCGCCGACGGCACCACGCCGTTGACCAACGGCTCCACCTACGACGTGGAGGTCCGGGCCCGCAACGCCGACGGGAACGGTCCGGGCTCGGCGGTCGCCGTCGGCATCCCGGTGACCGCTCCCGCCGCACCGCTGCTCTCCGGACTGACCCCACAGAACGGCGCGCTGGCGGTGACGGTGACCCCCGGCTCCAACGGGGGCTCGCCCCTCACCGCATACGAGTGGTCGCTCGACGGCGGGTCGACGTGGACCTCGACGGGCTCGGTGGACACGGCGTTCACCATCGGGGGCCTGGTCAACGGCACACCCGACACGGTGATCGTCCGGGCCGTCAACGCCGTCGGGCCCTCCGACTCCTCCGGACCGCTGACCGCCACGCCGGCGACGGTGCCCGGCCAGCCCCAGATCACGGCGACGTCGAGAGGCAACGGCACCCTCAGCATCACGTGGGCGCGGGCCTCCGACGGCGGGTCCGCGGTCACGGGCTACGAGTACTCGACCGACGGGGGCACCACGTGGTCCGCCGCCGTGGCGCCGGCCGACCCGCTCGTCATCACCACCCTCTCCTCGAACGGGACGACACCGGTGGCCAACGGCACCGAGTACCCGGTCGAGATCCGCGCCGTCAACGGCGTGGGTGTCTCGCCCGCGTCGACCCCGGTCTCGGTCTCGCCCGCAGCGGCCCCGGCCGCTCCGTCGGTCACCCTCACCCCGGGCAACGGCTCGCTGGGTGTCCGGTTCACGCTCGGCGACAACGGCGGCTCGCCGGTCACCGGCTACGAGTACTCGTTGGACGGCGGGCCCTTCGTGACCACCGGTACGACGGGCACCAGCTTCAGCGTCACCGGGCTCACGAACGGAACCGCCTACACCGTGTCCGTGCGGGCCGACAACGCCATCGGCGACGGTGCGCCCTCGACACCGGTCAGTGGGACCCCGGCCACCGTGCCCGGCGCACCGACCACCGTCCTGGCCACCAGTGACTCGGCCTCCGCCGACGTGTCGTGGACGGCACCGGCCGACAACGGGGGGAGTGCGGTGACGAGCTACACGGCCACCGCCTACACCTCGTCGTCCGGCACGACCACCGCCGGCACCCCCTGCACCACGACCGCGCCCGCCACGGCCTGCACGATCACCGGTCTGACCAACGGCACCACGTACGACGTCGCGGTGACCGCGACCAACGCCCGGGGGACCGGCGTGGCCTCGAGCCCGCGCGTGGCGGTGACGCCGATCGCCCGGCCCTCGGCGCCCACCATCTCCTCGGTGGGCTCGGGCGACACCTATCTGTCGGTCGCGTTCACCGCCGGCGCCGCCGGTGGCGACCCGATCACGTCCTACCAGTACTCGTTGAACGGCGGGACCACCTGGACCACCGCGACCGGCACGTCGTCGCCGATCATCATCTCGGGCCTCACCGACGGGAGGACCTACCCCGTCGTCATCCGGGCCGTCAGTGCCGCCGGCCCCGGCGCCACCTCCAACACCGTGTCGGGCACGCCGGCGGCCTACCCGGCGACGGTCGACGCCACGCGGGTCGTGGCCAACGGCCAGAACGGCCAGGTCGCCGTCAGCTGGGTGGTGCCGGGCAACGGAGGCGCCGCCATCACCCAGGCCCAGGCCACGGCGTTCGACCTGTTGACCGGCGGTAGCCAGATCGCCACCTGCACCACGACCACCAACCTGACCCCGGGGGCGACGGCCGGCTGCACCATCACCGGGCTCACCAACGGGACGACCTACTACATCTCCATCCAGTCGGACAACGCCACGGGGTGGAGCGCCCGCTCCGCCCCCCGGGTGCCGGCCACCCCCTCGGTGGACCCGGGCCCGGTGGCGAACGTGGTGGCCACCGGCGGTGACGCCCAGGCCACCGTCACCTGGACCCCCGGGAGTACGGGGCAGAGCTCCCTCACCGGATACACCATCCTGTGCTCGACGGGCGGGGTCTACACCTCGTGCGGTTCGGCGGGAGCGTCGGCCACCTCGGCCACGGTCACCGGCCTCACCAACGGGGTCACCTACACCTTCGAGGTCGAGGCCACCAACGGCCAGGGGACCGGCCCGGCCAGCTCCCCCTCGAACGCCGTCACCACCTCGGCGCCGATCATCACCTCGGTCCCCGTGGGCGCGGGTGAAGCGGGCGTCGCCTACAGCCAGACGGCCACGGCCACCGGCGGCCAGGGGCCGTACACGTGGTCGGTCACCGGCGGCACGCTGCCCGGTGGTCTCACCCTCCAGCCGTCCACCGGCCTGATCTCCGGGGTGCCCACCACGTCGGGCACCTCCACCTTCACCCTCGTGGTCACCGACGGGGTCGGTGGCACGGCCACCCAGCACGAGTCGGTCACCGTCAGTTCCGCACCATCCATCACCTCGGGTGTCCTGGGCGGCGGCGAGGTCGGCATCAGCTACGACCAGACCCCGACGGTCACCGGTGGCACCGGCAGCCCCACGTGGTCGGTCACGGGCGGGACCCTTCCGGCCGGCCTGG
>Ga0302202_10000397_pt1 | contig 57060 bp, 41 predicted proteins | sample II_Bog_N3_3_FD_194579 | JGI IMG/M metagenome (GOLD analysis project Ga0302202, IMG submission 194579) | Peat permafrost microbial communities from Stordalen Mire near Abisko, Sweden - II_Bog_N3_3 | ecosystem: Environmental > Terrestrial > Soil > Wetlands > Peat | place: Sweden: Abisko... | reverse complement strand
TTACGGTACTCCGAAATCGATGCTGGTCCGCATCGTTGATCCGGATACGCGCCGCGAATGCCCAAGCGGAACGGTCGGGGAGATCTGGGTGCACGGCGATAACGTCGCTGCCGGATATTGGCAAAAACCAGAAGAGAGTCAGCGTACATTCGGGGCCAAGATTGCGGCCCCGTCGCAGGGGACCACAGAAGCGCCCTGGCTGAGAACCGGCGACTCGGGCTTTTTCTCCAATGGAGAGCTGTTCATCATCGGGCGCATCAAGGACCTGCTGATCGTCTACGGGCGCAACCACTCTTCCGAAGACCTCGAGGCGACGATCCGGGAGATCACCGCCGGGCGCTGCGCGGCGATAGCGGTTCCCGATAAGGGTATCGAAAAGCTGGTCGCGATCATCGAAATCAAGAAGCGGGGCGACGCTGGCGGGTCGCCGGCGGACCGGCTGCGCAGTGTGAAACGCGAGGTCACGTCGGCGATTTCGAGGTCACATGGGCTGGGTGTAGCCGATCTGGTTCTGGTTCGCCCCGGTTCGATTCCGATGACCACCAGCGGCAAGATCAGGCGATCTCAATGTGTCGAGCTGTATCAGCAGGATAAGTTCACAAGATTAGATGCGCCCAGCGTCATGCAGGATTCAGCCGAAAGCATGGGTGACGCCTGATTTCGGCCGCCTGGTCACCGCTTGCCGGCGTTCATGAACGAGTTAATCCGATATGGCATCGGTGTTTTGGAGTAGGATCTGCGTCGCGCCGGAGGGTTTTCTTGCCGGGCCTCCTGCTTCGTCAAAGATTGATCTCGCGCGGTGGCGCGTCTGACGTGTCGAGCGGACGGTCTGCTCCAACAGGTCGGCGGCGGAGGCGACACCAACGGTGGGTTTGGTCATCCGTGCGGCGATCTCGCGAGCTCGCGCCACGCAATCGGGTGCAAGGATCTTGCGGAGCTGCCTGACGAGGGATTTCGGGCTGATGTTCGAAAGATGCCTGGCGGAGCCGACTTTCAGTCGCTTGACCTGGGTTGCCCAGATGAACTGGTCGGCGACATCCCAAAGGATCAATGTCGGGAGTCCGGCCCGCAGGCCGGCGGCGGTAGTCCCGGCGCCGCCATGGTGGACGGCGGCGCGGCACATCGGCAAGATCTTGGTGTAATTGACCTGGTCGACGAACTTCACATGACCGGGATGTGAAGGGGGCGCGGAACCGCTATTGCCGGAATAGATCAGCGCCCGCACGTCCAGTTCGGCGCAGGCGTCTGCGATCACGGCCACCGTCTCGGCAGGTGATTGGAGTGGCGTGCTGCCAAAACCGAAATAGATCGGCGGTTTTCCTGCGGCGATCCAGGATGCGACCTCATCATCGGTATCGGTGGTCAACTCCAGGGTCAGCGCGCCGACGAAGGGACGCCGGCCGCTCCATTCCGCCGCAAGCCCGGGAAAAACCGCCTGATCGTAAGCCTGGATTTCGAGCGTGCCGCCTTCTGCCATCCGTTGGCTTGCAGCGAACAACGCGGGCGGCAGGCCCAGTTCACGGCGTTGCGCCTCCTCATCCGCCTTGGTGATGTGCGAATACAGCCACCAGCCCGCCTTCATCATCCCGCGGACCAATGGTTCCGGCGACCGCAGGAAAGGAAGCCCGACCTGCCCGTTCACCCGCACCGGGAAATGATGCAAGCCCGCCACCGGGATGTCGTAGTACTCAGCCACATTCGCAACGAGCCCGTGATAGGTCTGGCCCGTCAACAGCAGGTCGGCCCTCTCCGCCAGCGCGGTTAGCGTCCGGCTCATCTCGGCCCAATCCTTGACGAAGAGCTCCTTGCCGGCCCGCACGAGCGTGACCGGGTTCTGGATCTTGAAGGCGCTATGGGTGAAATCCGCGACGGCAACTATTTGTTCGCGCGAGTCCGGCCCGTAGGGCGCGGCCGACAGCCCAACCAACTCGACGAAGTCAACCAGGTCGGGCGGGACCGCCATTCGGACTTCGTGCCCGCGGCGTTGCAGCTCCATGCCGACCGCGGCACAGGGCTCGACATCGCCGCGAGTCCCATGGGCTGCCAAAACAAGCTTCACCGGCGCGACTTTCAGCTGCCCGACGCGTGGGCTGCCCGAAACCTCGGCCTGGCTAAGCTTCCATCGACAGCGCGGTGGAACACCGACTTCAGCGCCTCCGTGTAGCGGCTGACGGATTCCCGGGCAATCGGGTTGTTCGGGTAAGACACCATTATCGAGACCTCGTCGAACAGGCGAAAAACCGTAGAGTACACGAACGCCGGGTTCCTGCCGTCGGTAAGAGCGGTCGCATTCACACCATCCAATGCGCTTGCGACGATGGCGGAAAGCGGCGGAAGACCCGCGTCCATGTAGTTCATCATGGTGAACTGAGGTCCGGGTTTGCGCAGCCCGGGAGCCAATTCCAGCACCCGGTCGTATGGCACGTTCGCGAGGTCCACATTTGCGTCGAACGAGGCTTGGGCCGCGCGGGCGGTTGCTTCGAACGAGTTCGGGTCGACGGGAACGGTCAACGGCACCACGCCGGTAAACCATCCCATCGTCATGAAATCCGTCGGACGCTTCCGCTTATCGATCGGGGTGAGCCCGTAATAGGTTTCCGCGCCGCTCAACTCGTACTGGACCAGCGCTACGCAGGCGAACAAACCGCCGCTGAACCTCACACCCGCCTGTTGGCAGATGCCCTCGAACCGAGTCGTCTGCTCCGGGCTCAACAGCCGCCTGACGTGGACGTCGCCGCCGCATGCCATCGATTGGTTGCCGAGCGGCAGCGGGAAATCCGGCAGCGTTCCGCTGTTGGCTGCCGCGAACTCGATCCACTTGCGCACCTCCGGCGATTGCAAGGTCATTCTCGACACATATTGGCTTTCCTGTGTGCAGAACTCGTCATAACTGGTCGCCGGCGGCAGCGCGACCGGCGCCTTGCCCTCCCGCAGGGCGTTGTAGTTCATCAGGATCTCTACATAAAAGCTGGCAATCAGCATCGGGTCGCAATGGAGATGGTCGACGACCGCGTATAGCGCGAAGCGGTGCTCGTACTGGATGACGCCGAACCTGAAGCAGTCCCATTGCAGTGGATCGGGCGTGGCCAACACGTGATCTCGCCATTCGAGCTGCGTCATAACGCCGTATTCCTTGGCGACGAATTGAATATCGCGGGGATCCTGGATGGTGTGCCGGACGATATGCTTCGCTTCCTTGTATTCAAACCAGCTGTGGTAGGTCGCGTGGCGTCGAAGGTGCGCGTTGATGACGTAAGTCATGGCGCGGATATCGCAGCGACCGGGTACGTCCCAGGAGCCCATGACCGTGCGTGAATAATCGAGGCCGCGCTCCCGAAACTCGACATAGCCACGAAGATGGCCTGCCTGCATGGAGCTGGGAGGCACCGGGCTTATTGGCGCTCGCAAAGCGCTTGCGACGCTGCCGGGGGTCGGCTGCCACGTAACGACTGATCCTGCGCCTGGGTCCCAATCATTGGCGCTGCCGACCCGCAGCCTGTCGTGCTCGGAGCCCCCACCTATGAACACGTTTTGCCTTTCCTGATTTTCCAAGCGGTGCAAGTGACTTTGACGAAGGACCTGTCTCACGGCTGTTTGGTGGCGTTCTCTTCCCTGGGCGCCAGCTTTCGGAACAGATGATCCGCCAGGCCCCGAACGGTTGTGATGTCGGCAGAGGTGATGCGAACTCCCGTCAGGGTCTCGATATGAATGCGCAGCTCGAGGTTACCCAGCGAGTCGAGGCCGTATTCGGAAAGCGGGTGGTCCGGGTCCACGTTGCGACGCAGGCTCAGAGCGATCTGCTCCGAGAGCAGACGCCGCAGCCGAGCGGGCCACTCGTCGAGCGGCAGCTCGGCGAGTTCAGCGCGCAGTTTGCCCGGGCCTGAGCGCTTTTTCCCCGCGGCTTGGAACATTTCGAAGAACTTGCTGCGTTCCGCGACGGACGTGATCCATGGTGTTCTGACGAGCGGGCTGTAGCAAGTGTAGCTGCGGTCGTGGCGCAGCAACTGCTCGAATGCATACGCGCCCTCGTCCGGAGCGATTGCGGCACCGCTGTCTTGCGCAAACTTTGCACCTCGGCCGATCTCCCCCCAGGCACCCCAGGCAATCGCCGTGGCCGGCAGGCCCTGTGCGCGCCGCCAGTGGGCGAATGCGTCCAGCCAGCTGTTGGCGGCCGCGTAGGCGCCCTGGCCCGGCGATCCCAGCAGCGCGGCCGCCGACGAGAACAAACAGAACCAGTCGAGGTCCGCGGCCGCGGTAGCCTCGTGCAGGTGCCACGCGCCGTATACCTTGGGCGCCCAGTCGCGATCGATCAGCTCGTCGGTGATGTTCGTCAACGTGGCATTCTCGACCACCGCAGCCGCGTGCAGCACACCCCGCAGCGGAAGTCCGGTTGAGGTCGCCGTCGCCAGCAAACGCCCGGCGGTGTCAGCCTGGGCGATGTCGCCGCGCTCCACCAACACCTCGGACCCCAGCGAGCGGATGCGTTCGATTGTCTCGATCAACGTTGCCGTAGGCTCGGAACGCGAGTTGAGCACGATCCGTCGGGCGCCTGCGGCGGCGATCTTCTCGGCCAGGAACAGCCCGAGGTCGCCCAACCCGCCGGTGATGATGTAGGAGCCGTCCCGCCGGAAAGCCGGAACCTGCTCGGGCGGCAGCACGACGCTGCTGCGTCCGGCCCGCGGGATGTCGAGGACGAGCTTGCCGGTGTGTTCGGCCGCACTCATCAGGCGAATCGCCGCGGTCGCGTCTGCGAGCGGATAGTGCGTGCTCCCAGGCATTGGCAGCACACCCTCGGCGATCAACCGGTAGACGGTGCCCAGGATCTCGCTGACCTGCTGTGGATGGCTGACCGACATCAGTCCGAGGTCGACGCCCCAGAACGCCAGGTTGCGACGGAACGGGAAGAGGCCGAGTTTGGTATCCGCGTAGATGTCGCGCTTGCCGATCTCGACGAACCGTCCGCCCAGCGCCAGCAGATTGAGCCCGGCCAGCTGCGCGGCGCCCGTCACCGAGTTGAGCACGGCGTCTACGCCGTACCCATCGGTATCGCGACGGATCTGATCGGCGAACTCGACGCTGCGCGAGTCGTAGACATGCTCGATTCCCATGTCGCGCAACAGCTGTCGACGCTGCTCGCTGCCGGCGGTGGCAAAGATATCGGCACCCGCCGCGCGCGCGATCGCGATCGCGGCCTGTCCCACGCCACCGGTTCCGGAGTGGATCAGTACCTTGTCGCCAGCCTTGATGCGGGCAAGGCCGTTCAGGCCGTACCATGCGGTCGCGTGGGCGGTGGTTACCGCGGCGGCCTGGGCGTCCGTCATGCCGTCCGGCAGCTTGGTGGCCAGACGCGCGTCACAGGTGACGAAGGTGGCCCAGCAGCCGTTGACGGACATGCCGCCGACATGATCGCCGATCCTGTGGTTGGTGACGTCGGATCCGACGGCCGTCACCACCCCCGCGAAATCCGTGCCCAACCGGGGCAAGATTCCGTCGAGGCTCCGATAGAGGCCGTACGCGTTGAGAACATCGGCGAAGTTGATGCTCGATGCGGTGACTGCGACTTCGATTTGCCGGGGACCGGGCGGACTGCGGTCAAACGCGGCGAATTCCATCGTTTGCAGGTCACCCGGAATTCGGATCTGCATGCGAATGCCGTCGCATTCGTGTTCCGCGACGGTGGTTTGGCGCTCGTCGTGGCGCAGCGGAGTGGAACAAAGGCGGGCTGTGTACCAGTCGTCGTTACGCCATGCCGTTTCGTCTTCGCCCGGCGCCACCAGCAACAGCTGGCGCGCCACCTGATCGGCCTTGGTGTGTTCATCAACGTCGATGTGGGTGGTGTGCAGGTGCGGGTGCTCGATGCCGATCACACGCAGCAGGCCGCGCAGTCCGCCGTGGTCCAGATTGGGAGCGTCGTCCGACAGCACCTTCTGAGCATTCCTGGTGATGACGTAAAGCCGTGGTGACGGGCCCTCGATGTTCGGCAGTCCGCGGGCGATGCGCACCACGTGACGGACATGCTCGCCGCCGCGCGCGGCGCTTTGTCCGTCCGCCTTAGCGTTCTTCGGCCCGGTGATCACTACCACGCCGGCGTACCGGCCCTTTTCGATCTCTTCGGCCAGCCGCTCGGCCATCGCCCGATGGTCAGCTCGGCGGGGCCAGGATAGCGTGATGCATTCCGCCTCGAGAGGCTTCATCGCATCGGTGATCGCCGCCGCCAGGAGATCGGCGGCCTCGGACGTGCTGACCAGAAGCCATGCTCCAGTCTCGGCGGTGCCCACCTCCGGCAGGTCGCGTTGCTGCCATTCCACGGTCAGCAACCGCTCGGCCATCACCCGCGCCTTCGCGGCACTCGGCGAGACCCCCGTGCTCATTTGCAGTCCGCGCACCGTCAGCAAAACGTTGCCGTGCTTGTCCAGGATGTCGAGGTCCGCCTCGACGCCGCCGCCGGTCGCCGTTATCCTCGAATAGCAGTAGCGGGCGGTGCTAAGGGAGCCGTGAATCCGCAGCCGCCCGACACCGACCGGCAGCAGCAGGCCCCCGAGGCTGGCGTCTGCAACACTGGGGTGGGCGGCGATCGACTGGAAGCAGGCATCGAGCAGTACCGGATGCACGCCGTAACTGCTCTGTTGCGTCCGGATCACGCTGGGCAGACCGATCTCGGCTAACACCGTGGTGCTGTTTATCTCAGCCGTGCGAGTGGCTGCGAGGCCGGCGAATGCCGGACCGTACTGAACGCCGCAGAGGCCCATGGCGTCCCGGAGGCTGGCACCTTCCAGCCGATCTGGGTGCGCGGCCAGCAACGCGTCGATGTCCTCGGCGGGGGGCGGCTCTTCATCGTCGACCTTGTGCAACACCGCGGAAGCGCGCCGCGTTTGCATCCCGTCCTCATTGGTCTCCACCACGAAAGCAAAGGTGCCGGACACCTCCGCGGTTGCGCTAAGGTTGATTTGCCTTTCCTCATCGAGCAGCAGCATCTGGTCGAAGCGGACTCCCCTAACCCCGGATGCCTCGCCGAAGATGGCGCGGGCCGCGGCGAGCGCCATCTCGCAGTACGCCGCACCCGGCAGCGCGGCCGTGCCGTGGACCCGATGGTCACCCAGCCAGGGTTGCGTTGCGGTGCCGATTTCTGCCTGCCAGACGTGGTGCTCGGGTTGCTGGGGCAGGCGCACGTGCTGGCCCATCAACGGGTGAACCGCAACGCTCGAACGCAACGCAAGGGAGCTGTAACCCTCGCGGCTCAAAACCAAGCTTTGGTGGGCCCAGGCCGGCAGCGGGGCATCCACCAGCTGTCCGCCGGGGAAGAGCAGGGAGAAGTCGACCTTGGCACCGACGGCGAACAAGTTGCCCAGCAACCCGCGCAGCCCGTGGAGTAGCGGCTGCTCCTTCCGCATCGCGGCAAGCGCGGCTACCGTCATGTCGAGGCTGCGGGCGGTCTGATCGATCGCGTGGGTAAGCAGCGGGTGGGGTGATAGTTCACCGAAGACCCGGAAGCCGTCTTCGAGAGCCGCCTGCACCGCCGCCGAGAAACGCACCGTGTGGCGCAGATTGTCGACCCAGTAGTTGGCGTCGCAGTACGGCTCCTCGCGAGGGTCGAACGCGGTGGCAGAGTAGTACCGAACCTTCGGCGTCAACGGCTCGATCTCTGCAAGAACATCGTAGAGCTCGTCTAGGATCGGATCGACTTGCGGCGAATGCGATGCCACGTCGACGGCAACCTCGCGGGCCATCACATCGCGCTTCTCCCACGAGGCGACCAACTTGCGGACTGTCTCGGTTGCGCCGCAAATAACCGTGGATTGCGGTGAGGTCACCACCGCCACCACGACGTCATGGACGCCGAGCGCCACAAGCTCCGAAAGTACCTGCTGGGCAGGCAGTTCCACCGACGCCATCGTACCCGATCCGGCGATCTTGGTCATTAGTCGCGAGCGGCGGCAGATGATCCGCACCCCGTCTTCCAGGGACAGCGCTCCGGCGACGACCGCGGCCGCGGACTCGCCCATCGAGTGGCCGATGACGGCGCCAGGCCGGACTCCGTAGGATTTCATCGTGGCCGCAAGTGCGACCTGCATGGCGAAGATCGCTGGCTGGATCCGATCGATGCCGGTCACCTTCTCGGGTGCGGTCAGCGCGTCGGTCACCGAGATGCCCGATTCGGCGGCGATCAGTGGCTCGATTTCGGCGATCGCGGCCGCGAATGCTGGCTCGTTCGCCAGCAGGTCCGCGCCCATTGCGGTCCACTGCGATCCCTGGCCGGAGAACACCCAGACCGGACCGCGTTCATCGCGCGCCACCGCTTCCTGGCAGATAGCATCACCCCTGGCGACCTCCCGCAGCGCCGCTACCAGTTCCACGTTGGTGCTGGCAAGCACGGCTGTCCGCACCGAGCGATGATCGCGGCGGCGAGCAAGCGTGTAGGCCAAGTCCGGCGCCGTCAGTTCCGAAGGTTGTGCCTCGATCCAGCCGGCAAGCCGCCCGGCGGTTTGCTGCAGTCCCACGGCGGACGAGGATGTCAGCAGGAACAGCAATGGGCCCTCGCGGCTCGGTCTGGTTGCCGTGGGGTTGCCGCAAAGGGGTTTGGGAGCCTGCTCGACGATCGCGTGCACATTCGTTCCGGAGATCCCGTACGCCGACACCGCCGCACGTCGCGGCTGTCCGTCATCCAGCGGCCACGTCGTATTCTCTTTCGGGACGAACAGTCCGGTTTTGATCCGGGCCAGTTCATCAGGCAAGGTTTCGAAGTGCAGGTTCCTGGGGACTTCGCCGTGCCGGACGGAAAGCAGCGCTTTCATCATCCCCAGCGCACCGGCCGCGGCCTGGGTGTGCCCGAAATTGGTCTTCGAGGCGCCGAGGAGGCAGCGGTTGTCGCGGCCGTAGACCTCGGAAAGGCTGGTGTACTCGATTGGGTCACCGACGGGAGTACCCGTGCCGTGCGCTTCGACCATGCCGACGCTGCCGGCGTCCACGCCCGCTGCGGCAAGTGCCGCCCGGTACACCGCGGTTTGCGCCTCGCCGGAGGGCGTCGCGACGCTTGTGGTGTGGCCGTTATGGTTGGCGGCGGTGCTACGGATCACACCCAGAATCCGGTCGCCATCCTGCTGCGCGTCCGGCAGGCGCTTAAGCAACAAGACGACGCAACCCTCGCCGGATACGAAGCCGTCTGCTTTGGCGTCGAAGGCATGGCAGTGCCCGGTACCCGACAGCATCCCCCCCGCCGACGCCGATGCGGACCTGCGCGGCTCCATCATGACGTTGACACCGCCCGCGAATGCGAGCTCGCTCTCTCCGTCGTGCAGGCTGCGGCAGGCTTGATGGATCGCGAAGAGGCCAGACGAGCATGCGGTGTCCACCGTGACCGCGGGTCCGCGCAGCCCGAGCGCATGAGCAATCCGCCCGGATGCCATGCAGGAAATGGTGCCGATGTTTCCATAGGGTCCATCGAAGGCGCCGGTGGAGATGTGCACGAACTGGTAGTCGCCGTAGTTCAACCCGATGAAGACTCCCGTTTCAGCGGCGATCGTGTGCTTGGTGAGGCCGGCATGTTCCATGGCTTCCCACGCGGTTTCCATCAGCAAGCGATGCTGTGGATCCATCGCCGTGGCTTCCTTTTCCGTGATGCCGAAGAAAGCCGGGTCGAAGTCGCCGACGCCCTCCAGGAAAGAGCCCCACTTGCATATTGACCGGCCCGGCACCCCCGGCTCGGGGTCGTAGTAGTAGTCAACGTCCCAGCGGTCGGCGGGAATCTCCGTGACGAGGTCGTCTCCACGCAGCAGCGCTTGCCAAAAGAGATCGGGGGAATCGATGCCCTCCGGCAGCCGGCACGCCATCCCGATGACGGCGACCGGAGTCACGCTTGCCTTGTCCACCGTCCCCCCACCTGCTTGCCCATTCACAAGTTCCTATCATTGCTGCACACTCTTCGTCAGGGCTTTGAGAAATATAACCGAATTTTTCTATGCGAACCGGCAGCCCTGGCCCGCCATGGAGTTGCCGATCCCAAAGTCTTGCCGTACCATAGGGGGAAACGATGAAGCGCGCCGCGAAGCTATTCGCCGCCCTGCTTGCGCTGTTCGCGGCGCAGACGGCATTGGCGCAAACAAGTTATCCGAGCCGGCCGGTGAAAATCCTGGTCGGCTTCACGCCCGGCACGGCTCCCGACCTTGCGGCGCGTATTCTGGCCGAGCGGTTTTCGGAACTCTGGGGCACGCCGTTCGTGGTCGAGAACATTCCCGGCGCCGGCAGCAACATCGCCACCGATCGCGTCGCCAAGGCGGCCGCCGACGGCTACACGCTGCTGATGGGCGGCAACTCGGCGCTGGTCATCAATCCGAGCCTGTATGAAACGCTGCCGTTCGATCCGCTAAAGGACTTCGCGCCGATCTCGCAGGTATTCATCGCGGCGAACGTGCTCGCCGTTCCGCCCGCGTTGCCGGCCATCACCGTGGCGGACCTGGTGGCGCTCGCCAAGGCGGACCCCGGCAAGCTTTCCTATGGCCATGCCGGCGTGGGCACGTCGCAGCATCTGGCCGCCGAATTGTTCAAACACATGGCACACGTCGATATTGCAGCGGTGGCCTATCGCGGCACCACGGCGTTCATGCCCGACCTGCTCGCCAATCGCATCAACATGTCGTTCGCCAATATCGTCAACGTGGTGCCGCTGGCGCGCGAGGGGAAATTGCGCGCGCTGGCGGTCACCTCGATCAAGCGCTCGGCGCTGGCGCCCGACCTGCCCACCATGGCGGAATCCGGATTTCCCGGCTTCGAGGCGGTGCCCTGGTTCGGCCTGCTGGCGCCGGCCGGCACGCCGGAGGACGTTCTGGATAAATTGCATTTTGGGACCGTCAAGGCCCTGGCGATGCCGGAGGTGCGCAGGAAGTTCGACGAACTTGGCCTCGAGCCGGTCGGCAACACGCCGGCGGAGTTTATCGCGATCATCCACAAGGAAACCCCCGAGTGGGCAAAAGAGATCAAGGAAGCCGGCATCAAGCTCGGCAACTAGCGCGGCTTTCCCGCGGCGCTGTCCCCGGCATCCCCACCCGGCGACCCGCGGTCACCCGAATGCGTGCAAGCCGATGCGGCAGGCTCCATTGACGCGGTCGATCGGACACACGACATATCATATTTCTGTAGCGCAGACCGAGGGTCACAGCTCAGGGGCCGGATATGAACGCACCGTCAAACATCGATCCCGCCGCCGCGTATCATGACAGCGACGTCGTGCACTGGTTGATAAACGACACCCGTGACGAACGCTTCATCGACAACATTTTCGCACAACTCTGCGTGCGGCTCCAGCGCGCGGGCATTCCCGTCAAGCGGGCGACGCTTCATGTTCTGATCAACCATCCGCAATGGCTTGGCGCCCGGATCATGTGGGTCGACGGGATGCGCGAAGCCGAGATTGCGAGGGTCGACTACGATGTCAGGGAACGATCCGAATTCATCGGTAGTCCCGCCAGCGAAATCCATGACGGCGCCACCGAGATACGGGAAAACCTCGAACGTGACGCCTCGCTGGGCCGCCAGCACGCCGTCTATCACGAGATGCGGACAAACGGCCTCACCGACTACGTGGCCTGGCCATTATACCATACGCTCGGCAAGCGGCATATCGCGACCTTTGCAACCGGCCGGCCGGGAGGTTTCGACGAGGCGCATATCGCCTTTCTGTTGAAGTTGTTGCCGGTGCTGGCGCTGGTCAGCGAAATCCGCATCAAGAACCGGCTGGCGCGAACGCTGCTCGAAACCTATGTCGGGTCGCATGCCGGCGAACTCATTCTGGCCGGCGCCACCCGGCGCGGAAGCGGGACCACGGTAAGCGCCGCCATCATGATCTGCGATCTGCGCGATTTTACGGGGATCTCCGACAACTGGCCGCGCGACGACGTGATCGATCTTCTGAACGGCTATTTCGACGCGATGTCGGAGCCGATCACGCGGCATGGCGGGGAAATACTGAAATTCATCGGCGATGGCCTGCTCGCCATTTTCCCGCTCAGCCAGCCGTCGGCCTGCGCAAATCTGCTGCATGCCGTGACCGAGGCCCGCCAGGCCATGATCGCCCTGAACGACAAGAACGGCGAAACCGGCCGTGCGCCGCTGAATTACGGCATCGGTATCCACGTCGGAGACGTCATGTACGGCAATATCGGCTCGCGCACCCGGCTCGACTTCACGGTGATCGGCCCCGCGGTCAACATGGCGTCGCGTCTCGAAACCCTCACCAAACAACTGGGCAGGCCGGTGCTGCTGTCCCGCGCATTTGCCGATTTCGTCGAAGGCGAATTCGATCTCGAACGGGTCGGTGAATATCCGGTCCGCGGCTTCCACGACCCGATCGAGCTGTTTGCGTATCACGGCTGAACGCCGATCCGCCGCCAGGGCTTCGGCCTATTTTCGTCCCGGCCGGACGGCCTTGCTTGGCGCGCTGCGGATGATGCCGTTCTTGATCAGCTCGCCGCAGATCTCCTTCACCAGCGCCGCGGTCTCCCGCGTCGCACGGCTGATCGGCCGCCCATGCGGCAGGGCGAGCACGCGCTCGGCACGCATCCATGGCAGTAGCGCCATCGAAAGCTGGCCCGCCTCGACCTCCTGATAGATCCCGGAATAGGGCAGCAGCGCGTAGCCGAGACCTGAAGCCACCATGCGCTTCATCGACGTGCTGCCTTCCACGCGCACCGAATACGCAACCTGCTCCGGAAACGGATTGCGGCTGAGCGGAAGCACGGCACGCGGCAGGCTTCTCAGCTGGTTGACCGTGAGCCTGCCGCGCCTGAGCAAGGGATCGCGCGGCGGTCCGATCAGGAAGACCTGCTCGGCCACCAGCAATTCATATTCGAGATAATCGTTCGGCTGCGGCCCTGTGACCATCGCAAGGTCAAGCTGCCCGCGCAGCAGGCGGTCGGAGGTAAGCTCGGTCAACCCCTCGCTCAATTCGAGCTGCACGCGCGGAAAGCGCTCGGCGATGAGGCGGGCGAGCGGTGGATAGAAGATCTCCGCGAGGCTCGATGGCGCCCCCAGCCGCACCGTACCGCCGGGCTCCCGGTTTTCGGTGCGCACCTCGGCCTTGATGTCGTCGACCATGCCAAGCAGCCAGCGTCCGCGCTCCAGCAACACCTTGCCGGACTCGGTCAGCGCCACGCCGCGTGCGGTGCGCGTCAGCAGCGCGCCGCCGAGTTCAAATTCGATTTCCTTGATGTGGCGGCTGAGCGCCGACTGGGCGACGTTGAGCGCGCTTGCCGCCGCGCCGAAGCCGCCGCGCTCGGCCACACCGATGAAATAACGAAGCTGACGCAGGTCCATCGGCGCCTCCATCTCGGAACGAGATGGAGCTCATATCAAACATATTCTTGTGAGATGTCAAAAAGCGCGCATGCTGCCGGCAAAGCAGGGTATCCGGGAAGGAAACGCCGATGGGAACGTCTCTTGAGACGCCGCGCCGCACATCCGTCATGATCGTGGGCGGCGGCCCGGTTGGCCTCGCCATGGGGCTGTTGCTCGATCGCTTCGGCATCGACGCCATCATCGTCGAGAAGAGTCCAACCACCACCGATCACCCGAAATCGCGCGGCTGCTGGGTCCGCACCATGGAAATCTTCCGCCAATGGGGGATCGAGCAAGCCATTCGCGACCGCGGCCTGCAGGATTCCTCCGACATGTTCGTGCAGGTCGAGAGCATTGCCGGCCGCGAGATCAGCCGCTCGCGTCCGGAGCCCAATCTCGGCCAGACCCCGGCCTGGAAATCCCTGGTGGCGCAGGATGCGGTCGAGGAGGAGATCTACAAGGTGATCGCCGATTCCAACCTCGTCCAGGTGCATTTCTCGAGCGAATTCATTGGCTTCGAGGAAGTCGCGGACGGCGTGATCTGCGAGATTCGCGCCGAGGAAACCGGCCGCAGCGAGTTCTGGCACGCCAAATATCTGCTCGCCTGCGACGGCGCCGGCAGCCAGACCAGGCGCCGTGCCGGCATCGACATGGTGGGACCCTCGACCCTTGCGGTGATGCTCAACGAATATTGGCGCGCGGATCTCTCACGCTTTCCGATCACGCGCGAAGCCGCTGGCTATCAGATCTATTGCGACAAGCCGGGCGTGCCGCGGCGCACCGGCATTCTCAACACCAATGGCCGCGACCGCTGGCTGTCGGTGATGCAGATCGGCGAGGAAAAGGATGAACGGCCCCGGCCGTGGACCGACGCGGAGACCATCGAAATCATCCGCACCCATGTCGGGGTGCCCGACCTCGAGGTGACGCTGCTCAACCGGTCGATCTGGCGGATGAGCAAGCAGGTCGCCGGCCAGTTCCGCAACGGACGGGTATTCGTGGTCGGCGATGCCGCGCATCGCTTTCCGCCAACCGGCGGTTTTGGATTGAACTCCGGCGTGCAGGACGCGCACAACCTCGCCTGGAAGCTGGTTTATGTACTGCGGGGGCTGGCCTCGGAGAAGCTGCTCGACAGCTATGACGTCGAACGTCGCCCGGTCGCGCAGTCCAATGCCGATTTCAGCTATGGCAACATGATCCGTTTCCGACGCCTCGATGATGCGGTGCGGTCGGGCAACGAGGATCGCATCCGATTCTGGGTCAACGACCTCGACAATCATCTGCACTCGATCGGGCAGGGGCTCGGCTTCTCCTATGAGGAAGGCGCGGTGATCCCAGATGGCACCCCGCGCGGCGGCCATCTGACGCGCACTTATTTCCCCTCCGATCGTCCGGGCGGACGCTTCCCGCATCTGTGGCTCGACATGGCGCGCAAGCACTCGACGCTGGACTGGTTCGACAAGGAGTTCACCGTCGTGACCGGTCCGCTTGGCGGCGAATGGCTGGAAGCCGGCCGCGACGTTTCCGGCAAGCTTGGAATTCCGCTCAGCCTGCGGCAACTGCCGGATGCGCATCGATCCGACGGCTTCCAGATGAGCCATCGCGGCGCGGTGTTGGTGCGGCCCGACGGCCATGTCGCCTGGCGCATGCCCTATATTCCGCAGGACCCGGCCGGCGAGCTCGCCGGCGCGCTGCAGGCCCTGTTGAACTAGCCATGGAGAGGATCGAAGCCAACGGCATCTCGATCAGCTTCAGGCGCAGCGGCGAGGGACCGCCGCTGCTGCTGCTGCATGGGGCGGAAGCCGACCATTCCATGTTCGAGGCGTTCGGTGCGGCGCTGGCGCCGCACTTCACCGTGATCGCCTGCGACCAGCGCGATTCCGGCGGCACGCGCAATCCGCCCGCGGCCTATGGCCTCGGCGAACTCGCCGACGATGCCGCAGCGCTGATCGCGGCGCTGGGCTTTGCCCGCGCCCATCTGTTCGGCACTTCCTTCGGCGGCGCGATCGCACAGGTGGCGGCCGTCCGTCATCCCGCCCGCATCGACCGCCTGGTGCTCGCTTCGACGTTCCGTGTCGGCGTGCCGGTTGCCTCGATCAATCCAGAAGGCTTTCCGGGATTCGCCGAGCTCCGCGCGCGACTGCCGGAGAGCCTGCCGGCATTCGCCGAATATTTCTTCACGCCAAGTTATATCGCTGCCCATCCGGAAGCGCTTGGCATTTTCACTGCCAACCAGCGCGACGCCGGCCAAAGGGAGCGCCGGGGCGCGGTGCTGGCGAAGCCGATCGCGGTTTCGCTTGGTGCGATCAAGGCACCGACACTGGTGCTGGCAGGAAGCGACGACCGGCTGATTCCGCCAGCCCACACGCTGTCGCTGGCGGGCGAGATCCCGGATGCCCGCACCGCAATCATTGCCGGCGTCGGGCATGTCGGCACCATTCAGGATCCGGCGGGGGTGGCGGCGGAAGTGACGGCGTTTCTGCAAGGCAAAAACTAGAAACATCTCGTGGAGGAGAACGACCATGGCGGAGCTCGGGGAGGATCTCGTCACAGCCTATGACGGTGCGCGGCTCGATGCCCGCTACTGGATCAGCATGGCGCTCGGAATCTCCGTCAGCGTCTTCGACTATTTCGATTATTTTGTCGTCGGCTTCCTGGTCGCGGTGCTGGCGCCGCAATGGCATCTGACTTTCGGGCAGACCTCGCTGATCCTGTTGAGCGCCGGCGTCGGCGCGATCCTGGGATCGCTGGCGTGGGGTGCGCTCGCCGATCGCTTCGGGCGCAAGGCGCTGCTGGTCGCGGGGGTCACGCTGTGCGCGCTGAGTGCCGGCTCCGTCTCACTGATTCCCGACGGCGGTTGGGTGTCCTTCACGATCCTGCGCTTCTGCGTCGGCTTTGGCGTCGGCGCAGCCGCCTCCGTCGCCGTGCCTCTGATCGTCGAATACACGCCGACCCGTCACCGCACCCTCGTCACCAGCGCCGCCGTGATCCCGGTCTCGCTCGGCATTCTCGCCGCCTCGCTGCTGACCGCGACTTTGCTGCAGCAGATCGGCTGGCGCGGGCTGGCCGCGCTCGGCTTCCTGCCGCTGCTGCCGGCGCTGCTGATCGCGCTGATCATGCCGGAATCCGTGCGCTGGCTGGTCTCGCACGGCCGCGATGCACAAGCGCGGCGGATCGTTGCGCGGGCGTTGGGTGTCGCGCCGGATACCTTGCCGCCGCCGCCGGCGGTGGCGGCGCTTGGCGAACGGCGGCGCGCCGGATTTGGCGAGTTGTTGCAGGAGCCGCGGCGGGTCTGGCTGACGGCGATCGTGTGGTTCGGCGCCAGCACCGCGAATTACGGCGTGTTCCTGTGGGGGCCGACCATCGTTGCGCTGCTGATGGGCGTCTCTGCGGTCGAGGTGGCGCATCTCTTCGTGATCATCAGCCTCACCGGCATGACCGGACGCGCCGTGTTTTCGGTCATCGCGCCGCGGATCGGGCGGCGACGCTGTGGGGAGATCATGGGCTACGGCATCGCGCTGTCGCTGGGGGCGGCGGGACTGTTCTTCGACCGGACCCTGTTCGGATATCCCGCCTTCGTGGTGCTTCTGGTTCCGGCGGCGTTGTTCTTCGACGGCGGTTTCGCCAACATTGCCCCTTACTCGGCCGAGCTGTTTCCGGTCCGCTTGAGCGCGCGGGGCGTGGGGCTCGCGCAAGCCGCCAATGGCGTCGGCAAGATCGTGGGCCCATTAATCCTCGCGCTGATCGCCGGGACGTCGAACCTGATCACGCCCAAGGCCACCATCGACGCGGTGACGCCCGCCTTCCTGTTCCTGGCGGGCTGCGGGCTCGCGATCGGACTCGCCTTCACGCTCTTCGGCGTCGAAACCCACGGCCGGCCGCTTGCGCTGGAGGCCGCCGGCCAGGGAACAGCGTCGCCATCCGCCGACGGGCTGGGAACCTTTGCCGTCGAGCTCGGCCGCAAGGGCGATGCGGTTGCAGCACACCCGACGGCGTCCTAGGTTTTGCCTCAAGCTCGTTGCAATGAACAAGGAACCACGTCATGCAGGACAGCGTCCAGACAAGAGCCGCCTCCCGGGCCATTCCCTTCGATGCCGACAAGCTCGACCGCCTGATGGAGCAGGCGGGACTCGACGTGCTGCTGGTTACCTCCAAGCACAATGTGCAGTACATGCTCGGCGTCGAGCGAGCGATCTTCTTCGACTACATGGACGCCCTTGGCGTCAGCCGTTATCTGCCGGTGGTGATCTATGCCAGGGGCGCCCCCGACAAGGCCGGCTATGTCGGCCACGGGCTGGAGGCGCATCAGCGCGATCTGGTGCGGCCGTGGGTGCCGCAGATGCAGACCTCCGGCCATGGCAGCCTGGACGCGATCGCCACGGCTGTGCAGATGATCCGCGCCAGCGGCGTGCCCGCCAAGCGCATCGGCGTCGAAACCGCCTTCCTGCCGATGGACGCCGGCAAGGCGCTGCAGGACGCTTTTCCCGACAGCGAGATCAAGGATGCGCTGTTCACGCTGGAGCGGCTGCGCGCGGTGAAGACCCCGGCCGAACTCGCCAAGCTGCGCACGGCCTCCGATCTGGTGACCGAAGCCATGCTGGACGTGATTGCGCATCACGGCCCCGGCACCACCAAACGCCAGCTGTTCGAAGCGCTGCGGGTCGCGGAGGTCAAGCGCGGCCTGACCTTCGAATATTGTCTGCTCGCGTCAGGCCGCAGCCACAACCGCGCGCCATCGGAGCAGCGCTGGGAAGAGGGGGACGTGCTGTCGCTGGATTCCGGCGGCAATTATCAGGGCTATATCGGCGACCTCGCCCGCATGGCCGTGCTGGGCGAGCCGGATGCCGAATTGAAGGACCTGCTGGCCGAGATCGAAGCCGTGCAGCGCGCGGCCTTCGCCGTGATCAAGCCCGGCGCCATGGGAGGTGAGATCTATGTCGCGGCGGAACGCGCGCTGAAAGCCACCAGCCAGCACGACAACAGCGAATTTCTTGCACATGGCATGGGCCTTGTCAGCCACGAGGCGCCGCGGCTCACCGCCTCCGGCCCCGTGCGCTATGACGCGACCGACGCCGACCGCCCGCTCGAGACCGGCATGGTCGTGTCGGTCGAGACCACCATGAAGCATCCCAGGCGCGGCTTCATCAAACTCGAGGATACCATTGCGGTGACGGCGACCGGCCACGAGATGTTCGGCGAAGCCGGCCGCGGCTGGAATTTGGGCGCAACCGCCTAGCGCCAGCCGCTGTCAAGACCCCGCACCATCGGTGCGGGGTTTCACCCATGCGCATCGGAACGCCGAGCGCGGACAGCGTCGGCGGCTTCGCCCGGCGCCATCCGCCCTTGGCGCGCTCATTTCATTTCTGCGTCTCGGACTTGGCATATTCCGCCGACTGCGCCTTGACCACGGTCCAGACGTCGTCCTTGAACGCGGCGATCCAGTCGGTCTGCGGCACCCATTTGCTGCCGTCCCACATCTCGATCCGCGTCTTGCCGCCGCCGCCGTGGTCCTGCGGCGTCACGGTGACGGGCGCCATCAGGCCGTTGACGCCGTAGTCCTTCATGCTCTCGAGGCCGTCCTTGATCTTCTCGGGCGTCAGCGGCCAGCCATCCTTCTTGATGGCGAGGCGGGCGCCTTCGACGGCGATCGACCAGATCGCCAGCCCGGTGTTGTAGTAGACGTCCTCCAGGTTCTTGCGGTCGCCGTTGCCCTTGCCCTTGTCATAGAGCTCCTTGATGATCTCCTGGATCAAGGGCTGGTTCGAGCCGCCGGCGACATTGGTGCCGCGCTTGATGCCCTTGGCGGCATCCGCGCCGATGTTGTTGATATCCACCTCGTTCATCCAGTTGACCGCGATATATTTGTCGATCGGGATGCCGTTGCGCTTCATCTCGCGCGAGGCGATCACATGCATGTTGGACAGGCTCCAGCTGACGATCCAGTCGGGGCCGAAGCGGCGGATCTGGGTCCAGGCCGAGGCCTGGTCGTTGCCCGGCAGCGGATAGGGGAACAGCTGCAGGTCGAAACCTTCCTTCGCCGCCAGCGTCTTCAGGATCCCGATCGGTTCCTGCCCGAACGGGTAGTCGACATAGAGGAAGGCGACCTTGACGCCCTTGAGGTTGCCGCCGGATTTCTGCTTGATGTATTCGATGTCGTTGGCGGCCTGGCCCCAATAGGTCGGTCCGATCGGGAACACCCATTTGAAGACGTCGCCGTCGACGGCGTCGCCGCGGCCGGCCAGCGACTGGATCAGCACGTTGCCGTCCTTCATGACGCGCGGCAGCACCGCGCGGGACACCGGCGTCGACAGCATGTCGAACACCATGACGCCCTCGCGTTTCAGCCGCTCGTAGCATTCGATGCCGCGCTGCGGCTCGTTGCCGTGGTCCTGCACGATCATCTCGACCGGGTGGCCTTCGATGCCGCCTTTCAGGTTGAGCAGGTCGGCGTAGTCCCGCGCCGCCTGGGCGACCTGGGGGGTGACGAAGGTGTAGGCCTTGCTGAGGTCGTAGCAGAGCGCGAATTTCATCGGATCGGCGGCCGCCGCCGGCATGATGGCGAGCGCGGTCCAGGCAAGACCGGCCATGATCAATCGCAGCTTCATCTTGATATCCTCCCTTGGTTCAATTGGACTTGTTTAAGGCTTGTTGTCGTCTGGTCTGTTTCGGCATCGGTTACGTCAGCCATCGCTTCCTTCGCCGGTAGTGCTTGACGTCGTGCAGGTTCTGGCCCTTGGCGCCTCCGAGGTAGAATTCCTGGATGTCCGGATTTTTCTTCAGCGCTTCCGCCGTATCATGCATCACGACGCGGCCGCTCTCAATCAGATAGCCGTGCGAGACGATCTCGAGCGCCGCCACCGCGTTCTGCTCGACCAGCAGGATCGACAGGCCCTCGTCCCGGTTGATCCGGCGGATGATCTGGAAGATTTCGGCGACCAGGAACGGCGCCAGTCCGAGACTCGGCTCGTCCAGCATCAGCAGTTTCGGCTGGGTCATCAGCGCCCGCCCGATCGCCAGCATCTGCTGCTCGCCGCCGGACAGATAGCCCGACGCGACGGTGCGGCGCTCGTAGAGCCTTGGAAAGTAGCTGTAGACCTGTTCCCGGTTGCGGCCGAGATCGCTGCGGCTGCGCACCGCCGACGCCGCGACCAGGTTTTCGTCCGGCGTCAGATGCTCGAACACGCGCCGCCCCTCGAGCACGTGGGCGATTCCGAGCCTTACCCTTTCCTGCGGCATCAGCCCGCCGATGTCGCGGCCGAGAAAACGCAATTCGCCGCGCCTGACCTCACCGCGCTCGGCGGCGAGCAGGCCGCTGATCGATTTCAGCGTCGTACTCTTGCCGGCGCCGTTGGCGCCCAGCAGCGCCACCATGCCGCCCTCGGGAACGTCGATCGAGACGCCCTTGATGGCCAGTGAAATATGATCGTAGACCACTTCCACATTGTTGAGTGACAATATCTTTGCGGCGGCCGGCGCGGACATGGAACCCTCGCTATTTCTTCACATAGCCGAACGGCCAGACCAGCAGGTAGTCGCGCAGATTGTTGTAGATCTTGCCGAGGCCCAGCGGTTCGATCAGCAGGAAGCTGATGATCAGCGCGCCATAGAGCGCCTGCGGAAGATGCGCCAGCGTCTCGATTCCGAGCGAAAATCCGAACCGGGTCGCGGCCCATGAGATGAGGCTGTTGATCGCTCCGGGCATCAAGAGGATGAACGCGGCGCCGAAATAGCTGCCGATGATGCTTCCCAGTCCGCCGACAATGACCATGGCCAGCGCCTGGATCGAGACGTCGACGGAAAACTGCTCCGGCGTCACCGCGTGATAGAAGGTGCCGATCAGGATCGCCCCGGTCACCCCGCCGATGAACGACGAGGTCGAGAAGGCGACCAGCTTGAAGTAGAAGCTGTTCACGCCGATCACCGCGGCGGCATAGTCCTTTTCGCGGACCGCGACCAAAGCGCGGCCCAGCGCCGTCCGCCCGAGATTGAGCATGAACGACGTCACCAGCAGGCACCAGACCAGCGCCACGTAATAGAGCCCGGCGTCCGACGTGATGGGAAAGCCGAGCAGCCGGATATCCGGTGCCTGCAATGTCGCCTGGGTGCCGCCGCTGATCGCCGGGACGTGGGAGATCGTCCAGTCCATCACGAACTGCAGGGCGAGGGTGGAGAGCGCGAGGTAGAGGCCCTTGACGCGAAGTGCGGCGAAGGCAAAGCCGCTGCCGATCACGGCGGCGGTCGAGCCGGCGAGGATGATGGCGATTTCCCAGGGGATCCCGAAACGCGTGGCATGCACGGCCGCATAAGCGCCGATGCCCATGACGGCCGCGTAGCCGAGATGAAATTGTCCGGCCCATCCGAGGATCAGATTGAGACCGAGCGCCCCGGCTGTCCATACCAGCCAGGGCAGCAGATAGCTGCTGAGATAGAGCGAATTCAGAAGCAGCGGCGCGGCAAGGCCGAACAGCAGCAACAGGCCGATCATGCAGCGGTCGGCCGCGATCGGAAACAGCGCCCGGTCCGAGGCATAGTCGGTATGGAAGATCCCGGCCTGGCGGAACAGCATGCGCTCAGATCCTCTCGATGTAGTGGCGGCCATAGAGACCGTTCGGCCGGATCAGGATGGTCAGGATCAGCATCGCGGCATCGACCAGATCGCGGCTGGCGCCGCCGAGCAGGGAATCCAGAAAGCTGGATGCGACGCCCTCGACCACGCCGAGCAGCATGCCGGCGAGCAGGGCGCCGCCGATGCTGTCCAGCCCGCCGAGCACGGCTACCGTGACACCCTTGAGCAGGAGTTGTGCAAGCGACTGGTCCACGCCCTGCACCGAGCCCCACAGCACGCCGGCGACCGTCGCCACCACCGCCGACATCGCCCACGACATCGCCACGCCACGTTCGACCGAGATGCCGACCGACCAGGCCGCGGTGTAGTCGTCGGAAATGGCGCGCAGCACCACGCCGGTCCGGGTCCGGAAGAACAGCGCGAACAGGCCGAACATCGCGACGGCGACCGCGGCGCCGACCGCATAGGCGCGGTTGATCAGCATCGGCCCGATGAACAGCGGCGCATCGCTGATGCCGAGCTGCATCGGCCGCCCGGTGCCGCCCCAGATCGTCATCGCGCCGCCGCGCAGGAAGATCTCCAGGCCGAGGGTCATCATCAGGATCATCACGATGGGCCGGCCGGCAAGCCGGCGCAGCGCGATCCGCTCGATCGCCATGCCGATGCCGAACATGGTCACGATGCCCAGCGCTATGGCGAGCCAGATCGGCGCGCCGGCATTGTTGGCAAAGCCGAGCACGACGTAGGCTCCCAGCATCGTCATCGCGCCCTGCGCCAGATTGGGAACCGAGGACGATTTGTAGATCAGCACGATACCCATCGCGACCAGCGAATACATCAGGCCGACCAGCGCGCCGTTGACCGCCGATTCGCACAGCAACGCCCAGTCCATGCCTCAGGCTCCCTGTACCGACAGCGTGCGTTCGATGATGCCGACTTCGCCGGATTCGTAGCCGACCCTGGCCTGCATCAGCACGGTGTCCTGGTTGCCGTAGATGGCCTCGATCACCGGCAGGTAGCGTTCCTCGACCACGTTGCGGCGGATCTTGCGGGTTCGCGTGATCTCGCCGTCGTCGGCATCGAATTCCTTGTGCAGGCAGACGAATTTGCGCAGCTTAAGTCCGTCCGGCAGCGCGCGATTGACCTGCTTCACCGCGGCGGCGATCAGTTCTATCACCTGCGGCTTTTGCGACAGGTCGGCATAGGAGATGTAGGAAATGCCGCGCAGCTCGGCCCACAGGCCGACCGCTTCCCTGTCGATGCAAATGATGGCCGACAGGACGTCACGGCCACTGCCGATCACCGCGGCATCCTTGACATAGGGGCTGAACTTCAGCCGGTTCTCGATATAGTTCGGGATATAGCGCTCGCCCCTGGCGGTGTGCGCCACGTCGGACAGCCGGCCGAGCACCACGAGATGGCCATCGGGTTCCAGGTAGCCGGCGTCGCCGCTGTGCAGCCAGCCGTCCTCCAGGCTTTCGCGCGTCGCCTCGTCCTGCTTGAAATACCCGCTGAACACACTGCCGGAGCGGACCAGGATCTCGCCGCTGTCGCTGATCCGCAGCTCCACGCCCGGCAGCGGGCGGCCGACGGTGTGCAGCCTGACTTCGTCGGGGCTTTGGATGGCGTTGTAGGCGCTGGTTTCGGTCTGGCCGTAGAGCTGGCGCAGCTTGATGCCGAGCGCGCGGTAAAAGATGAACGTATCCTCGCCGAGCGCTTCGCCGCCGGTGAAGGCGCCGCGCAACCGGGTCAGGCCGAACTGGTCCTTGATCGGTCCATAAACCAGCCACTCACCGAGCAGGTTGATGAATCGCTGCGCGAGGCCGGGCGGCTGGCCGTCCAGCTTGCGCCTCTCGGCCGCGATGGCCGATGCCATGAAGAAATCGCAGATCCGCTTCTTCAGCCAGGAGGAGTCCTCCATGCGGACCTGGATCGTGGTCAGTAGATTATCCCAGCTGCGCGGGGCGGCCAGGTAAAACGTCGGCGCGATCTCGCGCAGGTTCTGCAGCACCGTCTCCTGCCGCTCCGGAATGTTGATGGTGAAATGCAGCGCAATGCCGGCACCCATCGTCACCGCGAAGTCGCCGACCCAGGCGATCGGCAGATAGGCCAGGATGCTCTCGCCGAACTGGAACGCGCCGGCTCGATAGGCGTTGCGAACGCCGGCCAGGAAGTTGCGATGCGACAGCACGATCCCCTTGGGCTTGCCGGTGCTGCCGGACGAATGCACGAACACCGCCGGGCCCTCGGGCGGTGCACGCGCGATCAGCTCGTTGCGCAGTTCCGGATGGTGCGCCAGCCGTTCGGTGCCCTTTGCCTGCAGCGCCTCCCAGGAGATCAGGCCGGGGTCGGCGTAAGCCGCCAGCCCGCGCGGATCATCGTAGATGATGTGTTCGATGGCCGCGCCTTGCGCGCGCAGATCGAGGATCTTGTCGACCTGCTCCTGGTCTTCGGCCAGCGCGAAACGCGCGCCGGCCTCGTGGACGAAATGGCGGATTTCATCCAGGGTGGCGTCCGGGAATGCCGGCATCGGGTATCCGGCAAGCGCGCCGGTGGCCAGCATGCCGGCGTAGAGACGCGGCCGGTTGTCGCCGAGCACCAGCACGACGTCGCCGGCGCGGAAACCCAGTGCCTCCAGACCCGCGGCGCAGCCGAGCACGCTATCCAGCAATTCCCGCCATGTTGTCTGCTTCCAGATGCCCTTGCTCTTTTCGCGCATCGCGACGCGGTGCGGAAAGGCCGCGGCATTCTGTGCCAACAGGCGCACCAGCGTGCTGTCGGTTTCGAAATTCCAGGGCGATGGTTGTTCAGCGGGCGGCATGCGCCCCTCCGATATAGGCTTCGACCACCCGCGGGTCGGCGACCACGTCGGCCGGCACCCCGCTGCCGATCATGGCGCCGTAATTCAGCGCCAGCATGCGATCGCAGATCCCGGTGATGACGTCCATGTGGTGCTCGATCAGCAGCACGGTGACGTTGCGTTCATCCCGCGCATCCAGGATGAAGCGCGCCATGTATTCCTTTTCTTCCTGGTTCATCCCGGCCATCGGCTCGTCGAGGATCAGGAAGCTCGGCTCGGCGGCGAGCGCCCGCGCCAGTTCGACCCGCTTCTTCAGGCCGATCGGAATCCCGTCGACCAGTTCGTCGCGCACGCCTTCTAGCTGGAGAAAATCGATCACGTCCTCGACCACCGCGCGGTTCAGCGTCTCCTCGCTACGCGCCAGAAACCAGTAAAGCGCGGTGCGCAAAACGCTGGGTTTCATGTGGATGTGACGGCCGAGAAGGATGTTGTCGAGCACGCTCATGCCGTTGAAGAGCGCCAGATTCTGGAAGGTGCGGGCAACTCCCAGGGTCGCGATGTAATGCGGCGACAGGCCGGTGATGTCGCGGCCGTTCAGCAGGATCCGTCCGCGCTGCGGCGGGTAGAAGCCGGTGATCGCGTTGGTGAGGGTGGTCTTGCCGCAGCCGTTGGGACCGACCAGACCGAAGATCTCGCCGCGTTCGATCCGCATATCGATGCCGTTCAGCGCGACGATGCCGCCGAAGTGCCGCTCGACGGACCGACATTCGAGCACCGGCCCGGCGTTTTCACCAGCATGAACCAACCTGTCTCCTCCCGCGTGGTCGACGTGCTGGCTCGGACGCCATTGAAGGCCGGCCGTTTCTTGTTGTCGATCGACAGCCGAGGCTAACGAACGTTAGGTTTTCATGCAAGCCGGATGACTGCCCGTGCTCTCGTCATTTGGATCGAAATGCTGCGGGAAAATGTCGCCGCCGGCTTGCAGCATCGTCATCCTCGGTTCCTTTCAGTTGTCGCTGAATGTCGGTTCGCGTTTCCGGCGAAAGGCCGCGACGCCTTCACCGCGACCTGCGCATGTCCCGGCGCCAGGCGCGTTCATCTTTCCGGTTCATCGCGAGTCTTCAGCCGACCATGGTGTATCCGCCCGACACCGAGAGGACCTGGCCGGTGATATAGCCGGCGGCCGTGGATGCCAGGAAGACCACGGCGTTGGCGGTGTCCTCGGCGCGGCCGAGCCGGCGCAGCGGCAACGATTTTGCGATTCTGTCGTACTGCTCCGGGGTGAAGAAGGAATTGTTGGTCCACATGCTGGCGCTGCCGATTTCGTCGTTGCCTTGCGGCAGGGTGACGCCGGGGCAGACCACGTTGCAGCGGATGCCGTAGCGTCCGTTTTCCTTGGCGATGGTCTTCATGAAGGAGTTGATCGCGGCCTTGACGCCGCCATAGACCGCCTCGCGCGGTTCGCCGGCGCGGCTGGCGTCCGAACTGATCGAGACGATGGCGCCGGTCTGGTTCGGGATCATGATGTCGAGCGCGCATTTGGTGCAGTTCAGCACGCCGACATAGTTGATCTGGATGATCTTCTGCCACAGCTCCGGCGTGGTCTGGGTGAAGAACATGAAGTCGTCCCAGCCCACGCCGTTGACCAGTACGTCGACGCAGCCGTGTTTGTCGGTCGCCGCCTTGAACAGGACCTTGACCTGGTCCATGTCGGTCACGTCGGTCTTGATGGCCTGGACGCTTGCGGCCCCCTTCTGCCTTGCAAGTTCGGCCACCTTTTCGGCCTGGGCCGCGTCGAGGTCGCCGATGGTGATGTCGGCGCCCTCGGCCGCGAAGCCGAGCACGATGGCGCGGCCGATATTGGAGGCGCCGCCGGTGACGACGACCGATTTTCCCTTCAGGTTCAGATCCATGGGCCCGCGCTCCCTGCGTTCGAAATTGAATTATGGCTGGCGGTCCGGCTCGACCACAACCACGACGGCGTTGCGCTCGACGGTATCGCCGGCCCGGCAGTTGACGGCGGTGACCACGCCATCGGTTTCGCTTGTTATCCGCAGCTCCATCTTCATGGATTCCAGGACCGCGGCGACGTCGCCGGCCCTGATCCTGTCGCCGGTCGTGACGTTGACCTTCAGGATCATGCCCATCATCGGCGCGCGCAGTTCGCCGCTGGTCTCCGCGGCCGCGCTGATATAGTTGAGGTAGGGAATCGCGGTCAGGGTATGGGTGCCCCTGAGATCATGGACGAACACCGTCTGATCCTGCTGGTGGATCCGGACGGTCTCGCGGCGGGCGCCGATCACGGCGGTAAAGCTGCCGTCTTCAAGCGGGATCAGCCTGACCAGCCGCTTGTCGTCGTTGATGCCGACCGTCATGGCGCCGTCGGCCTGCCTTGGAGAAAATCTGATCTCGGCGCTGGCCCCATCGGTCTCCAGATGCAGGATCGGGATCGGCGACAGCCCGTCGCCGCCGGCCGACATCTGCCATCCGGTCATCTCGCGTGACTGCCACGGGCTATCGGCGGCGAACTGCCGCTGCCGGATCATCCAGAAATAGGCCCCGATCGCCAGCGCCTCGGTGTCGGCAGCTTCGGCGTTGTCGACAAGCTGGGCGATCCGGTCGTCGATCAGCCTTGTGTGGAAGGTCGCGTTCCGCGTCGCCGGCAGGCCGATCAGGCCTTTCAGAAATGCCTGGTTGGTGGTGATGCCGAAAATCGAGCTGTCGTCGAGCGCGCGGCTGAGCCGGTCGAGCGCGGCGTCGCGGGTCTCGGCATGCGCGATCAGCTTGGCCAGCATCGAATCGTAATAGGGCGTCACGGTCGAGCCGGTCTCGACCCCGGTCTCGACGCGGATGCCATCGGCCGGAAAATGGACATAAGCGAGCTCCCCGGAGCGGGGCAGAAAATTGTCGGCGGGGTCTTCCGCGCAGATCCGCGCCTCCACGGCATGGCCATGGCATCGGACCTCGCCCTGGGTGAATGGCAGTCCCTCGCCGGCGGCGATCCGCAGCATGGTCTCGACGATATCGATCCCGGTCACCATCTCGGTGACGGGGTGCTCGACCTGGAGGCGCGGATTGACTTCGAGAAAGTAGTAGCTGTCCCCGCTCAGGATGAATTCGACGGTGCCGACGCCGCGATAGAGGAGGCGCTTGCCGAGCCGCACCGCGTCGTCGAGCATTCGGTCGCGAAGCGCGGCGGACAGATTGGCGGCAGGGGCTTCCTCGATCAGCTTCTGGTGTCGCCGCTGCAGCGAACATTCGCGCTCGAACAGGTGAACCACATTGCCCCGGCCATCGCCGGCTATCTGGACTTCGATATGGCGTCCGCGCTCGATCAGCTTCTCGACGATCAGCCCGGCACGGCCGAACGAATTCCTGGCCTCGCGCATCGCCGATTCGATTTCGCCGGCCAGGCCGTCGAGATGGGTTACTGCCCGCATGCCCTTGCCACCGCCGCCCGCGGCCGCCTTCAGCATCACAGGAAGTCCGATTTCGCTCACCACCCGCACGATCTCGGCGACATCCTCACTCGCGGTCCTGCTGCCGGGGACGGTCGGCACATCGGCTGCCTCGGCCTCGCGCTTGGCGGAAGCCTTGTCGCCGAGCCGCTCGATCACCTCGGGCGTCGGGCCAATGAAGACCAGGCCCGCGGCCTCGACCGCGCGCGCAAACGCGGCGTTTTCGGCGAGAAAGCCGTATCCGGGATGGATCGCCTGCGCGCCCGAGGTTTTCGCCGCATCAATCACGGCGTCGATCCGCAGATAGCTTTCGGAAGCCGGCGCCGCGCCGATCCCGACGGACTCGCCGATCACCCTGACATGCAGGGCCTCGGCGTCGGCCGCGGAATGCACGCCGGCGACCGCAATGCCCAGCCGATGACAGCTGCGCGCAATCCGGCAGGCGATTTCGCCGCGATTGGCGATCAGGATCTTGTTGAACACCGGGCGATATCCTCTGCCGTCACATTCTGAGCACGCCGAAGCCGGTCTCCTGCTGCGGCAGGCGGCCGGCAAGATCGAGCAGCAGCGCCATCACGGCGCGGGTCTCGAGCGGATCGATCACCATGTCGCACCAGGTGTTGCGGGCAAAATTGTAGGCGTTGGCGAAGTCCTCGAACGTCCTGCGCACCGGCGCGGCAAAGGCCTCGCGCTCCTCGTCGCGCCAGCTGGTTCCGTCGCGGCGATGGCCTTCGTCCTTGACCATCGCCAGGGTATTGGCCGCCTGATCGGGGCCCATGATGGCGGAGCGTCCGTTTGGCCACATCATCATCGCATGCGGCCGGAAGGCGCGGCCGCACATGGCAAGATAACCGGCGCCATAGGCGTTGCCGATGATCAGCGTGTATTTGGGGACGTTGGCGCTGGCCATCGCCGTGATCATCTTGGCGCCGTGCTTGGAGATGCCGCCCTCTTCGGCCTCGCGCCCGACCATGAACCCGGTCACGTCGGCCATGAACAACAGCGGGATATTGCGCTTGCAGCAGAGATCGATGAAATGCGTCGCCTTCAATGCGCTTTCGGAAAACAGCACGCCGTTGTTGCAGAGGATGCCGATCTCGAATCCCATGATGCGGGCAAAGCCGGTGATCAGGGTGTCGCCGTAAAGCGGCTTGAATTCGTGGAATTCGCTGCCGTCGACCAGGCGCGCGACGATGTCGCGGCTGTTGGTCGGCACCCTCGGATCGGCGCTGATCAGGCCGTAGAGTTCGGCGGGATCGCAACGCGGGGGGCGCGGCGGCGCCATTTTCCAGCGCTGCGGGGGAATTTCGCCGAGATGGGCGACGATGTCACGGGCGATCGCGATCGCGTGGCTGTCGCTTTCGGCCAGATGATCGGTCACGCCGCTGATGCGGCTGTGCATGTCGCCGCCGCCGAGCGCTTCCACGCCGACTTCCTCTCTGGTCGCGGCATAGACCAGTTGCGGGCCGCCGAGAAACATCGCGCCCTGATTGCGCACGATCACCACCTCGTCACACAGCGCCGGCATGTAGGCGCCGCCGGCCGTCGAGGGGCCGTGGACGATGGCGATCTGCGGGATGCCTTCGCTCGACATCCGGATCTGGTTGTAGAAGATCGAACCGAACTGGCCTTCGTCGGGAAAGATATTGGGCTGGTCCGGCAGATTGGCGCCGCCGGACTGCACCAGTGTGATGCAGGGCAGCCGGTGCTGCCAGGCAAAGCGCTGCGCCCGGACGTGCTTCTTGCAGGTGATGCCGTAATAGGTGCCGCCCTTCACCGTGGCGTCGTTGGCGATGATCATGCAGGCGCGGCCCGACACCATGCCGACGCCGGTGATGATGCTGCCTCCGGGCGGCACTCCCTCGTACATGCCTTCGCCGGCAAGCTGGCAGAATTCGAGAAACGGCGAGCCGGGATCCAGCAGCGCCACGATTCGCTCGCGCGGCAGCAGCTGCTTGCGCTCCTTGTGGAGCCGCCGGGCCCGCTCCGGCCCGCCCGCGACCGCGGCGGCGCGGCGCGCGCGCAGATCGGCGATGCGAGCGTCGTAGGCTTCGCGGTTGCGGCGATACTCGTCGCTTGCAACGGAAACGTCGGACTTCATGACGGCCATTGCCAGCGATCCCTAGTAGCTGCGCGGCAAGCCCATGACGTGCTCGCCGATATAGTTGAGAATCATTTCGCGGTTGAGCGGCGCGGTCTTCAGCAGCCGCACCAGCGGATAGATATCGAAGATGCCGTATTCCTTGGTGAAACCGTTGCCGCCATGGCACTGCACGGCGGTATCGACCGCCTTGATGCCGGCGTCGGCGGCCGCCAACTTTGCCATATTGGCGAACTCGCCGGCTTCGCGGCCCTGGTCGAAGATCCAGGCCGCCTTCAGGGTCATCAGCGACGCCATTTCGACATCGGTGCGCGCGCTCGCCAGCGGATGCTGCAGTCCCTGGTAGGCGCCGATCGGCACGTCGTTGAAGACCTTGCGTTGCTTGACGTAGTCCACCGCGCGGTTCAGGGCGTAGCGGCCGAGGCCGCAGCAGATCGAACCGACCAGGATCCGCTCCGGGTTGAGGCTCTTGAACAGGATGCCGAAACCCTTGTCGATTTCGCCGACGATGTCCTCCGGCCCGAGGTCGACATCGTCGAAGAACAGCTGCCACTGGGTTTCCGGCGCCGGAATACTGACCGGAATGTACTGCTTCTGCAGTCCCCTGGCCTTCAGGTCGACGACAAACAGCGTGAAGCCGTCGGTCTTCTTCCGGGTTTCATCGAGCGGCGTGGTGCGCGCCACCACCAGCGCATGGTCGGCGCCGTCGGCATCGGTGATGAACGTCTTCTGGCCGTTCAGCGCGAAGCGGTTGCCGCGTTTTCTCGCCATCGTGGTGGTGCGGATGGTGTTGCTGCCGGCGTCGGGCTCGGTGATCGCAAAGCAGAAACGGGTCTTGCCCTTGCAGGCGTCGGGAAGATAGCGCGCCTTCTGCGCTTCCGAGCCGTATTTGGCGATGAAGCCGAGGCTCATCGCGGCGCCGACCACGAGATTGAGCAGCGGAATCCCGTTGTTCGACAGGCCCTCGAGGAACAGGTGCATCTCGACCATGCCCTGGCCGGCGCCGCCATATTGCTCGGGCACCATGGTTCCCACAAAACCGTCGGCGGCGATCTGCTGGTACAGCGCGTCCGGAAACACGTGCCGCTCGGCGCAACCCATCCAGTATTTGCGATCGAATTTCTGCGCCACCTGGTCGCCATATTCCAGGATCTGGCGCTGCTCGTGCGTGAGATCAAAGTCCATGCTCAATTTTCTCGGCCGGCATCGCGCGTCATCGAAAGGCGTTTCCTGTTGCCGGCGGGCAGTTTTCGGAAGACGGTCTTGGTGCCGGCTCGCTGTGCCCGCCATCTTTAGGCACAAGCCTGCATGATTTCAATCTGACAATGGTTCAAAATCGAACAATTGTTAGAAAATGTGCCCGAGGGCAGGCCGAGCAAATTCGGGGTCTTGAATATAGCGACGAGGCTAGGCGCGCCTGAAGCGGGGCAACGTCACGTCGTCGCTGATTTTTTCGCAGACCAGAACGACATCCATATCGAACGTGACCTCTTCGGGATTGCCGCCGGTGTAGGTGCTGATCATGCGCGGGCCTTCCGCGAGATCAATCAGCAGGACGGCGTAGGGCAGGTCGGCCTTGAAGGCGGGTCCGGGTGCGCGGTGCACCACGCTGAAGGAATGCACCTTGCCGCGGCCGCTGGCCGGGCGGTGGGCGAGATTTTCGCCGCCGCAGTCCCGGCACATCGCCTGCTGGTAATATTGGACATGGCCGCAATCGGCGCAGTGCTGCAGCAGCAGCACGCCCTCGCGCAAGCCGCGCCAGAATGCGGCGGAATCCGCGTCGGGCGCGGGTTGCGGTTTCTTCATGGCGTCTTCGGAGGAGATCACAGGGTGTGCTCCGTGCCCAGTATCGTGGTGGCGTTGGTCGCAAAGCCGGCGCCGAGGCTGTGCACCAGCCCGAGTTGCGCCCCCGCAACCTGGCGTTCGCCGCACTGGCCGCGCAATTGCGCGACGACTTCGTGAAAATGAAACAGCGATCCCGGCATTCCCGAATGCGCGAATGACAGCAGCCCGCCATGGGTGTTGGATGGAATCTGCCCGCCATAGGTCATGTGACCGTCGGCGACGAAGCGGCCGCCTTCGCCCTTGGGGCAGAAACCGAGATCCTCCAGCATCATGATGACGGTGCCGGTGAAGCAGTCGTAGATGCCGGCGACGTCGATGTCGTTCGGGCCATAACCCGCCATGCGGTAGGCGTTGCGGCTCGACTCCACGGCGCCGGTCGAGGTCAGCGATGGCATCAGGAAAATGTGCTCGTGGCTGTAGCACTCGCCGCCGCCGAGAATGTAGATCGGGTTTTGTGCGCCGAGCTCGCGTGCCTGTTCGGCCGAGGTCAGGACGAATGCGGCGCCGCCATCGGATATCAGCGAGCAATCGAGCTTGTGGTAGGGCGTTGTCACCATGCCGGAATTGAGCACGTCATCCACGGTGATCGGCGTGGTCTGCTGCGCGCCGGGGGTGCGCGCCGCGTGACGGCGCTGGATCACCGCGACTTCGGCCAATTGTTCCGCCGTGGTGCCGAATTCCTTCATGTGCCGGTGGGCGGTCATGGCAAAGGTGTTCGCGACCGGAATCCCGAACGGCATTTCATATTGCTGGTCGCGGCTTTCCGTCATCGAACGCAGCGCGAGATCCGGCGTCAGGCCGGTCAGCAGGCTGTCGCCGCCGACCACCAGCACCACTTCGGCGAGGCCGCCGCAAATCGCCGCCGCGCCGATATTGAACATGGTCGCCGCCGTCGCGCCGGATACCTGCAGCGTATTGGAGAAGGTCGGCTGAATGCCGAAATACTCGCTGAAGGCGACGCTGAAACGGTGGAACGGGGAGGCGAAGGCATGGCACGACAATACGCCGTCGACCACACGCTTGCCGATGCCGGCATCCGCCAGCGCCTTCATGGCGGCATCGGCGGCAAGCCAGAGCGGGCTCCTGCCGGCCACCTTGCCGACCGGCGACATCCCGATGCCGATGATGGCGACCTTGCCGCGCAGGCTATTGGCGGTCATGGGTTATCCCTGGCGAGCCGGGCCTCCAGCTCGTGCCGCTGCACCTTGCCGCTGGTGGAGCGCGGAAATTCCGAGAACTCGATGAACCGGAACTGGCGCGGACGCTTGTAGGCGGCGAGATCGCGCCGGCACAATTCCAGCAGCTCGGCCTCGGTGACCGTCGCATCGCGGCAGGACACGAAGGCGATGGGAACCTCGCCCCATTTCCGGTCCGCGGTCCGCACCACGGCGGCTTCGGTGATGCGTGTATCGCTCATCAGCACGCGTTCGATCTCGGCCGGATAGACATTCTCGCCGCCGGTCTTGATCATGTATTTGGCGCGATCGACGAAATCGAGCGAGCCGTCCTCGTTGCGCCGGAACACGTCGCCCATGTGAAACCAGCCGCCGCGAAAATCCCGCGCGTTAATTTCGTCCGCCCGCCAGTAGCCGGAAAACAGCGTCGCGCCGCGAATCGCCAGCTCGCCCGGCGTCCCCGGTGCGACTTCATGGTCTGAACTATCGACCAGCTTGACCTGGCAGAACGCATTCTGCCGCTTGGAGAGGCGGGTCGGAATTTCGCCGGCCGGAATCAGGGCCCTGGTCGCGGGAGGCAATCCGGTTTCAGTGGCACCGAAGCTGTTGAGGTAGGGGGCCTGCAAAAGCGCGGTCACTTCGGCGATGGCATGCGGAGGTACCAGGTCGGCCATCGCGCCGCAGACCTTGACGCCTTTCACGCGCGTCGCCGCTGCCGTGAGTGCCGCGGCAAACGCCTCCACCATGCCGGGAATCAGGACCAGCCAGCCGATCCGGTGCCGTTCCACGGCAGCCAGCAGCGGCTCGACCTGGAAGCCGTCGATCATGACCACCGTTCCGCCGCGCAGCAGCGTCGCCAAACCGTGGTCGGTGGACGCCATGTGGAACATGGGTGCCCACGCCACGAAGCTGTCGCGGTGCGAAATACCGAGCTCGGAGCTGAACACCAGCGCCCGCATCACCATCGCGCGATGCGAGATTACCGCTCCCTTCGGCAGGCCCGTGGTGCCGCTGGTATAGAGGATGACGAGGCCGTCCTCGGCTTCCGCCACACTCGGCGCCGGGTGCCCGCTATGTTGCCGCAGCAGTCTTTCATACTGCGTGCCGATTTCGATCAGCTGGCGATTTTCGGCGGCGGCGGACGGCAGGGCGCCTGCCAGCTCTTCCTCGACGATCACGAGTTTCGGCGAAACCAGTTCGATGCAATAGGCCAGCTCGCGCGGCGACAGCCGCCAGTTCAGGCACGCGGTCATGACGCCGAGATTTGCCGCCGCCAGTTCGACCTCGAAATACTCCGGCCGGTTGTGCGACAGCAGCGCCACGCGATCGCCGCGGCGAAGTCCGTGTGCCGCCAGCACCGCGGTCAGGCTGTCGACGCGGCCCAGAAGCTGGCCGTAACTGACTTGACGTCCCCGGTAGTCGATCGCGGCCGCACCCGGTTGGATCTCCGCGCAACTGCGAAACAATTCGCCGACCGTGGCAACGGCGCCGGCGGTCATCCAGGGTGTGGCGTTGAAGTCGCCTGTCATTGCGGTTTCCCCCCGCCAGGCTCTTGTCGTGGTGCTGCGGCCGGCGGTTCGCAAACTATACGCTTGCGGTATATTCCGATCAAATCTAAATTCTAACGCCTGTTCGAAACATGACCGGTTGCGCGCAGGCGTTCGAACGGCCAGAGTTGCCGCACGAAGGCAAGCCCGGAACAGCAAACCATTACAGAAAAACCTGAATAGAAGGGGAGTGCGATGTCCGACCGCTATGCCGCCTACACCAGGCTGAAGATCGACTATCCGTCGCAGCGTATCCTGCGGCTCACCTTCGACCGGCCCGAGACCTATAACTCCGTCGATGCCGAGACCCACACCCAGCTCACCCATGTCTGGCGCGACATCAATGACGACCCCGATATCAATGCCGTCATCGTTACCGGAGCCGGCAAGGCGTTCTCCGCCGGCGGCGATTTCGAGCTGATCAAGAGCATCCTGGACAATCCAAAGGCGCGGATGGCGACCTGGAAGGAGGCCAAGGACCTCGTCTACAACGTCATCAACTGCAACAAGCCGATCATTTCGGCGATCAACGGCGTCGCCGTCGGCGCCGGCCTCGTCGTCGGGATCCTCGCCGATATATCGATTTGCGGAAAATCGGCGCGTATCGTCGACGGCCATACCCGTCTCGGCGTCGCGGCGGGCGACGTCGCCTGCATCATCTGGCCGCTGCTGTGCGGGCTGGCCAAGGCGAAATATTACCTTCTGACCTGCAAGCCGCTGTCGGGCACCGAGGCCGAGCGGATCGGGCTGGTCTCGCTGTGCGTGGAAGACGCGGACCTGCAGAAGGTCGCGCTCGAGACCGCCGAGGATCTCGCAGCCGGCGCGCAAAGCGCGATCCGCTGGACCAAATACGCGCTGAACAACTGGCTGCGGGTCAACGGACCGCTGTTCGATACTTCGACCGCGCTGGAGATGCTGGGCTTCACCGGCGCCGAGGCGCGCGAGGGCCTTGCCTCGCATCTCGAGAAGCGCAAGCCGGCATTCCCGCCGGATTGCCCGATCTGACGCGCCCAGCCCGAGAAGGTGTACCGCCTCATTCGGTACCGAGTTGTTCGCGAAGCCGTTCGACGGCTTCCGGATTGGCCAGCGCGGAGAGATCGCCGGGATCCCTTCGTTCGAGCACCGCCCGCAGCACCCGGCGCATGATCTTCAGGTTGCGGGTGCGCGGCAAATCGTCGACGAACAGGATTTTCTCAGGCCGATACGAGGCGCCCATTCCCTCGACGATCGCCGATGAGAGCAGGCTTGCAAGCCCGCTATCTGCTTCCACGTCGGGCATCGGCACGCAGGCGCAGACGATGGCCGAGCCCTTCACCGGATGCGGAACGCCGAACACGGCGGCTTCCGCGAGCTTGCCGGTCGCGATCAGGATGCCTTCGAGTTCGGCGGGCCCGATGCGCTTTCCGGAGATCTTGATGGTGTCGTCGGAGCGGCCGAGAATGTAATAGAGCCCGTCATGGCCGCGCATGGCGAAGTCGCCGTGCACCCAGAGGCCGGGAAGCGTGCTCCAGTAGCTTTCGATGTAACGCGCATCGGCTTTCCACAGGCTTTTGGTCAGTCCGATCGAGGCGTGCCGCAACACCAGTTCGCCCACCGTGCCGGCGGGCAGGCTGTTTCCAGTCATGTCGACAATGTCGGCGCCGACCCCCAGCGCCGGTCGCGAGAACGAACCGGGATTCATCGGGTGGTTTGGCGTGCCGGTGAAGATGCAGCCTCCGACCTCGGTTCCGCCGGAGATATTGATGATGGGGATTTTCTTCTTGCAGACATGCTCGAAGAACCAGAGCCAGGGCGTGGCGGTCCATGCCTCGCCGCCGGAAGCGGTGATCCGCAGGCTCGAGAGATCGTAGTCCTCGACCTCGAGCCCATGGCGCATCAGGCTGCGGACGATGGTCGGCGAAACCCCGAGATAGGTCACCCGATGATCGGCGATCAGGCGCCAGAATCGCCCGCTGTCCGGATAATCCGGGGTGCCCTCCGCGATCAGCAGGCTGCCGCCGGCGTAGCTTGGAATGCAGGCGCACATCGCGCCCACCATCCAGCCCATGTCGCTGAAAAAGAAAAAGCGGTCGGTCGGTTTGAAGTCGCCGCAGATGATGATGTCGCGGGTGACCATCGAGCCGATGAAACTGATATGGGTCCAGACGCACCCCTTGGGTTCGCCCGTGGTGCCCGAGGTATAGAGCAGGATCGCCGGATCCTGCGCCGCCATTTCCGCGGTCGCGATGCCGGCGTCCTTGCCGGCTACGACATCGCTCCAGCGGTAGTCGCGGCCCCGCCGCATCGGGGTTTCGATTTCCAGGCCGTCGCGATCGGCAACAATCACGTGGCGGACGGTTGGCGAGCCCTCGAGCGCCACGTCGAGCACCGACTTGAGCGGCGCCGGCACGCCGCGCCGCCAGGTCCCGCTTGCCGTGATCACAGCCTTGGCTCCGCCGTGGTTGAGACGGGACTGGATCGGGCTGGGGCCGAAGCCGGAGAACAGCGGCATGACGATCGCGCCGAGCTTCAGGATCGCGAAGAAGGCGATGAAGGTTTCCGGCAGGTTCGGCATGTAGATCGCGACGACGTCGCCGCTGCCAATGCCGAGATCGCGCAGCCCCTGGGCCAGCCGTCCGACCTCGCGGTCGAAATCCCGATAGGTCAGCGCGTGCTGCTGGCGCCTGTCTTCGCCTTCCCAGACCATGAAGGTCTGATGCCAAACCGCGGTTCCCCGATGCCTGTCGATGCAGTTCAGGACGATGTTGGTGGTGCCGCCGACGCACCAGCGCGCCCAGGGCTGACCGCCGGACAGATCGAGCATGGTGTCGGGAGGCCGGTAGAACCTGACATCGCAGAATGCAAACACCTGCTGCATCAGCCAGGCGGGATCGGCGTCCGCCCTGGCGGCGAGATCGTCGTAGTCGCGCTGGCCGGTGGCGCGAAGGAAGGCCGTCAAATTGCTCTGCGCCACCAGATCCGGCGGCGGTGTCCAGATATATTGCGTCGCATCACTCATCGGATGCCTTGCGAAGTCGCGAGCCTTGGCGGGTCACGGTGAGAGGCTAGCGCCTCGATACGATTTGGGTCAATGGCACCTGCTATCTTTCAAATCTAACATTTGTTAGATAAATGCAGATTGGCGGGTCGCGGAGCAGGGCAATGCAGCCGATCGAATGTCTCCCCGAGTTTCTGGCATCGACGGCCTTTGTCGACAGCGATTCGGCCGAGGTCCGCGCTTTCGTCGTGCGCAGCCTGCAGGGCGCGCCCGATCTGCCGGCGACCGAGAGGGCGATCCGCCTGTTCGAGGCGGTACGGGACCGGATCAAATACAATCCGTTCGATGTCGGCACCGCCGAGGCCGACTATCGCGCCAGCCGGATCGCCGCGAAACCGTCGAATTACTGCGTGCCGAAGGCGATCCTGCTGACCGCTGCGTTGCGCGCCGCCGGGATTCCGGCGGCGGTCGGATTTGCCGATGTCCGCAATCATCTGAATTCGCCGAAGCTTGCGGAGCTGATGGGAACCGACCTGTTCATCTATCACGGTTACGTCGCGCTCTGGCTTGAGGACAGGATGTTCAAGGTGACGCCCGCCTTCAACTCTGAACTGTGCGCGCGGTTCGGCGTGCGGCAATTGATCTTCGACGGCAGCAGCGACGCGCTGTTCCACGAGTTCGATGCCGGCAATCACCGCCACATGGAATATGTCAGGGATCGCGGCTGGTTCGCCGATCCTCCGATCGGCCAGTTGCTGAGGGATTTTCGCGTCACCTATCCGAAGCTGTGGCAGTCGAGCGCCGATCGTGCGTCGGTCGCCGATGCGGCATTCGGCAGCGGACGATAGGGCCGCGTCGCTCAAATCTGCCTGGCGTACTGGACCGCCACTCGCCCGACCCTCTCGCGGGCGATCACCAGTTTCTGGATCTGCGCCGTGCCATCGCCGATCTGCAGGCCCATCACGTCGACATGGCGCTGATGGAACGGCAGGTCGGTGGTATAGCCGTAATGGCCGTGGGTCAGCAGGCACTGATGGATGATCTCGCAGGACACCTTGGGCACGTACCATTTGCACATCGCGGCTTCCGCGGTGTGGGCAAGCCCGCGGTCGCGCAGCGACAGCGTGTAATAGCAAAGCTGCCGCATCATGGTGAGCTGGGTTTCGGCTTCCGCGAGCGGAAAGCTGACGCCCTGATACTGCGCGATCGGCCGCTCGAAGGCGATCCGCTCCTTGGCATACTGCCAGGTTTCGTCGACCGAGGCCTGCGCCGGGCCGATGCATTCGAGCCCGATCAAGGCGCGGCTGTAGTCGAAGCCGGACATGATCTTGGAGAAGCCCCTGTTCTCCTCCGCCATCAGGCATTCCGCGGGCACGAAGACGTCGTCGAAGAAAACCGAGCCGCGGCCGACCGGTTTGGTGCCGATGTCGTTGAAATGCGTTCGGGTGATGCCTTGCTGGTTGAGATCGACGAAAAAGGCGCTGACGCCGCGCGCGCCGTCCTCGATCCGCCCGGTACGGGCGAAGATCACGGCGGCATCGCACTGGTCCGAAAAGCTCATCGAGGTCTTTTCGCCGTTCAGCCGGTAACCGTTTCCGGATTTCTCGGCGCGCAGGATCAGGTTGGCCGCATCGGATCCGCCGCGCGGTTCGGTCAGCCCGAGCCCGATGATGGCGTCGCCGCGGGTGACCCGCGGCAGCCAGAGCCGGGCGATTTCGGGCGAAGCGTGCTGGGCGACCATGCCGCCCATCAGCGAAGCCAGCAATTGAACATAACTGGCGTTGAAGTCGCCATAGGCGATCTGCTCGATGATGACCCCGGAGGTGGCGCTGCTCGCGCCAAGGCCGCCATATTGTTCGGGCAGGTCGACGCCGATCAGACCGAGGTCGCCCATTTCCCGCAGCAGCGCCCGGTCGAGGCGGTGCTGCGTGGCCCGGCTTTGATAATGTGGCGCCAGTTTCTGCCTGGCAAAGCGAGAGGCGGCCTCCCGAAACGCCTGCTGCTGCTCGCTGAGCGCGTAGTCCATGGCGCCATCTCCCCGCTGAATTCTTCGTTCAATCTAACGCGCACCCGATGTAGCAGCAATCGCTGCGGCGCAGCCGACCCATCCTCGCCATGAGGCTTCAGCGCCTCATCCCGGAAGGATGTGAAGCAATCTCGGACCTCATCCTGAGGAGCGCGCCCTTCGCGCGCGTCTCGAAGGATGGCCGCGCAAAGGCCTTGCCAGGCTGCCATCCTTCGAGACGCCAAGCGCCGCTGCGCTGGGCTCCTCAGGATGAGGTCCGAGAGCTTGAAAGGATCGGTTTGCAATCGCCCCACTAGCCGGTCTTCCCGACCGCGGGCTCCCGCCTGGCGAATTTTACCGCATCGATCATCTGCCGAGCGTCATGGGCAAGATGCAGGGTTTCGCCACCGTCGACATACCATTCCTCGCCGGTGACGAATTTTCCGAGCGGCGAAGCCAGGAAGATGATGGCCGCCGAGATATCCTCGACGTCGCCCATATGTCCGAGCACGTTGCGGTTCAGCTTCAGCCATTGCTCGGGTTCGATCGGGTAATGATCCATGCCTTCGGTCTTGATGGTTCCGGGAGCGACGCAATTGAGGCGGATGCCGAATTCCGCCCATTCGAAAGCCAGCGTCTTCATCATCGCCAGAACGCCGCCGCGGGCGGCTGCGGTATGAACGAAGCCGCTCAGCCCGGAGCGGACACAGGCGGTCACGAACACGACCGATCCGCCGTGCTCCAGCATGAAATGATCGGCAGCCGCCTTGGTCATCTGCCAGGAGCCGATCAGATTGTTGCGGATCACGGTCTCAAAACCCTTGTTGTTGAGCTCGCGCGCCGGCGTGACGAACTGTCCGCCCGCATTGTTGACCAGGATGTCCAGCCGGCCGAACGCGTCCCTGATCCGCAGCATGGCGCCCTCGATCTGGTCGGGCAGACGTATATCGGCCGGGATCGCGATGGCACTGCCGCCGATTTCGCCGATCAGCCGCGCGGTATCCTCGATCGGCCCGGCCCGCCTGCCGAGCACCGCGACGCGGGCGCCGCAGCGCGCCATTTCGACCGCCGTGGCGCGGCCCATCCCCGTTCCGCCCCCGGTCACCAGAGCGACCTTGTCTTTCAGGAGATCCGGCGCGAAGCGCATCTTGGCAAGCTGCTGCATGGCTGTTCCGATTCTGGATTCCGGTTGTATTCGTCCGGGCGGCGGCTATTCTAACAGCTGTTAGATTTTCCGAAAGTGCCGGCCGATGTCCGACAGCGAACCGATCCACTATGCGATAAACGACGGCGTGGCGACGGTCACCATCGATCGGCCGGAACGCAAGAACGCCCTGTCGGTCGAGGCGATGAACGGTCTCAGCGACATCTGGCAGCGCGTCGAGAACGACCCGCAGGCGAGGGTGGTGATCCTGACTTCGGCGGACTGCGGGGTATTTTGCGCCGGCCTCGACCTCAAGCAGGCGGCCGAGATCAGGGCGCGCGACGGCGTCGACATTCTGACCCGGATGCGCGACCCCATGCAGACCGCGATGCGCGCGGTGTCCAAGCCGATCATCGCGGCGATGACCGGATCGCTGATGGCGGGCGGCATGCTGCTGGCGATCAGGTGCGACCTCAGGGTCGGTCTAGCCGGCACCCGCGCCGGGATCACCGAGGTCAAGATGGGGCGCGGTTCGCCCTGGGCGGTGCCGCTATTGTGGATGCTGCCGCAGCCCGTGCTGATGGAACTGGTGCTGACCGGCGAGACCATGCCGATCGAACGGCTGGCCGAACACGGCTTCCTGAACTATCTGGAAGACACGCCCGACGCCGTCCGCGCCCGCGCCATGCAGCTCGCCCGTACCATCGCCGAGGGCGCGCCGCTGTCGGTGAAGGCGGCGAAGGCCAGCGTGCTGGCAGCGATGGATCTCGGCTGCGCGGACGGACTTGTCGAGGCGAACCGGCTGCATGTCGAGACCTATGCGAGCCTCGACGCTATCGAAGGACCAAGAGCGTTTGCCGAGAAGCGCAAGCCGGTCTGGCAAGGCAAATAGACAAGGTGGATTGCAATGAACATGGCAACAGCCAGCGGCCACGCGCGCGCGGTCTATTTCGGGGAAGAGCATGAATTGCTGCGCGCCCAGATCCGGCGCTTCGTCGACGAGGAAATCAAGCCGCACGCGTTGCAATGGGAGCAGGACGGCATGGTGCCGCGCAAGGTGCTGCGCCGCATGGGCGAACTGGGTTTTCTGGGCATCCGCTATCCGGCCGAATATGGCGGCTCGGATATGGACACGCTGGCAACCGCGGTGCTGGCCGAGGAATTGGGAAGGTCGACCTTCTCGGGCGTGGCGATCACGGTATTGGTTCATACCGACATGGCCTCGGTGCATCTGTTCCATGCCGGCTCGCCGGCGCTGAAGGATCGCTTCATGCCGGATATCGTGGCCGGAAGGAAGATCGTCGCGGTCGGCGTCACCGAGCCCGGCGCGGGCTCCGACGTCAAGGGCATCCGCACCACCGCGCGGCGCGACGGCGACAGCTATCTGCTCAACGGCGCCAAGATGTTCATCACCAACGGCGTGCACGCCGACCTGTATTGCATCGCCGCCATTACGGATCCGCAGATGCGGCCCTCGCAGCGGATCTCGATGCTGCTGGTGGAGAAGGGGACGCCGGGGTTCCGGGTCGGCCGCGCGTTGGACAAGCACGGCTGGCGTTCATCGGATACGGCGGAGCTGCTGTTCGAGAACTGCCGGGTGCCGGCCGCCAACCTGCTCGGCGAGGAGGGCCGCGGCTTCTATGCGATCATGCGCAACTTCCAGAACGAGCGCATCGTGATCGGTGCGATGGCGATGGGCGAGGCATTGGCCGCGATCGAGCTCACGCTGGACTGGGTCACGCAGCGCCAGACTTTTGGAGCGCCGTTGTGGTCCCGGCAGTCGATCCGGCACCGGCTGGCGATGCTGGCGGCGAAGGTCGAGGCCGGGCGGCAGCTGGTCTATCACGCGGCGTGGCTGGTGACGCAGGGGATCGACGCGACCAAGGAGGTCTCGATGGTCAAGGCCTATTGCGGCGAACTCGTCAACGAGGTGATGTATGAATGCCTGCAGTTTCATGGCGGCATGGGCTACATGCGCGAGAGCACGATCGAACGGATGTCGAGGGATGCCCGGGTGCAGTCGATCGGCGGCGGCACCACCGAGGTGATGCTGGAAGAGGTGGCGAAGCGGATGCGATGACGGGCGTCGCGGAAATCGATTCCATGAAACCGATCTCATTGGACGCGGATCCATCGTTTGTCATTCCGGGATCCGCTCTGGCTGGCGACAGCCGGGCGGAGCGCAGGCCCGGAATTCACAGTCCCTGCGGTGGTTATAGAGTCCGGGCTCGCGGGTGCCGCGCTTCGCGCGTCACACGGGCCCTGGAATGACAATTCGAACTATGCCTTCTTGACGCCATCGAAAATCAGCAGCTCGGTTCGACGGGCCAGCTTCAACACCGCGTCCTTGCTGCCGAGATTGAACCACTCGATGGTCCAGTTCAGAGCGCCCAGCACGAATATCCGCAACGGCACGATCTCGATGTCGGCGCGGATTTCTCCCGCGCGCCGCGCGTCCAGAAACAGCTGGTCCCAATATCTGGCGTAGGCCCTGCGCAGCGGGCGGTGCGGCTTTTTGAGGTGTTCGGGGAGCTGGCCGTAGATCCGGATGTTGGCCGAGGTGAAATCGCTGGCTTCCAGCAGCGCCACCAGATGCGCCTCGATCGCCAGCCCGATGCGCTGACGATGCGAGACCGTGCCCGCTTTCGTCAGCGCCGACTTGACCGCTTCGAACACCCTGCGCAGGCCGCGGTGCAGGACCTCGTTGAGAATGGCCTCCTTGGAATCGAAATAATAATAGATGCTTCCGGCCTTGATCTCGGCCATTGCCGCGATCTGGCGCAACGTGGTGGCGGAATAGCCCTGGCGGCGAAACAGCTTTGCCGCGGCTTCCAGAATCGCATCGCGCGATTTTTCGGATTTTGAAATCTGGGCGATATCGTCCGGCGCCGGCTTATTCTTCGCCGGCTGCGTCGCGAGCTTCGGTTTCGTCGCTCGGGAAGGGGCTGAAGATCGCTTGGGCCTGGATCTGACGCGCTGCCGCAGCCCGGAAACCAGCAAAGACCGCCGCGTCGGATTCATGTTCAAAGCGCCTTCCGCTGCGGGATTAATGGCGCAGCCCAAAGGCTTCGTCAACCGGCGGTCGATTCCGGCGACGTCGGATACGGGCTAAAAGTCGTGTTGCCCTCGATCGGATGTCGGTGGCGCGCGTCGCTTCGGTTTGCGGCACGGAAGGCCTTGTGGCACCCGGCGTCGCCGATATGGTGAGCGGCAGACGCAACAGGCGGAGCGAAAACATGGGCTTGACGACAGCGACGACCAGCTTCGAATGCGAGATCGCCGATGGCCTTGCCCATGTCGTTCTCGACCGGCCCGATACCGGCAACCCGATCGACGCGATCTTCTGCCGGGAGTTCAGCCTTGCGATGGCCGAACTCGGCGAACGTGACGACGTCCGCGCTGTCCTGATATCCGCGCGCGGCAAACTCTTCAGCGTCGGCGGCGATCTTGCCGCGCTGGGCGCGCAGGGCGACGCGCTGCCGGCCACCATCAAGACCTGGACGGCGGATTTTCATGCCGCCATCGTGCGTATGGTTCGCGCCCGCGCGCCGGTCGTGGTCGCCGTCCACGGCCATGTGGCGGGAGGCAGCGTGTCGTTGATGGCGGCGGCCGATCTGGTGGTGATCGGAAAATCGGCGCGCATAGCTTCCGCCTTCTCTCGAATCGGCTTTACCCCGGACAGCGGTTCGACCAAGACGCTGACCGCGCGGATGGGCCCGGCGCGCGCCAAGCGGTTTTTCCTGCTGGCCGAAACGCTGGATGCCGATGCGGCGCTCTCGGCCGGTCTGGTCGATCTGGTGGTCGACGACGACGCGGTGGCCGAGAAAGCGATCAGCCTCGCGCGCGAGCTTGCCACGGGACCGACCGAGGCCTATCGCGGCATCAAGCGGCTGTTTTTGCAAGCCCAGGATCGCTCGTTCGAAAGCCAGCTGGAAGACGAGGCCGAGACCTTGGCCGCGATTTCCAGGACGGCGGATGCGCGCGAGGGCATCAAGGCCTTTCGGGAAAAACGCAAGCCGATATTTACCGGCCAATAGGTCTGCGGCAACATTGGCCGGCCGCCTGAGCTCAGAGCCGGGCCGGGTGGGAACCCAGCCTGAACTCCGACGCGCTACGCGCAACTAACGGCTCGCTGCCCGCGGCCATCGAAAGACACCGACCGTCGCCACGGCCGGCCGGTGGAAGCAACGCTGCGTCGAGGCTGGCGTTCCCTGTTTCAATACTTTCAGATGCTGGAGCGGCGGCACGTAGCCCTGGCGCGAGATTACATCGCAATGCGACAGGATATGGCCGTACCAAATTTTAGTCGCGGCTTGCAACTTTGAGCCCGGATGCGAATTGGAAGCAGAGGAGGCTCCTGATCGCGGAGTGTGTCCTGGTATTTTCCGTACCCCGTCCGGTAATCATCCGTAGCTTCGAACCGAGTGGCCGGGGCGAACGTAGCAGTGATCCTTAAGGGCCCGGAGCAAAGGATCAGGTCATCATCAATCCGGCAGTGGGCCGGCCGCGATCGTGCATGAGTCGGAAGAAGCCGAGCGGCGCGCAACCATGACCTGATATCGCGAGAAGTCGCCCAATGACATCAACAACCGTTCCGGGACATCAGGTATCGGCTGGAAAGGACGAAAGCGGGATCGTGAAAACCCGGCATATGCCCAGGCTGCGCTGGGGTATCGGCCTGCTGCTGGGCGCCGGCGTGTTGGTCAATTATTTCGATCGAATCAATCTCTCGGTGGCAGCACCGCAGCTAAAGCTCGAATTTGGCCTGACCGACGGAGAGCTGGGCTGGCTTTTCAGCGGATTCTTCTGGTCCTATGCGCTGCTGCAGATTCCGACCGGTATGATTCTTGACCGTCTGGGTGTCACCCTGGTTAACCGCGTCGGCACCTTTTTATGGTCGGTCACCTCCGCCGCCACCGCATTTGCCTTCGGCTTCGGCAGTATCCTTGGCGCGCGCGTCCTCCTTGGCGTCGCCGAAGCGCCCGGCTTCCCGGCAAGCTCGAAGGCAACGGGCTATTGGTTTCCTCGCAGCGAACGCGCGTTTGCGACATCGCTGTTCGATGCTGCGGCAAAATTCTCCAACGTGATAGGCGTGCCGCTGGTGGCGCTGGCCGTGGTGAATCTTGGTTGGCGCTGGGGCTTCGCCATCACCGGCATCTTGAGTTTCGTCTACTTCATCGCCTTCGTCATCGTCTATCGCGATCCCAGCAAACATCCGCGGCTGAGCGAGCAGGAGCGCAAATATATCCGCGCCGGCGGAGCCACGCCAGAAGGCGCCGCGCAGGGCGGCGAGATCGCCATGCTTGGCTATTTGCTGCGCAATCGAAAAGTGTGGGGGTTGACCATCGGATTCGCGGCCTATGGCTACTCGTTCTACCTGTTTCTTACCTGGCTGCCGAACTATCTCGTGGACACGATGCACATGAGTATCCTGAAGTCCGCCGGATACACGGCGGTCCCCTGGGCCTGCGCTACGATTGCCGATCTGGTCGTGGGCGGCTGGCTGATCGATCGCCTGATTGCGCAGGGCTATAATGAAACGCCCGTTCGCAAGTCCGTGCTCGTTATCGGCATGCTGCTGGGTCTCGCCGTATTTGGCGCCACGCTTACCACAAGCGCCGTCTGGGCGGTCGTGTGGATCTCGATCGCGCTGAGCGGTTTGGCGGCAGCCGCGCCGGTCGGCTGGTCGATCCCTTCGCTGATCGCTCCCCGCGGCGGAACCGGCACGATCGGCGGCATTATGAATTTCTTCAATAACCTGATGGGCGTGCTGGCTCCGGTGACGACAGGCTACATTGTCGGCGCGACGCACTCCTTTGCCGGAGCGTTCCTGACTGCCGGTGTGGTTCTGATTATCGGCATCATCGCCTATGTCTTCCTGCTCGGCCGGCTGGATGCAATCGCGGATCCGCCTGGCTCTGGTTGATGCTCGCTCGGGTTCAATCGACGGCAGTTTTGAGCCGGTATCGACCTGCCGAAATCTTCGCCGGGCCGATAGCATCATTGCGGCTTTTGAGCCCCGGCCTAAAAGTCGCGTTGCCGTGGCTCGGATGTCCTGCGCAGCGCATTGACCCGCTTTATCCGACCGAAAACCTTGTGGCCCCCTGCTTGGCCGATATGGTGAGCGGCAGACGCGACAGCCGGAGCGGCGACCATCAAGGTCCGCGGATTTTTCACGCTGCCATTAAGCGCCGCGCCCGCGCCCCGGAGACGACGGATGCCCGTGAGGGCATCACGGGCAGCGTTCCGGACCGAGACGATTTTCCATCGCCCGAAGCCGGCGATCCGATCGGTAGCGTAGGCATTCGGATCACGCAGGCCGTGTTGCTCACGTGGATCGGGAACGCAAGTTTCAACTCCTCGTGATAGCAACGCGCGCCGCCATTAAAGGCCGTGACGGATTGCAACGATTGCCCGGGCGTTACGTTGAAAGCGCATCATCGCATTGCTCTGTCTCACGGTTTTAGTTGCAAGTGCCCGCCGTGCGTCGGGGGTCCCCGGTCAGGAGGTCAAGCATGAACGTCAGCGAATTTGTGTGGCAGCGACTCTCGGCCTGGGGATTGAAGCGCGTTTACGGATACCCGGGAGACGGCGTCGGCAGTCTCGATGTTGCGCTGGAAAAGGCCAGCAAGACGATGGAATACGTTCAGGTCCGTCATGAAGAGATGGCGGCCTTCATGGCTTCGGCGCACGCCAAGTTCACCGGCCAGGTGGGTCTCTGTTACGCCACCTCGGGGCCGGGCGCGATCCATCTTTTGAACGGGCTCTACGATGCCAAGATGGATCATGTGCCCGTGGTCGCGCTGGTTGGCCAGCAGGCAAGAAGCGGCCTCGGCGCCAGCTACCAGCAGGAAGTCGAGCTGCAAAATCTGTTTCAGGATGTAGCCGAATATGTCGGGATGGCGAGCGTGCCCGAGCAGGTCCGTCATCTGATCGACCGCGCTGTGCGCATCGCACACACCAAGAAGGCGGTGACCTGCGTCATTCTTCCCAACGACCTGCAGGAGCTCGATTACAGGGATCCCCCGCTGGCCCACGGCGCAACCCATACCGGTGTGGGCTACGCAGGTCCTGCGAAACTGCCGGAGGAGAGCCTGCTTCGCGACGCCGCCGAGGTCTTGAATAGCGGCAACAAGGTCGCCATGCTGGTGGGCGCGGGCGCGCTCGAGGCCACCGACGAGGTCATCGCGGTGGCGGAGCGCCTGCAGGCCGGCGTCGCCAAGGCGCTGCTCGGCAAGGCCGCTTTGCCGGACGACCTGCCCTTCGTCACCGGCTCAATCGGACTGCTCGGCACCAAGCCGAGTTGGGATCTCATGAAGGGCTGCGACACCTTCCTGATGGTCGGTTCGGCGTTCCCCTACAGCGAATTCCTGCCGAAGCCGGGCGACGCCCGCGGCGTGCAGATCGACATTGATGGCAGCAGGCTGAGCCTGCGTTACCCCATGGAAGTCAATATGGTCGGCGACAGCGCCGTGACCCTGCGAGCGCTGCTGCCGATGCTGACGCAAAAGAAGGAATCGTCCTGGCGTCGGGGCATCGAGAGCGGGCTCCAGAAGTGGTGGAAGACGCTTGAAGAGCGCGCGCTGGATTCCGCCGAGCCGCTCAATCCCCAGCGGGTGTTCTGGGAACTGTCGCCGCGGCTGCCGGACAACGCCATCGTCACGGCGGATTCAGGATCGGTGGCGAACTGGTATGCGCGCGACCTGAAGATGCGGCGCGGCATGAAGGCGTCGCTGTCCGGAGGGCTGGCTTCGCTGGGCGCCGGCACGCCTTACGCGCTCGCCGGCAAGATGGCCTATCCCGATCGCACCGTGATCGCCTGCATGGGCGATGGCGCGATGCAGATGAATGGCCTCAATGTGATGATCACCATTTCCAAATACTGGAAGCAGTGGTCGAACCCGCGCCTGATCGTTCTCGTTCTCAACAATCGCGACCTCAATCAGGTCACCTGGGAAGAGCGGATCCAACTCGGCGCCGGCAAGACCGAATCTACCCAGAGCATTCCGGATTTTCCCTATCACAAGTATGCCGAACTGATCGGGCTCAAGGGCATCTTTGTCGACAATCCGGACCGGGTCGGGCCGGCCTGGGACGAGGCGCTCGCAGCCGATCGGCCGGTGATCCTGGAAGCCTATACCGATCCCAATGTGCCGCCGCTGCCGCCGCACATCACGCTCAAGGACGCCAGAAATTTCGTCAGCATGGTTCCTTCCGAACCTGAACTCGGCAGCGTCTTGCGCAACAGCGCCAAGGAATTGCTGGCCAGCGTGCTGCCCGGAAAGGATTGATCATGGTGGCCGGGGTTTCGATCGAGGGCGTACGCGCGCAGGCGTTCGAGATTCCGACTGACAAGCCGGAGGCGGACGGAACGATAGCATGGGATTCGACGACGCTGGTCCTTGTCGAGGTTTCCGGTGGGGGAGAGACCGGAGTTGGCTACAGCTATTCCGCGGCGTCGATCGTCGATTTGGTCAGCGGCAAGCTGGCTGCGGCGATCGAAGGGCAGGACGCCCTCAACCCGCAGGCCGCGTGGCTCGCGATGCAGCGTTCGGTCCGCAATCTCGGTCGCGAAGGCCTGGCCGCGACCGCGATCTCCGCGCTCGATGCCGCGATCCATGACCTCAAGGCGCGCCTGCTGGGTTTGCCGCTCTTCAGGATGCTGGGGAGCTACCGCGACAGCGTGCCGATCTACGGCAGCGGCGGCTTTACGACGTATTCGGACCGCGAGCTTGAGGCCCAGCTTTGCGGTTGGGTCGAACGCGAGGGCTGCAGTCTGGTCAAGATGAAGGTCGGCTCGCAGCCCGACAGGGACATCGGGCGCGTCAAGGCGGCCAAGCAGGCCATCGGCGCCGGCGCGACGTTGTTCGTCGATGCCAACGGCGCTTATCGCGTCCAGCAGGCGCTCGAATTCGCCAATGAATTCGCCGAACAGCGCGTTGGCTGGTTCGAGGAACCGGTCAGTTCCGACGATCTCGCGGGATTGCGCGCGATGCGGCAGCGGGCCCCGGTCGGCATGGACATCGCTGCGGGCGAATATGCCTTCACGGTGGATTATGTGCGCGAGATGCTGGAGGCGCAGGCGGTCGATGTGCAGCAGGCCGATATTACCCGCTGTGGCGGCGTGACCGCTTTTCTGCAGATCGCGGCGCTGTGCGAGGCTTTTCACACCGACCTCTCCGCGCATTGCGCGCCCTCGCTGCACTTGCACGTGGCCTGTGCTTCGCCGCGGCTGCGGCATCTGGAATGGTTTCATGATCATGTCCGGATTGAACAGATGCTGTTCGATGGCGCGCCCGTCCCGGTCAACGGCGAGATTCGGCCCGACGCTTCGCGGCCCGGCAATGGCCTCCGTTTCAAACACCAGGACGCGGCACGTTACGCCCTGTAGGAACGCGCATGACCCGCCCGAACAGCAAAGAGATCCTGACCGGCGCCGGAGCGGCGCTGGCAGGTCTGGCGCTCGGATCGGCGTTGTTCCGGGGCGCGCCTGTCCATGTTGGAAAACAGACGACCGGGCGGCCGGTCGCGACCCGGCGTGCTCCCGGGCCGGGGACGTCCGCCAGCGTTCGCGCCGCGCGGCGTCTCAATCGCGCCGCCGGCACGCTTGCGGTATCCGTTCTGGCCGACAGCGGTGTCGAGCACTACCGCGGCTCGTTCAAGAACAAGGCGATGTTCACGCCGCTGATCGTTTCCGCCTTGACGCTGGCCACCAGTATTCATGGCACCTCGGACATGCGGCCGGTCGCCCACCGGATGCGGGACACGACATATCTACTGGCTGCCGCGACCGGCCTGATCGGCACCGCTTTCCACATCTACAATATCGGCAAGAAGGTCGGTGGCTTCAGCTGGCAGAATTTGTTCTACGCCGCGCCGCTCGGCGCCCCGATGGCCATTCTGTTGTCCGGCCTCGTCGGGTTTTGCTCGGAGCGGGTCCGCGAGAGCGGACCCGGAACTCGACCCGAGATTTTCAACATGCCGGCGGGCCGCACGATGGCTGGGGTCGCGGCGGCCGGCTTGCTGGGCACCACCGGTGAAGCTGGCTTGCTGCATTTTCGCGGCGCGTTCCATAACCCCTTCATGGTGGTTCCGGTGACGCTGCCGCCGCTCGGCGCCCTGCTGCTGGCGTCGGCTGCGGCAGGCGGACCCGGGCGCGGGCACCGGTTCACGCGCTGGTGGATGCGGCTTTTGACTGCGATGGGGTTCGCCGGCGTTGGTTTCCACGCCTACGGCGTATCCCGCAACATGGGCGGCTGGCGCAACTGGACTCAGAACATCCTCAACGGGCCGCCGCTTCCGGCGCCGCCGAGTTTTGCCGGGCTCGCACTCGCCGGCCTCGCCGCGCTCGGCCTCATGGAGGACCATCCCGATGCCTGACCCCGGCAACAATGCTTCAACCCGGAACCGCTATCCCGGCTATGACGTTCTGTCGAAGCGTCAGGGGCCGTCATGGAACGAACAGACCCGTCACGCGCAGGCTGGCGATCGGTGGCCAGCCCCGCTTCTTCAGCAGCGAGGAATTTCAGACCGTCACTGCGATCGCATCCCGCATCGTGCCCCAGCCCGCGGCGCGCGCGCCGATCCCGGTGGCGTCGCTGGTGGACGACAGATTGGCTGGCGGTGCGTCGGACGGTTATCGGCTTGCCGGCATGCCGCGCGATGGTGACGCATGGCGGCTCGGTCTGAAGGCGCTCGATGCGGAAGCCAAGGCAGCCTACGATCAACCTTTCCATGCTCTTGCGGAAGGACTCCAGGATACGCTGTTGGGGCGCATGCAGAGCGGCGAACTGAAGTCCCCGGCATGGGGCAGCATGGCGCCGCAGGACTTCTTCAAGAAGCGCATGGCGCGCGACGTCGTGCTGGCCTATTACGCGCATCCCGTTGCATGGAGCGAGATCGGCTGGGGTGGGCCGGCGAGTCCGCGCGGTTATGTCCGCCTGGATTTTGACGAACGCGATCCCTGGGAAGCCGCCGAAGCCGGGGATGGCGATGAGGCTTCGATTCGCCGGATCAACCGTGATGTTCGATGACCCGATGAAAAATCCGCGCGCGCGGCGCGGCCGAGCGCCGGATGTATTTCGGCCCGGCGGGTGGGTACCGATGCGCGAATACGCGCAAGGGGAGGCGGTCGATTTCGCGATCGTCGGAACCGGCGCCGGCGGCGGCACGCTGGCCTGCCGGCTGGCGGAGCGGGGTTTTTCGGTGGTGGCCTTCGATGCAGGGCCCTACTTCCGTCCGCTGGAAGACTTTGCCTCCGACGAAAGCGAGCAGACCAAGCTCTACTGGACCGACGACCGCATCGTCGACGGCGAGAACCCGCTGCAGATGGGCAGCAACAACAGCGGCAAGGCGGTCGGCGGCTCGACCGTGCATTTTGCGATGGTGTCGCTCCGCTTTCGCCCCGATTGGTTCAAGTCACGCAGCCGGCTCGGCTACGGCGCGGATTGGCCGCTCGATTGGCGCGAAATGTGGGGCTATTACACCGAGGTCGAGCAGGCCTTGAAGATCGCCGGACCGGTCAGCTATCCCTGGGGGCCGCATCGGCCGCGCTATCCCTACCGCGCGCATCCGCTCAATGCCGCCGCACGCGCGCTGGCCCAAGGCTGCGAGGCGATGGGCATCCGGTGGACCGAAACGCCGCTGGCGACATTGTCCGCGCCCCGCGGGCTCGCCCATCCCTGTGTTTATCGGGGCTTTTGCGTCACCGGCTGTTCGACCAACGCCAAGCAGAGCGCGCTGGTGACCTGGATCCCGCGCGCGATCGCGGCGGGAGCGGAAATTCGTGATCTCGCCATGGTCGGCAAGATCGAGACCGGTCAAGCAGGGCTGGTCACGGGCCTGCATTATCATCGCGAAGGCGCCTGGCATTTCCAGCGCGCGCGCAACGTCGTCGTTGCCGGCTACGCCATCGAGACGCCGAGGCTGCTTTTGAATTCGGCGAACGGCAGGTTTCCGGACGGTCTCGCCAACTCTTCCGGGCTGGTCGGGAAAAATCTGATGGCGCAATCCAACCAGGCCGTCTGGGGCGTGATGGACCACGAGGTTCGATCCTACAAGGGGCCGCCTTCGCTGGCCATTACCGAGCATTGGAACTACGAGGACAGCGGAAAAGACTTCTTCGGGGGCTACAGCTACATGAGCCAGGGGCCTCTGCCGCAACTATGGGCCAATACGCAGATGAGCGCGCACGGCCTCTGGGGCTCGCGCCTGGTGGCTGAAATGGAAGACTACAACCACGTGGTCGGTCTCAAGATCGTCGGCGAGATGCTGCCGCAGGAATCCAATCGCGTCACCCTCGCCGACGAGGTCGATCAGTACGGTCTGCGGATTCCCCGTATCACCTATTCCTGGTGTGACAACGACAAGCGGCTGATCGATCACTCCCTCAAATTCATGACCCGGGCCCTGCGGGCCGCCAATGCCCGGGACCTTTGGACGCAGGATGATGATACGTGCCACCTCAACGGAACGGCGAGAATGGGCAGCGCCCCGGAAAGCAGCGTGGTCGATGCCGATTGCCGCAGCTGGGATATTCCAAACCTCTGGATCTGCGACGGCTCGGTATTTCCGACAGTCGGTGGCGTGAACCCCTCGCTCACCATCCAGGCGATTGCCTGCCGGACCGCGGATCGAATTGCCGCCCTGGCCCGCCGTGGCGAACTCGAAGCGGACGCGCGGGTTCGCGCCTGAGAAAATGTCCTGGTCCGCAACCGGATGTACATAAGCTCGCGTTGACCCACAGCCCTTAGGCGGGGCTCGCGAGCCGCCGGCCGGGCATGCCAGGAATGACCTCAGGCACGACCGATCGGGGGGACGACGCGGCCATCCGGCATTCGGGGTTGGGGTTCGGTCGGGCGTCGATAAGGATACGGAATCTTGCGCGCTTGTAATATTGCGCCGCCGGAATGATCGGAACTGAAAGCTCCGGCTTTACTTAGCTATCTTATTAACCTCGCAGCTGCTGCGTCTTTGCTTCGATGCCGACTGCCGACGAAGAATCCGCTCATGAGCTTAACGCGCACGTCTTCCCCTCAGGTTGTAGTCATTACCGGCGCGTCGGCCGGCGTGGGCCGGGCGATCGTCCATCAGTTCGCCCGCGCCGGCTGGCGGATCGGATTGATTGCCCGGGATGCCGCGGCCCTGGAGGAGGTCAAGCGGGAGGTTGCGGAATTCGGCGGGTCCGCGGTGGTCGCGGCCGCCGATGTCGGCGATGCCGAAGCGGTGTTTGCCGCCGCGGAGCGGATCGCGAACGCCTTCGGATCGATCGATGTCTGGATCAACGACGCCATGGTCACGGTGTTTGCGCCGGTCTGGCAGATGTCGCCGGAAGAGTTCCGGCGGGTCACCGAGGTGACTTATCTCGGCCAGGTGCATGGTACGATGGCCGCGCTGCGCCACATGCGGCCGGTCAATCGCGGGAAGATCATCCAGATCGGTTCGGCGCTCGCTTACCGCGGCATTCCGCTGCAATCGGCCTATTGCGGAGCAAAGCACGCGATCCGCGGCTTCACCAATGCGCTGCGGACGGAATTGATTCATGATCGCAGCGCGATCGAGCTGACGATCATGGAATTGCCGGCGGTCAACACCCCGCAATTCGACTGGGCGCGAACCCGGATGCCCCGCCAGCCGCGGCCGGTTCCGCCGGTCGTACAGCCCGAAGTCATCGCTCGCGCGGTATTCGACGCGGTGCGGCATCCGCGTCGCGAATACTGGATCGGATTGAGCACCCTCAAGGTGATCCTGGGAAATATGGTGCTGCCGTCGCTCCTCGATCGCTACCTCGCAAAGGTGGCTTTCGAGGGCCAGGAGACCTCCCGGGCGGTTTCCGCGGATCGCAAGGACAATCTGCTGGAGCCGGTTCCTTCGCTGCACCGGACCCGCGGGCGGTTCGGAAACGAAGCCAGCGACCGGGCGCTGGTAACGTCCGGCTCGCTCGGTCGCATCGCGCCCGTCCTGATCGGCAGCATCCTGGTGTTTGCGACCGGCATGTGGACGGCGGCTTCGGCGCGGCGCCCGAGGCCGGCGCGGCACCCGGCCCCGCGTTTGAGGCGCCATGACAACCCGCATTGAAGATTACGCGGCGATCGGCAATTGCGAGGCGATGGCGCTGGTCGGGCGCGACGGCTCGATCGACTGGCTTGGCTTTCCGAGGTTCGACAGCGCCGCCTGCTTTTCAGCATTGCTCGGAGATTCAGGCAACGGCCGCTGGCTGCTGGCGCCGGCAGCCGATCCCGTCGATGTCAGGCGGTGCTATCGCGGCGACACGATGATCCTCGAGACAACCTTTGAAACGGACGCGGGTGCGGTTTGCGTCATCGATTTCATGACCCGACGCGAGGCAGCGTCGGACCTGGTCCGGATCGTAAAAGGTCTGCGCGGCAAGGTCGCCATGCATACCGAGCTGGTGGTGCGTTTCGAATACGGAGCGGTCATACCCTGGGTCTCGCGCGGGGACGACGGGCGGCGTGAATTCACCGCGGGACCGGACCGGCTGCTGCTGGCCTGCGATGCTGCGCTGCGCGGCGAGGATTTTCGCACCGTTGGAAACTTTGACGTCGCTGCGGGCGAGGAGGTCGGCTTCATGCTGACATGGTCGCGATCCTATCGCGCCGTGCCGGAAGCGCGCTCGGTGCACGAGGCTTTGGCACAGGCTGAATCGTTCTGGAACAAATGGTCGGCGCGTTTCAAGCCGGGACCGGAATGGTCGAAAGCCGTGATGCGCTCGCTATTGACATTGAAGGCGCTGTCGCACCGCGAGACCGGCGGCATAGCGGCCGCGGGCACCACTTCGCTGCCGGAAAAGATCGGCGGCAAGCGCAACTGGGATTATCGCTATTGCTGGCTGAGAGACGCCACCTTCACCCTGTACGCGTTGCTTGGCGCGGGATTCATCGAGGAAGCCAAGGCCTGGCGCGGATGGCTGCTGCGCGCCGTGGGCGGCAGTCCGAAGGATCTGCAGATCATGTATGGCGTCGCCGGCGAGCGGCGGCTTGAGGAATACGAGGTCAGCTGGTTGAAGGGTTACGAAGCCTCATCCCCGGTCCGGATCGGCAATGCCGCGGCAGACCAGGTCCAGCTCGATGTCTACGGCGAAGTTCTTGACGCTCTTTATGTCGCGCGCAAGGCCGGTCTGCACGGCAACGCCGCGAGCTGGGCGCTGGAATGCGCGCTGGTCGGACATCTCGAATCGATCTGGGAGCAGCCGGACGACGGAATCTGGGAGGTCCGTGGCGGTCGCAAGCATTTCACCCACTCCAAGGTGATGGCATGGGTCGCCTTCGACCGAGCGATCCGCTCGTCCGAAGAATTCGGGCTGGAAGGCCCGGTCGCGCATTGGCGCGAGCTTCGGGACGCGATTCACAGGCAGGTTTGCGAGCGGGGATTCGACCGGGCGCAGAACAGCTTCGTGCAGTCCTACGGATCAGGATCTCTCGACGCCAGCCTGCTTCTGATCGCCATGGTGGGCTTCCTGCCGCCATCCGATTCCCGGATACGCGGCACTCTGGCTGCGATCGAGAAGGGCCTGGTCCGCGAGGGCTTCGTGCAGCGCTATCACACCAGCGAGGGCGCCGACGGATTGCCACCGGGGGAGGGCGTGTTCCTGGCTTGCAGTTTCTGGCTGGCGGACAACTACGTCCTGCAGGGAAGATCTGCAGAGGCTCGGACGCTGTTTGAAAGGCTGCTGTCACTGCGCAACGACGTCGGCCTTTTGGCAGAGGAATATGATCCTTCCGAACGCCGGCAGCTCGGAAATTTTCCGCAAGCCTTCTCGCATCTCGCCTTGATCAACACTGCCCATAATCTGATCAGTTCCGATGGCGCTGCGCACCAGCGCTCCAGACGGTGACGTCGACTACGAGGCCGGGCATGGCCCGTCTCCGGATCGAGGATCGTGGCTTTAAGTTTAGCTGCCCGGTCCGGCGGTGCCTCATGGTCGAGCAGGAGGGTTACCAGAAGTGCAGGTGCAGGTTTGCCGGCACGAGAAATTCATTGGTTTGCCGCCCGACCTTAGTTTTAGGGAACGAATATCCTTCACAAGGATTGCCGCAAATGATGGGGCGCTTGCAGGAGAACATCATGAACTCGCATACACGCCTGTCGTCCATCGCA
>Ga0302202_10000380_pt1 | contig 58119 bp, 39 predicted proteins | sample II_Bog_N3_3_FD_194579 | JGI IMG/M metagenome (GOLD analysis project Ga0302202, IMG submission 194579) | Peat permafrost microbial communities from Stordalen Mire near Abisko, Sweden - II_Bog_N3_3 | ecosystem: Environmental > Terrestrial > Soil > Wetlands > Peat | place: Sweden: Abisko... | reverse complement strand
TGTCGCCGGCGTGGATGGAGAGCGTGGTGCCGGTGACCTGGTAGCGGTATTCGAAGAGGCTGCGCTCGGGCGGGCCGGAGGCGCGGCTGCCGTCTTCGTAGTAGGCCCCGCCGTGGCAGGGGCACAGGAAGAGCTTGGACTGGGCGAACCAGCGGACGGGGCATCCGAGGTGGGCGCAGTTGATGGCGAAGACCTGGAGCTTCTGCTGGGAGATGCGGCGGACCCAGCAGGCAGTCTTGGCCGTGTCGCCGTCGTCGAAGCTGGCGACGGGCGAGCGGAACTCCGCGAGCCGAGTCTCGCCCACCGGGAACTCAGCGAGATCGCCGATGGGAATCCATGCGCCGGGGTTGGCGTTCTTCCGGAGCGCCGGGCCGAGCAGGTAGCCGACGAGCGGCACCGCAAGCACTGCGCCCACGGCGGCGTTGAGCGCGACGGAGAGCTTGAAGAGGAAGGCGCGGCGGGTGTGTGCGGCCGCCTTGGCTTCCGGTGTCGGTGCCTCCGTGCCGGCCGGTTGCGGATTGTCGATGGAATCGCTCATGGGTGTCTCCGCTGGTTATGGATGCTGCGGATAAGGTTGGCCGGGAGTGGCAGTGCGGTGTGAGGTGAGCCACGCGACAATGTCGGTGATCTCCGTATCCGTCAACGAGTGCAGGGCAGCGCCGTTGCGATGGTGGAGGAATGCAGGCATCTCCTGCTCGGGCTGGCCGCTCAGGATGAAAGTGCGCAGACCCTGATCGCTGATGAGAGCGAGGAAGGCGGGGTCGACGAGCGGTCCGGCGACGGTGCCGCTGGGGGTCTTGCCGCCGGTAGCGTCGGCTCCGTGGCATCCGGCGCAGTAGGTGGCGAAGACCTGCTGGCCGTGGGTGGGGTCGCCGGGACCAGTGGCAGCATACGCGGGCGGAGTCTGCCCAGCCAGCGCGGCGTTGTTGCCCCAGGCGTGCTCCATGCCCTGGGTCAGAATGGCGATCTGCTGGTCGGTGAGCATTCCGCCCTTGGACCTGGCAAAGGGAGGCATTGCGGTGCCGGGGACGCCGTCCGCTGTTACGCGCTGAATGTTGGCGGCTCCGGCGATGGCGAGATAGATGGGATTGGCGAGCGAGATTGCCGCTCCGTTCCACCCGTTAACGCCGTGGCAGGCGGCGCAGTTCTGGGCGTAGAGCGTTTTGAAGTCCAGCACCTGCTCCGGCCGCGGAACGGCGGGTTCCGGGCCGGGCTTACCGGGAGCATTGCAACCGGCGGCGATGAGCGCGGCGGCGCATGCGAACAGACAGAGAGTGAGCGTGCGAGGAACGGGCGCGGTCATGGGCGGTCGTCCTCGTGCTTGTTGGCCCGCGGGTGGTCGTCCGGCGCAATGTGGAGGCCGGCTCGAACCGCGAAGGGCAGCGCCTGGAACTGCGGCGTGCGAACCTTCGCCTGCAGGTTGACGACATAGCCGCAGACCAGACCGAAGGCTACTTGCGACATGACAAACCAGAACCAGTCGATGCGCTGATTGAGGATAGGGCTGACGATGCCGATTGCGGAGTGCAGTATTCCTGTGAACAGCAGAGGCACCACCAATCCCGCGGTGACGATGGGATAGCGCGGATACATGGGAAGCATGGCGCCGTAGAGCAGACCGACCAGCAGCGATGTGATGCCGTGGATGGCGATTGCGGCCAACAGGCCCTCCATGTGGAACTGGCCGAGGAAGCCGTCGCTGGCGCCCGCCCAACTCACGAAGCCGCCAGCCGCGAGCAGGTTCACGGCATACCAGAAGCCGTGGTATTTGATGACGCTGAAGATGCCTGCCGGAACGGTCATCGCCAGACCGCCAGCGATGCCGCCGCGGATGCCGGTGGTGATGCGAAAGGTCTCGATGGGGAGAATCTTGCGGCGCGAATCGCTGATGGGATGCGCGTAGGTGCGTTCCATCAGAGTGCGCGCGCTGGTGGCGGCCTGTACTTGTTCCGTGCTGACAGCCACTGCCTCGTGAGCCTCGTGCGGGAAGATCTCGAAGAACCAGCCGACGATTCCGGCGACGGTGAGCAGCAGGCCAACCAGCGAGACCAGGACGGAGGTGACCATGCCCGCGATGATGAGCGTGACACCGACGGCCATTACGAACGGCCACGCAGTGGGGCGCGGAAGCTGGATCTCGTTTGCGTCGGAGTTGGGAGGGTCGTGCTGCATGGTGCTCCTTCGATTACCTGCCGAGAACATAGACGACGGTGAAGACGACGATCCAGACGGCGTCGACAAAGTGCCAGTAGAGCGAGAGAACTTCCAGGCGGCCGGTGTGTTTGCTGGTCATGCTGCCGTTGAGCGAAAAGATCAGCGCAAGCGTGAGCATGATAAGGCCGACCACAACGTGCGTTGCGTGCAGGCCAACGAGCGAGTAGAACGTGGTGCCAAAGAGGTTGGTCTGGATCGTAAGGCCGTCGCGATAGATCAGCTTGTACCACTCCTGCGCGGTAGCCGCCAGGAAGATACCACCGAGCAGAACGGTGGCGCCCAGCCAGAGCGAAGTTGCCGCGCGTTTGCCGCGGTGCAGCGCGGCCACGGCGAAGTGGACGGTGGCGCTGCTGGAGAGCAGGCAGATGCTGGAGAAGATGGGGAGTTCGAGGACATCGTGCGGCGTGGGACCGGTAAGGCTCTTGCCCAGGTAATACAGGTAGGCCACGATGAAGATGATGAAGATGGCGGCCTCCGCCACGATGAGGCACGCCATGCCCACGATGCCGCGGGAGGGCAGTACCCAGGGCTCGGGGGCGGTGTTCGGGATAGTGGCGGCTTCGCTCATGCTTCCTCGTTATTCATAGTGGCTGTCTGGATCTTCGGGATGCTTGAGGTCCCAAAGGGGGCGGCGGCTCTCGACGGTGGGGATGACGGCAAAGTTATATACAGGCGGCGGAGACGAGGTGGACCACTCCAGCGTCCACGCGTCCCATGGGTCCGGGCCGGCAATGGGTCCTTTGAAGTATGACCAAACCATGTTGTAGACGAATAGCAACGTGCCGATTGTCTGCAGCACGGCCCCGCTGGAGATGAGGATGTTCCATATCATCCAGCCGCGGTCGGCCTCATAGGTGTAAATCCGGCGGGGCATGCCGAGGATGCCGGGAATGTGCATAAGGTCGAAGGTGAGGTGAAAGCCGATGAGGAAGATCCAGAAGTGCCATTTTCCCAGCTTCTCGCTGAGCATGCGGCCGGTCATCTTGGGGTACCAGTAGTAGAAGGCGCCGAAGAGGATAAAGAGAATAGCGCCGACCAGGACGTAGTGGAAGTGGGCGACGACGAAATACGAGCCGCCGAGCTGCCAATCGAACGGAGCGACGGACAACATGATGCCAGTGAGCCCTGCGATCAGGAACTGGAAGAGGAAGCCGATGGTGAACATCATGGAGGCGGTGAAGTGGATCTTGCCACCCCAGATGGTGGCGAGCCAGTTGAATATCTTAATGCCTGTGGGTACGGAGATAGCCATGGTGGCGAGGGTGAAGAAGGTGTTGGCGCCGGAGCTCATGCCGACGGTGAACATATGGTGCGCCCACACGCTCAGGCTGATGAAGCCGATGCCGACCGAGGCCGCGACCATCGCCGGATAGCCGAAGATGGCCTTGCGGGAGAAGACCGGGATGATCTCGTTGGCGAAGGCGAAGGACGGCAGGATCAGGACGTATACCTCGGGATGGCCGAAGATCCAGAAGAAGTGCATCCATAGGACTGCGGAGCCACCGGCCTGCGTATCGAAGAAGTGCGATCCCAGGTAACGGTCCAGCATCAGCATAATCTGCGCAGCAGTAAGCGGGCTGATGGTGACAAAGACAAGACAGGACATGACCAGGTAGAGCCACACCAGCAGCGGCATGCGGTTCAGCTTCATGCCGGGGCAACGCATGCAGAGAACGGTCGCCACTATATTAAGAGCCGTGCCAATGCTGCCGACGCCGCTCAGCAGGATGGCGAGTGTCCAGTAGTCCGTGCTGTGGCCCGGCGAGAAGGCGCGGGCGGTGAGCGGCGCATAGGCCCACCAGCCGACATCGGGTGCGCTGCCTGCGCCGTACAGGCCGTTGGCGCCGAGATAGCTGAAGTAGAGCAGGAACCCGCCGAACGCCGCTACCCAGAAGCTGAATGCGTTGAGCCGCGGAAACGCCATGTCGCGCGCGCCAATCATAAGCGGGATAAGGTAGTTGCCAAATCCGAACAGCACCGGCATGCCCACAAAGAAAACCATGGTGGTGCCGTGCATGGTGAAGAGCTGATTGAAGACCTGCGGCGAGACGAAGTGGTTATTGGGGACGGCAAGCTGAATGCGCATCAGCAACGCCTGCGCACCGGCGACGACGAGGAAGATCAGCGCATAGCCGATATACATCAACCCAATCTTCTTGTGGTCGACGGTAGTGACCCAGTCGTGCAGCACCTGGAGCCAGAGTCGGCGTGGTGCGGGCTGGTCGAAGCCATCGGTGACGAGCGGGTTGGCTGCCATACGGGTTCCTTGGGTGCTCTACTTCAGCGACGTCAGATACGCAGTGACGGCGTCCAGGTCGTGATCGTTGAGGTGCATGGGTGGCATCAGCGCTCCGGGCTTGAAGGCCGCGGGGTTCTGCACGAAGGCGCGAAGGTTGGCTGGCGTGTTGGGGACGGATCCGGAGGCGATGGTATCGCGGCTGGCGATGTGCGTAAGGTCAGGCCCAAAAGTACCTGTGGCCACGGTCCCTGCTACCGTATGACAACTGATGCAGGCGTTGTGCTGAAAGATGCTGCGGCCTTCGGCGGCGGCGGGGTCGGCGCTCTGCGCTGCAGGCTGCTGCTGGTGCGCGACCCACGCGGCGAAGTCTGCCGGCGAGTCGGCATAGACGCGGAGCAGCATCTTGGCGTGCTGGGTGCCGCAGTACTGGGCGCACTGGCCCAGGTACAACCCGGCAGTCTCGGGATCAATCCACATGGTGTTCACTCGGTTCGGGATCAGGTCGACCTTGCCGGCGAGTCGGGGAATCCAAAAGCTATGGTCTGTATCCGCGGAGGACATCGATAAATACGTTGGAGTGGGATGTTTGGGATCACTGACCGGGACATGCAGCTCATTGGCTGTGACGATGCCGAGCTTGGGATAGTGATACTCCCACCAGAACTGATGGCCGATGACGGTCACATCCAGCGCGTCGGCAGGCTTGGGCGCGTCCTGGGTGACCAGGATGATGCGGGCCGTCGCCAGAAACAGCATGACGACAATCAGGATGGGAATGACAGTCCATGAAAGCTCAATCTGGGTGCTGCCGTAGATCTGGGCTGGCTCCTGTGCTGCGTTGGGATCGGCAGCGCGATGGCGGAAGCGCACGATCGCGTAGAGCAGCAAACCGGCAACCGTCAGAAAGATCCCCGTCGTAATGCTGAGGACCAGCATCGACAGGCTGAAGATGGATCGGGCTGGCGTGCCCGCTGGCGAAAAGATGCTGGTCGAGCCTTGCCCGATACCGGACAGCATCATCGCCGCGAGGCTGGACCAGGGGTGACTTACCACGATGTTTCTCCGAACGAAAGCTGCCGTCAGCAGCGAAGGTCTATGTATAGGAACGATTGGCGTGGAACTGATCGTTCCATACCACGCACAACAGGCGTGTGATTTATGTCACACCGAATCGGTGCAGCAGTCTGGTACGAGCGGGCCCAATACAAGCTATCTTATGCCCGACGCACCAAGCGCGGGTAAAAGCGTGCGATTATTGGAGCGAAGTTGTCTGAAGCTTAAGCCTGCGGCTGCTTAACTCGAAACGGCGCGCACCGCGTCCGAGACCGGAGTCACGGACCTGCGGCGGGAAAGTGCGGCGAAGATCTGGGTAACGGCATAGGCCGCGAGCACGGTCAACACCGGGTCGATGTTAAGCCGATACCGGAACTCTGCGTGGGTGATGTAGTAGGGAATCGGAAACAACACCAGGGGCAACGCCATCAGCACCGCGAAGTCTCGCATGCGGCGGCGGTAGGCTAGCACGAGGCCGGTAAAGCCAAAGACAGTGGTGAGCAACGCGTGGGTCTCGCAGGTGTGGGTCGTGTCAATGTTGCCGGTTCCTGCCCAGAATCGCCATACGCGGCGCGCGGTCATCCGGACGAAGACTCCGGGGTTGGCGCGGATGTACTGCCAGGCAAGCGCATTTTTGCCGCTGGTGTAGGCGACCTCGCCCTGGGCGAGATAGCTGTCGAGTTCATGGCGGTTGAGGGAAGGGAAGATGGACTCATCCAGACGGCCGTTAGCGCCGGGACGGTTGCCCATCCACATCTCGAAGCCGACGGTGCTGCGCAGCGGAATGAATGCATGAAAGCGCACGGCATTGCGAATCGGCCATGGCGCAAAGACGAGCGTGAGTGCGAGCATGCCCAGAAGCGGAGCGGTGCGGGAAGTGCGGCGCGTCTGCCAGGCCAGCCATCCGAGAATGGCAAGTAGCGATGGCAGGAGCGCCGGGTTGATCAGTGCGACAACGGCTGCCAGTGAACCAAAGAGAACCCAGTGCCCCCGCGTGGGCGCATCCCGGTAGTGGAGTGCGAGCGCGATCATCCCGATAACGGCGCACTCCGAGAGCGCGGACTCCCAGAAGATCTCAGGCATCCAGAAAAGCGGAAGCGACAGCGCCCAGAAAGCGCCGGCCAGCACGGCTGTGCGCTCGTCGAAGACCTTGCGGGCAATGTGCATCATCAGCCCAATGGTGCAGAGGGTGAAGCCAATGTTCATCGCGATGAGCACAACGACGGACGTATGGCTGAACCCGCCGAAGATCAGGAACACAGCCGCGACGATCGTCGGGTAGCCAGGCGCGATGAATGCGGTTGGGCCAGTGGGCGTGCCGAACGGCGAGCTGTATCCCAGTCCATGCAGAAGCGAGTCCGCGAGCAGCCCCATCTCGCCGGGATGCCCATAGAACCACGTCCATGGATGCGACTTGAGATAGAACAGCAATGTCAGTCCGCGGGTCAGTAGCGCAAGAACCGAGATCCACAGAATCGCGCTACGCGATGATTGGCGCAGGCTGAGCGATGTGGTCTCGAGTTGGCAGTTCGGAAGAATCTCTGTCTGCATGATCTACCGGCTCCAAACTTCTGCGGCGCCTTAGTTTGGATGAAACGAAGCAGAAACGCCTTGCGGAGTACGTGTTGACTGCAAGGAATTTCAGCCAGCGGCCCAAACATCTCGATTCTAATCCTCCCGGTTCCGGTAAGCGCAATAGAAACATACACATAAGGCAAGCTGGCGGCGAACTTTAGTGGTACAAGGTGACACTTCTTGGGGATTTCTAATGTCGTGCGCGAGTCCTAACCTCATTTCATCCCGTGGAACTCGCAAACCCGGAGTGCCGTGGAAACCCGAACGAGGAGAAACAAACATGAAAAACATGAAACAGCTTCTGAATAACCTGGTCACGGAAGACTCTGGTCAGGACTTGATCGAATACGCACTGGTCGCCGCTCTGGTTGGTCTCGGTGCAGTCGCCGCGATGAAGGGCCTGTCGAACTCCATCGGCAACACCTTCAACGGCGTAGGCAACTCCCTCACCAACGCAGTTCTGTAGCCAGGACAGGCTTATGCGAGCGTTAGACGTCGACGCTCGCATAAGCCTCCTCCGGCCTTCCCCGGGAGAGGGGGTCGGCACAAAACATGGTCAGGTAGGTTTGACCTGGATACCCTTCAACCAAATCTGGAAGTATGGAGAATACCCATGAAGAACATGAAGCAGCTTCTGAATAACCTGATCGCGGAAGAGTCGGGTCAGGATCTGATCGAATACGCCTTGGTCGCCGCTCTGGTCGGTCTGGGTTCGGTCGCCTCAATGCAGGGTCTCGCAAACTCGATCGCCAACGCCTTCAACGGCATCGATTCCGGTCTCGCCAACTCCGTCCTCTAGAACCGTGTAAAGCTCACATGAATCTCTGCGGATTCATGTGAGCTTTAAACGTTACCTTAGACATCGCATTCGTTGCCTTAGTCGCAAACTTTGTGGGAACGGTCCATGACTCTCTTACAACCAGAATTCACGTATCCCGCGACCGCATCGGCCTGTGCCGTTCTGGGGTCGGTGTTTGACGTTAAGAGCCGCCGTATCCCCAATTTTATTACGATGCCTGCATTTCTCTTCGGACTGGTGCTCCACCTGGCGCTGGGCGGATGGCGCCAGTTGCTGACCGCTCTGGCTGCCGGTGTAATTTGTGGCCTGGTCTTCCTGATCTTCTACATCGCGGGCGGCATGGGCGCCGGGGACGTAAAGCTGATCATGGCTGTGGGGTGTATCGCCGGCCTGTCGCACATTGCGTATCTGCTGGTGCTGACTGCGCTCTCCGGCGGCATTATGGCGGTGGGTCTGGCTGTGATGCGCGGACGGTTGCGCGAGACGATTTTCAACGTGGGCGAGCTCGCCAGTCACCATCGGCATGAGGGCCTGCAACCTCATCCCGAACTCAATCTGAAGAATGCGGCAACGCTGCGGCTGCCGTATGCATTGGCCATCGCGGGCGGAAGCCTGCTCACTTTCTACTTTCAGTTCCAATAGGGGTGCAGCGTGATAACTCGTCGTCTCACGGCAGCTTTCATTATTGCGCTCGTGATCTCCGGTGGATTTACCTACTGGCTCAGCCAGAGGTTCACCAAGAACCATCCCGTGGCAACCGCCGTGGTGGCGAAGAGCCAGTATGTCGCAGCGGCGGCGAACATCGAACCTGGGCAGGCGATTAAGGCGGAGAACCTCCGCATGGTGGACTGGCCGGCATCCGTACCGCTGCCAGGAGCATTCACAGCGCCACAGGCGCTCATTGGCCGTACAGTGCTCTACCCGGTTTCAGCCGGCGAGCCGATTCTGGACCGCCAGTTGGCCAACGCAGGTTCCGGCGTCGGCCTGACGGTGAAGATCCCCGACGGCATGCGTGCGATCTCTCTGCGCACGGACGAGGTGGTTGGCGTGGCAGGCTACATACTGCCGGGAACGCATGTCGATGTCCTCGTGACGCTGCATCTTGCCAATATTCCTGATCCGGTGACAGCCACGATCCTGCAGGATGTGCAGGTGCTGGCCATCGGGCAAAAGATTGAACCGGACCCTGAAGGCAAACCGGCGCCCGCGACCGTCGTGACCCTGCTGCTGAATCCCTCGGATGCGGAAAAGATCGATCTGGCCAGCTCGCAGGGTGCCATTCATTTCGTACTGAGGAACGGCAGCGACAGCGGTCAGCCAACGCAGACTCCGGCGATGATGACGCAACTGGGCGGACTGGCCATTCCTCCGGCGGAGAAACCGCACAAGGCAATGATGGCTGCGGCTAAGCCGTACCAGGTTGAAACGTTCATGGGCCCCAACGTCAAGACGGATAACTTCCAGTGAAAACGCAAACGTTCAGGAACGAACATCGTCCGTCGATACACCCAATGGGCACAGCTGCTACCGTGGCCATTGCAGCATTGCTCTGGTCTGCGGCAGCTATCGTCTGTGGTGCACAGAATCTGCCCGCGGCGGTGCAGGCTCCTCCCGCAATCACGGCCCCTGCGATTACAGTTTCCGGCGCGGCAGCGGCACCAGGTGCGGCTGTGACTGTGGCCATGCCAACAGTATCCGTGCTGAAGGCGCCCACCATGCTGGGTACGCTGAGCAGCACAAGTCGCCCAGCGGGCGATGGCAGCATGCTGCACGTCACGTTGGGCCATTCGATGTTTATCGATACCAAGACTCGGCTGCGTCGTGTCTATATCTCCGATCCAGGAGTCTTGAACTCCGTCACGCTGAGTCCCAACCAGATCATCGTTACTGCGATGAACCCCGGCATCTGCTCGCTGACACTGCTGGATGAAAATGGGCTGGCGCAGGCGTACATGGTCTCGTCGGACCTGGACTTGGATGGCCTGCGAACTGCCCTGGCGGGCGCGGTACACGGCGATTCAGTAAAGGTGACTGGAACTGCCGGGCGCGTAACGTTGAGCGGCACCGTCACCAGCGCTGCGATGTCGGATGAGGCGGTAAAGCTGGCCAGTTCCTACTCCAGGGATGTGGCCAACACGCTGGTGGTTACCCCCGGCCATCCCAAGCAGGTTCGCCTGCAGGTTAGGATACTGGAAGTCGATCGCAGCAAACTGCTGGAGCTGGGTGTCAATCTCTTCAACCCGGGCGGGACGAATGGCATCCAGGCAGGCATGCAATCGGCTCAGTTTCCCTCTACGGCCACTTTGGCGCAGGCTGTATCGAGTACTGCAAGCGCGACAGTCTCTGCATCGAACCCGCTGAGCTTCCTCCTGTACAGCGCTAAGCTGAACCTGGGAGCGACGATTCAAGATCTGCAGACCAAGCAGGTGCTACAGATACTCGCCGAGCCGACGATCACCACCATCAGTGGTGTAAAGGCCGACTTCCTGTCGGGTGGCGAATTTCCATTCCCGTCGGTACAGCCGGGCGGAACCGGCGGCTCTCCCGTGATCTCAATTCAGTTCCGCCCATTTGGCGTGAAGGTTGAGTTCACGCCAGTTGTGAACGACGACGGGACCATCCGGCTGACGGTCGCTCCCGAAGTCAGTGCTCTGGACTACTCGAACGCGGTTACGCTCAGCGGCATTACCGTTCCCGCTCTTTCGACCCGCCGCGCGTCCACAGAGGTGGAGTTGCGCAGCAATCAAAGCTTCGCCATCTCCGGGCTACTGGACCAGCGGACCACGGATGCTATGAGCAAGAACCCGGGTGCGGCCAGCATTCCTATCCTGGGAAACCTCTTCAAATCCAAGAACTCCAATCGCTCCACCACGGAGTTGGTGGTAGTGGTGACGCCGACAGTTGTAGATCCTCTGGAGGAGATGGACCCACCGTCCCAGCCGGACTTGCCGCTTCCCAGGCTGGACGTCCAGGGCTTCGACAAGTCACTGGGCAGGGACTTGACTCCGAACCCAATCGCCCCGCCGATTCCGGCGGACCATCCGCCGGTGGTTCCTCCGCAGTTCCCGAACCCGGTGCATCCGGCAGCCACCAAGGCAACAAGCGTCGCGCCCATGCAGGATGCGCCGCCAGCCGCAATGTCGACTGCGCCTGTTGCGATCCCGCCGGCGAGCACAGCCTTGCCGAGAGTTGCGGCTGCAGCGCAGAGCGTGGCGCCGCCCAGCGTTGCCGTTCCAGCGCAGAACCCCGGAGCAGCTCTTCCAGCTATGCCGGCAACGGGTACGGCTGCGCACGCTGCGCAGAGTGCTGACCCGACTCTGTTGGCGCCTGCGAATGCGACCCCTCGCAACTATGCTGTAGACCGAGTGGCAGCAGCCCCAAGCCCTTTCGCGGTGTCGGCCCCGGCACAGACGACTCCGCCGAATTCGATAGTGGAAGTGATGGCGGTCTCGCACGACTCGGATGCCGACGTGATGGTGGCCGCTTTGAAGCGCCACGGGTATGACGTTGCCGTCAACCATGACCCCCACGACTCGTTGATCCATCTTGATATGGGGCCATTTCCCAGCAAGTCCGCGGCGGAGGCAATGCGCCAGAAACTGCAGCGCGATGGGTACAACGCAACCCTTAAGTAAAGTGTGCGAAGCGAAACAGAGACTTTAGATTGCTACGAGGGAACCGAGAGCGATGCAAAACGATATCAACGCGGGCATTCCGAGTGTCGCACTGATCATGATTGGCCTCGATGTGGAGCTGGCCGATCAGATCGCCGACTCCGTATCGCAGATGGTGTGGGCGGTGCACCGCGCCGACTGCGAGGGGTACATCTCAGCGACCAAGCGCCCGCCATTCTCGCAGATGGTCAAGTCGGCCCACTACTGCATCGCAGTCATCGATGTCGAGAAGGACTTTGACCAGGCCATTGAGGCGGCGGCGTATGTGCAGGAACTGTTCAACGGTAAGGCCTCGCTGATAGCGCGTTCCTCCGTGCGCGACCCGGACATTCTGCTGCGCTCGATGCGGGCTGGCTGCAACGATTTCATCGGCGGTGAATTCGACGATGCGGCGTTCTCGGAAACGCTGAACCGGATCAACATGTTGTGGGCCACCAAGGCGGCACGAAACTCCGTCCGCGGCTCGGTGCTCACCTTCTTTGGTGCCAAAGGGGGGGTAGGGACGACCACTCTCGCCGTCCACGTGGCCATGTATCTGGTCCAGTGCCACCATAAGCGCGTATTGCTGATCGACAATCGGCCGGAACTGGGCCATGTCTGCATCTACCTGGGCATTGATGGCAGCCGCTACAACTTCCAGGAGCTGGTAAGAAACCTGAGCCGCCTGGACAGCGAGTTGCTACGCGGATACATTGCGACGCACTCCAGCGGGTTGGAAGTCCTGTCTTCGCCGGACATCTGTGGCGGCCGCAAGGCCACCGATCCCGAATCGATGGCGCAGACACTGGACTTTCTGCGGGGCGAGTATGACTACATCATCGTCGACTGTCCGACCACGCTCGACGAGACGAACGTCGCCGTGATTGAAGCCTCCAACCAGGTATACCTGGTGGCTACTCCGGAGATCGGAGCCTGCCGTGACCTCTCGCGGCAGGTCGATGTTCTGTTGCAGAATGAGGCGAACAAGGAGCGCGTGAGAGTGGTGATCAACCGCTTTGCCTCGCAGCACTCGGTCAGCCTGGAGCAAATTGAAAAGGCGATCAAACTCCCGGTTTTCCTGAAGCTGCCCAACAGCTACTCTGAGGTGGTTCGCTCCGGCATTTTGGGTGAGCCCGTGAGTTATAAGGTCAAATCGGAATTCACAACCCAGTTGTTGAAGTGGGTGAGCAGCCTGGCAGGCCCGGCTGTGAATATAGAGCAAGATGCTCCGAAAAAGTCAGGGTTCTCTTTTTTCAAGAAGTAATGTGCAACACGACCGTAGTAGTGAACTGGGGTATCCGCCGATATGTCCGAAATCAATGCTAGTTTGTCGAATGCAAACAAGACTGCCGATCGCCCTGGCCGTACGCAGAAGTCGGTCGCCGATGCAGTGCAACAGCACATCAAGACTGCGGTCCACAAGGAACTGATCAAGCGCGTTGACCTGGACAAGCTCGGCGACGTGAAAGAGACAGCGGGAATGCAGCACCAGTTCCTGTCTGTCATCCAGCAGATCATCACCGAGCAGGGAGTTCCGCTGAGCGCGACAGAGCGGGACCGACTGGCCCAGGAGGTGCTGGATGAAGTCTTCGGGCTGGGGCCGCTGGAGCCGCTGCTGAAAGACGACACCATCAGCGATATCCTGGTGAACACGTACAACTCCATCTATATTGAGCGGCGCGGCATCCTGGAGAAGACCTCCCTTACCTTCCAGGACAACAGGCACCTGCTGCATATCATCGACAAGATTGTGTCGGCGGTCGGACGACGCGTGGATGAGTCGTCGCCCATGGTGGACGCGCGACTCGCCGACGGCTCCCGTGTGAACGCAATCATCGGTCCACTGGCCATCGACGGCCCCGCACTCTCCATCCGCCGGTTCGGTAGCAAGCCGCTTGGCGCGGAGGACCTCATCCGCTTTCAAGCGCTGACTCCGCCAATGCTGGAGTTCCTCAAGGGCTGCGTAAAAGCGCGGCTGAACATCGTCATCTCGGGTGGTACCGGTTCCGGTAAGACGACGCTGCTCAACACGCTGTCCAGCTTCATCTCGGAGAAGGAGCGCATCGTCACCATCGAAGACTCGGCCGAACTTCAGTTGCGCCAGGACCATGTGGTCCGCTTGGAAACGAGACCGCCCAACGTGGAAGGTAAGGGTGCCGTTCGCCAGCGCGAACTGGTGATCAATGCGCTTCGTATGCGTCCTGACCGCGTAGTGCTGGGCGAAATCCGCGGCGAAGAGACGATGGACATGTTGCAGGCGATGAACACCGGCCACGACGGCTCGCTGACTACACTCCACGCCAACACGCCTCGCGACGCCCTGGCCCGCTTGGAAACCATGGCCATGATGGGCGATGTGAAGATCAGCGACAAGGCAATTCGTGCGCAGATCGCTGCCGCAGTCCACATCATCATCCAGGCATCGCGTATGAGCGACGGCAGCCGCCGCATCACGCACATCACAGAGCTCACCGGCGCCTTCTCCGATGTGATCAGCATGCAGGATATCTTCCTGTTTGAGAAGAAGGGAATCGGCCCCAACGGAAAGGTAAAGGGAAGGTTCTACGCTACGGGCATCGTCCCTAAGTGCGCCGACAAGCTAACCGCCGCAGGCATCCCCCTTCAGGTGGGCATGGCCGATCATTCCGTTGAAATCTAGTTATAGCTGAGGAGTTATGTTCCTATTTATCGCATTCGTCGCAATCCTCGCGCTCACCTTCGGCACAGTGGCGGCTGTTACCAGCTCGTCGCGGCGCCAGCGGGCCGTAGAGCGACGAATCGTGGGTATTATCGCTTCTGGCCGCGCAGCCGCCACCCACGAGCAGGAGGTCCAGCTACTGCTGAAGGTTGAGCCGGATCACAGTTTCGGCTGGCTGAACGTGCTGCTGCAGAAATACCGCCTGGCAGACTTCCTGGAAACCAAGATCCTGCGGGCCGACGTGAAGACCTCTGCGGTGACCATCGTGTGCTCCTCTCTGGGGCTCGCAGCTGCCGGATTCTTCCTCGTCTATATATGGGTTCCAATCGCTGCGGTACAGGCGGTCGTTGCCGCTTTGTTCGGCAGCCTGCCGATCTTCTACCTCAAAATCAAGGGCTCGCGCCGAATGAAGGCATTCGACAACGGGCTTCCGGATGCGATTGACATGATGGCACGGGCACTGCGCGCCGGTCATTCAATGTCGGCATCCATCAATGTAATTGCAGAGCAGAGTGTCGAACCCGTGCGCTCCGAGTTCAGCGAGGTCTTCAAGCAGCAGAACTTCGGCTTGCCCATACGCGATGCCATGGACCAGATGCTCAACCGAATCCCCTCGCAGGACCTTCGAGTCATGGTCACCGGGATTCTGGTGCAGAAAGAGACCGGAGGAAACTTGGCGGAGATTCTTGACCGCACATCCGCCACCATTCGCGAACGCCTGAAGATACAAGGTGAGATCAGGACTCATACAGCGCAAGGCCGCATGACGGGATATATCCTGACCGCACTCCCGATCGTAATGCTGCTGGTCATCAATTTTCTGAATCCTGGGTACTCCAAAGTATTAATCGATACGCCCACCGGAAACATGCTGGCTTACATCGGGCTCGGCCTGCTGGTCGCCGGCGGCTTGATCATTCGCCAGATCATCAATGGGATCGAGGTCTAGACACTATGCCAGTCGCCCTATATGCATTGCTCGGGTTGATCATCTTCGGTGTAGTCGCGCTGCTGCTGACGCCCAACCTGTTTCGTCCGTCTCCTGAAGCTCAGCGCATCCTGGATGTGGTCAAGAACGACAAAACAACGGAGCGAGCGGACCAACGCACCATCGGCTCCAAGGAACGGTTTCAGGAGAGACTGCTTGCCATCGCGACCGAACTGCGCATCCGCATGGGGCTGGCCGACAATCCACGCCTGAAGGCGCGCATGGCCGCGGCAGGCATGCACCGGAACTCCGCCGTGGATGCATTCTTTGCAGCCCAGTTTCTCGTGCCTCTCTCGGGTGCTGTGGCAGGCAGCCTGATGGGTAGCAATACGTTGTATTGCATCGTGGCCTTTGCCGTCGTAGGCTACCTGATCCCCGACATGTGGCTGAACCGGGTAACCGCCAGTAGACGGAAGCGCATTCGCCGCAGCATCCCGGACGCGCTGGACCTGATGGTGATCTGCGTAGAAGCAGGATTGGGACTCGATCAGGCGCTCCTGCGCATCGGCGACGAGCTTGCCGTCAGCCATCCGGACATCCACGAGGAGTTTCTGCAGGTGAATCGCGAGCAGCGCGCCGGCCGGCCACGCGTCGAAGCCTGGCAGAACCTCGCAGACCGCACCGAGATCGAGGAGTTCACCTCGTTCGTGAGCATGCTCACCCAGACCGACAAATTCGGAACGCCGATTATTCGCGCACTGTCCCGCTTCTCCGATGACATTCGAACCAAGCGACGGCAGGCGGCAGAAGAAGCCGCCGCGAAGACGAAGATCAAGATCATCTTTCCGCTGGTGTTGTGCATCTTCCCCTGTCTCTTCATCGTGCTGCTTGCTCCGGCCGTGCTCAGCATCATGAGCGGAATGCAATCCATGGGGCAGTAACTGCAAAATGGTTGAGACGCTAACTTGAGTTCTAAGGATGGATGGCAGGCTTGTATGCCCATCGAAGGGATTACTGGAGACCATCGGGAGTTACTCCAAAGAGCGATCCTAAGTGTAGTCAGACTAGTAAACATCAATGCGTGTGGCTGGAAGCGTTTCACGGCAGTAGATCGCTACACTAAGCTACGGAAGTATCTACAACGAAAAGTGGATATGAACTTCGTAGTACTCGTGAAATGCTGAACACTGAAGTGCTGAAGGCCAACGGAAAGGAGGAAGCATATGACAGGAACACTCGCAGTTCAGATCGTATCCGGAGTACTCGCCGCTGCCGTACTCGGAGTCATCGTCTATCGTAGGAAGCAGAAGGCATAATTGAGAAGCGGTCACACTGACGGATCGTCATGCTCAGAGTAACCAACACAACCCGGGGTACGACTGTAGGGGAAAGCGTCGAGCTGGCAGATACATCCCTTCGACGGATGTTTGGCCTTCTCGGAAGACGTGGTCTGGACACCGGAGGTGGGCTGTGGATCAAGCCCTCTTCCGGTGTCCATACTTTTGGCATGGCCTTCACGATCGATGTTGTAGGTCTTGACAGCAACTTGATGGTCATCAAGCTATGGCGTAGCCTGGTGCCGTTCCGCGTAACTGCAGTCAGTATGAAGCTGAAGAGCGTCATCGAATTGCCAAGTGGAACGATCGCTGCAACCCAGATGCAACTCGGAGACCAGTTACAGATTGACCCGTCTCTGTAAATTGACCCGTCTCTGTAAGTGGCCTTGCTCCCCATGAGCGAACGGCACCTCTAGTTTCAATCCAACCTACCTCAATCCAATCGTTCCAGTTATTCCAGGCTAATCAGGCTGTCATTAGGGACACTCTGAACATATCTCCGGTCTGAAAGGACGTGGCTTTAGCCACGTCGCTAACGGTCCAAAATCGATTGGACTTTAGCCCCGGAGGGAATGTCCGATGACTTGTTCGGACCTTCCTTAGGAAAGTCCTGTGTTCGACGCCCGTGAGCGCGCCAGATGGAATCATCCCCAGCATCCGCAGGATGTATATAGTTGCAGCGCCGGTCTGTATGAATATGCAACCGAGTAGCATGGTTAAGTGAGTTGGCAGTTGTATGCGGCTGTGCATCCTGCGCCGCCCGCCAACAGCTCGCTGCGAAGGTGCGAACGATGCTTCCCGCTGATTTGATTGCCCTTGAAGACCGTTACGGCGCGCACAACTATGATCCCCTGGACGTGGTAATCGATCGCGCTTCCGGCGCCTGGGTCTACGATACGGAGGGCCGCCGCTATCTTGATTTTCTTGCTGCCTACTCCGCCGTCAACCAGGGCCACTGCCATCCGGCAATCTTTGCGGCCATGTGTCAGCAGGCGGAGAAGGTGACGCTCACCTCGCGTGCCTTCCGCAATGACCAGTTGCCGCTGCTGTATCGCGACCTGCACGAACTGACCGGCTTTGCCATGGCGCTCCCCATGAACTCCGGCGCCGAGGCGGTGGAGACGGCGCTGAAAGCCGCGCGCAAGTGGGGCCAGGTGGTGAAGGGAATCGCCGCAGGCAAACAGGAGATTGTGGTTGCATCCAATAATTTTCATGGGCGCACCATCGCCATCGTCGGCTTCTCTTCGGAGGAGCAGTATCGTAGCGGCTTCGGTCCATTTCCCGCAGGCTTCCGCGAGGTGCCGTTCGGCGATATCGAAGCGTTGCGCAGCGCGATCACCCCACAGACCTGCGCATTTCTAGTCGAGCCGATTCAGGGCGAAGCCGGGATCCTGGTGCCGCCCGCGGGCTACCTGCGCCAGGTTGCGGATATCTGCCGGCAGAACAATGTGCTGCTGATGCTGGACGAGATTCAATCGGGTCTGGGGCGCACCGGCAAGCTATTCGCGTATATGCACGAGGGCGTTCTGCCGGATGTTGTCATCATCGGCAAGGCGTTGTCGGGCGGGTTCTATCCGGTGTCCGCCGTGCTCAGCTCGCGCGAGATTCTTGGCGTCTTCCATCCCGGCGACCACGGCAGCACATTTGGCGGCAATCCGCTGGCCTGCGCCATTGCCCGCGCGGCACTGCGCGTCATTGTGGAGGAAGATCTGCCGGGGCGTTCGGCGGAGTTGGGCGAATATGCCTTGAACTACCTGAAAGGCCTGCGCAGCCCGCATGTGGTTGAGGTGCGCGGCAAAGGGCTGTGGATCGGCATCGAACTGAATCGCCCGGCGCGCCCATTCTGCGAGACGCTGAAGCAGCGCGGGGTCCTGTGCAAGGAGACGCACGCCAGCGTAATTCGGCTGGCGCCGCCGTTGATGATCAGCCGGGAAGATCTGGACTGGGGGCTGGGGCACATCCGCGCCGTGCTGGAGGGCGAGAGCGCAGGGGATGCGGAGCTTACCCAAGCAGGTGTCTCCGTGCAGTCCTGATCACACGCCCTCCTCGCACAGTTCAGGGCAAGGTTCCCATGGATGTTCAGATCGTCTTCACTGCGCCGAAGGCGCGTCCTATATCAGCATGGGGCGAAGCCCATTTAGACTCGATCCAAAAGAATCAAGGCCTGAAGAGGCTGCTGAGAAACTCTGCGGCACGCGCTTTTCGGAGTAGCAGCGGGCTTCAGCCCGCGGTAAGTGCCCATAAATAAAGGGGCTTTAACCCCGGCCCTTCCTGCCGCGCCCCCGCTGGGCTTTTTCATCCCCACCCTGTGGAAAATCGGTGTCAACCCCCAAAGCGACCTATCTCTCTCATTCCAAAAGGAAATATGAGCGCAGTTGAGTTATGCTCCAACTGCTACAATTAAACTAGGAATCAAGAGAGACAGAAAGACCCGGCCCACCATGCCGGGTCTTTCCATTTAAATCAATCACTTGCAAGAGAGACTGTTTACTAGTATGTGACTCCCCTCGCTTAACTCATTTGTTTTCAATATCGAGGCGTTGTCGAGAAAGGGACTCCCCTCCGCTAACCCTTGTATCATCAACAAATCCAGGGTATACCCCTGGGGGGGGTGGGGGACCCTCTATGCTTCAGTGCTTCACGGTGCCGTGCAGGCCGGCTTCGAAGCTGCGGCGGTCCAGCCGAGGCAGCGAGCGCGCCACCTTGTCCGGAAACAGCGGGTAGTGCCGCGCCGCAATGAGCCGCTCCGGGACGCACCAGACGTCTTCCTCGGCGGTCATCCAGTGCTGGCCGTCCAGTCGCGCCAGGTCTACCGCCACCGAGTAGTTGCGCAGGGTTCGCTCGCCGCGCAGGTTGTAGTAGTGGTCCACGTAGCTGAGCGCCAGTTCGCGCAGCGTGCGGTAGACCGGCGCGCGGAAGCGCAGGCCCGCATAGTTGGACTTGGCGATGCCGCCCCACAGTCCGCGCTCGCGATAGAGGGCGATGACGTGGTCGTCGTCGCGCACCGCCTCCAGGTCCATCAGCAGCGGCGGCTGGCCGTGGACGCGCAGGGCGGCGGCAGCCAGCAACGCTCCCTCCATGCAGTGGCCGCGGCGTTCGCGCAGCACGCGCTGCGGAGAGCCCGCCGTATCCGCATACTGGTAGGTCAATTCGTCCACAAACTTCTGGATGCGCGCTGGCGTGTGGAGCGAGCGCAGAGTGCGGAGGTCCTTCGGCGACAGGCCGTAGCTCTGCGAGCCGCCGCGCCGGACTTTGTTCTTCGACAGTTCCCCACCCCGCAACGGCAAAGCTTCTTCTCCCGGATACGCCTTAGCGATTCTATCGAAGTGGCTTGAGAGCCAGGCTTGGCAGCGGAAGCTATTCGTCGGATTTCTTGCGCAGGTCCACGATCTGCGAGTGCAGGAGTTTCGCGGTCAGCGAGCGGGTGAGCGCATCCACCGCAGCCTGCTGCTCCGGAGTCAGCGACGCCAGGCGCTTGGCGGAGCGCGCCAGTTCCGCCTGACGGACGGCCTCGGCGCTCTCCTGCAGCGCGACAATCGCGGGGACAGTGCCGAGCGATTGCAGACGCTCGTGGTACTTGTCCACCTCGCTGCCGACGATCTTCTCCGCTGCGGCGGACTCGCGGCTGCGGTCGGCAAGGTGAGCGGCGGCGACCTGTTGCAGGTCGTCGATGTCGTACACGAAGCAGCCTTCCACCTCGTTCATGCGCGGGTCAACATCGCGGGGAACGGCGATGTCGATAAAGAACATGGGGCGGTTGCGGCGGCGCTCCAGGAAGCGCTGCCCGTGCGCCTTGGTAAAAATCTGCCCGGCGGCGCCGGTCGAGGTGATGACGATGTCCGCGCGGCCTGCCTGCTCGTGCAGCTGCTCGAATGGAATCACCTCCGTGCTGCACGCGATGGCTGCGGAGTTGTGCGCGAGCTGCTGGGAGATCTGCTCCGCAATGTGACCGGCGATCAGCGCCGCCTTCTCCTGCGTGCGATTGGTGACCAGAATCGAGGTTGCGCCCTGCTGGATAAGGTGGCGCGCGGCCAGCTCGGACATCTTTCCTGCGCCGACCAGCAGCACTGTCTTGCCCTGCAACGAGCCGAAGATCTTACGCGCCAGGTCCACCGCGACCGACGCGATGGAGACCGATGAGCTGCCGATCTGCGTCTCCGAGCGCACGCGCTTGGCCACGGAGAACGCACGCTGCAGCAGCGGGTCGAGCGTCGCTGTGACCGCGCCCACCTGCCGCGCTACGGTGTACGACTCTTTGACCTGGCCCAGAATCTGCGGCTCGCCCACCACCATCGAGTCCAGCGACGAGGCCACGCGGAAGAGGTGGCGGATGGCCTCGCGCTCGCGGAACTCATACAGATGCGGCTCGATGGTCTCCGCCGGGATCGCGAAGTACTCGTGTAAAAAGCGGAGCAGGTTGTGATTGGCCGGGCCATGCGCCTGATCCTGATAGGTAATAAACTCCACGCGGTTGCAGGTGGAGATGATCATGCCTTCGCGGATGCCCGGCTGCTGCAACAGGGTCCGCACGGCATCCGGCAGACGCCCGGCTGCGATCGAGAGGCGCTCGCGAACCTCCAGCGGCGCGGTAGTGTGGTTCACACCGACCAGCACCAGCGAGCCCTGCTGCGCAGAGGCGGGCACAGCCTCCGCGGCCGGCTTCATGATGGTCAGGCGCTGGGGAATAGGGCTCATGGCGTGGCAAACCTGTGCACGGCGGAGAACTGGTTGGCGGCCCACACAAACAGGACCACCAGAATCACAAAGCTGGAGAGGTAGACGGCGCGGCGGCCGCGCAACCCGGCGGCGCGGCGGATAAAGATCATCGCGACGTAGCCGATCCACAGGCCAAACGTGAGCAGGATTTTGGGGTCGCCAAAGTACTTTGCGCCGTAATCCTCCTGCGCAATGACCGAGCCGATCAGCAGACCGGCCGTCATGCACGGCAGTCCGAAGAGCAGCGTCTTGCGGGCGATCTGGTCAATCGTCTCCAGCGGCGTGTCCACCTGCGGCAGCCAGCGCAGCCGCGAGGTCTTGGATTTGAGCCTCCGCTCCTGGATCAGATACAGCAGCGATGCCAACAGCGACACCACCAGCGCGGCATAGGCCGCCAGCAACAGCACAATGTGCAGCATGATCCAGCCGGTGCGGATGGGCGCGGAGAACGTCTCCTGCCCTGGCCGGAAGGCGGCCAGCATGGTGAGCATGAACACGATGGGCAGAACGAAGATGCCCAGCGAGACGCTGCGGTACCACGCATATACGCCCAGAAAGACCAGCGCCAGCACCAACGCCAGCACCGACTGCACCTCGTGCGTCTCCACTGGCAGGCTGTGGTGGGCTGCGTTCAGCGTCTCCGCCAGCGAGACGAAGTGGAACATGGCAGCCGCCACCGTAGCCGGCACGGCGAAATGCCGCCATTGCGGGCGGTCGTAGAGTGCCGCGGGCAGCACAGCCAAGGCCGCAACGCCATACAGCAGAACCGCGAGTCTGAGCCAAAGTAGAGTCATAGGACCACTTGCAAGTATATCGGGAGCACCTGTTGCCGGTGGCTGAGTCCGCAAGGTGCGCATCTGGTACAAGGGTCTGCTAAGTCTATTGGATTTGCATGTGATGAGTATCACAGTGGTTGCGGTCGTGCGGACCACGGCGTGGGTCGGGCGAACGCGGAGCCCTGCACATCGTCCAGGCACCGCGCGTTGGCCGGGTGCGGTATTCTGGCGGTTCGGTTATGGCGACGGAAACGAGCAACGATGCGATGCAGACTCCTGTGATGCGGCAGTACTTTGCCGCCAAGCAGGCGCATCCGGACTGCCTGATGTTCTGCCGCATCGGCGACTTCTACGAGCTGTTCTACGACGATGCGATCGTCGCCTCCCGTGAGCTGCAACTGACGCTGACGGCGCGCGACCGCGAGAAGAAGCAGCCCATGTGCGGCGTTCCCTACCATGCGGCCGAGGTCTACATCCAGCGCCTGCTGCGCAAGGGTTACCGCATTGCCCTGTGCGAGCAGATGGAAGACCCCAAGCTGACGAAGAAGATCGTCCGGCGTGAGGTGACGCGCGTGCTGACGCCGGGGACCGTTGTCGATCCCGGACTAGGCGCGGAGCAGAGCAACTGGCTGGCCAGCGTGGGGACGAAGGGGGCGGGCGCGGCAGCCTGCGTCGGGCTGGCGCTGCTGGACCTGTCGACGGGTGAGTTCCGCGCCATGGAGTTTGCCGGGGCGGGCGCGTGGCCGCAGTTGGTCGACGAGCTTGGGCGCGTGCGGCCGGTCGAGATGCTCTATGCCGAGGGCGGCTTTGCGGCCCTGGGGATGAACAAGCAGGCCGCGCTACGCGATCCGAGCGCCAAAGACACCGCAAGCTACCCTGCCCAGAATTCTGACGTGCCTGCGTCCGGCCCGGAGGCCGCATTCGACGGAGTCCGCACGCGGACGCCGCTGGAGGACTGGGTGTTTGGCGCAGATTATGCCGCTCCCCTGCTGCAGCGGCACTTCGGCGTTCACTCGCTGGACGGCATGGGGCTGGCCGGGCACGATGCCGCCATCGGCGCCGCGGGAGCGCTGGTCCACTACCTTCAGAAGACGATGCAGGGCGGCCTGGAGCACATCGACCGCATCCGCTTCTACGAGCGCTCGGGGTGCCTGGCGCTGGACGCCGTGAGCGTGCGCAACCTGGAGCTGGTGGAGCCGCTCTTCTCCGGCGAGTCCGTGCAGACCACCCTGTTCCACACCCTGGATGCGTGCTGCACGCCCATGGGTAAGCGGCTGCTGCGCTCTACGCTGCTGCGGCCAGCCAGCGACCTGAGCGAGATCGAGGCCCGGCTAGACGCAGTCGCCGAGGCGGCGTGCGATCTGCCCCGGCGCGAGGGAGTTCGCCGCGCCATGGACGGCCTGCTCGATCTGGAGCGGCTACTGGGACGGGTGTCGCTGGATTCCGCTGGGCCACGGGAGGTGATGGCTCTGGGAGCGACGCTGGCTTGCCTGCCGCGGGTGCAGGAGGCTGTGGATCGCCTGAAGGCATTGCGCTGGAGAGAGTTAGGGTGCCACCGAGAATCTGCGGACACGCTTTCCACAACGATTTCCACAGGGCATCCACAAGACTTTTCCACAGAGTCTTCCACGGCTCGGCTCACAGCGCAGCCCGGCTTTGACGCGCTCACCGATCTGCATGCCCGGATTGTCGCTACGCTGGTCGATGAACCGCCGGTGACCTTTGCCGACGGCGGCGTGATCCGTGTGGGAGTGGATGGCGAGCTGGACGAGCTCCGCGAGTTGGGACGGTCCGGGCGGCAGGCTCTGGCCGCAATCGAGGAGCGGGAACGCCAGCGGACGGGGATTGGGAGTCTGAAGGTAAGGTTCAACTCCGTCTTTGGGTATTACCTGGAAGTGACGAAAGCTAATAGTAGATCCGTCCCGGAAGACTACGAGCGCAAACAGACCCTGGTCAATGCGGAACGGTTCACCACGCCGGAACTGAAGGAGTATGAGACGAAGATCCTGACAGCGCAGGAACGCTCCGGCGAGATCGAGCGGCACATCTTCGCCGAGCTACGGCGGGAGTTGCTGGCGGCGGCCAGTCGGATTCGCGAAACCGCACGGCGGGTGGCGGAGATCGACCTGCTGGCCAACTTTGCCCACCTGGCCGCTCTACGCGGATGGGTGAGGCCTCAGGCGGAGGAGTCCGGCGCGTTGGAGTTTGTGGCAGCGCGGCATCCGGTGGTCGAACTGCGAATGGAGGAGACCGGGGGCGGGCGGTTTGTGCCGAATTCGTTGTCGCTGGAGGCATGGTTCGGCGGTGGCACGGCTCAGGTCACAGAATCGACGCCTGGGGCATCCAGTTCGGTGCCGGGGGCGTCGATCGCGCTGATCACTGGGCCCAACATGGGCGGCAAGAGCACCTACCTGCGCCAGGCGGCACTGCTGGTGGTGATGGCCCAGTGCGGGTGTTTTGTCCCTGCGGAGCGGATGCGGTTGGGGTTGGTGGACCGCATCTACACGCGCATCGGGGCCAGCGACAATGTGGCCCGCGGCCGCTCCACCTTCATGGTGGAGATGACAGAGACCGCTGCAATCCTGAACACGGCTACTCCTGCAAGCCTTGTACTGTTAGATGAGATGGGGCGTGGAACTGCAACATACGACGGTCTTTCACTGGCATGGGCTACGGTCGAACATTTGCACGAAACGATTGGGGCGCGGACGCTCTTTGCCACCCACTACCATGAACTGACGCTGCTGGCTGATCGGCTGCTCCGCCTGAAGAACCTGCGCGTCACGGTCAAAGAGAACGCAACCGGCATCGTCTTTCTGCACACGGTGGAGAGCGGCGCGGCCAGCAAGAGCTACGGGATTGAGGTGGCGCGGCTGGCAGGGCTGCCGCTGGCGGTCGTCTCCCGGGCGCGCGAGGTGCTGAAGCTGCACGAGCGTGCCGAGACCCAGCAGGTGGCCCACGCGCTGGAAGCCGTCGATGCGCGCGCCGCTGCCCCGCTGCAGATGACCATGTTCACTCCCCTGTCGCAGCGGATCGTCGACCGGCTGGCCGAGATGGACCTGGACGGCCTGACCCCGCGCGAGGCGCTGAACCTGCTGGCCGAACTACAGCGCGAGTTGGGAGCCTCCGCATGAGCGTCCTTCCGAAGCCCAGACCGATGGTCGTCGCCGGTGTGATGAGCGGCACCTCGGCCGATGGCGTGGACGTGGCGCTGTGCCGCATCGCGCCGGGGCTGCATGCGCCCGAGTCGCCCCGCGTCAAGTTTCTTGGCCTGGCCAGCTTCCCATACCCGAAGGCTGTCCGTACGGAGGTTCTCCGGGTCATGTCCGGCGCGCCTGCCTCCGCCGCCGAGCTGTCTCGCCTGAACTGGCGGCTGGGAGAAGTGTATGCAGGGTGTGTGGAGAAGGCCGCTGCGAAGTACGGGGTGCGGCCTGCACTGGTTGGGTGCCACGGCCAGACCATTCACCACCAGACCGCTCCGATGCGGGCTTTCGGCGCTCCGGTGCGCTCGACCTGGCAGATCGGCGAGGCGACCGCAATCGCCGAGCGGATGCGTTGCCCCGTGGTGAGCGACTTCCGTCCGGCAGACCTGGCGGCGGGTGGGCAGGGGGCTCCGCTGGTCCCCATGCTGGACTACTGCCTGTTCCGGTCCGCCACGAAGAATCGAGTGCTGCTCAACATCGGAGGCATCGCCAACCTGACCGCCATCCCGGCCGGCGGCGGCTGGAACGATGTTATCGCCTTCGACACCGGCCCCGGCAACATGGTGATGGATGCCCTGATGCAGTCGGAGTTCGGCAAACCGTTCGACCGCAATGGAGCTGTCGCTGCCGGCGGCGCTGTACTCGGCGAGGTTTTCAGCGAGCTCTGGCGCGAGCCGTACTTCGCCGCACCGCCGCCTAAATCCTGCGGGCGCGAGCAGTTCGGCGAGGCCTACGCCCAGCGGCTGCTGAAGCTTGCAGGGAGAGCGAGCGCTGCCGACCTGGTCGCCACGGCAGCGTTTCTGACTTCCACCTCCGTTCTTGAGGCGATCTCGAGCTTCTGCCTGCCGCACTTCGCGCAGCACGCACCGGATGCCCTGCGGACCGAACTGATCGCCGCGGGCGGCGGCACGCGCAACCGCACCCTGATGTCGCTGCTGAGTGAGGGGCTCGCCGATCTGAACATCTCGCTGGCGCCCACCGGCTCGCTCGGCATTCCTGCGCAGGCGAAGGAGGCAGTCGCTTTTGCACTGCTGGCATGGCTCACCATCCAGGGCCTGCCCGGCAATATCCCCTCCGCCACTGGCGCGGAGCGCGCGGTCGTCCTTGGCAAGGTCTCACTCGGATGAGAGTGCCCGTCCGCATTGCCGCATCTCTGCTGCTCTGCGTGGCGCTGGCCTCTTGCCACACAGCACCGCGTCCGCCCGGCACGCTCGTTGTCCTGATTGAGAGCAGCCCCAATAATCTTGATCCGCGCCAGGGCACGGACGCGCAGTCCGAGCGGGTGGGCGGGCTCATCTTCGATGCGCTGGTGAAGAAGGACGAGCACTACAACCTGGCTCCGTGGCTGGCCACCCGCTGGGAGCAGCCCGACCCGCTGACCTGGGTCTTCCACCTGCGCGACGGCGTGCGGTTTCAGGATGGGCGGCCGCTGGAGGCAGCGGACGTGGTGTGGACCATTCAGAGCCTGACCGATCCCAGACTCGCGGGCCTGGTCACATCCAAGAGCGGGGCCTTCAGCAATGTGGACCAGGTGAGCGCGCGCGACCGCCTGACCGTGGTGCTGCACACGCGCCAGCCGGATGCGGCGCTGCTCTTCAATATGAGCGATGGGCTGTTCGGTGTGGTGCCGCGCGGCGCGGGCAGTGACTTTGGGCTGCACCCGGTTGGGTCCGGCCCCTACCGCTTCGTCAGCCAGGTGCAGGACAAGGAGGTGGTGCTGGAGCGATTTGCGCAGAGCTGGAGCGCCAATGTCCCCGTCAACGGCCAGCGCCCGCACCCGGAGATCCAGCGCGTGCAGTTCAACGTTGTGCCGGACACCATCACGAGCGCGCTGGAGTTGCAGAAGGGCTCCGCCGATGCCGAGAGCAATGTGCTGACGCCCGACATGGTGTACGCACTGCGCAATACACCGGCGATTGAGGCCTCGCACGGGCCCGGCTCCAATGCCTGGTACCTGAACTTCAACTGCGACGACCCCACCCTGCGCGACAAGCGCGTCCGCCAGGCGATAGCGTTTGCGATGGATCGGCAGCCGATCCTGGATGCGCTGTGGCGCGGCCATGCGCGGCTGGCGACCTCCCTGCTGCCGCCGGGACAATGGGCGCGCGCCAGCGACGCTGAGCTGACGCAGTATCCGCACGACCCCACGCGGGCGGCGGCGCTGCTGCAGGCGGCGGGCTATCCCGCCGGCTCCGACGGCATCCGAGTGCGCCTGACGCTGAAGATCAGCACGGACGAGACCACGCGGCTGCTGGCTGTGGTGCTGCAGCAGCAACTGCGCGCGGCGGGCATTGCGCTTACGATTCGCTCCGCAGAGTTTGGCACCTTCTACTCGGACGTAACCCGCGGAGTCTTCCAGATGTACATCCTGAAGTGGATTGGGTCGAACGAGGATCCGGACCTCTTCCGCTATATGTATTCGTCCGGCAGCTTCCCGCCCAAGGGCGCGAACCGTGGTCACTATGTGAACCCGCGTGTGGATGCTCTGCTGGCTCAGGCGGCTACGGAGACTGGCCCGGGCCCGGACGAGCAGGCACGACGGCGCGCGGAGTACATCGAGGTGCAGAAGATTCTTGCGGACGAGGTGCCGTCGATTCCACTCTGGTATCCCGATAACGACGTGCTGCATTCGCCGCGACTGCAGGACGTGGTGTCGCAGGGCGATGGCAACTTCGACTTCCTTCGCTAGCGGAGCGACTTTGCCAGCAACGGAAGGTTCAAGAGACAATCGAAGCTATGGCCGAGACGACGCACCCTAAACCTGAAATTGCAGAGACCCCCATCGCAGGCCGCCCGGCCAGCAGCTATGGCACGGCACCGCAGGACCCCAGCAAGCCGCCGGTGAAGCGGCAGATCGTCTGCTTCAGTTTCTACAAGCTGATGCCGGAGTGGCGCCGTCTGCCGGCCGACGAGAAGGCCGCGCACAAGGCTGCCTTCGCCGCCGTGCTGGACAAGTGGAACAAGCCCGGCGAGTTCCTGTCGCTCACCTACTCCACCATCGGCACACGCGGCGATGTGGACATGTGCGTGTGGTCCATCGGCTATGGCGTGGACGAGCTGAACGAGATGCGCAGCGAGCTGCTGGGGACGCCGCTGGGCGGCTACCTGAACTCGCCGCATAATTTTCTGGCGATGACCAAGCGCAGCCAGTACCAGATTGACCGGCCCGACGAGAGCGAGGGCGAAGGCCGCGGCGCCATCCGGCCCGGCGGACAGAAGTACATCTTCATCTACCCGTTCTGGAAGACGCGCCCGTGGTACCTGTTGTCGATGTCGGAGCGCAAGCGCCTGATGGACGAGCACATTCGCATCGGCCTGCTGTACCCGCGCGTGAAGCTGAACACCACCTACTCCTTCGGGCTGGACGACCAGGAGTTTGTGGTCGCGTTTGAGACCAATTTTCCGGAGGACTTTCTCGACCTGGTGCAGCAACTGCGCGAGACGGAGATCAGCCTGTATACGCTCAAGGATTTCCCCATCTTCAGTTGCGTGCGCGTGCCGCCGATGGAAATGCTGGACCGGCTGGGATGAAGAACGCGGCGAGCAAGAAGGTCAACAAGCCGGCGGTAGCGCTTGCGAAGGCAGCCGCCCGAGTTTCGATCTCGCCTACTGGAGAGAAGGCGCGTGCGATTGCCGCGTCGGAGCCTGTCGCGCTGAAAGCGAAGAAGGGAAAGACCGCCAAACCGCTCGCGGCGGAGCGCGTCGCCGCAATCCTGGACGCGTTGAAGAAGACGTATCCCAAGGCCGTCTGCGCGCTGAACCATCGCAACGCGTGGGAGTTGATGGCGGCGACCATCCTCTCGGCACAGTGCACGGACGTGCGCGTCAACCTGGTGACGCCTGCGCTGTTCAAGGCCTTCTCCATGCCCAAGGCGATGGCGGCTGCTTCCCTGCCAGAGTTGGAAGAGCTGATCCGCACCACAGGCTTCTTTCGCAATAAGGCCAAGTCGCTCCAGGGCGCCGGGCGCATGGTGACCGAGGAGTTCGGCGGCAAGGTGCCGCAGACGATGGAAGAGCTGCTGCGCATCCCCGGCGTCGCGCGCAAGACTGCAAACGTGGTGCTGGGAAGCTGGTTTGGGATTGCGGTCGGCGTCGTCGTGGACACGCACGTTCTGCGCATCTCGCGGCGGCTGGAGCTGACCAAGGAAACCACACCGGAAAAGGTCGAGCGGGACTTGATGAAGGTGCTGCCGCAATCGAAGTGGATCGATTTCTCGCACGAGGTGATCTTCCACGGGCGTCAGATCTGTATTGCGCGCAAGCCCAAGTGCGCAGACTGCACGTTGGAGCGGTTGTGCAACTCCGCCGATAAGACGTGGTCCTCGCACTGAACCGAATATCCTAATGATGTGCAGACGTCCGATGGGTCGGGCCTTCAGCCCTCGGATTTTCGGGGGGGGGGGCGCCAACCTAGGCCTTCGGCCTAGGCTGGTATGTGTCGGGCCTTCGGCCCGGTGAAGACGATCTGCACATCTATGGCAACTTTGCTCCAGTGTGGTGAGTCCGAAGCTGCAAGCCTCATTGAGGCCTGAAATTGAGCGCGGGCGGGGGCGAAATGCGGGGATTCTTCGCTGCGCTCAGAATGACAAGCGACGAGAATGAATGACAAGCGGCGAGAATGAATGACAAGCGACGAGAATGAATGACAAGCAGCAAGGATGAATGACAAGCGGCGAGAATGGATGACAAGCAGCAAGGATGAGTGACAAGCAGCAAGGATGAGTGACAAGCGGCGAGAATGAATGACACTTATTTCAGACTCGGGACACTCGCAAGTATCTGCCTATCCCCCGCGGTGTGGCACGGCTGCTCTGGTACCTCGCTGTGCGCGTGCTGCTATGCTGGGTTTGCCGGTATCCAACCGGTATACAACCAGGGAGCGCGCCCATTCATGTCTGATTCTGTAAAGATTACGGTTCGACCCAACGGATCGCTGCGGGTCGAAGGACCGATTGTACTGACCGACGCCCAGGGCAAGGAGTGGGATCTGACCGGCAAGCCGGCCATCTCGCTATGCCGCTGCGGCGCCAGCGAGAAGCGTCCCTTCTGCGACGGCTCGCACAATCGCATTGGCTTCCAATGCTCCGCCAGCCCGGAACCGCTGCCGTAGGCTGCGTGTGAACCGGGCTCGCAAATTCTCCGCCATTCCGCTGCGCCTGCCGCTCCCGGCGATATGCTTCGCCGCGGTCGCGTTGCTGGTGTGTCTGGGGGCGGGCTGCGGGCTGTGGGCACAGGAATCCGGGGGAGCAAATCCGGGCGGGGCAAAGCCGGCGAATCCGCCTGCCGGGCCGGCGCAGTACCTGGATCTGGCGCAGTATCAGGGGCAGTATCGCAGCGCCACCGCCCCGGAACAGGCGATGGCCGTCTATCTGGACGGCGGAGCGCTGTACGAGGAGACCGAGCGTCGCGAGAGGCAGCGGCTGACTCCGGACGCCGCCGCGGACCGCTTCGGCATTGCCTCGCCGCCGGGCCACATGCTGTTTCAGCGCGACGCGTTCGGCGCCATCACCGGGCTGAAGGTTGTGCTCGACAGCGACGGCCGGACGCTCGTCGAGCTGAATCGCACCAGCACCGCCGCCACGCGCCTCAACCACTTCCGCGACTACACGCGCGAAGAAGCAATGGTGCCCATGCGCGACGGCGTCCGGCTGCACACCGTCATCCTGCATCCGGCACAGGTGCAGGCCGGCGAGGTGCTGCCGTTCCTGATGAATCGCACGCCGTACGGCGTGGACGATGCGGATGGGCGCGGGGTGAACCAGGAGCTGCCCGAACTGGCCGCCAGCGGCTATCTGTTCGTCTACCAGGATATTCGCGGACGATACAAATCGGAGGGGACGTTCGTGATGAACCGCCCGATCGTAGCCCACACCGGCGCACACGATGTGGACGAGACCACCGACACGCACGACACCATCGACTGGCTGCTGAAGAACGTCCCTGGCAACAACGGCCGCGTCGGCGTCTTCGGCGTCTCCTACGACGGCTTTCTTGCCATGATGGCCGGTATCGACGCACATCCGGCGGTGAAGGCTATCTCTCCGCAGGCGCCCATGACCGATGTGTGGATGGCCGACGACTTCTTCCACAATGGCGCCTTCCGCCAGAGCTACGGCTTTGACTACGTCCAGCAGATGGAGGCGCAGAAGACGGACGCCCGCGTGGAATCGAAGCAGGACACCTACGACTTCTTCCTGCAGCACGGCAACTTCGCGGGCGCTGCTGCGTCGGCGCATATGAGCGACCTATCCACAGCCCGCGCCTTTCTGACGCAGCCGGAGTATACGAAGTTCTGGCGCGACATGGCCGTGGAAGACCGCCTGGCGAACGTGGACGTGCCCACACTGGAGGTGGGCGGCTACTGGGACCAGGAGGACATGTGGGGAACCCAGGCGGAGTATGCCGCGCTCAAGCAGCACGACGCGAAACGGCAGGTCTTTCTGGTGCTGGGCCCGTGGAACCACGGCGGCTGGGAGGGCACAGCACGCACGCTTGGCTCCGACTTTGGGCGGCTGGACTTTGGCGCGCCCACCGGCAGCGAGTTTCGCAAGACCATGGAGGCGCCGTTCTTCGAGCGCTACCTGAAGGACAAGCCTGGCTTCGACCTGGCCGACACTGCCAGCTTCCGCACCGGAGCCGACAGGTGGGAGCGCTACGCCGTGTGGCCTCCGGCGGCCGGCTTTGCACCGGCGCGGCTGTATCTGGAGCCCGGGCACACGCTCAGCTTCACGGCTCCCGCACCCGGCCAGGAGCCCATTGCGGCCAGCTATCCATCCGACCCGGCCAACCCGGTGCCGTATCGCCACCGGCCCATCCAGTCCACCTACGCGACCGGATCGAAGTGGCACACCTGGCTGGTGGAAGATCAGCGCTTCGTCACCGGGCGCAGCGACGTGGCCACCTTCAGCACCCCCGCACTGGACCATGACGTCACGATCACCGGCGAGGTGCTGGCCGACCTCTTCGCTGCGACCACGGGCAGCGATGCCGACTGGGTGGTCAAACTCATCGATGTCTATCCGGACGCCGCGCCTCATCCCGGATACCAGCTGATGGTGGCCGACGAGATCTTTCGCGGCCGCTACCGGACCAGCTTTGAGCACCCCGAGCCGCTGAAGCCTGGAGCCGCCAATGAGTTCAAGTGGAGCCTGCATGCGGTGGACCACACCTTCCTGAAAGGCCATAGCATCCTGGTGGAGGTGCAGTCCACCTGGTTCCCGCTCTACGATCGCAACCCGCAGACGTTCGTGCCCAATATCATGTCCGCTCCCAAGCGCGCGTACAAGGCGGAGACGATGACGATCTACGGTTCACCGCAGTACCCATCGCACCTGGAGTTTCAAGTCGAGTCCAAAGACGGGTTGTAGTGTGTGGGCGCCGACCCGGAGGCCCTTCGGCGCATGCTCCCGGGTCTCTCGTTCTATCGGCACATGCCTGCCGTGCCCATCTTTAAAACTGCACGCCCGTAATCCATCTTTCCTCTTTTGGGACTTGTCATTGCCATTCCCGCAAGATTCTTGCTGCGGACTCGGCCGCAGGGTGGATTCTGTATTCGTTGCAGCAATTCTCGTCCTGTGCGCCTGACGGGGTCACATTGTTTCACTCCAATGTGATGGCAGGGCTTGAATTGGGGAGATCTTTCATGCGTGTGCTGGTGGTTGAGGATGATTGTTCGCTGGGTTCGTTTCTGAAAAAGGGCATGGAGCAGGAAGGCCATCAGGCTGAATGGGTGCAGGATGGCGAGGCGGCCCTGATTTATACAGCGGACTATCATCCGGACCTGATTTTGTTGGACCTATGCCTGCCCAAGCGGGATGGCACGGAGGTGCTGGCAGAGTTGCAGGCGCGCCACGACGATGCCTCGGTGTTGGTCCTGACGGCGCGCATCGAACTGAACGTGCGGGTGCAGTGCCTGGACCTGGGCGCTGACGACTGCCTGCTCAAACCCTTCAGCTACTTTGAACTGACGGCGCGTTGCCGGGCACTGCTGCGCCGGCGGCTGCAGTTTGCCGACCCGGTGTTGCGCCACGGCGATCTGGAACTGCACCGCATCGAGCATAAGGTCACACGCGCTGGGCAGCCGATAAGCCTTACGGCGAAGGAGTTCTCGCTGCTGGAGTTTTTGCTGCTGCACCGTGGCGAATGCTTGTCGCGCAGCCAACTGCTGACGGAGCTGTGGCAGATGCAGTCCGAGACCGGCACGAACATTGTGGATGTCTACGTCAACTATGTGCGGCGCAAGGTGGATCCGGAGAGCGCCGGGTTGATTGAGACTGTCCGCGGCATGGGATATCGGCTGGGAGGGCTGGGACGCAAGCCCATCACCCGCCCACTGGCCCTCCCGCGTGCGACCTCCGCGGCCGCATACGCATAGTGCCGGACCGCGATGGGACCACAGACACTCTCGAAACACACAGAGCAGGGGAGACGAATGGGATACGGAATGGGGCAGCAGACTGCCAGCCACAAAGTGGAGATGCGAACCGTCTTGCTTGCCAGCTCGGATGTGCACTTTCGCGAGCGGCTGCGACGGCAGTTGACAGCCATGCGCTGGCAGGTGCGCGAGGCGGCAGGCGGTGCGGAGGCCATGGCGTTGCTGGAGGAGCAGGGCGCGGAGGCCCTGGTGCTGGACAGCGTGCTGCCGGACCTGGATGTGGGTGAGTTCGCCCGCCAGATGCGCAGTGGGCATCCCGGAATGGATATGCTTCGCGTGGACGCCGCCGCCGACGACACGGGCGCGCGCAGCCCGCGGCGGAACGAGCTGCTGCATGCGCTGCGCCATGCGCAGGAGGAGGCGCAAGGGACAGACGCTGCGCCCTGGGAGCTGGCACCGGCGGCGGCGCCGCGGCCCTGCGCCGCGGATCGGCTTGCCCCAACGGGGGAACGCGCCAGGGCGGCCCAGGAGGTTGCGGGGATGGTACGGTCGCACAATCCGCTGTTGCCGCGCAGGCATGATCCCGAAGCTGCGAGTCCGGGTACTCGTCTGGACGAATCGGCTTCCGGCGTTGCTGCGGCTGGCCCGGGGGGACTGGCGGCGGTTGCGGCGCGGCGCTCACCGGAACAGGCCTCCATGTTCGACTCGTTGACTGTGCGGCCCAGGCCGGCACCGCTGCCGGAGATGGCGGGCGACAGTCCTGCCATGCTGGAACTCGCGCGGATGGTTCGGCTGGTGGCCCCGCGTTCGACGACGGTGCTGATCCAGGGAGATACGGGCACCGGCAAGGAACTGGTGGCTCGCGCTGTGCATCAACTCAGCAGGCGTGCCGCCAGGCCATTTGTGGTGCTCAACTGCGCCGCCATTCCGGAGACGTTGCTGGAGGCGGAGCTCTTCGGCCACACCCGCGGCGCATTCACCGGCGCCATCCAGTCGCGTGCCGGCAGGATAGAAGCTGCCGACGGAGGCACCCTGTTTCTGGACGAGATTGGCGAGATGCCGCTGGCGCTGCAGGCGAAGATGCTGCGCTTCCTGGAATCGGGCGAGTTGCAGCGCGTGGGTGACAACGAGACGATCCATGTGGACGTGCGCGTGGTCGCAGCTTCGCACCAGCCGCTGCAGCAGCGCGCGGCGGAGCGCAGCTTCCGCCTGGACCTCTACCATCGGCTGGCTGTGTTTCCTGTCTCTGTCCCGGCGCTGCGCGACCGGATGCAGGATCTCCCGCTGTTGGCGGCGCATTTGCTGTCCCGGTTGGGAGAGGAGATGCCGGTCAAGCGGCTCTCTGCCGGTGCGGCCATGCGGCTGATGGAACACGATTGGCCCGGCAATGTGCGCGAACTGGCGCACGTGCTGGAGCGCGGAGCAATCCTGTCCGAAGACCGCCGGGAGATCGCCGCCGACGAGATACGTTTCTAGGAGGACGTTGAAAAAGCCTTACCAAGTACGAAAAGCGCCCGTCAGCATCTAAAGCCGCATTGCAAAAAGAGCATTTACGACAGGGCTGAAGCCGTGCCCTTATGCAAAACAGGGTATTTCGACAAGCTCCTAGTCTCCTGTCCCTGAAGTTGGAAGCATCATTCGGACCTGAATTGAGCGTGAAGCGGTAGCGAGATACGGGGAGATGATTATCCACTTTAGCGGATAGAAAAGCAGCGCAACTCCTCCCTCTCTGACCTGTCTGGGAGCCGGTTCCGTTGATTCGACTTGTGGCCACCCTGTAGACTCGCTCGATAGATATGAGAGCGATTCGATTGTGCTTCCTATGCTTCATTCTGTTGGGCAGCTCCGTGGCCCAACCGCCAAGTGTACCGCAGTCCCCGATTCCGGCGATCACTCAGAAGCCTGGCGCATGGGACACATTGAAGCTGGTCAATACGGCCCCGACGCCAAATGACTCCAGGAGCTTCGGAATGGCCTTTCCCATCGGCAATGGGAGGCTTGGGGCGAAGGTCTTCGGATGGCCCGCGGCCGAGGTGATTCCGCTGAACGACACGACCTTCTGGTCGGGACCGGGGCCTGAACACTTCGAAGATCCAAAGCACCGGGAAGCTCTTGTGGCTACACGGGAGGCGCTGGTGGTTCCGGACTACGTGAAGGCGGACCAACTGGTGCGTGGCATGGAGGGGCCGAACACCCAGTTCTATGAGCCTCTGGCTGACCTTCATCTCAACTTCCCTGGCCATGAGACTTTCACCAATTACAGCAACGTGCTCGATCTGGATACTGCGGTCGCAACAACGAAATACACGGTAGACGGAACCACCTTCACACGGGAGATGTTCGTCAGTTATCCGGCGCAGGTGATCGTGCTGCGGCTGACGGCAGACAAGCCGGGTGCATTGAGCTTCTCTGTGGGACTCACGACCCAGCAGCACTATGGCCAGACAGTTGTGACGGCGAATGAGATATCGGTGACCGGGCGTGCCCCTGTGCGAATCTCCGGGCCCACGGCAAACGCGAACGTGGAGTGGGACGAACATAAAGGAACGACGATGGAGACCCTGTTGCATGTATCCGCTAAGGGGGGCACCGTGACCGCCGAGAATGAAGCAATTTCGGTCACAAAAGCGAATGAGGCCGTGCTGATCCTCTCGGCGGCGACCAGCTTCAATGGCTTTGACCGCGACCCCGCGACCCAGGGCAAGGACCCCGGCGCGATTGCGCGGGAATACATGGCGAAGGCGGTCGTAAGGTCCTACGAGTCGCTGCTCGCAGAGCACCTGGCGGATTATCGTGGGCTGTTCCGTCGGCTCTGGGTGTCGATCAACGGCGAGACGCCTAATCAATATGCGCTGGGATATCAATGGGCGCGGTACGCCCTCATCGCAACGTCTCGCCCGGGCGGAGGCGCACCGAGGAACGAGCAGGGCATATGGAACCACGACCTCGCACCCCACTACTCGTCGAACTTCACGCTCAATGAGAATCCCGAGAAGTACTACGCGACGGCCGAACCGGCGAACCTGGGCGAAACGGTTGAGCCTGAAATCGACTTTGTGAAAGACCTCTCGAAGAATGGGGCAATTACGGCGACGGTCGACTACGGGTTCCACGGCTGGGTCGTGCATCATAACTCGGATATCTGGGCAATGACGACCATGGTGCAGGGTGACCCGTGCTGGGCAGACTGGCCGGTGGGAGGTTTCTGGCTGTCGCAGGCCTTGTGGGAGCGGTATGCGTTTGGCTTGGATAAAGCGGAGTTGCGAACGAAGATCTATCCGGCGCTGAAGGGCGCGTCCGAATTTGCATTGGATCTGCTGGTCCCGAGCGGTCCGGAAGAGGGCGCGGGGTACCTGGTGACGTCGCCTTCGACCTCGCCGGAGAACCACTTCATTGATCCCGCGACAGGGCAGCGGGTTGCCGTGAGCCGGGGCTCGACGATGGATATGGCGCTGGTGCGGCAACTGTTCGAAAACACAATCGCCGGCAGCGAGGCGCTTGGAGTGGATCCGGCTTTTCGGGCGAAGCTGCAGGCAACGCTGCCGAAGCTGCTGCCGTTCCGCGTGGGATCGCAGGGCCAACTTCAGGAGTGGGCGGTGGACTTCAAGGAGTGGGAGCCGACCCATCGGCATGCCTCGCACCTGGTGTCGGTATCGGAACTGAACCAGATCACGGCTGCGCAGCCGGAGCTGTTTGCCGCGGCCCGCGTCTCGGAGGACCTGCGAAAGACCGGTGGATACCATCCGGACAAAGCGGCGCTCTGGGCTCGGCTGCTCGAAGGAGATAAGGCTTTGGCCGCGCTGGGCACTCACTTCCCCACGATGTATGACACGCCGCCAGCTGGATTCGCCGAGATGTTGTTGCAGAGTCAAACGGGCGCAATCAACCTGTTGCCGGCTCTTCCAACGTCCTGGGACAGCGGCGAGATACTGGGCCTTCGCGCCCGGGGAGGTTATGAGGTCGACATACGTTGGGTAAACCACCAATTGGTGGCCGCAACGATTCGCTCTCTCGCCGGATTCACGCCGCCTGTCGAGGTCGAAGGCAAGGTCGTTGACCTGAGCAAAGATCCCAGAGTCACTTTCTTGATGCCGCGAGATGCGAAGTGATCCTTCGGTGAGGGTAAGCAGTCCTGGCCAAGAGCGGCGCCTATGCAGTTGGGTCATTATTGCCGGTTTGTGGGCCGTAACTATGTGTGTGCCTGCGGGGTATGCGCATGCTCAGCAAGACCCTTTAACTAGTCCAGATTTAGTGACTTTCGCTATCGAATCGAATGAAGCACCGATCGGGGCGGGAGCTTAAGCAAACAGCTCAACAGTCCCCGAAACTTGCGTAGCAGACGTTGCGTAACAGCCGGATCCACCGCGGTTCGCCATGGAATTGAAAAGACCGGACACAATCGGGTGCGATAGAATCGCACCGTCGGAAACTCCGCAAATAATTGGTCTGCGTTGGAAAAAGGAAACGCCGGTCTATCCTCTGGGGCTTGAAATGAACAGACTGCGATTCATCCGCCCGCCGGCGCCGCTTGCGGTTGGTTTCATCACCCTGATCGTGTTGCCGTCGCTTGTGCTCGCAGCCCAGGATTCGCCGGCTGCTCTCAGCCACAATTCGAACGCCGCCGTCACGGTCACAGACGACGCCCGCACCTTCACACTCGACAACGGCATTGTCAAAGCCACCGTCCGCAAGGACAGCGGCTCGATGGGCTCCCTCCTCTACAATGGAGTCGAGATGATGGGTGGAAACGGCGGCTATTGGGAACAGGCCCCAGAAGGCGCGCCAACCCTCACGAACACGGCCACCATCGATCCGCCACCAACGGCGGAGCACGCGCCGAAGTCTCCATCAAGGGCGTTACCGGAGGAACTCAGATGCTCGGCCGCGGAGCCTCCGGCGGCGGCACCCATTGTGACATGGAGATCCGCTACGCCCTTGGTCGCGGCGACAGCGGCATCTACGTCTACGCCATCTCAGGGATTACCTTGGCCTCAAACTGGATGGGAATCAAAAACCTAATGCCGCAGCTTCCGAGCGAGGACTTGTGCGTTAGCTCGACACAGAAGTACACAAGGAAATTAAGTATGAATAGCACATTCACCCGACGCAAATTTCTGCAAACATCCGCTCTTGCCACCGCTGCCGGCGTGAGCTCGCCATTGTGGCAATCGCGCGTCCACGCGCAGGCCTCAACACCCGCATTGACAGCGCCTCTCCCCTCCATCGCGCTCGGTCCGTTCAAAGGAACTCGCGAGTCGCTGGCGGCGTACCACATGCCGGACTGGTTCGCCGACGCCAAGCTCGGCATGTGGAATCACTGGGGCCCACAGTCCGCAGCCGAGTACGGCGACTGGTATGCACGACGCATGTATGTCCAAGGCGAGCCGCAGTATCAGCACCACCTTGAGCACTATGGCCATCCTTCGAAGACCGGCTTCGCGGACGTCATCAAGTCATGGAAGGCCGACAAATTTGACGCCGATTATTTGATGAGCCTCTACCAGAAGGCCGGAGCGAAGTATTACGTCGCCATGGGTTGCCACCACGATAACTTCGACATGTGGAACTCGAAGTACCAGCCCCGGTGGAATGCGGCCAACAGCGGGCCGAAGAAGGACATCCTCGGCAGCTTCGCAAAGGCGGCGCGGCAACGCGGCCTGCGCTTCGGCGTCAGCGAGCACCTCTCGAATAGCTTCTGCTGGTTCGGTACGGCGCATGGCAGCGACAAGACCGGACCGCTGGCCGGCGCGCCCTACGATGGCGCGCGGCCGGAGTTTGCCGATCTCTACCACGATTACAGCCAGATGCCCGCAGACTTCGTTGACAAGGTAGTGAACGCCCCGGCAAAGGGAGCGATCGCGATGAGCCGCGAGGGACCCGATTCATGGCGCATCAACTACTTCAACCGCATGCTGGATGTGGTGAACCAGCATCAGCCCGACCTGCTTTATACGGATGGCGGCATTCCATTCGGAGAGGATGGCCTTGCCATCGTCGCCCATCTCTACAACACCAGCATGAGCCGTCACGGCGGCGAGGTCCAAGCAATCTACACCAGCAAGAGCCGGCCCGATGCGGAGTCCGGCATGTGCATGCTCGACGTGGAGCGTGGCGTGGTCGACGGCATCTGGCCGCGCGCGTGGCAGACGGACACCTGCATCGGCAACTGGCACTACGATACCCGCGCCAAGTACAAGACCCCCAAGCGCGTCATCGACATGTTTGTGGACATCGTCAGCCGCAACGGCAATCTCCTGCTGAACTTCCCTCTGCCAAACAGCGGCATGCCCGACGACAAGGAAATGGCTATCATCGAGAGCATCACCGCGTGGATGGCGGTGAACAGCGAAGGCATCTACGCATCGCGGCCGTACAAAATCTTCGGCGCTGGTCCCGGCGCGGAGATCAAAGCGGGCAACACGCAGTTCAACGAGAGCACCCGGCAGGACCTGACGGCCGAGGATGTTCGTTTTACCCGGAAAGGCGATACGCTCTACGCGTTCGTGATGGGCTGGCCCGGCCAGCAAGCGGTCATCCCGTCCCTTGCGACCAACGCCAAGCAGGGCGTAGGAAAAATCCAGAACGTAGAACTCCTCGGAGCGGGCAAGATGAAGTTCACCCAGAACGAAACCGCGCTTACCGTGCAGCTCCCGGAAAAACAACCCAGCGAACATGCCATCGCGTTCAAAATCATGGGCGCGTAACGCACCACAACCGAACGCGAAAGAACAGCCATGAACAAGAGCTTGACTCGCCGCCAATTCGCCAAGCTGACTGCCGCTGCAGCAGCCGCATTGCACTTGCCACGCATATTTGGGCAGAATACTCCGCCGCCGCGCCAGATCGCACCCGGCCCGTTCAAGCCGACCTGGGAATCGCTTACCGCAAACTACAAGACGCCCGAGTGGTTTCGCGATGCGAAGTTTGGCATGTGGGCCCACTGGACCGCACAGTGCGTGCCCGAGCAGGGCGACTGGTACGCACGCAACATGTACATCCAAGGCAACAAGGCCTACGACTACCACGTCAAGACCTATGGCCATCCCTCCAAGGTTGGCTTCATGGAGATCGACAACATCTGGAAGGCGGAGAAGTGGGATCCCGAGCGGCTGATCGGGCTTTACAAACGCGCGGGTGCAAAATACTTCTTCGCCATGGGTGCGCATCACGACAACCTCGACATGTACGACTCCGCCCACCACGACTGGAACTCGGTCAAGGTCGGCCCGAAGAAGGACCTGGTCGGCACCTGGGCGAAGATCGTGCGTGCGAATGGCCTGCGCTTCGGCATCTCCAACCACAACTCGTGGGCCGCGCGCTGGCTGCAGCCGGCTTACGGATACGACGGCGAGGGTCCACTGGAAGGAGTGCGTTATGACGCCTATACACTCACCAAAGCCGACGGCAAAGGCAAGTGGTGGGACGGTCTCGACCCGCAGGACCTCTACACCGGCAACAGCGTACGCATGCCAAATGGCATCCACGGCATCGCCGCCGTCAAGGCCTGGGTCAACGAGTACACCAGCCTCGCCAAGAATAACCCCGCTCCCTCGGAAGCCTTCTGCGAGAACTGGTACCTCCGCTGTAAGGATATGGTGGACAAGTATCAGCCCGACGTTCTCTACTTCGACACCAACGAGTTGCCGCTGGGGCAGGCGGGGCTTGACCTGGTCGCGCATTACTACAACCTCAGCGCCGCCCGCCACGGGGGCAAGACGGAGGTCGTCGTCAACGGCAAGCACATTCTGCCCGAGCACATTGGCTCGTTCGTCGAAGACATCGAGCGCAGCACCGCCAACGCGATTCGCCCGCAACCCTGGCAGACCGACACCTGCATCGGCGACTGGCACTACAGCCGGGCCGTCTACGACGAGAATCGCTATCAGACCGTGGCGCGCATTGTGTCCACGCTCACCGACGTGGTCAGCAAGAACGGCAACCTGATGCTCAACATCCCGTTGCGCGGCGATGGCTCTATCGATGACAAAGAAGAAGCTTTCATCGCAGGCTTCACCGCGTGGATGGACGTAAACTCCGAGGGCATCTTCGCCACGCGTCCATGGAAGGTTTACGGGGAAGGCCCTTCCACCACTGCGCCTCCGCCTCGCGCCTATGGACCTCCCGGCCCTGCGTACACCGCCGAGGACATCCGCTTCACGCAAAAGGGCGATGCGCTCTACGCATTCGTTGGAGCGTGGCCTGAGTCGCGCGTCGCGAAGATCAAGTGTCTCGCGGCCAATTCTCCTCAAGTCGCGGGCGCCAAGGTCACGAACATCTCGCTTCTGGGCTACGACGGAAAACTGACATGGACGCAGGACGCGCAAGGCCTGTCCGTCAACCTTTCAGACGCGCCGCCGAACAAGGAAGCCGTGACGTTGAAGATCCACGGCCTCCCGATGGCCTGACTCGTAAACGAAAGGTCCCACAAATATGAGCTCTCTCAAGACGCGTTCACTTGTTGCAATCCTCTGCGTAACAATCTGCTTCGCGGCGGAGGCATCCGCTGAGGTCAAACCCTCCGCGCTGTTCAGCGACCACATGGTGTTGCAGAGCGGCATGCAGGTGCCCATGTGGGGCACGGCCGCCCCTGCGGAGAAGGTGACCATCAAGTTCAACGGTCAAACCAGGTCCGCAACCGCCGACGCCGCTGGCAAATGGATGGTGCGCTTGAGCAAACTCAAAGCCGGCGGCCCGTTCGAGATGACCATCGCCGGCAACCAAGCCGGTGAGCGTCCGATTGTGGTGACGGACATTCTGGTGGGTGAAGTGTGGCTAGGCTCCGGACAGTCCAACATGGACTTCACCGTCGCCACTACCACGAGACACTACTTCGCCGGCGTGAAGAACGAAACCGAGGAAGTAGCCGCCGCGAACTATCCGCAGATCCGCATGTTCACCGGCGCATGGAAGAACAGTTACGAGCCGCAGCCGGAAATCTCCGGGACATGGCTTGTCGTCACGCCGGAGAACGTAAGGGAAATGTCCGCCATCGGCTATCTCTTCGCGCGCGATATGCAAAAGGAGTTGAAGGTGCCTTTCGGCATCATCACTGAGGCCTTCGGCGCCAGCACCGCAGAAGCCTGGACAAGCCGCGAAGCGCTAGAAGCAGACGCGAAATTGAAGCCGCTCATCGACACTTTCGACGCAAGCGTGGCTGCGTACAAGACGAATCCACCGGATATCACCGCCGCTCTCAAAGTCTGGCAGGAAGCCGCCGACAAGGCTAAAGCCGACGGCAAGGCTCCCCCGCGGAGACCGGGTAGCCGCAATCCCGTCCAGGACCAGCACAACCCCACCGTGATGTACAACGGCATGATTGCTCCGGTCATTCCCTATACCATCAGGGGAGTTCTCTGGTACCAGGGCGAAGCCATCAATGGTGGCAATACCGGCTACAAACTGTATCCTCTTCTGCAGTCCACCTTGATCAAAGACTGGCGCCAACGCTGGGATGAAGGTGACTTCCCGTTCTACATCTGCCAACTCGCTCCGCTGAAATCGTGGCCGAATCGACCGGATACCTGGTACAACAATCCGGACGTCCGCGAGGCGCAAGCCACCGTTCTTTCTCTGCCCAACACCGGCATGGCCGTCACCATCGATATCGGCGACCCCGTTAACATCCATCCCAAGGACAAGCAGGATGTCGCCGACCGGCTGACGCGCATAGCGCTCGCGAAGACTTACGGTCGTGAGATCGAGTACTCTGGCCCGGCGTATGACTCGATGAAGGTCGAGGGCAACGCCATCCGTCTCAAGTTCACGCACATCGGCCTAGGCATCGTGGCGAAGGGCGGCGATCTGAAGACCTTCACCATCGCCGGCAAAGACGGCAAGTTCGTCCCTGCCACCGCCCGCATCGACCATGACACATTAGTCGTCTCCAGTCCCGATGTGGCGGAACCTGCCGCAGTCCGCTATGCCTGGGACAACTATCCCGAAGGCGCGAACTTTTTCAACTCCGATGGCCTGCCCGCGGCACCATTTCGCACGGACAATTGGACGCACGAATCGCAGTAACCAAGTCATCGCTTCCCGGTTATGGTCGAGTTCAGAATACGAGAATGCAGGCAGGATGGGCAGGCGTGACATTCCCAAGCGTTATCTAGGGCCAGCTAGTTCGATTCAGCTGCGAACAAGGCCATCCGCTGCTGTTACGTCTTGAGAAGCGATTAAAATTGTTGTGATGACGCGATTGCGACCGTCACGCTTTGCCCTGTACAGGGCATGATCCGCAGACACGCTGCCGCAGCAGTGGCGGAGCATGCTCCCCGTATGGATTACAGTCTGGGGAGGCTGGGTGGCAGCTTTCAAGGGGTTCGATGGCATTGTCATCGGAACCCACAAGGGCGCTAGCCGCCTGATCTCGCACGCAGAGTTGCAGCGCCAGGTTCTGCGGGATGATGGGAGGGCTGGACAGAAAAGGGGGAAGAGGAAGCCGCCCAATTCCGAGAAACCGGCGAGGTCCACCGGAGCCAAATCAGCCTAACGCGAACCGCAAAAAGGGGCCATCCCATCTCGGGATGGCCCCTTTTTGTGCACAGAAGTGCACCTGTAGCCGGTACAAGAGTATCCAAAAAGTATCCATCATAGAAATTCGACATTCGGCGCGAGTGAAGGAACAATCAATATCGCCAATGTTTACAGGAGTTTGATGGTGAGAGCGCTGGGGCTCGAACCCAGGACCAACGCCTTAAAAGGGCGATGCTCTACCAACTGAGCTACGCTCTCAAACCACCCTTCCAAGGTAGCATATAGGCGCCAGTCAGCTGCGACACCGCCAGCATCGCAAGGCCGTGGCAGGAGTTGGGAGTATGGAGCCAGCAATGGGTGCGAAGGGTCTTTCGAGCGCGGCGAGCATGTGGATGCGGCAGTAATCGCGAAGTAACTGAGACCTAAGTGAGCTGCCTCGTGACACTTAAGTCGCACCGCAACACATTGACTTGAGTTTGGGGCAAAAGTACCCTCATATCAATCGTATGGACAACGTTGCTGGCGTGAAGTCCGTGCGACGGAGAACCCTCATCCTTGTCGCGCTTTGCCACGCGGAAGATGGGTAAGAATGGGATACCCAATGGGCTCACGCGGCGCCGAAATGGACGACCAGTCGACGGCTGAGAACACGCCGCAGGATGTCGCCGCGCTCTACTCCTGGGCCAAACTGCAGGGAGCCAAGTATCGGGACTACTCCGCCACGCGCCGGGAATATCGGGCACAGGTTCGCTATCGTGCAGCGAAGGACTTGCTGGAACGTGAATTGCAAGCGCAAGCCAATGCGGAATCGGCCGCCGAACAGGCGGAGCGCGAGGCCTTTGCGGCGGAGGCAGTGGCCTTGTCGCAGGATGCCAACGGCAGCCAGGCGCAGCGCAGCGAGTCGCTTCGAAGCGCGGAAGCCGCCGCCCGCAGAGCTGCGGCGGAACGGGTGGAAGCGGCACGCCGTGCCGAGTCTTCGGCGCATGCCACTATGCTGGCGCTGCGCGCGGAGCGAGAGATATCTGAAGCGCGTGCATCCGCCCGGGAACAGGCGATGATCTATGCGGAGTCAGAGGCGCGCCGCCGCCAACTGGCTGGCCCACAGCCGTATCTGCCGGTGGGGCACACAACCGGCAGTTTGGGCGAGAGGTCCGCCGAGCCAGACGACGAGGGGTGGAACCAAGCCAGGGAGTTTTCGCACGCGGCTTCCGTCAGCCATTTGGAGCCCGCCCCTGCCGATCTGGAGACTGCGCGGCAACCGCCCCTGTTTGAGGATGATTCCGCGTACAAACTGACGAGTTGGCCTTCCGCGCGCAGGCCGGCGGACGAAGCCCTGTGGATAGGATCCATAGCGGACCAGAGCGAAGCAGCCATGGAGCAGTCCAGCCCGGCGTGGCTGTTCGGGTCGTCTACTGCTCCACGCATGCCGGCGGCGCAGGCAGTCTTTCCAGCTTTTGGCGGAGATACAGCCGGCGGGGACACGCTCCAGGACTCACGGGAGCGGGTTGCGTCGCGCTGGTTCGCGCTGAAGGGCGTATTCGAGCACCCGGGCGCGGAGTTGCCGGCGATTCAGCCGTCGCGGATGGGCGAGGTGCGCTCGCCGTTGTTGGCGGTGTTCTCGCTGGCAGGCGGCGTGGGCAAGACCAGCCTGGTGGCAACGCTTGGGCGGGCCTTGTCGTCGAAGGGTGAGAAGGTCGCGGTTGCCGACACCACCTCGCATGGGCTGTTGCCGTTTTACTTTGGCGCGCGCGCAATGACAGCCGGCGAGGTTCGGTCGTTTCCGCCGCCAGCAGAGGGCATGGGCGAGGCGGTTTCGCTGGCGATCTACGATGCAACCGAGCGGGACGAGGACGAACGTCAGCAGGCGTTGCTTGCGGAAGATATTGTGCGCATTGGGGCAGGGAATCATCGCCTGCTGCTGGACCTGAATTCCGGCTCGAGTTGGCTGGTGCGCCGCCTGGCCAACCTGTACCCTACGGTGCTGGTGCCGATCGCCCCGGACATGAACTCCGTCATCAGCCTGGAGGCGGTGGAGAGCGTATTTCAAGGCATCGCGGGCGCCGACGGCCGGCCTGTACTGCCGTTCTATGTGGTGAACCAGTTCGACGCGGCGCGCCCCCTGCATTTGGACATTCGCGAGGTCTTCCGTCGCAAACTTGGAGAACGGCTGCTGCGTTGCGCCATTCGTGACTCTCCGCTGGTCAGCGAGGCGCTGGCCGAAGGAATGACGGTCGTGGATTATGCTCCCTCCGCGCCTGTATCGCAGGACTACCTGGAGGTCGCGGCGTGGCTGCGGAGCATCGCACCGCCTGCGACCGCTGAGGAACGCAGCCTGCGCTGGGGTGAGCAGTGAAGCGGTCGCCATTATGGCGAGAGTTCGAATCCGGGGATGGCATTCTTTTGCAGATCCTGCGGTTTCTGATTCTTGCAGGTGGACTCCTGTTCCTCGGCATCTCTGCCGTTGCGTCGCTGGATTGGCATCGCCAGCTTTTCTTTGCGTCGCTCACGCTGCTGCTGGCCATCGTGATGCACCGTGTATCGAAGTCGCACGTGGTGACGCTGACGCTGGTGCTGCTGTCGGTCTACTCCACGTTTCGTTACGGATTCTGGCGCGTCACGACCATTCTTGCGCTGGCCCGCGATCCGGGAACGAAGTGGTCCGGGCTGGAGGCGTTCTTCATCAGTGTGGTGTTGCTGGCGGAGATGTACGCCTTTGTGGTGTTGGTGCTCGGTTATCTGCAGGTCGTGTGGCCGCTGCGGCGCGCTCCGGTGCCGCTGCCGGACAATCCCGACGACTGGCCTGCGGTGGACCTGCTGATTCCTACCCTCAACGAGCCGCTCGACGTGGTGCGGTTTACGGCGTTGGCTGCGATGAACATCGACTGGCCCGCAGACAAGCTGCATGTGTACATCCTGGACGATGGCGGCCGCGAAGAGTTCCATGCCTTTGCGGAAGAGGCCGGCATCGGCTACATCGCGCGCGATGACAACCGGCATGCCAAGGCGGGAAACATCAATCATGCGCTGGCGGAGCTGGATTCGCCGTTTGTGGCTCTCTTTGACTGTGACCATGTGCCGACGCGCAGCTTTCTGCAACTGACCATGGGCTGGCTGCTGCGCGACCAGAAGCTGGCGATGCTGCAAACGCCGCACCACTTTTATTCGCCCGACCCGTTCGAGCGCAATCTCGACCAGTTCGGCATCATTCCCAACGAGGACCAGTTGTTCTACGGGGTGATCCAGGACGGCAACGACTTCTGGAATGCGACGTGCTTTTGCGGTTCGTGTGCGGTGCTGCGCCGGAGCGCGCTGAACGAGGTCGGCGGGATGGCCGTGGAGACGGTGACCGAGGACGCGCACACCTCGCTACGCCTGCAGCGGAACGGCTGGAACACGGCGTACATCAATATCCCGCAGGCGGCGGGGTTAGCCACCGAGCGGTTGAGCGCACACGTGATGCAGCGCATCCGCTGGGCGCGCGGAATGGTTCAGATTCTGCGCATCGAGAACCCGATCTTCGCGTCCGGACTCAAGCCGTTCCAGCGATTGTGCTACTTCAACGCGATGGCACACTTCCTGTTTGCGCTGCCGCGGCTCATCTTTTTGACCGCGCCGCTGATCTACCTGGTCTTTGGAATGACCAGTATTCCGGGGCTCTGGCTGGCGATTGTGGCCTATGCGCTGCCGCACCTGGTGCTCTCCAACCTGACCAACTCGCGCATCCAGGGCCAGCACCGGCACTCCTTCTGGAACGAGATCTACGAGACGGTACTGGCGCCGTACATCCTGTTGCCCACGCTGCTCGCGCTTATCCATCCCAAGCTGGGCGATTTCCATGTGACCGCGAAAGGCGGTGTGGTGGAGCGCGAGTTCTTCGATACGAGGATCGCGCGTCCCTTCCTGTTGCTGCTGGCGTTCAACTTCTTCGGCCTGCTGTGCGGCATTGCGCGGTCGGTACAACTGCCGACGTTCGCAGCCCCGCCGTGGCTGGCCTTTGTGAACTGGCCGGCACACCTGTACGACGGGAATAACCTGGGGACGGTCGGAGTCAATGTGGTGTGGGTGCTGTTCAACCTGGCGGTGCTGGGCGTTGCCACCGCCGTGGCATGGGAGAGCCAGCAGCGGCGTCAGTCGGTGCGCATGGCCATGGCCGTGCCATCGGATGTGATTCTCTCCGACGGCTCCATGATCCAGGGTATTACGTCTGACCTTTCGAGCGGTGGCGTTCGCACCCAGGTTGAGGGTGCAGCCAGCGCTAAAGTGGGCGACCTCATCAAGTTTGTCTTCCCGCTGCTGGACGGGACGGCAACATTGCCGGCCACGATCGTCGCGGTGGATGGAACCGAATTGCGCGCCAAGTTCAACCCGCTGAACCTGCAGGAGAATGAAGCGCTGACGATGCTGCTGTACTCGCGCGCAGATTCCTGGTTGGACTGGGGCAGGGCCGCTCAACCGGACCGTCCACTGCGCAGCATAGGCAACATCCTCCGGTTGTCGCTGCGTGGCCTGGCGATTACTTTTGGCGGGCATCGCAAGAGGAAGCAGGGCAAGGACGCCGCAAAGGCAAACCTGTCGAGCGTTGCGCCATTCCTGCTACTGGCTGCGCTGACCGGCTTCTGGAGTCACGACGCGCGCGCACAGCAGGCCATCCAGCCAGCCGCCACGCAGGCCGCGGCGGGCGCTTTCGACACCGTATTCACACTGGCAGAAGCGGGAGCACCGGACACAATCGTACTGCGCGGTGTGGACGCGACGCACACGGTCTACTTCTCTGTGCCGCGAAACCAGATGGTGAAGTCGGCGACGATGAAGTTGCGCTACCAGTTCTCCCCCGGCCTGCTGCAAGGACTGAGCCACCTGAATGTGAGTCTGAACGGGACGCTGGTGGCGACGCTCGCGATCCCGCCTCCCTCCAATGCCGGCGACCAGGGCGGAGCGCTTACATCTTCCGTGTCGCTGCCGCCGGAGATGCTGGTGCATGACAACCGGCTCTCCTTCGAGTTCATCGGGCACTACGCGGCCAATTGCGAGGACCCCTCGAACTCCACGTTGTGGAGCCACATCGTCTCGGGGTCCACCATCGAACTGGCAGGCTCGCAGCTTCCGTTGGCGAACGACCTGAGCGTACTTCCGCTGCCGTTCTACGACACCGGCGTCAATCCGCACCCGGCGGTGCCCATTGTGTTCCTGTCCCAGCCTTCACCGAAAGCGATGCAGGCGGCGGGCATCATCGCGTCGTGGTTTGGCATCCTGAACGGGTCGCGCCCGGTGCGCTTTCCCGTATCTGTAGGTCCGATCCCCGCGGGCAACGCGATTCTGATTGCGGAGAATGCCGCGCAGATTCCCGCAGCGCTCGGCGTCACCGGACTCTCCGGCCCGACGGTTGCGCTGCGCGCCAATCCCTCCGACCCCACGTCCAGCGTGTTGTTGGTGACTGGCACCGTGCCCGACGATGTGCTGACAGCGGCCATCGCATTGGTGATGCACGGGGAGACCTGGCAGGGACCCCAGGCCCCGATCCTCAGCCTCATCCTGCCCGCGGCACGTTCGCCGGACGACGCGCCGCGCTGGCTGAGCACGGACAAGGACAAGACACTCAACTTTGGACAAATGGCGCCTTCCGGCAATCCCTCCGGAGACCTGCAGGGTGACGGCTCCGTGCCGCTGAGCCTTACCTTTCGCCTGCCGCCTGACCTGGACTTCGGCGACCAGCGCAACCTTCCATTCCACCTGAGCTATCGGTACAACGGCGTTCCGCTGGCTGCGGGCAGCACGCTGCAGGTGTACGTGAACGGCGCCTTCGTCAGCTCCACGCCGATGCCGCACAGCGACAATGCTTCGGCGGTGCTGGAAACCGTCATCCCGATTCCGGTCGTCGACCTGCGGCCATTCTCCAACACCATGGTGTTGAAGTTCATGTTCCGGATTGCCAACGGGGGAAACTGCGCCGACGCGCCGGCGTTGAACCTGCAGGGCGCGATCCTGAAGGACTCCTACCTCGACATCTCCGGCATACGCCACTCGGCTGTGCTGCCCAACCTGACCCTGTTCGCCAATGCGGGATTCCCGTTTACCCGCAAGGCCGACCTGGCCGACACGGTTGTGGTGCTTCCGGACCAGCCGTCGCTTGCGGAACTGGAGATGTTCCTCACGCTGATGGGGCACTTCGGCGCCCAAACGGGCTACCCGGCGCTCAACGTTACCGTGACCGATGCCGCCGGCATGGTGGCCGATGGCAGCAAGGACTATCTGGTGATGGGGACCGCCAATGACCAGCCAGCGCTCCGATTGCTCGACGCGTGGCTGCCGGTCGGGATCGAAGCGAGCGCTCTGCATATTCGGGATACGCGCAGCTTTTTTGACCGCGCCGCCTGGTGGCGGTCCGGCGGAGCAGCCGGCAAGCAGGCAGGGCAGCTCGTCACCGCAGGAGGTCTGCCCGACGCACTGATTGAGGGCATCCAGTGGCCGGCGGGCTCGAACCACTCCGTGGTGGTGCTGGTGGCGCGCGATGCGGCGGCTATCCCGGACCTGCTCTCGACCTTCCTCGACAAATCGCAGTCGGCGGAGATTGCACAATCGGTCAGTGTTCTGCACGATGCCCAGTTCACCTCTTATCGCATTGGCAAAGACGCCTACGAGGTGGGCGAGATCTCTCCTATGGCCATGCTGGGGAAGATTTTTCAGGCTTTTCCCTGGCTGATGGCGGTCGTATCCGTCATCTTCTGCTTCCTGATCGCGACGCTGGCCCAGGTATGGCTGCGGCGGCAAGCCCGCATGCGGCTACAGGCCGATGATAACGAGTAAGTCCGACGCTATCGCTGGAACTCGAGTTGTCAACATACTTCTTCCTCAGATTCTCTCCGCTCCAAATCTCTCCCGGCGCACTACGGACGGGCACCGGCCTGTCTCTGTGAGCGGACGTTTTTCGTGCTCCGTATGCGCTGTGGAATACTCCGCAAAGCCCAATCTTGCTAGTTGTTGCCCAGATATCCTCAAGTGATTTTGTTCGGACGCAAAAACGGCAATACAGGACGAACGAAAAGCGGTAGTCTGGCGGGGTAAGCACAGTATCTATCTTGGTTCCCGCCAGGGTCTGGTCGGTGTGCGCCATGATCGCAAAGCTCAAGGGTTGTGGAATTTCCGTAGTTTCTCTCGATAAAGGTCACCCTGCTCTTTTTGGTTTTGGGGTACTGTTGCCCTGGGATTGGTTCTGCGCACAGAAGATGACGATGAGATCGCATGCAACCCGGCTCTGGGCTCGGCCAATTCTATTGGGTGGCGTGCTGCTGGCCAACGTACCGGTTCGCACAGAAGCCCAGATCGCGCCCTCCCCGGCGCCGGCCGCTCCAACGCAGGCCTCCCAGGCGGCGACGCGGTCGCTGCTGGACAAGGCCCATGCCCTGGAAGCACGCGACAGGATGGACCTGGCGGTGCAGACCTGGCACCAGGTGTTGCTGGCCGATCCGAATAATGCGGAGGCGCTGGCCGGTCTGGCCCGTGCAGCCATGGCCGGTGGCAACGAGGAACTAGCCCGGAGCTATCTGGCGCGGTTAGCTGCAAGCAATCCGAACGACCCGAACATCGCCCGTATCGAGAAGATGGCTCCGCAGCAGGACCAGGACGGCAAGTTGAAACAGGCGGCCACCTTGGCTGGGGCCGGGCAATATGCAGCGGCGATGGAGATCTATCGCCAGCTTTACGGCGACGCTCCGCCGCCCGGGGACACAGCCCTGGCCTATTACGACACCCAGGCCGCCACCGAAGATGGGCGTCCCAAAGCGGTTGCAGGCCTGCGCGCGTTGGTGGCCAAGTATCCCAGCGATGCGCGTTACCAGATCGCGCTGGGGCGCACCCTCACCTTCGACCCACTTACTCGCGACGAAGGACTCGGCTATCTGGAGCGCTATCCCAAGGACAAGCAGGCGGCGCAGGCACTTCGCCAGGCGCTGTTGTGGGATGCGGCGAATCCGGCGGCAGCGTCACGGATCCGCGCCTATCTGGCGGCCCATTCGGACCCGCAACTGGCCCTGATGTTCCATGCCAACCAGCCGCAGCCGCCAGCCCCCGCTGCCAAGCAGGAGGTTTCTGCCGCAAAGCCGGCGCCCCCTGCTGAAAAGCCAGCTATTGCTGCCGCGAATCCAGCGGCTCCAGTGGCTCATCCCTCGCCCCCCATCGCCAAGCCCGCTGCGACGCACGCCGCGCCCCACAGCACCACCACGCCGGAGATCGCAGCATACGAAGCGCTGAACGCCAAGCATGTCCCGGAGGCGGAGAGCCGCTTCCAGGCGATCCTGGCGCAGCAACCGAACAACGCCAGCGCGCTTGCCGGGATGGGCTACGTACGCATGCAGCAGGGGAACTTCATCGGCGCCATCAGCTTCCTGGAGCAGTCGAAGCAGGCGAACCCGAACGATCCTACCCTGACTGCGGCGCTGGATACATCGCGCTTCTGGTTCTTGATGGGCGAGGGCCAGGCCGCAGTCCAATCGAACGACATGACCGCGGCGGCGAAGGACTATCGCACCGCGCTGGGGCTTCGGCCCGACAGCCCGGAGGCCCTGCTGGCGCTCGCCAGCACGCTGCAGAAGGCGCAACAGCCGCAGGCTGCGATACCGCTCCTGGAGCGTGTGGTGGCCGCACAACCGGAATCGGCGGAGGGCTGGAGCGGCCTGTTCGAGGCCCAGTACCAGACCGGGAATGCGCAACTCGCCTTGGCAACCGCCGACCGGATTCCTGCGGCGGTGCGCACCCAGTTGCAGACCGACCCTGCGTTCCTGCAGATGCTGGCCTCGGCCGATTTTTTCGCCGGCCGCACCGGCGAAGCGCAGAAGGCTCTGGAGAGCGCCGAGGACGCGGCGAATTTGTCGGTCTCGTCGTCAAGCTCGGTGACCAGAAACGACATCCAGGTCCAGCTTGCAGGGTTTCTGGCGGCCTCGAACCAACTGGAGCCCGCAGCTATGCTCTACCGCCAGGTGATTGCCCTGGACCGCAACAAGTGCTCGGCGTGGCAAGGGCTGGTGCAGACGGAACACTCCTCGGGCAACGATGCGGAGGCGCTGGCGACTCTGGAGGGCATGCCCGACGGCTGCCACGCTACAGCAATGCGCGATCCGGGATTTGAGACCACCGCAGCCACCATCTACCAGCAGCAGGGAAAGTCGGACCAGGCGCTGGGCCTGCTGCAAAAGGCAGTGGCCGACCAGAGCAGCACAGGACAAAAGCCGCCGGCGGAGATGCAGATGGCGCTCGCCCGGGTCTATCTGGACCGTGGGACTGCGCAACTTGCATACCCGCTGTACAAGCAGGTGCTGCTGGAAAGCTCGAACCATCCAGACGCCTGGGTTGGGCTGGTGCTGGCGTTGCACTTGACCGGTCACGACAGCCAGGCAATCGAGCAGCTCCAACTGCTTCCCGCTGCGATGCGTGCACGGCTTGAGGCGGACCCGACCTACTTGCAGACCATGGCGTCAGTGTACGGCGCGCTGGGCCAATCGCACGAGGCGGCGCAGTTCCTGGCGCGCGTGGACCAAACCTATGCGGCGCAGCGCTCCGCCCCGCCCGCAACAGTAGAGATCGAGAATGCGTGGCTCTGCTTCAACGGACTGGACGATACCGGACTCTATCGCCAGTTGCTGTCGCTCGGCTCGCGTCCTGGCCTAACGGATCCGCAGCGCAAGGATGTTCAGACCATCTGGACCGACTGGGCGGTTCGGCGCGCCAACCAGGCAGCCGCCGTGGGAAATGTTGCCCGCTCACTCGCCATCCTGAATGCAGATGCGCAAGCGTTCCCGGATAACCCGGCGATCCTGAAGGAGCTTGCGAACGGATACATGCAGGCGGACCAGCCGGATCAGGCGGTGGCGATCTACAAAGCGCAGAATATGGTTGGGGCAAGCATCCCGGACTACGAGGCCGCAGTGAATGCAGCCCTGGCGGCCGGCGACAAGAAACAGGCCAACATATGGCTGCACTATGCCCTGGCGAAGTATCCCGCGGACCCGCAGATCCAACTGCTGGGTGCGCAGGTGGAGCAGGCTCGCGGAGATACTGCAGGCGCGGTCCGGTACTACCGCAACTCGTTGAAGGCGATACAGCCGACCACACCGATCCACGCCGGTCTGCCTGGGGCGCCTGCACCCGTTGCATTGGCCGGCGCTACTCCGGCGCAGGAGCTTTCCATCCTGCTGGCTCCGGGCAACGCGGATTCGGCTGCAACGGCGCAGTTGCCGGCGATGTCGTCGCAGTCCCCATTGCCGCCCTACAACGGCGCCCAGATCGTGCCGTTGAGCAGCCCGTCCGGCGCGGCGCAGACGCTAACTGCATCGAGCGATGACACATATCGCCCGTTCGCGCCCAATTTCCCGCCAACTGCCGCTGCGTCCCCCACAGTCGATGGCGGAGACCTTGCCGCTGCCCCGATTCCAGCCCCCGCTGCGATGCCCCCAACCGCGCCGGGGCGGAGCAAGCCTGCTGCCGTGCCTGCCGGCACTCACAGCGTTTCCGGCGTACGAAAGACGACCGTTGCACCGAGCCATGCGCCGACGCGAAGCCCCGCTGCGCCAAGCGCGCTGGTGCCGCAGCCAGCCAGGCGGCCCGCAGCCCAGCCGGGCGACGTGCCCGAGACGGATGACCAGCAGTATCCGCAGCCGCGCGCAGCGCCTGCCAGCCGCTAGGGCAGCTTGTCCAACCCAAACGTATCGCTGAGCCACGAGCGGATCTCTGCCTGCATGCGGTCCAGCTTCGGTCCGGGCGAATCCGCCGTGCCCTGGAAGAAGTGGTCCGCGCCCTCGATCCATACCGTCCGCTTGGGCTCGGGCGCGCTCTCCCACACCCGGGTCAGCATCTCGCGCGGGCCATACTCGTCGTGGTCGCCACTCAAGAACAGCTTTGGCTCAATGCAACGCGGCAGAAAGCCGTAGCTGTAGTCGCGACCGGGAGTATGCACCGGCAGGCCCAGGCCAATCAGTCCCTTCACCCTCGCATCGCCGCAGCAGGCCCGCAGGCCAACCTGCGAGCCGAAGCTGAAGCCGGCAAACAGAATCGGCCGCCGGTAGTTGTGCTCCAGCCAACTCAGCGCGGCGCGCACGTCGTTCTGCTCGCCATGGCCGTTGTCATGTTCGCCCTCGCTCAGCCCGGTGCCACGAAAGTTGAACCGCAATACTGGCAGCCCGAACGACGACAGCGCCTTCATGGCATGGTAGACAACCTTGTTGTGCATGGTGCCGCCGCCGGCCGGGTGCGGATGGCACAACAGCGCGGAGTAGGGCGCATCCTCGCGGCCTGTGTTCAGCAGCGCCTCCAGTCGTCCCGCCGGCCCGCACAGGTCGTCGATGGTGCGGACGTGGGAAGCAGCGGGAGTGAGTGCTTGTGAGCTTTCAGGCGTCGTCATCGTCCTCTCCAGTCTAATGGGAGGCCACGCAGGTTATCCTGTACTCCCATGCCTATTGACCCGATCGACCTTACCCGCAGGCTTGTCAACATCGAATCCACCTCTTATAACGAAGGAGCCGTAGGCGCATTTCTCGCAGAGTTCCTGGCCGCGGAGGGCTATGAAGTCGAGCGCATGCCCGTCGAGCAGCCCGACCTGGCGCTGACTCCAGGCGCATGCGACAGCCCACGCTTCAATGTCTATGCCGCCATGGCCGGCGTCACTCCGGACGTCGTACTCTCCACGCACATGGACACTGTGCCGCCCTTCTTTGGCTGCACGGAAGACGATGAGTTCCTATACGGGCGCGGCACTTGCGACGCCAAGGGCATCATCGCCGCGCAGGTGGCTGCGGCGGAAAAGCTGCTGGCCGCAGGGGTGAAGGTCGGGCTGCTGTTCGTGGTTGGAGAGGAGCGCGACTCTGCGGGAGCCAAGGTGGCGAACCGCCATCCGCGCGGCTCACGCTTCCTCATCAACGGCGAGCCCACAGACAATTGCCTGGCCCTCGCCACCAAGGGCGCCTTGCGTGTGGAGCTGCGCGCGCACGGCCGCATGGCGCATTCGGCGTATCCCGAACTGGGGGAGTCGGCGATCGACAAGCTGGTCGAGGCGCTGCACGATGTCCTGGCCATGCCGCTGCCGGTTGAGCCGGAGATAGGCCCGGCTACGCTGAACATCGGTCTCCTCAGCGGAGGCCGTGCGCCCAACGTCATCGCGGACAAGGCTGAGGCGCATCTGCTTATCCGCACCGTCGGCCCGTCGGAGGAGGTCAAGGACGCAATCACCCGCGTCGTCGCGGGCCGCTGCCAGGTCGCCTTCTCGCTGGACCTGGCGTGCGTCCGCATGCGGCGCGTGGGCGAACTGCCGACCATGATCGCGAAGTTCGCGACCGACATTCCCTCACTCACCAACTGGGGGGAGCCATTCCTGCTCGGTCCCGGCTCCATCCACGTCGCGCACACGCCGGACGAAAAGGTCAGCAAGAAAGAACTGGTGGAGTGCGTGGACCTGTACGTTGACCTGGCCAGCAGCCTGGTGGGTTAGCGAACCACAGCGCAATCGCCGCGCTACTTCTTCTTGTCGATCACGAAGTGGTCCTTCTCGTCCCACTTCAGCTTCTTCGCGCCGGGATCTGCCAGACGGTACATCGTCGCCTTGAGCTGATCTTTTTCCAGCTCGAACTTGACATAGTGGAAGTTGGGGAACCCTGTGTCCTGGTACAGGTCGTCCTTGGTGCGCTCCACCTCGTATGGCTCCGCACCTCCGCCGCCACTTACCAGGTAGTTGATTCCATCCACCTGTGTGCGTTCGTAGTTGTGAATGTGGCCGGCAATCACCACGATGGCCGCATGCAGGCTGGGCGAGATCTGCGAGAGGAAGTCGCGCAGCGCGATTTCGTTGGGCCGTGGATTGTGGTCCACATGCAGCCGAGTCTGAATGTCTGCAACCGGCGGATGGTGCAGGCTGATCATCACAAAATCGACAGTCGGCGTCAGGCCGGTCAGTTGCGCATGCAGCCACTCCATCTGCTTGCTGCCCGCGGTCAGCGGGCTGGTACTGTCCAACTGGATGAGTGCGAGGCGATCGCCCAGCGCGACCGAATACCAGCGCATGCCGTTCAACTCGGGAAACGCCTTCCACCACTCCTCCACACCCTTCTGCTCCCCGCCGGAGAGTTCGTGGTTGCCCAAGGCCGGGTAGACCCGTAGATGGGCGTCGCTCCAGGGCTTGGTCTCCTTGCGGAACTCCTGGTAGTCGTCCGGGTCGGTGCCCTTGAACGGCACGTCGCCGGACATCTGCACCGCATCCGGCTTCTCCTGCGCGATCTTGTTGACCAGCGCCTGCCGCGCCTTCGGGTTCGCGATCATAAAGTTCAGATGGTCGTGGAACCGCTGGTCGCCGTAAGCGATCACTGTGACGTGCGAGGAAAGCTCCATGGCCGGCACACGAAAGGTTGGAGTGGAATCGGCCGGCGGTGCCTGCTGGGCCGCCAGAGGAAGAGTAAGGCACGCACCAGCAAGGATGCGAGGGAGCCAGCGAAACGTCATAGTCGCGATTGTAAGCAAATTATCCATCGCTGGGAACGCAAAGGCGAGTTGGGGACCTGTTTTCCTCACCTCGCGAGATACGGCAGAGGAACTAGACTTGAGTCATGCCTGCCGAGTTTACCCACCTCCATCTACATACGGACTACTCGCTGCTGGATGGCGCCTGCGATGTGGAGAAGCTGACCAAGCACGTCCGCTCCATGGGCCAGACGGCCGTCGCAATGACCGACCACGGCAACATCTACGGCGCGGTGCACTTCTTCAATGCGGCGAAAGAGCAGGGGATCAAACCCATCCTCGGCTGCGAGCTGTACATCTGCAAAGAAGACGACCATCGCGCCAAGCCCGATCCGGACCTGAAGTACAATCACCTGCTGGTCCTCGCCGAGAATGAAGAGGGCTATCGCAACCTCGTCCGTCTCACCTCGGAGGCCGCGCTGCACGGCTTCTATCGCAAGCCGCGCGTCTCCAAGGAATTTCTCCGCAAGCACGCCGGCGGCCTCATCGGCTTCTCCGGCTGTCTGGCCGGCGAGGTGGCGCAGCATGTGATGGAAGGCCACTACGACAAGGCGAAGGCGACTGCCGGCCTATATGAGGATATCTTC
>Ga0302202_10000376_pt1 | contig 58227 bp, 43 predicted proteins | sample II_Bog_N3_3_FD_194579 | JGI IMG/M metagenome (GOLD analysis project Ga0302202, IMG submission 194579) | Peat permafrost microbial communities from Stordalen Mire near Abisko, Sweden - II_Bog_N3_3 | ecosystem: Environmental > Terrestrial > Soil > Wetlands > Peat | place: Sweden: Abisko... | reverse complement strand
AGATTCATCTGTCCCTCAGTCAGTATGTGCACAGTCAGCACAGCCTTCCCTTTCGGCAAATGAATCTTCGCAATCCCCGGCGCCAGATTCCAGTGGTGCCACTGCCGCCAGGCCACCGGCTCCGCCGCGTCAAAAGTGCTCACAATCGTCAGCGGCCCCGTCGCATCCTTCCCGTTCACGTCGATGGAAATGCTCCCGCCGCGATTCGACGTATACAGCAAATCGGCAGCATATTCGCCCGTCTCCGCCACATCGACAGTCACGTTGAACCACTCACCCGGCACCGTCCATCCCACATAAAGCAGGTTCGCCGGCGGCGTCACCTTGTCATACGGGTTATCGTCAATCTGCGGGTCTTTCCCGAACTTGGTGTACGAAGTATCGACTCCCTCGTTCATCCGAAACTCGTTCAAATAGCTCCCGTTGGCCGGATTCAGCGCCCCGCTTCCGTTATTCTTTGCGTCGGAATCATGATAGGCAACACCTTCGCCGCCCATGTCGTAATAGGCGCACATCACCTTCCCGGGAATCGCCTGCGCCCCGCCCTGGTACTTGCTGTCGTGGTACGGCGTCCCCTTGTACTGAGCCAGAAAATTCGCCTGAAACGCGCAAAGCGTAGCCGTTCCCAACAGCAATGCCGCAACAGACACAACCAACGAGCAACGACCAAAGAAGTTCTTCATGGAATTTGCCTCAACTGAATTGCACTCCGAAAGCCACCGATCACCATACACCAATCGATTGCCTTCGTACTTTCCGCACCCAGTCCATGGCCGAAATTCTCGCGTAAGACATTTGTCTTACATCTAAATCAGCCCCCCCACCAGCGCCCCCCACTCCTCCTCCAGCTTCTCCCGGTGAAACCGCCTTCCTGCCCGCTTGTACCAGTACTCCGCGTTCCACGCCTCGCCCTCTTTCCGGTGCAGATAGGCGTGCACCGCCATTCCCTCCGGCGTCTCCAGCTCGTCCACCAGCGCATGGGCCCGCGTCCAGTCACCCTTCGCATCCCACCACAACGCCTCCAGCGGCGCCGTCAGACCCGCCGGCGCCTCGCCCTTCGTCACTGATTCTCGAAAATCCGCAGCGTCCATGCCCCTCTTCTACCAGCCATCTCACCCAGTGCGCAACGCATTTTTCTCGCAAATCAAGTGATCCGGATCACATCCATCCCGCGAGCCCACTGATAAAAATTTCTCAGCGTCCGATGAAGCGAATAGAAAGGTCTGCCCGGTCAGGGGGAGGGGGCCGGCTACCGTTCGCCGATCATCCCCTTCGGAGGTTCATGCATGTTTTTTCACCCAAATCACGACCCGGAATTCGCTGTTTGCAACTCAGACCGAAATGGTCGTATACTGAATTACGACCAATCCGGTCGCATTCTTAAGTCCGGATTTCGTTTGCACTTGCTGCCTTCCCGGCAGCACATGGGAGTTCGGCGGGTGAGCGTGTTAAGTCAATTGCATGTCGGCGAATCGGGTGTCGTGGTAGCCCTCGACCTGCCTGAATCCGTGCAGAACCACCTGATGCACATGGGTTTTGTCCCCGACGCGCTGGTTACTGCCCTGCGCCGCGCCCCGGCCGGCGATCCCACCGTTTACGGCGTGGACGGCATGGAAATTGCCCTCCGCCACGAGACCGCCGACGCCATCCGCGTCCGCCCTGCGGAAATCGATGACAGCTCCGCCCTCGAGCCCCCCTCCCTGCTTGCTCACGAGCTTCTTGAGGTCGTCCGATGAGCGCCTGCTGCGACACGCCGCAGTTCACGCCCCCGGCCGCTTCGCCCAATTCCGGCTCGCTCAAGACCGTTGCCTTGATCGGGCCGCCCAACTCCGGCAAGTCCACTCTTTTCAATCGCCTCACCGGCCTCCGCCAGAAGGTGGCCAACTACCCCGGCGTCACCGTCGAGCAGCGCATGGGCCTCATGTCCGGCGTGGGCCGCGACGACCTCACCCTCATCGATCTGCCCGGCATCTACTCCCTCACCCCATACTCTGAAGACGCTCGCGTCGCCGTTGACGTGCTGCGCGGCAAAATGCCCGGCACCCCCAAGCCCGACGCCGTCCTGCTGGTCCTGGACGCGCTCCATCTTACCCGCCAGCTCATGCTCGCCGCGCCGGTGCTTGCCGTCGGCCTGCCCACCCTGGTCCTGCTCAATATGAGCGACCTGATGGAGACCCGCGGCGGCCACATTGACACCCTCAAGCTGGCCCGCGAGCTCGGCGCACCCGTGGCCCTCATCAGCGCCACCCACCGCACCGGCCTTGAAGCTGTGCCGCTCTTCCTCAACCAGCAGACTGAACGCTCCGCTGCCGCGCCGCTCGCCCTCCCGGTCATCGGCAATGCAGCCAGCACTCACCTCTGGGCCGCACAGATCAGCCGACGCACCGGCTACCAGGCCCCACTCTCGGTTGAAAACACCCGCAAGATCGACAACATTCTCCTGCACCGCATCTGGGGTCCGCTGCTCTTTCTGGCCGTCGTCATCGGCGTGTTTGAAGTGGTCTTCGCCATCGGCCAGCCGCTCTCCGACGGCTTCGGCGACATCCTGGCCCGCGCCGCCGACCTCATCCGCCCCTTCCTGCCCGCCGGCTGGATACAATCCCTGCTGCTCGATGGCGCGTGGAAAGGCATCTCGTCCGTCCTCGTCTTTTTGCCGCAGATCCTGCTGCTGTTTCTCTTTATTGGGATTCTGGAAGACTCCGGCTACCTGGCCCGCGCCGCGCTGATCGCAGACCGCGTCATGCGCACCATCGGCCTCAACGGCAAAGCCTTCATCCCGCTGCTCTCGGCCTATGCCTGTGCCGTCCCCGCCATCATGGCCACGCGCACCATTGAGAACCGCCGCGACCGCCTCGCCACCATCCTGGTCACCCCCTTCATGACCTGCTCGGCGCGCCTGCCCGTTTACATGCTGCTGATTGCGGCCTTCATCCCCAACATCGCCTTCCTGCACGGATTCCTCGGCCTGCGCACCATCGTCATGCTCTCGCTTTATCTGGCCGGCTTTGTCGGCGCCATGACCACCGCCTGGCTGCTCAAAAGTTCCATTCTCAAATCCAGCGAGACGCCCTTCATCCTCGAGCTGCCGCAATACCGCATGCCCACACTGCGCTCGCTCTTCTTCCGGCTCGTGGACCGCGCCAGCATCTTCCTTCGCCAGGCCGGCACCATCATCCTCTGCGTCACGCTGGCTCTCTGGGTGCTGGCGCATCTGCCCGTCGTCCACGTCGCGGGAAGCGCCTACACCGCGCCTGAACTCGCCGACAGCGTGATCGGCCGCCTCGGCCACTTCATCGAGCCGGCCATTGCGCCGCTTGGCTTCAACTGGAAGATCGGCATCGGCCTGCTCTCAAGCGTGCTGGCCCGCGAAGTCATGGTCTCCACCATGGGCACCCTCTATGGCGCCGACCCCGCAACCCAGGCCATGCACTTGCAAACCGCCCTCCATCACGACATGACTCTCGGCGGCGCGCTGGCGCTGATGATCTTCTTCGCCTTCGCCATGCAGTGCACCTCCACCATGGCCGTGGTCCGCCGCGAAACCAACAGTTGGAAGTGGCCCGCCGTGCAGTTCCTCTACATGCTCGTGCTGGCCTGGGGCGCAGCCTTCGCCGTCAACCACATCGTCATGGCCATCTTCGGCTAGTTTTGGGCAAGCGCACCGCGCCGATTCACTTCTTCACTGCTTCACGGATCACTCATTCACATTCAAGGTCAGCTTTGCCCCGTTATAGACCGTCTCCGTGCCGGTTATCGGAACCGCTGCCCACACGCTGAATATCCCGCTCGTGGCTGGAGGCCCGGTCTGCACAATCGTCGTTGTGCCGCCCCCCCCGCACGAGACCATGAATGAAATCGCCAGTGCGGCCGCAATGCATCCCAGCAGCCCACCCCGCCGTTTCTTCCGCACACCCCACAGAGTGAACGCAAGCACCGGCGGCAGCGCAAAAGGCAAGCCGTGAAACGGAACCCCGTGAAACCCCGGCTCGGTCAGCTTCGACAACGATGTCGTAGTGATCGTCACAACCACCGGTATACCGGCGCCGCCTGAGGTCAAATTAGCGGCCGCCGGGCTTACGCTGCACGATGCGCCAACCACCGTTTGAGTCGGGTTAAAAAGATCCATGCTCGGAACGCAACTGATGGCTACAGCGCCACTGAACCCCGAGGTTGCCAGGTTGAGATTGTACGTTGCGGTCTGCCCTGGATCGACCGTCGCGATGGTCGTCTTTGCCGTCCAACCCACAGGCACTCCCCAGTTCTCGTTTGCTTGATACGATGTGGCCGCGTAGTTGCTATCACCTGAATAGTTGGCCGTGATCAGGTCCATCCCCTGCGGCAAGATCACGTTGGTCACGGCAGCCTGCGACGGATTCCCCGAAACAGCGATCGGTTGACTCAGTTGAGTTGCACCCATGAAAAACTGCACCGTCCCCGTCGGCAATGCGCCGTTTGGGCTGGACTCAATCACCGCGGTCAACGTGAGCGGTTCACTCAACGTGTAATTGGGATCGGACTGCGTCGGCGTCGTGTTGATCCCGCCCAGTGGCGTTCCCTGCGTGATTTGAACTGTCGCGGACTGCGTGGCAGCCATCGGTGTGGGACTGGCCGTGAAACTGGTGTCTCCGCTGTACGTCGCGGTGTACACATGAGTCCCCACCGATGGACACGGTGTCGCCGGGAAGTTGGGAAAGATCTGAGCCAAATCCGGTGGAGTGCACCAACTGAAATAGGCAATACCCAGATTACTGAGCGGCGCCTTCCCCAGCACTGTCCCGTTATCGGAGAATGTGATGACTCCCGTCGGCATTCCCTGTCCGGTCGGACCGGTCACGGTTGCGTTGAATCCAAAATCGCGGCCATACGGCCAACTGGTTACGCCAACGTTCAGGGTGGTCGTGCTCACCTCCGGCGTAATCTTCACCGCAATCGGATTCGAATCGCTGCCGGCAAACGTTCCGTCTCCCGGAAACCGCGCCACCAGGTTGTAGGTTCCGCCCGGCAAATCCGGAATGTTGAAGTTGCCCGTAGCCGCCGATCCGCCGCTCCCCGCAAGAGGAACAGCAGTAATCACCCCGAGGCTGTTGAGCAGTGTTCCACCCTCTGCAATCAAAGAAATGTTTCCAGCAGGCGTGGCGCTCGTTGTATCGCTTGAAAGCTTCTGCACGCTTGCATTCAAGGTTACCGATTGGCCGTGAGCAACCGTAATTGAACTCCCGGCCGGGCTCGTCGCAAGAGTCGTTTGTGTCCCCTGGAAGCCGGTCTCCGCGCTCACCCAGTTCGCCACCAGGTTGGCCGCATCCACTGACCCCAGCCCGCTGGCCAGGTCATACCCCACTGTCGCGTCGTAACCCGTGACAGCCGGCTGTCCGGGCACTGAATTATTGCCCACCGTAATGTCGTGAAAACTGCATGCCGCCGGAGTGGGCGTCGTCGGAACAGCCTCATCGCTCGAGTTACACCCTGCGTACTGCTCCGTGGCGGCCAGCGAATAGAGTTGGTAGTTGGCCAATCCCTGGCGGCCATCGACGCTCGCATTCGCAGAAGGCGGCGTGACCGCGGATTTCACCTTCTGATTCACGATTGCCATCATCCCCGCAAATGCCGGCGCTGCAAATGAGGTCCCGCCTGCCTCATTCTGAAAGGTATTCTGTGTCACCGCACCCCCGGTGAGTTGGCAATCGGGACTCGAAGCCGTCGTGGTAAAGCAGAAAAGATAACCGTCGTGATCCGCCGAAGACGCCAGTGAAACATCCGGTATGCCCCGCGGGCTCACTCCTGCTTGTCCCGGCAGAGTATAGTTCTCCAGCACGTTCAGTCCCGTCACCGCCAGCGTCTGCCATGCCGGCGTCGGGTAGATCGAGCTCACACCGCCGCCTCCTGCTGAGAAATACGGAACGTACAGGCCTGCTGGCGGGCACCAAAGGCTGCCCGGGCAACTGTCGTTCCACACCATCTCCGGAATGTAGCCCGTGGCCGAACTGAGATTTGCCGCATTCGCCGTATTCCAGAAGGTGCCGACGCTCGCCCCATTCACGGTTTCATCGAACTCCGTCCCACCGACTGCTGTTACATAAGGGCTGGACGCAACGCCGTTCACTGCCGCCACGTTTCCGACATTTCCGTATTCCGGCCCAGGGCTCGCGCAACCTGCCGCACCTGCATCGCCGGAGGCGGCAAAGATGCTCATGCCCTCTGCCGCGCCTTGCTCCCACACCTGGTTCCAAAGAGCACTTTGCGCCGATCCCAGATTCGCCTCGCAGTTTCCATAACTGATGCCGATAATCTGCGCCAGGTTCTGGTCCACGATGTATGCTGCCGACAGCTCCGCTGGATCGCTTGCATATTGTGGCCCGGTTACCACCATGTCGATGGTTGCGCCCGGCGCAACTGCCGTAGCCCATTCCGCATCAATCGTCGCCTCCGCACCCAGCCCGAGAAAGACATCGAAACCAGGGTCTTGGCCATTCTCAACCATCGTCGGCTGCTTCGCAGGCAAGCCGAAAATCGTCTGAAACGCCGTCACGTCCGATGCGGCCACATCTGCTTCGGCGACAATCGCAATCGTCTGGCCACTCCCGTTGATGCTCGATTTGTACAGCGGCAAGAGATCGTAAATCGTCGCGAAATCGCCGGGGGTCATCGCATGGGCGCCATTCCACGACGCGGTGATCGACGGCGAATCCTGTGCGTGCCTATGCACCAAAAGTGGCCTGCTGAAGAAATCATGCAGCGGTACGCCGACTACCAGCGGAGCCAGAGCCGCGGGAATGGAAACATCGCTTGCATTCGCAATATGCGTCTCGCCGTCAACGGAGTATCGCCTCATCGCGGTCTGGAAAGCCGCATTCACCTGACCCGCGGTTCCTGAGAACTCAATCCACATCCCGCCCTTTGCGGTCTTGCCAACCTCAAAACCTTCCTGCTCAAGCCAGCCTTGAATCTTTGAAAGATCTTCCGGCGCAGGCCCGAACTGCCGTCCAAATTCCTCCGGCGTAAGCCAGCGGCGGTAGTTTGCCGAACCCTTCGTCTGCTGACTGTCGACGAGAGCCGCAAGACTCCGCCGCTGCTCTGAAGACATCCTCAATACCAGCGTCATCCGTTCAAAGCGCGTGCTCTCTTCCACCGGCCCCAGGTCGCGCGCACCCAGCAACGCCAGCCGCGAATGGGCGATCCTTACCCGCGCCGTGTCGTCCACATCGCCCGTGACCCGCGGCGGCGATTGCGCAACCGCCGTTGAGGCCATGCCGAAACACAGCAGCAATGAAAGTGTGAAAAAAGAGATTCTGGGTGAAGCGATTGTCTGAAAGAAAAAAGCCGCTCGACGTTCAATGGCAGATTGACTCACCGTCTTACCCTCCGGTGAAGCGCTGCGCTCCGGCGCGAACAGACCAGCCGAGAAAGTCAGCCGTGAAATCCGGTCGCGATGCCAGGAAGCGCAAACAGGGGCAGCGGGCGAAGAAATTCGGCATCCGCTGCTTGATTCGCTTTTACTATAGACGCCGCCACGGCGACGCGGTTACTGATCACAGCACAAAGTTCCTCCTCAAGCTGTGCCCAGGCCCAGCGTGCTGGTCAGGACGTCGCTACCACCTGCGCCGCTATCTCCTGCGTCGGCCGCCGCTTTCTCAGCACCGCCGCTGAAATCAGCGTAATCACAAACCCCACCGGAAACGGCTCAATGAACGTCATCGCACAGTTATAGAAGATATTTTCGTAACGCTCCTTCGCGATCCTGAGGCTCTCCACTTGCGCCTGCAGCGCCGCCGCGCTCATGCCCGACGCTTTCGCTTTCGCCACCATAAGCGCCGTGTAGTCGTCCATGAAATTGTGCATGAAGTTAAAGTAGATAATCTCCCAAGACACCACGTAGAAGATGCATGTGATGAGCGTGATTGAGATGCCCACGCCAAAAGCCCGCGCAAACGTGATCTGTCCGTGCCCCTCGTTGTCCCGGTACGATCGGATGCCGAAAAACACCAGCAGAAACGCCAGCACCATCGTCGTGTAGCCCACGAACAAGGCGCGGTCGAATCCAATCTTGTGCTGGAACGGCACCGTTGCCCACATGAGTGCGCTGATGATCGCGGCTGAAATCAATCCGAACTTGAGTATGGTCCTCTTCATGTCAGTCTCCTGAAAGTGAATTCTTGAAGTGCAGCCCCAACATACCCCGCGCAGCACACGCCCTGTCGTCATCCTTTCGAGTGATTTTGCCCTCAAAGGCCAAAATCACCCCTTCGTACCACGGAATTCAAGGCAACAGCCCCAATTCCTTCCCCATTTGCACGGCCTGCGTCCGCCGCTTCGCTCCCAGCTTGTCAAACACCCGGCTGGAATGCGTCTTGATCGTGTTTTCGCTGACGAAGAGCTTCTCTGCAATCTCCCGGTTACTCATCCCCTGCGCCATCAACTCAAGCACCTCCAGCTCCCGCGGCGTCATCCCCAGTTCCGCGCGCTTCTTCTCGTCCGCCACAAACGGTTGCCTGCCTGCCTCAGTGTTCAGTTCGAGGCCCGGCTCAGGCTCACCCTTCACGGCCTCCCGCTGCCGCGATCCTTTCAGCCGAACCCCAAGCCAGATGCCCAGAATGGCGAACGTCGCCGCGATGACCGCGGCGTACACCTCTACCGAATGCTCCATCACCAGGAACCGGTACTGGGTCCACTGCAACACCGTAATCAGCAACCCGCCGATGATCCCGAAGGTGAGAACATGCTTTTTCATAGCTTGCCAGGGAAGAAATCCGATCCGGGACCATCCCTCCCGCCGTCCATCGATCATATCCCAGGCCGACCCGCGCACTTCAAGATGCCTGGAAGAAGCAATGAACCCCAGTGCGAGCGAAAAGCGAGCGTCTGCCCCACCGCAGGTGGCACTGCAGGTGCTATCATCACCCCTCCGCGGAAACTCAACGCTCGATGGAATCCCGCAGTCCGCGCTCGGTTTCATCCAGAATTCCAAAAAGGAGTTTTTACGATGTCGGCTCCGCGCATCCCTCTCTGTCTTGCAATCCTCGCTCTCACCCTCTCAGCCGCCGCCCAATCCCCGCCAACCGCCTACTCCATCACACAATCCATCGTCGGGGTACCCGCCGGCTCCTATCAGACCGTCAACCGCAGCGGATCGCGCGTGCTGACCGATATGTTTTACGGCGCACAGCCCGGTTTGCCCGCTCATCACGCCCTCACCTATTACGACCTCACCACCCACGTCTCCCACACCTGGGAACCGGCCAGCACGCCGCCATCCTGCAGCGCTGGCACCTTTTCCGGAGACTGGGGCGATCCCTTCGAGTCCTCCAAAGAGCTCACTGCCGGCATTGCCAAGGGCGAGCTCAAGCCCGCCGGGATGGAGACCATTCACGGCATACCGACGAAAACCTACACCGGTGCCGCGCAGGGCGCAAGCCTGAAGGTCTGGCTCGACGAGAAAGACAACCTCGTCGTCCGCGCCACCTTTAGCGGTCCCGGCACCGCCGTGACCAACATGATTGACATCACCCGCATTTCGATGGCCCCGCCGCCGGCGCCGCTCTTCACCCTGCCCGCCTACTGCGCCTCGGTCAAGCCCCCGCCCACCCCGGCCGAGCTCATGGCTGCGGAAACCGGCGACAGCGCCGACAACTGGGTCAACGCCATCTATGGCCCCGGCTCCAAAAACTCTTGCTCCATCGCCCTGCACGTCGTACACGCCGGAACCATGGCCCCGTTGGGCCGCAAGTTCCAGGTCGCCATCGACACCACCTATAACCAGGATGCCCCCAACCCACCCAGCTACCAGTTCGGCGTTGGCAACGATGGAACATCCACCTATAAGGGAGGCGGCCTGCACGAGATCACCAATCAAATTCGCAACGGCATGTTGCGCATCGACAATCCCCCCGCCTACTTCAACCTGAGCATGAACATCGTCGCCCCCGGCCACGGCGCCGGCATCGGCCTTGTCTACCGCCAGTGCTTCGCGCCCGTCACCAACCTCTACTACATCGTCAAAGACCCCGACGACCTGAGCAAAGGCGCAGACTTTCTGTACGCCAAATCCGGCAAATACGCCCCTGCGCCCTCCAAATAGAAAATCCCCCGGACCGATCCGGGGGATTTTCGTTTTTCACAGAAAAACTTCACTCGTTCACTTCTCCACCCTTTCAATGTTTCACTGCATCGTGATCTCCACGCTGAAGGCGGAACCGGCCGGCTTGATCCTGATCTGAATATCGATCGAGCGTTTGGTCTTCGGGTCGGGATCCGAGGTCCCCTCCAGCCAGTTGCCGGAATCTTCCGGCCCGCTCGGCAGGTTCTCGCTCACCTGGAAACCGTGCCCGTTGAGCAGGTCCATGTAGAAGACCTCAATGTCATGCCTGGGAGCCGGCGCGGTAAATGTGCTCTTCCATTGCCCGTCGAGCTTTCGCACCGCAGGCTTGCCTCCATCCACGCGAACCAGCCAGTCCGGCCACGCAAGACCAGCCGGCTTAGCGCCTGGCTTGTCCGTCTTCTTTGCCGGTTCCTGGTCGCTCCGATCCTCCGTCTGCTGCATGATGACCTGCACCACTCCCGCCTTTGACGCGCAAACGACCTTCACCGCAGTGGTCTTGTCGCCGCGCACAATGGAGATGTCCACATTGCACTCCGCTGGTTCCGCATGAAGGTAAAACCCCTCAGGCGCGCCAATTGAATCGATCGGAATCCCCTGAGCGTCAAATATTTTCTGGAAATGCGCAACCACATCCTTCGGCAACGCACCAACTGAATAGCTGGACTCAACGGCACGCTCCGTGCGTTTGCTTTCCGGCGTTCCGCCAGGGTAAGGCGTCAGCCACGGCGGCATCACCTGCGCGGCAAGTTGGCCGGCGGCGCAAGCAAGGAACAGAGCTGAAATCGGCAGTCGTTTCATTGGATGAGTCACCCTGTGCGGCTTGATAGCCATGAATTGAATGGTCGAAGATTGCGAAAGATGCGCACAACCTGTATTCGCCTGCATTTCGTTGTTGCGCCAAATCTACATCGTTCCTGGCCGCTTCGCAAGGCAACAGTCGCCACGCGTTCTCTTTAGGGCCTGTTAACACTACTGGGGTGGACGGCCCCAGTAGTGTTAACAGGCCCCAGCAAGCTCGCGTGGTTTATATTGGCCCTGTCCTTCCAAGAAAATGGAGACTCCGGTCATACGCATTCCACGCACCACTCGCGGCCACCGCTTCACACGGCTCATTCTTTCCAGCGCGCTGTTGATGGCGCTTGCTGGCATCGCTTTCGCCCAACAGCCACTCTCGCTCGCCGACGCCGCATCGCAGGGTCAATCCCTCTATCAACAGTCCGCAGTCACCGGCATGGTCCTGGTGGTCGTACGCGACCACGAAGTCATGATCAAGGGCTACGGCGAGACCTATCCCGGCAGCGCCCACACTCCCGATTCCACCTCCTTCGTCCGTCTCTGCTCCGTCTCCAAAGTCCTCACCACCGATCTCCTGCTTAAGCTCGCAGCCGACGGCAAACTCTCCCTCACCGATCCCCTTCAGCTCTACGCCCCGCCAGGCAAGCAGGTCCCCATAGGCACGGCAGCACCCGCCCCTGCCGAAGTATCCAACGGACCCGAAATCACCCTCCGCAACCTGGCCACTCATACTTCCGGCCTTCCGCGCGAGGTAAGCGCCTACCCTGCAAAGGCGCCGCACTTCACCTTTCCTGACTACGCTCTCCGCTGGGACTGGCTGCCCAGGCAAAAACTCGTTTCCCCTCCCGGCTCCGCCGCGTTGTATTCGAATGTAGGCTTCGATTTTCTCGGCGATGCGCTCGCCTCCGCTTCGGGCGAGTCGTACGCCGCGCTTCTTCACGAGCGTCTGCTCCAGCCGCTGGCCATGTGGGACACCACCCTCTATCCCTCCGCCGAACAATGCGCCCGCCTGCTGCGCGGAAGCGGAGACCAGGGCCTCTGCACCAGTACGGAGGAATCAGGCGCCAGCGGCGGCGTCTATTCAACCCCCGCCGACATGGTTAAATTCCTTCAATATCTGCTGCACATTCCCGCGTCGTCTCCGCTGCCCGCGCCGCCGCTCGCCGTCTACCTCAATCCGGCGGAACTCAAATCCGTGCAGGGCCTCAGCCACGCAGGCGATCCCACCGGCATCGGATTGGCCTGGATTCAACTCGGAGATCCAGCCACTTCCTCATCCCTGCTGGAGAAAACCGGCGGCGGCGCCGGCTTCACCACCTACATCGCCCTCAGCCCCAGTCGCCAAACCGGCGTCTTCCTCGCCGTCACTGAAGGCAAAGGCAAACAGCAGATCGACTTCTACCACGCGTCCAACGATCTTCTTGCCGCCCTGGCCAACGTTCCGCCCCTCCCGCCCAAAGTGCACCCGGTCCGCCCACGCAAAGGCCATCCAAAACCCGTCCGGCGCAGAGCCCACAGAACCTCTCACCCAACCCCCGCCAGATGATTCGCGCACCTGCGACCCGCATTCCATTCCCGCACCCCCCCAGACCAAGCTCCGTGTATGAGAAACTAGAAGAGCAGAAGTCTTCCGGGCACGATCGGGTGCCCCAGGTCTCGCTTCTGAGACCTGGGAATGCGACCCGCGCGCCCCTACCAGTACCAACTCAGCCTCATCCGGCCAAACGGGGTCCCCGCGGACAAGCGGGTACCCTCTGGGTGGTCCGTGAGGTGACAGCAGCCGCCCAACAACTGCGGCCCATACCTAGGAACCAGAAAAAGCATGCTCAGTGTCAGCAACGTCTCCATGCGCTACGGCGCCAAGATCCTCTTTGAGGATGTCAGTGTCAGCTTTGTCCCCGGCCGCCGCTACGGGCTCACCGGCCCCAACGGGTCAGGTAAATCAACCTTTATGAAGGTCCTCACCGGCGACCTCGACGCTCAAAAAGGCAATGTCGTCCGCCCCAGGAAGTTTGGGGTTTTGCGTCAGGATCAGTTCGCCTTTGACGCCTATCGCGTCATCGATACCGTCATCATGGGCAACAAGCCCTTGTGGGCCGCCCTCGAAGAGCGTGACCGCATCTACGAAAAGCCCGAAATGACCGACGAAGACGGCATGAGGTTAGGCGAGCTCGAAGGCGTCATCGGCGACGAGGACGGCTACACCGCCGAAGCCGACGCCGCCATCCTGCTCGATGGTCTCGACATCGCCGAAGACCTCCACGACCGCAAAATGTCCGAGCTCCAGGGCGGCCAGAAGGTCCGCGTCCTGCTGGCCCAGGCCCTCTTCGGCAAGCCCGAAGCGCTGCTGCTCGACGAGCCCACCAACTACCTCGATCTCGACTCCATCCACTGGCTCCAGGACTTCCTCCACAGCTACAACGGCACCCTCATCTGCATCTCCCACGACCGGCATTTTCTAAATAGCGTCACCACCCACACTGCCGACATCGATTACGAAACCATCATCATTTACACGGGTGGGTATGACGACATGGTCATGGCCAAAACCCAGATCCGTTCCACACTCGAGTCGCAGATCTCGCAGCGCGAAAAGAAGATCGCCCAACTCAACGACTTCATCGCCCGCTTCGCCGCCGGAACCCGCTCGTCTCAAGTCACGAGTAGACGCAAAGAGGTCGAGCGCCTCCAGACCAACGATCTTGCCCGCTCCAACATCGCACGTCCCTACATCAAGTTCGACCAGATCCGCCCCAGCGGCAAGCACGTCCTCGAGTTCAAGCACGTCACCAAGCTCTACAGCGATCACAAGGTCATCGACGGCTTCACCGCCAACGTCCTGCGCGGCGAAAAAATCTGTCTCATGGGCCGCAACGGCGCAGGAAAAACCACCCTCATCAAGAGCCTGCTCTCGAACTATCCCGGCCTGGCCGACAAGGACTTCGAGCTTGACTCCGGCGCTGTCTTCTGGGGCCATGAAGCGCAAATCGGTTACTTCCCTCAGGACATCGGCGCAACCATCGAGCCCGGCCTGACCGTAGCCGAGTGGCTCCATCGCTGGAACCCCGCCGCCCACGTCGAAGAAATCCGCGGCATCCTGGGCCAGATGCTTTTCAGCGGCGAAGAAGGCGACAAGCAAACCAAGGCATTAAGCGGTGGCGAGCAAGCCAGGTTAGCCTTCTGCAAACTGATCCTGACCAAGCCCAACTTCCTGATCTTCGACGAGCCCACCAACCACTTGGACCTCGAAGCCATCAACGCATTAAACATAGCGTTACAGCGTTATGAAGGCACAGTGTTGTTAGTAACCCACGACCACGACCTGATCGACGAAGTAGCCACCAGGTTATGGAATTTTAGAGCAGATTGCATAGAAGACTTCCAAGGCCCCTACGCCGAGTGGAAAGGCAAGCACAATTAGCGATTCGAGCGTTCCGAAGGACGTCTTTGTTGTTTTTCGTGCGTTTCCGCAGAGGAATTTCGGAGCGGTAGGCCGGGGATTTCATCCCCGGCAATACGACGGCCTTACCGGAGCGGAGTTTCAACCCCTGAGGTATGCTTCTTCCTGCTAGCGCAACCACTCCGGTATCGGATCAAGACGATCTATGAACTCCGTGTGCACCCAACTCCAATTGACAAGGCCCAACTTCTCAACACTCGCCGCAATGGAACTAAGCTCTTCTCGAAAATCCTCTGCATTGCGAATCCAATCTTCACGGAAATCCGGCTGCCAGACCAGCGCGCGAAAATTGGTGCGCACTTGGTCCGCAAAATCGCCCTTGATGCAATCGGCGCAACTCTCAATGGTCCGATTCGGAAATGGAGTCAACAAGACATGCAGATGTTTCGCCAATACGCCGAATCCATGAAATCGATAGTACCCGTGATCCCGATAGTCAAAAAGCACCTTGACCAACAACTCAGCGTTCCCCGTCTTCGAGAAGAGTGCGGGACGCTGGTACACAAAAGTCAGCGCATAGGTTTCCATTCGGCTCCAGAGAAGCATACCTCTTCTTGACGCAAGGGCAATTCAACCCGCAATGCGAAAATGACCAAGAGCGCAACCCCGCACTCCTCGGAGCCCCCATGCAACTCATTGCCATCGAAGAGCACTTCCTCACCCCCGAAGTCCAATCCGCCTGGGCCGCTCTGCCTCCCGAAGCTCAGGACCCCGGCCAGGCCCTGCACTCAGGTGAGATGAAGGCTCAACTCGAAGACCTCGAAGTTCGCCGCATCGCGCTGATGGACGAAAGCGGAGTGGACGTCCAGGTTCTTTCCCTCACCACACCTGCCCTGCACCCGTTGGAGAGCGCCCAAAGCATCCTGCTCGCCCGCGAGACAAACAACCTGATCGCCGCAACCGTCGCCCGCCATCCCCACCGCTTTCAGGGATTCGCCACCCTGCCCACCCCTTCGCCGCAGCAAGCCGCCGCCGAATTGCACCGCGCCGTACGCGAGCTAGACCTGAAAGGCGCATTGCTCTGCGGCCGCACGCGCGACAAGAACCTCGACCACCCCGACTTCTGGCCCATCTTTGAGGCGGCAGCCAGTCTGCGTGTGCCCCTCTTCATTCACCCGCAGATTCCCCAGCAGGCAGTTCGTTCCGTCTACTATTCCGGTTTCAGTCCCGAGATCGATCTTTCCTTCGCCACCTTCGGCCTGGGCTGGCACTATGAGGCTGGCATTCAATTTCTCCGCCTGACCCTGGCTGGCGTCTTCGATCGCTTTCCGGAACTCCAGATCATCCTCGGCCACTGGGGCGAAGTCGTCCTCTTCTACACCGAGCGCCTCAACGCCCTCAATCGCGTCTCTAAACTTGAGCGGCCAATCCTCGACTACATGCGGCAGAACCTCTACGTCACCGCCAGCGGAATGTTCACGCAGTCGTACCTGGACCGCGCCGTCGAGATCGTCGGCTTCGAACGCATCTTGTTTTCGACTGACTACCCGTACCAATACCGCCCCGGCCGCAGAGCACGCACATTCCTCGAAGAAGTTGCCCTCACCAATGAACAACGGACGGCCTTCGCCCACCGCAACTGGGAACGCCTGACAGCCCCGCCCGCATAGGCGATCCAACTGCCACGGTCGCGTCTCTCCTGCCCGGTTATCGAACCCAGGGCCTCCCTTCAGCCAGTGTGGTTTAGTATTGTCCTGCAACTCCCCGAACCTGATTCTTCCCTCGTGATCGGCGTGGCATTGGAAGCAAGCCGTATAGGCACAAGACAAGGTGACGATATTGTGGACAGTGCGACAGAATCCAATGACCGCTGCAAAGCGCAAGGTCGCAGGTTGGTTCATCCGTCCTTGGAACTCGACATCCTCGAATAGGAACTTCGAGAAAGCTTCGTTCAGTTGGCGGATATATTGCCCTCTGTTCCTCGTTTCATTCATCCTTCTTACGGCCGCCATGCCGCGTTCCGTCGAGGTCTACGATGAGGGACTGATCCTGACCGGCGCCTCACGCGTCCTGGACGGGGCATTGACCCATCGCGATTTCTACACGAATTACGGCCCCGGTCAATTTTATGCAGTAGCAGCGGTCTTCAAGCTATTCGGTCAGTCGGTCCTTGCCGAGAGGTTTCTGGATCTGATGGTCAAGTCCGGCATCATCTGCCTGGTCTTGAGCCTATCGGTGGCCATGATGGGGCGCAAGGCTGCGGGAATTGCGACGCTTGTAACGCTTCTATGGCTAGCGGCATTTGGCTCACCTGGCTATCCCATCTGGGCATCCATGTTCTTCATGCTTATCGCTGTCAAAGCGATCTTCCCGGTGCTCGAAGGGCGCCATTCCAGCGCATCTCTGGTCGCGTCCGGCGTGTTCGTGGGGCTGATCGTTCTGTTCCGCTACGACGTGGGGTTCTTGGTCTGCGCTGCCCTATCTGGCGTTCTTGCCGCATACGGCCTGGCTGAACATCGCGCGGAGGGTTCTCGAGCAGCAAGGCTCTTCTCTCTGATCGCGCCATTCTGGACTGGAACCGCCGCCGTCTGCATGCCCCTGTTCCTGGTTTTCGCTGCATCGGGCATCATTCCCGATTTCATGTTTCAGATCATTCAATTCCCATCGAAGTTTTACGCGCGCACCCGCAGTCTGCCATTTCCCCTGATCGGTCATCCGTTAAGCGATCTTGCCAACCGAGGCCACGACATCGTCGTTTACCTGCCTCCTCTTGCCCTCTTGACCGCCCTCGCGTTTTTGGCCGTCCCCCGCCAACAACGAGAGACACATCCAAGCGCTCTCCACCGGGACTGGGCCTGGAAGATCGCGCTCCTGTCAAGCCTCGCGTTCGCACTCTATTTCAAGGGAGTCGTACGGGTCAGCGCCCTTCACATGGCGTTGTCGTTGATTCCGTCCATCCTGGTCCTGTTTGCTGTTGCAGGTCGCCTGTCCAGCGATGTCGCGGACCGGCCAACTCAGCATATAGCGCACATGATGGCAGCGCTGTCCCTGGCGCTGTTGTGCGCGGCATCCTCATTTGCGGCCTTGGTTGCGGTCCGCTTAAGCAAGGAAGGCGCTTCGGCAATCCTCACGGGAGAACTATCCAGGCCTCCTCAATCCGATATTTCTCCGCTTGGTTCGGAGGGATCATGTGTCCAGCCTCCTGGGCTTGAGCGTACTCGCTGCTTCCGCATTGAGAACACGGCCGCACAAGCGGTCCAGTTCATTCGCCAGAACACGGCGGAAGCCGATCCAATTTTTGTCGGCACAGGCCGCCATGACAAGATATTTTTGAACGACATTGAATTCTATTTCATTGCAAATCGCAGACCTGCAACAAAGTGGTATCAATTTGATCCAGGCCTTCAGACAAGCCAGGCGATCCAGGAAAGCATCGTGGCTCAACTGAAACGTGAAGATGTCAAATATATAGTTCTTTGGAATCAGGTCGACAATTCGATGGAAAAAAATGATAGCTCAAAAAGCAGCGGCGTTTTTATCCTCGACGATTACATCAAAGCGAATTACAAAGGAGTTAAATCCTTTGGATTTTATTCGATCCTTGTCCGGAACTCATGAAACGAGAGTCCGGCCGAATGGCATTTTCCTGGCTAGATCCGTCTTGCATGAACCTCAAATGGCGCCTTGAAATCCAAACCGCCCTACTTTCCCGCCTTCGCCGCCGCAATCGTTACCGGCACCTCCAGCGACCCGGCCCGCCCCGCCGCCCGGTCCAGAATCACCATGCGTAGCGTCCCCTTGCCCGCAGGCAAATCCAGCGGCACAAGCGCAGGAATCTTCCCGCCCATCACGCGCGCATACTGCGCATCCTTCAGATTCACGTTCACTACGCGGTCGGAGTAGTTCATCCGCTTTCCCTCATCGTCATATGCGATGACCGCCAGTTCCAGCTCTGCCAAATGCGTGCCTTCCGGCGTGTCTGCAAACCGTATCCCCCTGGGATCAATCTGCATCACCGCCACGTAGCGCGCGACCGGCCCCTTCAGCGAACCCGCCATCGCTCCCGCGGGACCATCTGGCAGTTTCGCCCCCTTGATCGGTGGATCGTCTGCCGGCACAACCCGCGCAACAAAAAGAATCTGCGTAGCCAACGGACCGCCATGCATTCCGGCCTGCGCACTCAAGCCCGGAGTGCCGGCGTCGCGCCTGGATTTTTTGCCGGCCGTGTCCGCATAGTACCCATGCCGGTAAGCCAGCTTAAAGCCGGCCCCGTCAAGCTTCACCTGGATGCGGTGATAATTCCCATCCAACTTATCCGCGGCCGGCACGTACCCCACCGTGTAGTAGTCGGAACCGTGCTCCACCGCGCTCGCCACCGCTTCGGCAAGCCCGTTCGTGTTGATGTACTCCTGCCCCCCGGTCTGCTCCGCAATCTGCTTCATTGTGCTTTGTTCATTGATTGTCTGCTGCGAAAACCGATGAAGGTCCCGGTTGAAATTGCCGCCCTTGGCGAAATTGCCGGAACTCCTATACGACGCCTCAAAGGTGGGCGAGGTCATCAGTCCCCGCCCATCCACCGGATAAACCGCCACCCGCGCGCCAGACAACAATTCCGCCGTCTGCTCCACCTCGTCGGAGTAGTTACGCATCGCCTGAAACGGGCTGGTCAGCGTATCGTCCGGCTCAAGCGCAATCGGAAACGAACCGGAAAACCAGATCAGATTCTTGCGTCCCGGAATTCCGCTGAGTGAACGGGCAAGCTCATTGAGAGCATCCAGCGTCATCCCCACCCGCATGTCCATCTGGAACGCCGTAGTGTCGGCAATGAACTGCTGCATCGATGCGATCGCGCCAGCGGTTGCGCCGCTTGCCGTGATCGTGTCCATCATCTGGTCATTGCTGGCAACATCGTTCTCCGTCTGCAAAGCCACCGATGGTTGCGCGCCGGCCTTTGCGCCCTGCACCGCCTTCACCAGCCGCGATGCGTCCGTCGTGAATCCCTGCACCTGCCGCAGCCGCGACGCCAGCGTGTAAATCGCAAGCGTCGTACCCGGCTTGATCTTTCCCAGGTATTCGATCATCTGCTGGCGAACGACCATCTGGCTGGCAACCGGCGTATTCAACGCATCCAGCAGCAGCACGTTCACCACGCCGGTATCGGGATAGGCCGGAACATTGCTGTAAGTATTCGGCGGCAGTTTTGCCACGGTCAACGGTGCGGGAGCCTGCTCACTGCTCACGTGCTCATCGAATGAAGTCACCGTCTGCTCGTGGCCATCCTCGAAGATCCGGAACTGGCTCCGATCCAATGCATGAATCGGCTTGCCCTTATCGGCAACCACCACATCCACCAGCACCAGGTTCGTGTTGGTACGCAGAACCGTGGTTCCAGGCAACGTGCCTTCAGCCGATTGCGTCCCCGCGGTTGCAACAGGAGTTGCCGGGGCAGCGCTCGTCGCGGCGGGAGCCGGCGTAGCCTGTGGAGCAGCCTGCGCCTGCGCGTGAGCAAAGCCCATCGCACAAATCTCCGCGGTGAGCAAGAAGGCAGAAACCGACACTGCCCGGCAGAGGCTGGAACGCATCGTCAGGAGCCCCCTCGGATTCGAAGATGAGTATAACCCGGCGCAAACAAAGGGGGGAGGCAACAAACTTAGTGCGAGCGATCAGCGAGCGTCCGCCGCACCGCAGGTGCCAGAAACGCCCGCACCCGCGTTGAAACCGCCTCCGCGTCGCAGCTCATGAGGATGTGCGCGCAACTTCCGTGCGAGATATATACCGGAGCCCCCAGCGCAGCCGCCCAGTCCAGCGCCGGTTGCGGATTCACCAGGTGATCCTCCGCCGCCACAATCACCAGGAAGCGCGCCTTCGTCCCGCGCGCCACATCCGCCAGCGGCCGGTCGCCGATCACGTCCTGGGTCATGATGGCGCGCAACTGCCACAGCCGGTCGTTGGCGTCGATCGCCTGCCGCGCCTCAGCCTGCGCATAGAACTCCTCCAGTTTTGCCCGCGGAGTCTCGTGGTTGCGATACTCCGGCGTGGTCACCACCAGGTTTCCAAACAGGTTGGCCAGCGCCAGTTGCGGCTCCTCGCTATACGCGCCGTTCCTGTACGCCGGATCGCCGACAATCGTTTCCACCATGATCCGCTTCACCTGCAAATCGTACGCAGTCAGCCGCGGCGTCCCCAATATCGGCACGGCCAGGTCAAAAAACTCCGGATGCGCTACCGACCACACAAACGTCTGCTCGCCGCCCATCGATAGCCCCGTCACCGCATGCAGATGCTTGAGTCCCAGCGTCTCAGTCATCACGCGATACTCCGCCTCCACCACGTCGCGCATGTTGAAGGCCGGAAACCCCGTCCCGTGCTGCGTGGCGCTGTTGGACGGCGACGAGGAAACTCCGTTCCCCAGCGTGTCGATTGCAATCCCGAAGAACCGCCCTGTATCCACAAGATGCTGCGGCGAGCTTCCATCCCCAAACAACCCCACCAACTCGGCCGACCGCCCGTAAAGCCAGGTCGGCATCAGCACCGCATTGTCCCGCGCCGCATTGAGCGCGCCAAAGGTCCTGTACCCCACCCGGCAGTTCTCAATCACCTGCCCGCTTGTGAGCACGCACCGGCCGAGCTCGGCAAACTGCTGCGCGCCGTCTGCCGCACACGCCTCCGTCCCGACGCCGGCCAGCATTGCAACCACCAACCCCAATGTCGCTCGGCGAATCGGAATTCGTTTGCCGCGTCTCGACCATTCGCTTTCCATACAGCCCCCTTCCCCGACCTTCATCCACAAAATGGCTGCCATGGAAACAGTTTAGGCGCATTCCCCCACTGCAAAACGTCCCTCATCTCGATTGATCCTTTGGGAGGGTTCGTGACACCGCGTGTTGTATAACCGGAAAAGGAGAATTCGGCCTTGCAGAAATACCTGCTCATCGCCTTGGGTGGCGCGCTCGGCTCCATCGCGCGCTTCTGGGTTGGCTCCACGGTCGCCGGCCGCATGGGAATCAAGTTCCCCTACGGCACGCTGCTGGTCAACATCACGGCCTGCCTCATCATCGGCTTCACGCTCACCTACATGGGCCGCCGCGCCGATCTGAACCCTGCCTGGCGATTCCTCATCCCCATCGGCTTCATCGGCGCCTACTCCACCTTCTCCACCTACGAGTGGGAGACGCTCTCCACCCTGCGTTCCGGCGCATTCTTCCTCGCCGCGCTCTACGCCGGCGGAAGCTTCGTCCTCGGCCTCATCGCCGTCTGGGGAGGCTCGTGGCTCGCTGAAGTCATCTGACTTCATCCATGTGCCGGGCGTGCTTGCCAATTCTCATCGATTGGTGCTTCAATCCTCCGTTGCACAATCGATAGCCGGCGCGGTTCTCCGCACCGCTCAGGAAGGCGCAGTCATGTTGACCTCAGGCAAGGCCGTCAAAGTCTCCATCTATCTTGGCGATGGCGCCAGGCATCACGGAATTCCGGTTTATACCAGCATCCTCGATTTTCTCTTTCACAACGGCGTCTACGGCGCCACCGTCCTCAAGGGCGTGGCCGGCTTCGGCTCAACCCACCGCCTCCACTCCGCGCATATTCTGGAAATCTCCGACCATCTCCCCATCAAGATTGAGTTCATCGAGACCCGCGAGAAGGTCGACGCCGTCCTGCCCGAGCTCGAAAAACGCACCGGCTGCGGCATCATCGAGATTCAGGAAACAACCGTCCTCATCCCCGCCAAACACTGAGCGCGCCCGCCTGCTTTAGGGCACCGACGTAAACGGCGAAGCCGGCAGCCCCGCTCCGTTGAACAGATTGCACTCCGGACTATTGGCCCAGCCATAACGGACGTACACCGGCTCGGCCACGGTCGGACTGGTCGCCACCACGGTGTTGCCGTCGATTGTTGCCGTCGCCGCCACAAACTTGCCATCCAATCCTGCAACCTCAAACGCGGTCAGCGCGCCGTCTTTGGCAACAAGTCCCTTGGCATGATGATCGAACCACACCCGAATCGCACTTCCCTCCGGCGTCGCCTGCCGGAACATCGGCCCCGAGTAGGAAATGTCTTCCCCATAGCTGAGCGCCCGCGCGGCCAGCGCCAGCCGCACGCCCACGTCCACCTTGTCGGTGGGATGCACATTATCCGGATTACCGATGTCGATGGTCACCGCCATCGCTGTGTTACTCAGTTCCAGCGTCCTCCGCTGCTGCTCACGCAGAGCCGCCCAATCCTCTTCCGCATTCGATCTGAAATTCGAAATCTGAACATAAAGAAACGGAAAATCCCCCGCGCCCCACTCCCGCCGCCAATCCTCGATCATGGTTCTGAACACCCGCCCATACAGCGGAGCTCTCACCAGTTTGCTGTTGCTCTCCCCCTGGTACCAGATCACTCCACGAATCGGAAACGGTGTCAGCGGCGCAATCATTCCATTCCACAGCATGCCCGGGCCCCAGCTCAGCAACTGCGGATGCCACGGAAACTGCGGCTCCGCGTTGCCCTGTGCCTTGGCCTCCTCGCGTATCCTCTCTTCGGCCTTGTCCCTCAGCACCGCATCCGACTCAGCCTCGGTCATCTTTCCCCATTGGGCAAAAACCGGCGCCAGCGCCGCATCGCTGCCCAGCGCGGCCTCCCGCGTCCACGCCTCGGCCACCGTTCCGCCCCATGTGGAATCGATCACCCCCACCGGAACGTGCTCCCGCGCTTCAATCTCGCGCGCAAAATACCACCCCACCGCCGAGAAATTCCTTGCCGTCTCAGGAGTCGAAGTCTCCCAGCCCTTCGTATCCACATCGTCCAGCGGATACTCCGAAGTCTTCTTGTCCACAATCATCAATCGAATCCGCGCATTCGCCGCATGGGGCAAATCCTGGTCCGCCGTGGCCGCCTGGCGCATGGCAAACTCCATGTTCGACTGCCCTGAAGCCACCCACACATCGCCCACCAGAACATCGTCCAGCGTGATCGCGTTTTCAACCGCCGCGGCATCGCCGCCGGTTGCCGGCCCCGCAGGCACGCCCTTCACAACCATCTGGAACGGGCCGCCCGCTTCTCCCGGCTTCAGATACACGCTCCACCGGCCCGCTTGCCCAGCCACTGCCGCCCGCGTCTCCCCGCGAAAACTTACGCTCACGCTTTCTCCCGGCGCAGCGTTGCCCCACACATGCACCGGCTGATCCCGCTCCACCACCATGTGGCTGGACAGAATCTTCGGCAAAGTCACCTGGGCAGTGAGCGTCGCCCCTGAAACCAGACCCATCAGCACCAGAACGCGCATCTTCATAGAAAACTCCATGCAGAGAGGATACCGGAGACACGTTGGCAAAGCCGCTGCGCAGTGCTCCGAAAGAAAACCCTAGCAGACTCATCCGCCTGCTGCAGGCAAAGCAGGGTCGGTCTCAATGCGTTGACATCCCCCGGCGTCGGCGCGCAAAATCCCTTGAGCGCAGGTATCCAGGCCCCCCGCGCCACTGAAAGCGGCTCTGCTGCAATGCAGGCCCCGCCCCCAGTCCACTCCGGCCGGAAAGAAATGTAGGCAACGCATGAGTGAAAAAGCTCCGCAGAGCTTCAAAAATCACGCCCGCATCGATCCCCCGTTCCACTTCATCCTTCTCACAATCCTGGTCGTTAACCTGGTCATTGTCCTCTGCTACACCTACAGGCATCTCAGCATCTTCACAGAGTGGCTGGTGATCCTCTCCCTTGGCGGATTCATCCTCTTGGGAAAACTGCGCTCCTATCCCATGAAGGTGCAGGACCGCGTGATCCGCCTTGAAGAGCGCCTTCGCCTGCAAGCCCTGGCGCCCGCCGAGTGGCACGCGCAGATCTATCGCCTCACGGAAGACCAGCTCATCGGCCTGCGCTTTGCCTCCGACGATGAAGTGGTGGAACTGGCCAAGCTGGCCCTGGAACAGAATCTCAACCGCAAGCAGATCAAGGAACGCATCAAGACCTGGCGCCCCGACAACTGGCGCGTCTGAATCCACCCGCCGGCTCGCTGCACGTTTGCAGAAGCCGGCGGTTACGGGTCCAGACAGGCTTTACTCCACGTTGCTCACCTTCCCATTCAAGAAGGTCACTTTCATATCTTTGTAATAGTAGATTTCTTTTGTACCGATTTTTGCCAACCTCATCGGCTGTCCGAAGGCTGCGGTCACCTGTTCCTTCGTCTGCCCAACCGCGATCGTAGGAGGCGGTGCATCCGCCGGCGGGGGCGGCGGCGGGATTGCCTGAAGCGGCGCCGGCGCGGAAGCGGAGGCAGGCACAGAATCGGTTTCGGGTGCGGGAACAGACGAATCCCCTTGCCGAACAAGCTCTGCGTTTGACGCTATCGTCCCATTCAAGTACAGCTTGTCCCCTTGTTTTTTGAAGCTCCCCATAGGAAAGTCACTATTCCCAATTTTCATCGTCATCCTAATCCAATCTCCTTCGACGATAAAATGGAATTGAGTTTCTGTACCACCAGGATTGCGTACGGTGCATGAACCATCGGGGTGAAATATGTAATGGGTGCCTGTCATTTCAAGGACATACTCCCCGGCATACGCCGCATACGGTCCAGCTTGAGCCGGCTGCCCACCCTGATTGTCCTGCCCCGGCTGCCCTCCCTGATTGTCCGCGGGCGCCACCGTCAGCACCTCTGCCACCAACTGCATGGCCGCATCCACCGACGGCGCTTCCTTTTTGTTGGGGAAAGGTATTTTTAGGTTCGCGTAATAGCGGATGCCATCATATGGGTCGCTGTAAAGCTGGAAGAGCACTCCGTCCTTCTGGACCTGAATCCCCGTAACCCAGCACTTCTCCTCCGGCACGAACGGCCGATGCGGATAATTGGCTGCGGTTCCGCCGCCCGGCGCCAACATTGTGATCGCCAGATCCTTGCCGAAACCGCCCCAGCCTTGCCCGATCTTCCCGTTCTTGTACGTGTTCGACGGCGGCAGAGGCGACGCCGCGGCATACATCAACAGTCCGGGTTTGTGGATCACAGCCACATCCCCGGCCGTAACAATATCCGAACGATCGGCTGCCGTCGTCGTCAGTTTGAACTGCGTGTTGAGTTTTTGCTGAATAGCCGCCGGGTCACCCGCCTGCGCGCCTGACCCAAGACTCAGCATCAATGTGATAGGAACCAATCCCGAAACACAAAACCACCGAACCCGTTTCATAGGCCTCTTTCATTTCATGAGTTGTCGGGGAAGCTGTTTTGAGCTTGGCAACATATACGCTGAGACTCCCAACAAGTCAAGCCACATGGATGAAAGCGCCGTGCTCGCGTAATCCTCGATCTGCCCTAACCCAGGGTCAGGCAAGAGTCATGCACGTTCGCAACGCCTTCCTCCAAATCCGCACCCGCACAGGCGCCTTCTTTCGGCCTACTTGCGCGTGTCTGTCTCAGGCTTTGGCCCGGTATCCCGGCCAGGCTCTTCAGCCTCCGCCAGCGCTTCCGTATCCAGCCCATGCTCATGACGGTAGTTTGCAATCGGCATCTTTCCATCCCACCACGCCCAGTTCATCGGGTACACATCGGGATCGAAAAATACCTGGTAGAAGTGCCACACCAGGATCGCCAGCGTGGCCAGAATCGCCTCGTAGAAGTGCACTGCGGTGGCCACGTCCACCCACCAGCGCGCCACCAGGTTGCCCACTGAAACCTTGGCCCACAGCATGATGCCGGTCACGCCCATCAGCGCGGTGCCCCACACCAGCGCCCAGTACTCCGCCTTCTCCGCGTAGTTGAACCGCTTGAACTGCGGCCTCACCTTGCTCAGCCCCAGGTAATAGCGCATCGTGCCGATCGCGTCGAACGCATCCTTCGGCCGCGGCGCAAGATCCCACACAAGTTTCCGTCCTTCGCGCGCCACCACCAGGTACAGCACGTGATACACGCCGGCGGCGATCAGGATCACTCCGGCCACGCGATGCGTAATGCTGCGCAGCCGCTCGCTCATCCCCAGCACCTCGGCAATCCACGAGTTCGGAAATTTGAGCGCGAAACCAGTGATCACCAGCACGATAAAGCTCGTCAGCAGAATCAAATGCTGCCAGCGCTGGTTGGTCGTCATGCGGGTCATCATCGGATTCTGCATCCTGCGCCGCGTCACGGCCTTGCTGCGCCAGATGATCGCGTTGTGCAGGAACATGGCGCCAATTACCGCAATGATCAGCGCAATGTAGACCCAGCGAACCCACTTCACGACGATCGAGCCAATGTCCTTGGGATGCACCCCGTCTTCAAGGTGCACCCGCGTCTGCGTAAACTTCTGCGTCACTCCCTGGTGGCACTTGCCGCAGGTCGCGTCTAGATTTGCCTTGTTGATGGTTGAATTCGGATCGCTCGACGGCAGGATGTTGTGCACGCCGTGGCAACTGGAGCAGTTGGCCGCCACCACCGAACCGCCCTCCGCGGCCAGCCCGTGATAGCTGTCAAAGTACGTCGTCACGCGGTTTCCTGGCACGCCGAACTCCTGGCTCAGCCGCACGCCCTCGTGGCAGCGCCCGCAGGTATCGCGCGAAACATTCTGCTCCGCGGCCGGCGAATTCGGATTCCTGTGCGACTTGATCGAATGGATTCCATGGCAGTCGGTGCAAACCGGCGCAAGCCCGTTGCCTTTGGCAATTCCCTGCCCGTGAATACTCTGCATGAAGGTTGTTTCGATCGCTGTGTGGCACTTGCCGCAGGTCGTCGGCACGTTGAATTTGTAGATCGGCGACTTCGAGTCGTTGGCCGGAAGAATCTCATGCGCTCCGTGGCAATCCGTGCATACCGCGGCCTTCTTCGATCCCTTCTCCGTAGCCTGCCCGTGCACGCTCTCCTGGTACGATGCGAACGCCTGCGAGCTCTGCCCCGCGCCCTCCATCAGAAACTTCTGCCCGTGGCAGCGGCCGCACGTATACGGAATGTTGTTGTGATTGATCGGCGATTTCGGATCGTCCGCGCCCACAATCTCATGCGCTCCGCCGTGACAGTCCTGGCAGTTTGCCGCCGCCGCGCCGTCGGCTTTTACCGGTTTCGCATGAAGGCTATGCTCGTACGCGGTCTGCGCATCCGCATGGCACTCCGCGCATGTAATCTTCTTCGGCGGAGTCTCGTGGATAAACCCCTTGACGTCCTTGTGGCAGTCCACGCAAGCAAACATCTGCCCGTGGATCGAGTGCTTCATCTTCGCCGGGTCCACATACAGGCTGACCGTCTTGCCGTTGGCCTGCGTCGTCAGTGCCGGGCTCGCGTGGCAGCCGAGACAGTCTTTGTCCTTGGGCTTCTGCTCGGCGGATGCAGAAAGCACCCCGAGTAAAAACGCCGCGGCAACAATAGGAGCAATGAAACTTCCAGAAACTTTCACGCCTTGAGGAGATGCTTCTTAAGCTTTGGACGCAGTGACTGGAGTCACAACCACCTGCGACAACCCGCACACCATCCCACGCATCTGTCGCAATCCGGCATGAGGATTCTTGCGTCCACAAGATCGAGGCTTGTTCGAGGACTCCGCTCTGGATGCGCTTTGTATCGGGGTATGACTTCAGTCATACCGAATGCAGGTTAGAGAAGAGGTCGGGCTTTAGCCCCTGCCGCCTTCTCCGCTACCAAATATGCAAAGCAATATGGATACTTCCAAGCCGAATCAACCAACCCCGCCTTCACCGGATTCTCCGCAATATACGCCTGATGCGCAACAAAACCTTGCTGATCCGTGACACGAGACTCGGAGAAGCCTTTCTGCCAGACCTCCCCAATATAGCCATGCTCTTTCTTAATCCGATAAGAGAATCTGCCTTTGATCAATTGCATCGCCTTCTCAATTGATTTGTCTCCCATCACGGTGATGGGCAAATGAATATGATTAGGCATCGCCACGAAGTCGTGAATTTGAAACTCCCTTGCCTTCACTCCCGCACGAAGGACATCAATGAAGAGCCTTGCGTTCTGATCGGTCTGGAGCAGAGCGCGCCCCATGCTCGTGCTCGTCGTAACAAAAAAGCACCGCTCGGGACTGAGAGTCTCGGCGGGCGACGATCTGCGGACAGGTATAGCCATGGCGAAGCTAGAACCATCACTCTTGTCATGCGGGCTGTGCGGCTAAAAGCCGCACCCTGACAAAACAAAATGTTCTACATCAGCTGAAATATGCGCTCAGCGTCAGCACCAGAAGCGTCAGTCCAATCAGAATCGCGGTGAACCCGATCACCCGCGCGAAGTTGATCCACCACGTTGCCGGCGCCGGACCAAGCCTTGCTTCCAGCTTGCCTTCTTTCTTGAGCGCATCAAACTCCTCCGGACGCTTGTGCTTGAACTCATCTTCGCTCTCCACGCCGGTAAAAATCACCATGTCCATTGGGAACGTGTCCGGCCGCAGGTGCGTGTTGACGAAGTGAATCGAGAAGATAAACAGAATCGCCAGCAACCCTTCTTCGCTGTGCACCACCAGCACCGCGTTCAGCGCCCACCCCGGCAGAAACCGCGCAAAGAACGGCGCGAACCACATGGCGTAGCCGGAGAAGCCGATGATCAGCATTCCCCAGAACACCGCCCAGTAGTCGAACTTCTCCCAGTACGCGTAGCGCCCGAAGGTCGGCCGCTTGCCCAGGCCCACAAACCAGCGCATGTGTCCCACCAGGTCCTTCACGTCCTTCCAGTTGGCCACCATCGAGTTCGGCCCCCAGAAGATTCCCTTCTCCCGATTCAAAATGCCGCGCGTAAAGATGTTTTTCAGGTGGATCAGAAACGCGATCGTCAACACGATGGCGCAAAGCTTGTGAAAGAAGATGATCGCGCCGAACCCGCCCACGGCCGAGGCAAACTTGCGCGCCCAGAAGCTCTGGCTGAAGCGCATGGGAAGCCCCGTGGCCGCGAGCCCTAAAAATGAGCTGAACAAGACCCCGTGCATGTACCTCTGTGCCGCGGTGAAGCGCGTGAAATACCGCTCCTTACCCGCGGCCGTAACTGTCGCTTGCTCCAGATCAGGCATGATTCCCTCCTTCGGTCGACTTTCTCTTCACCTGTTCCAGTCGCTGGCGAATCAGCCACAGGATCGTATGAATCAAGAAGAACGTGAGCACGCTCACCAGCAGCAGATTCATGAACAGCCCGATATAGTAGAGAGCCGGATTCAGCTTGCGGTTATGCGCGTTCGCGTGTGGTTGGTATTGCACAAAACTCTCGTTGGCGCCTGCATGGCACCGTCCGCAGGTCTTCACCAGGTTCGCCTTGTTCACCGGCGAACGCGGATCGGAGGCCGGCAGAATCTCATGCGCCCCGTGGCAGTCCCAGCAGCGCGCCGTCTCCACATACCCGCCCAGCGAACCGAGCTGCGAGTGGAATGTGTCCCGGTACGTACTGAATTTTTCCTTGTGGCAGGAGCCGCAGATTGGCGTGGATTGCGTACGGAACTCAGCCTCCGTCGGCTGCAGGATCGCGTGCGCGTTGTGGCAGTCCGAGCAGACCGGCGCGTCTTTATTCCCGGCCGCAACTGCCTTGCCGTGAATGCCCTGCTCATAGTCCGTCGCGATGCCCGCGTGGCAACTGCCGCACGTCTTCGGAACGTTGGTCTTGTAGGTCGCGCTCAGCGGGTCCTTGTGGCTCAGGATGTGGTGCGAGCCATGGCACGTCTGGCAGTTTGCCGCTACCAGCAGCCCTTCCTTGTTGAGCGCGAATCCGTGGATCGAGTCGATGTACGCCGGATAGACGCTCGGCAATCCGTGTTTCTTCGCCATGCCCTCGTTGCCGTGGCACTGCCCGCAGGTGCGCGGAACATTCAACGGATACACGGCCGACTTCGGATCGGTCTTGGCGACAATCGTGTGCGCATCGCCGTGGCAGCTTGTGCAGGGATGATCCTTGCCGTCCGCATGCACGCTGCCCACCAGGCCCGCGGCTTCATCCGCGTGGCAGGTCTCGCACTTCACCGCCGCTATCTTGTCCGGATGCGGATACCCACTGATGTCGGCGTGGCAGTTCTTGCATTCCAGAACACCGTGAATGCTGGAATGAAATGTCTTGTCGTCTACGCTGATGCTGTGCCCGTTGGCATCCTGCATGCCCGCGTCTGCGTGACAAGTCAGGCAATCTGCGCTGGTCTGCGCCAAGGCTCGCGGCACGGGGGCCAAAAGCGCCGACGCAAAAAACGCCAGCGTGAAAAAGGAAGCGATCTTCATCTTTACTCCGGTCAGACCCGCCGTATTGAGGTGCAGTGGAGAAGGCCTTGCGACCTGACTCCACTGCTTTCCCTCTACGGTCAGGGCTTGCTCTGTCCGCTTCCTACTTCTGAAGCGTGCGAATGTATGCGGTCACATCCTTGATTTGGGCTTCGGTCAGCTTGTCCTTGTAAGCGGGCATCTTCCCTTTGCCATTCGTCGTCGACGCGATAAACTGCGCGTCCGTCGCCTTCAGCATCTCCGGGTCCTTGAATGACAGCACCTTGAAGCTCTTGGCCGTCGGTGTCGTGGCCAGCCCGTCGGCGCCATGGCACATGACGCACTTCTTGTAGGTGTCCGCGCCGGACCCCTGCGCGAACGCAGGGACCGCAATGAGAGCGGCCAGCAGCATCAAGCCGGCCTTCATGATTTGTTGACGCATGTTCTCTTGCTCCTGGGCCGGTCGTAGCAGTCCCCGGCCACCTGTAAGTCATACCGATTTCGTTTCTGACCTGTATGTGATGCACACCACAAGCGCAAAATCCATACCACATCGCACCGTGATCTATCTCTCCTTTCGCACTGCACCCGGCCATGCCTTCGCGTCATGGTGATACGGGTCACATTGCATCCATGGCCCGTTCAAGCACAATAGGCGCGCTGCCGGAGGACCACCTTTATGGCCACTGTTGCACTGTCTCCATCCAAAACCATGCTCACGCTTCCCGGTGACGCCGTACGCCAGATTCAATGGCGCTTTGCCGGCCGCTTCGATCTCCAGATGCTGGTCCAGTCGGCGCGCGGCGTGGCCCGCGGAACCGTCGCCCGCCTGGTCGCCGCAGGCGAACGCAATACCCATGAGTGGACCCCCGCGAAAGCGGAGATGCTGGAGGCCTTCGATCGCGCCGGCATCACCGCCGCCTTCATGGAGCCCGAAGAAGGCGGCTTCATCGTCGGCCCAAAAAACCTTCCCCTCGCCCTCGCGGCCTTTGAACTCGCCTGGGTCGATGGCGGCGCAGCCACCGCCAGCCTGGCCAGCTTCCTTGCTCTCTCGCCCATTCACGAGCGCGGCACCCCGCAGCAGGTCACGCGCTACAAGACGCTTGCCGCCCCGCCCCAGGCCGGTGAATCGCGCACTCCCTGGCGCGGCGCATTCGCCCTCACCGAGCCCATCCCCTACGTCGGCGTCGACACCGGCATGTTGAACGGCAAACTCAGCGTCGCCGAGTGGAACGAAGGAGAAGAGCCCTGGCTGCAGGTGGACAAGCGCGGACGCTTCATCACCAACATCGCCTTCGCCAACTTCGTCACCGCCGCCGTCAACTCCGCCGACCCGAGGATCAAGGGCAGTTGCGTCATCATCCTCGAAGAAGACGATGAAGGCATTTTCGATCGCGGCACGCCCACCAGAAAACTCGTCCACCAGCTCTCCTCCACCGGCGATCCCATCTTCAACCTGAAAGTGCCCGCCAGCCGCATCGTCGGCGGCTACACCGTCGAGGAAGGCGTCATCGTCCCCAACTTCAACCACTCTGAGATCATTGAAGCCGTCTTCCGCCGCACCCGCGTCCCTGTCGGCCTCATGACCGCGGCCAAATTACTTTCCTCGGTGGAACCCGTCATCCGCTATCAGCGCGAGCGTTTCCGCGGCGCCGAGGGCTCCCGGCCCGGCTCCATTCGCTTTGAACAAGGAATTCAGCAGCGCGAAGATGCATTGCATCGCCTGGTCGACGTATGGGCCACCGGCGAAGCAGCCACCTCGCTCGGCTTTGCCGCCGCCCGCCTCTTTGACACGCTCGACCCGCTTGAAAAGCAGAAGACCGCGGCACTCAAGGAGCGCGGCATCCAGGGCGGACGCGCGGAGATGAAAGCCCTCAGGGAAAGTGAACAGCGCGCCATCGAACTCGTGGTTCTGCGTGAAAACGACCCCTTCCACGCGCGCACCGCGGAGCTTGAAGCCGATCCGCTCGTCCAGTACGTTCTGCTCGACGCCGAGGCCAACGTCCTCTGCCCCGCCACCAAGCTCTGGAACACCGGCCACGGCGCCAACATGATGCGGGAAGCCGTCAGTCTCATGGGCGGCTACGGCATCACCGAAGACTGCCCCGGCTTCCTCGCCAACAAGTGGATGGATGCGCAACTTGAGGCCACCTATGAAGGCCCTGAGGCCGTGCAACGCCGCCAGTTGACCGTCACCATGACCAACGAGGTCTTCCTCGCCCAGTTCCGTTCGTGGACGAAGGAGATGCGCCAGATCGCCTCCCATCGTCCCGGAACCGGCGCCTGCACCCTTGCCTCGGCCATGAAGCTTTGGCTGTGGACCCTCAACTATCTCCAGAAGACGACCGACCCCGACGGCAACAAGCTCTTTCACGGCCAGCGCCAGGGCGTCACCTTCCCGCTTGCCGACGCGCTCTGCTGGATCCTCGCCTCGCGCTGCCAGATCCTCGATGTCCTCGAACTCGAGCACCGCGGCCCCGACGATCCGGTCGCCGCCGAAGGCCTCGAAGGCACTGTCCAGTTCCTCTCCGACCTCTGCCACACCCAGGCCGCACAGGCCGCCGGCGAAGTCTCGCGTCTCTGCGGCGAACTGGTCTTCGGCTACAACCGCCATCCGTCTTGGGTCGACGAAGGTCATCGCAACTGCTTCCTTGCCGCCGAACTCGACGACTATGAAGTGACAATGCCCGGCATCACCGCTTTCGCCGTTGACGTAATCGCCGGCGACGGCAGTCACCCTGCGAAAGCCGGACCCTGTGCCGACTGCTCCGGCTCCAGCGAATTCCTGCGCCTGCAGAACAAGCTCACCACCTGCCTGAGCGGCTCGCGCCTGGCCAAAGATCGCGCCGCCGACACCGTCGGCAAGGTCATGATCCCCGAAGCCCTCGACTACCCCGCGGCAGGTCCCGCATGAACATCACCGATAATTCCGGACACCGGGTGCCCCATCCATTCCGCTTTTTTCTGCGGAATGGGTGGGAAGCAGGACGCCAGTGCGAGCCTCCCGCGAGCTTCCGCTCCATGCAATGGTGCGAGCCTCCCGCGAGCAGTTGCCCCACCGCAGGTGGCGCATGAGCGTTGAAACCACCGCCGCCGACTCACTCGGAATCGATCTCCAGCGCGAGAAGATGGAGGTCGACATCGCCTGTGCCGGCTTCGGTCCCGCCATGGGAGGCTTTCTCACCACCCTCACCCGCGCCTGGGCCGAACATCCTGACGATCCCTGCTTCGATAGCCGCGTCGCTCCCGGAACCCCTTTGCGCGTCCTCTGCTACGAGCGCGCCGACGATCTGGCCTCCGGCGTCAGCGGCGTGGTCACCCGCGCCCAGGGCATCCGCTCCAGCTTTCCCTCCATCGACCTCGCCGACATCCCCATGTCCACCGAAGTCAAGCATGAGCGCGTTCTTTATCTGCTTGACCCCATCGGCGCCAGCCGCCGCTCCGGCCTGGTCCGTCTCGCCGATCGCATCCTGCGCCTTGCCTCTTCGCTCTTCCGTGTCAAAGACGATGCCTTCGCACTTCCCTGGACCCCGGCATTCCTCAAGAAAGACGGCGGCCTGCTCTTCTCCATCGGCCAGTTCAACCAGTGGGTCGGCTCGCAGATCGCAGCTACAGGCCTGGTCCAGATCTGGGTCGGCTCCCCCATCGACTCGCCGCTCTTCGTGAAAACACCCACCGGCACAGCGGTTCAAGGCATTCGCCTCGGCGATCAAGGCGTCGATCGCGATGGTCGTCCCGCCTACGGCTTCATGCCCGGCATGGACCTGCACGCCATGCTCACCGTGGTCGGCGACGGCCCCGTGGGCGCCATCGGCCAGGCCCTCGACCGCAAGCTCGGCATGCCTGACGGCCACGCCCACCGCGAATGGGCCCTGGGCATGAAGATGGTCATCGAGCTCCCTGAAAATCCATCCCCCGGAACGCCCACCCTGGAGCCAGGAACCGTCTGGCACACCTTCGGATTTCCTGAGCCGGAGATCTTCGGCTTTCTCTACGTGCATCCCGATCGCCTGGTCACCGCCGGCATCTTCGTGCCCTCGTGGATGAGCGATCCCTCGCGCACCGCCTACCGTTACCTGCAGCACTACATCCAGCACCCCGCCCTGTGGCGCTATCTCAAGGAAGGCACCCTCCGCTCCTGGGGCGCTCGCTCGCTTGAAGAGTCCGGCCAGCGCGGCGAGCCGCATCTGACCGGCGACGGCTTTGCCCGCATCGGCGAAGGCTCCGGCTCCACCAACATGCTCACCGGCTCCGGCGTGGACGAGGCCTGGACCACCGGCATTCAACTCGGCGACGCCGTTCTCGAACTGCTCCGCGCCGGCCTTCCCTTCACCAAACAGAACCTGTCCAGGACGTACCAGAAAAACCGGCGCGCAAGCTGGGTGGATCGCGGCGCGCGCCAGGCCCGCAACGCCCGCAATGGCTTTCATCATGGGTTCATCCGCGGCATGATCGGCATGGCTCTCGCCGGACTCACCGGCGGCCGCACCTCATTGAAGGCGAAGATCCCTCCCCCGCACCGCCAGATTCACACTTCTTCATCGCGCGCGGCAGAGAACCGCGCATTGGAACACGCTGCCGCGCTCACCTATGCCGATGGCCGCCCCCAACACGACGCCCTGCTCTCCGCGCGCGGCTGGCCGGAGATTCCGTTTGACGGCCGCCTGCTCGTCTCCCACCAGGACGCGCTGCTGATCGGCGGCAAGGTCCAGGCCATGCCCGGCTTTGCCGACCACGTCGTCTTCCGCGACCCAACGCTCTGCGCCGCCTGCTCGCAGAAGACCTGCATCGCCATGTGCTCCGGCCAGGCCATCACCCGCGGCCCCAACGGTTCGCCAATCTTCGAGCGCGAAAAATGCATTCATTGCGGAGCCTGCCTGTGGAACTGCGCCCACTCGCCCGACGGCGAGCGCAGCAACATAGAGTTCCGCGCCGGCTCCGGCGGCCTGCACTCCGCGGAGAACTGAGGCAAACCACGACCCAAATGTCTTTTTAAGAACTATGCGTTGGACGCGCTTTGTATCAGGGTATGACTTCAGTCATGCCGAATGACAATCTGAATGAAGTCGGGGCTTTAGCCCCTGAGGTAATCTTGAATGTCCACCCAATTCCATATCGTAGTTTGCGCCGGCATCGCTCCCGACCCGTTGCAGTCCCTGGAACCAACACCCGTCCCGCCCTCCGGTGGCCTGCCCGGACTGAAAAACGAGATGGTCCTTCCCTCTGTTCTCGATCCCTGGGCCGCCAGCGGTCTCTATGAAGCCGCACACATCGCCGCAAAGAACCCCGGCACCCGCGTCTGGCTTGTCTCGCTCGCCCCCAAAGGCAAGCTTCAGCAGCTCATGATGACCGTGGCCCAGAAAGCTCCCTTCGAGTTCGTCCCCATCGACGGCCCCATCGGCGGATTCACCGACGCGCACTCCACCGCCCAGGTCCTCGCCGATACCATCTCCACCCTGCCAGGCCTCGACCGCACCAAACTGCTCCTCTTCGGCGGCTGGGAGTCGGCCACGCGCGGCGCCGGCGTCACCCTCCAACTCACCGGCGAACGCCTCGGCATCACCGACCAGTTCCAGGGCGTCGACCACATCGACCTGCGCGAAGACGGCAGCTTTGAAATCCTGGAGCGCGTCGAAGCCGGCCGTCATCAAGTGTCTGTCTGCCTCGGCGCGCCCGCCGTACTTGGCTGGGCCACCGGCAACCTGCCCGAGCCGCGCAACAGCCCCCAAACCGGCATGGCCAACATGCGAACCATCATGCCCGCCCTGCAAAAAACCAAGCCCGCTCCGCTGGTCGCCAACACCCTGTGGTACGCCTCGGTGAATCTGCCCCGCCAGCAGCGCACCACCCGCGTCGTCAAAGACCTCACCCCCCTCCAGATCGCCGCCGAGCTGATCGAGTGGATCGGAGCCGAATAACCGTGCATCAATCAGGTTCTGTTCCAGTTCTGCGTGAGCCACTCAACCGCAAACCAGCCCATGCCGCCGCCAACTCGCTAACTTGCTATCCCGCGCAGCGGGGCTAACCCGCCAAGCCGACAAGAGAAAAAATGGAATCCATCCTCGTACTCACGCACACCGACGACGCCCAGGCCCTGACCAAAGCCTCGCTTGAAGCCGTATCCGCCGGCCAATCCCTCGCCGCGCGGCTCTCCGCTTCGCTCACCATCGCCGTCGTCGCCGCGGCCCCGGCAGCCGCCGCTCAATCCCTCGCCGCCACCGGCGCACGCCTGCTCGCCGTCCGCGGCGATGCCTTCTCCCAGCCGCGCTACGCCACCGACGCCGCCGGCTGCGAAGCGCTCTGCCGCGCCGCCGCGGCCACCATCGTTCTCGCTCCCGGCACATCGCGCTTTGCCCGCGTAGCCGCCGGCGTATCCCATCGTCTCGGCGGCTTCATTGACACCCACATCACCGCAATCGCTGTCGATGATTCAATCCAGGTCACCCGCTGGTTCTACCGTCAGCGCATTGAAGCCGTGCTCACCCGCTCCGCGCGCCCCTGGTTCCTGCTGCTCGACCCAGGCACGCACCCCGCCTTCGCCGCCGAACCGGCCGACGCGCCACTCGAAGAAATCCCCGTCGAAGTGCCCACCCTCCGCACCACTGTTACCGGCCTGCGCGCCCCGTCTCAAGGCACGCAGACGATCCGCCCCGATGCAGAGCTGCTCTTCGTCGCCGGCGCCGGCTGGACCAAGAAGCAGCTCGACGGCCAGGTCCGCACCGCTGAAGCCGCCGACCTCATCCTCGGCTTCCTGCGCTCGGCTGGCGCCTCGCTCGGCAGCAGCAAATCGCTCGTCGACCAGGGCAGCGACGGCCAGCCCGTACTTCCCTTCCTCACCCACTTGAACCAGGTGGGCCAAACCGGCGCAACGCCGCGCCATCCCAAGGGCCTCTCCACCTGCTGTCACGGCGAAGAGCCGCACGTAGTCGGCTGGCGCTTCATCGCCTCCCGCCGCGCCATCTCGCTCGACCCCAACTGCGGCTGGACCCGCGGCAAAGCCGACGTAGTCTACATCGCCGACGCCTTTGAGGTCATCGCCAAGCTGAATGCCATGCTGGAAGCAGCCAAACACTAACTACTCACTTGCGCAGATTGAGGACGCGTGTGCTCCACCGCAGGTGGTGCACGTGGTGCGATAATTTATCTACTGGAGTTTGAATAGAAAATGTCTTCCATTACCTCGTTTATCAAGCATCACTATCGTCATTTCAATGCCGCATCTCTCATTGACGCAGCCGAAGCCTATAATACCCTGCTCAATAACGGCGGCAAGATGTTTGTCACCATGGGCGGCGCCATGAGCACCGCGGAGCTCGGCCTTTCCCTCGCCGAAATGATCCGCCAGAACAAGGTCCACGGCATCTGCTGCACCGGAGCCAATCTCGAAGAAGATGTCTTCAATCTCGTCGCCCACAATTTTTATGAGCGCGTCCCCAACTACCGCGATCTGACCCCCGCCGACGAGGCCGCTCTGCTGGCCCGCCACATGAACCGCGTCACCGACACCTGCATCCCTGAGATGGAGGCCATGCGCCGCATCGAGAACGTGGTGCTCAAGGAGTGGGTGCGCGCCGACCAGGCCGGCGAACGCTACTTCCCTCACCAGTTCATGTACAAGATCCTGCTCTCCGGCGACCTCAAAGAGTCCTACCAGATCGACCCGAAAGACAGTTGGCTGCTCGCCGCGGCAGAGAAGAATCTGCCCATCTTCGTCCCCGGCTGGGAAGACTCCACGCTCGGCAACATGTACTCCGGCCACTGCATCTCCGGCGACGTAAAAAACGTGCACACCGTCCGCACCGGTATCGAGTACATGATGGAGCTGGCCGAGTGGTACACCAACACTACCGCGAAAACACCGCTCGGCTTCTTCCAGATCGCCGGCGGCATCGCGGGCGACTTCCCCATCTGCGTGGTCCCCATGCTCCACCAGGACCTGCAGCGCGACCATGTCCCGCTCTGGGCCTACTTCTGCCAGATCAGCGACTCGACAACCAGCTACGGTTCCTACTCCGGCGCCGTCCCCAACGAGAAGATCACCTGGGGCAAGCTGGGCGAGAGCACGCCCAAGTTCATCATCGAATCCGACGCGTCCATCGTCGCGCCCTTGATCTTCGCCTACGTCCTCGGCTGGTAACTGCCGGATCGCCGCATCGCGGTAGCGCCGGTCTCCAGACCGGCTGTAGCGCGGGCCTCCACGCCCGCAGCCTACGGCGCAAAAGAACAATCCAAACGCAAAGCGGGGTGCAAGCCACAAGCTTGCACCCCGCTTTCACATTGGCAAAGAGAATTACTTCTCCCCAATCACCACGAACGGCCCCGCGTGTCCATCCCCGCCCGCAAACGTCGCTTGTGCCAACGCGGGAATCCCAATCTCCCACTTAGGCCCTGCCAGCTCCGGCATCGGTTTCGCAGTGAACAGCTTCTTGCACTGCTTTGCCGTCCACTTGGCCCACCGCTTCGACTTCTTCCGCCGCGCGCTGTCGGTCGAGATACCCGTGCCCGCGTACATCTGCCGGTATAACTTCGACAGGAACATGAATGCTATCCTCGCCTTCAAGGTTGGCGTGCACGCCGACCGCTCCCAGATAGCTCTCCAGTTATAGAACCTGTCCCACACCTTCTGCGTTCTCTCGCGAATCTCATCCGAACTCATGGTAGGATGCGGCGTAAACATCTTCGGTCTCACTTCGGTCGGAATCATCCAGTACCGCGTGATCGGCACATCGCCCACCATGGTCGGATTCACTGACTGTTCCTTCTCCCAGCGCCCAAAGTCCACCGTTCCCGGAAACGGCGTCATCATCACGAACTGCGCAAAGGTCACGCCCGCCTTCAGCGCCATCTCCACCGTCGCATCGAAGGTCGCCGGCCTGTCGGTCGGCAATCCGAAGATGAACGAACCCAGCACATGCACGCCATGCGCCTTGAATGTCTGTAACTGCTTCGCCAGCGCCTCGCCGGAGTAATTCCAATCCTTGAAGACCGCCTTCAATCCCTCTGGAGTTACCGCCTCAACCCCCACCAGCGCGCCCTTGATGTTAGCCTTCCTCATCGCATCCAGATAACTCCCGTCCTCGCCGGCTTCCATCGTCATCTGCGTATAGAACACCATGTCTTTGGGCAGCTTGGCCAGCTCTTCCATCAGTTGGAAGCGCTCGGCGCGAATCTGCGTCAGCTCTTCGAACTTAGCCGTATTGCCCTGCTCCTTCGCCAGCCGCAGATCGGTCAGCGTAACCGGATAGAAGTTATCGTCCGCCAGCGCGATAAACCGGAATCCCAGCCGCCGCAGCGCCACAATCTCGTCGATCACGCTCTGAAACTTACGCTGCCGCGGCTTCTGCCCGTCTGTCCGCCATACGCTGCAGAAGGAGCAGTGCTTGGGGCATCCGCGGATGGTCTGCACCGAGGCCCACATATACTTCTCGGGATTCATCAGATCCCAGCGCGCCGCCAGGAACTGCGAGCCTTCAATGCGTCCGCCCTCGTAAACTCGCTCCGGCTTCCCCGCCAGGCAATCGGCAACCACCTTGCCCCACGCAACGTCGCCGTCGCCCTTCACAACCGCGTGGCCTTCGCCGCGCTCCAGGGCTTCCTCGGGAAACAGCGTCGCATGAATGCCGCCATACACCACCCACGCGCCGCGACTGCGCGCCATGCGGCCCACCGCGTATCCACGCAGCGCATTGCCGGTGTGTACGCTGATGCCCACAATATCGCCGGCCTGGATGGTCTCGGGAACAATCTGCTCCAGCGACTCGTCCACAAGAATCGGGTCACCAGCCGCCTGCGGCGTAGCTGCCGCGAGCACAAAGAGCCAGCGCGGCGTAATCACCGCGGTGCCAAAAGAGTTGTCGCTTGGATTGACCAGATGAACGCTCATCGTTGCCAACCTTTCCTCGAACGAGTAACGGTGGCCTCAGAGAACGTCGTCGCAGTGGCACGCCCACAGCAAAACTCCGCATGCAGCGAAGCTCCGCCTCAGCATGTTGCGCGATGTCGGTGATACCCGCCTGGACTGTCTGATCAATCTTACAGGTTTATGCCCAGATAAGCTGGTCAATAGTGATCACTTTTGAGTACTGGGGACTGAATTCCTTCATGCTATTGGAATCATAATTCATGGAACCCCTCTTCACCGCGCCATCAGTCAAGATGCAAACCCGGAATAATCAACCGATTTTCCCTGAAAAGAGACGCGCAGATGCGCACCGCCTCCGCATCCAGCAGCGTTCCCGCCTGGCGCTCAATCTCCGCCAGGGCAACCTTCAATCCGAGCCCCTTGCGATAAGGCCGCGCCGCGGCCATCGCCTCCACAATGTCCGCCACCGTCAGCACCTTCGCCTCGGGCAGAATCTCGTCCCCCTTCAGCCCCTGCGGATAGCCCGATCCATCCAGCTTTTCGTGATGCTGGTGCACAATCTCCGCCACCGGCCACGTAAACGGAATGTCTTTCAGAATCGCGTAACTGCTCTCCGGATGCCCCTTCACCAGTGCGAACTCTTGCGCGTTCAGCCGCGCCGGCTTGTTCAATATCTCTGACGGAATTGAGATCTTGCCGATGTCGTGCACCATCGCCGCCATGCGCAGTCCCTGCAAGCGGCCTTCCGGCCATCCCATCTCTTTCCCAATCGCGTAGGCAATGTCGGCGGTTCTGTTTTCATGGCCCGCCGTGTACGGGTCGCGCATCTCCATTGCCGTCACCATCGCGGACACCGAGGCCGACAACGCATCCGTCAAATGCTTCTGCGTCGTCTCCAGGTTGCGCCGTTCCGTATCCAGCAGTTGCTTGTGTTCAAGCGCCTTGATGCCATGCACAATCTGCTCAGCCAGGTGCTGGAACACCTCGATCGGCGCGCTCTCAAACGCATTCGCCCGCGCCGAGTACACGCTCAACGCGCCTTCCCAGTTCCCATCCACGTACAAGGGAATGCATGCACAGGACCGTATGCCAAAACGCCCGGCCTCCTCGCGCCACGGTGCAAACACCGGCGACGACTCCGTATCTTCCACAATCTGGAGTGTCCTGGTCCGAATACAGATGCCCACCGGCCCCTGGCCCGACGGCTCATCCTCCTTGCACGAAATGTGCAGAGATTCAATGTAGCCCAGCGCGCTTCCTGCCGATGCGGCGATCCGCAGCCTTCTCTCCGGGCCAGCCTCGACAATGCCAATCCACGCCAGCACATACACCGATTGCCGCGTAATCGCATCGCAGATCGATTGGTGCAGCCCATCCGCCGACTGCGCACGCCCCAAGGCCAGCGCCGCAATCGAAAATGCCGAAAGCGCCCAGTTCTGCGCCGAGAGTTGATGCTCTTTCCGCTTTTCCTCGGTGATGTCGCGGAATTCGACTATCGCCAGCTTGCGCCCTGCCAATTCAAGCCAATCCGACGACCAGATCGCAACCGGCGCCGTACTTCCGTCCTTGCGGAGTATGTGCAAACCCGAGTGGGTCGATGCCGAGGACTTTGTCTTTTGAATTTCCGCCTCGATCTCCCCGCGCTCGCCCTCCGGATGCAGCAGGGTCACGTGCATCCCGATCAGTTCTTCACGGGAGTACCCCATCAGCGCTTGCGCCGCCGGGTTCGCATCCACCACCAGGCCGGTCGCCACGTCAATCGCAAATTTGCCGTCCTGTGCGTAACTCCAGCTCAGGGCATACAAGCTTTCTCGATCCTGCGCGGGGGGTGCGTAGGTCATTCCTTGGGCCCTCGTCCGTTCAACCGCAGGCTCCAATCAGGCTCAATGGAAGCCCCAGCTATTTGCTATCGAGATTATTAGTATCCCTCCAGAGCCTCAAGTCAAACGAAAAACGTGAGGCCGCTCATTTGCGGAACCTCGCATCCAACTTTTCTCGCGATTCCTTTTACCCTCGGTTCTATAGCGCCGTGATGGTCACGCTTCCATCGCTGGCGTGAATCGTCAGCGGCGCCCCGCCGGCATTCAAGTGGCCGCGCAGATGATGCCCCGACCCGGCCGTGTTGAAACCATCCATCTTCAACGGCAGATCGCAATTGATCTTTCCATCGCCCGTTTGCACATCCAGATCTGCATCCAGCGCTCGCGGCAGGCGCAGCGTGACCTTTCCATCCGACGTCTCAATCCGCGACGCTGCAGACAGCTTGGAACCCTCCCCGACCGTCAATTCCAGGCTTCCGTCGCTGGTGTGCACATGCAGTTCCGTAAACTTTCCATCGATCGTCGCGTGCCCGTCCGATGACTTCGAATCCAGTCTTCCCGTCACATTGTGCATGTTGATCGCGCCGTCGCTGGCAACCAGTTGCAGACTCCCGCCCACATCCACCACGTCCACTGCTCCATCGCTGGTATGCAACCGGATGTCGCCCTGCACACCCAATACCTTCAGCGATCCATCCGATGTCCGCGCCTGCAGGTCAAGGTTCGCCGGCGTCTCCACCGTCACATGCGGCGAATGACTCAGGCCGAAGTGGATCCCCCACTTGACCTTCTCGCCCAGCTCAAAATCCACCATGTCGCCGGCCTGCGACTCCTTCAAGAGGAAGTCAGAAGGATTGCGGTCTTTCCAGTCCACAACAATCTTCACCGCGTGGCACTCCGCGCACCCGCGCAACTCGATCGGCACATCACCGGTGATCACAGTCAGTGAAGCCTTGGTTGTAATTGGATAAGTCTTCTGCCATTCCTCAGCGCCGGCCCGCACAGGCGCAAAAACACCGGCCGACAAAGCCAGCGCCGGAACAAGCACAGCAAACAGACGCAGATGTCGCATGGGATAAATCCTCCAAAGAAGCGTACGCGAATGGAGAGAGAGCAGTTCCAACAGAATAAGAGCCGGAGAAAAGCTGATACTCAGATCGACGAGTTGAAAGCTAAGAGCTAGAAGCTAGCAGCTAGAAGCTGCCCCCTGACCACTGATCACTGACAACTGACCACTGCTTTTCCCAGCGGAATCGCCACCTGCTCCACAATCTCCAGCCCAAACCCTTCCAGCGCCGGAATGTGCATCGGCGTGTTCGACAGCAAGCGTATCCGCCGAATCCCCAGGTCCGACAAAATCTGCCCGCCCAGCCCGATGGCCCGCAGATTCCTTCCCGTCCGTGCCTGCGAACCCTCCCGCGCCCTCAGTTCCTGGTGCAGAATCAGCCGTCCCTCTTCCCCCGCCTTCGCCGCCGCGCCATCCGGAGCAAACGCCTCCGCCGGAGCCGGCGTGCGCTCAATCTCAAACCCGCGCGACGTGTTGTGCAGATAAAGCACCGCGCCGCAGCCCTCCTCGGCAATCATGCGCATCGACTGGTCAAGAATCTCCCGGCAGTTGCAGTCCGCCGCAAACACATCGCCTGCCGTGCAGCGCGTATGCACTCGCACCAGCACGGCATGGCTGCACGGAGGCCGCACGGCACTGACCTGCCCCGGCAAGCCGCCCCCCAATTCGTCCAGCACCTGGCCGAACGCCGACCCGCCATGCACTGCCGGGCAATCCTCACACAGGTCGCCCCTCACCAGCGCAATGTGGCTCTCGCCGCCGTTCACTTCGCTCTCGTAGGCGATCATCCGAAACTCGCCATACTTCGTCTGAATGCGGCTCTCGCCCACCCGCACAATGTACCGCTCATTGCGCAGCCGGTAGCGGATCAGTTCCGCAACCGTCAAAATCGTCAGCCCATGCTCCCGGCAAAACGGAATCAGGTCCGGAATCCGCGCCATCTCCCCATCGTCGCGCATGATCTCACAAATAACTCCAGCCGGATTCAGCCCAGCCATCCGCGCCAGGTCCACCGACGCCTCCGTCTGCCCCGCCCGCACCAGCACGCCGCCCTGGCGCGCCCGCAGCGGAAACACATGTCCCGGCCGCGCCAAATCAGTGTAGTTTGACTTCGCATCGATCGCCGTCTGAATGGTATGCGACCTGTCCGCCGCCGAGATCCCGGTCGTCACGCCCTCCCGCGCTTCAATGGTCTCGGTAAACGCCGTCCCGAACCGCGACGAGTTCTGCTGCGTCATCGGGAACAGCCGCAGATAGTCCGCACGCTCCTCGGTCAGCGTCAGGCAGATCAGCCCCCGCCCAAACCGCGCCATGAAGTTGATGGCCTCCGGCGTCACATGCTCGGCCGCCAGCGTCAGGTCGCCCTCGTTCTCGCGATCCTCGTCGTCGACCACCACCACCATCCGCCCCGCGCGTATCTCCGCCAGCGCGCCCGGCACGTCGGTAAAAGGAGCCTCGAAGATGCGGGAAGAGTTGGGCATAGTGACCTTCCCATTCTCGCCCATAGACGTTACAAACGGCAAAACCGGCCTCCCATCCCATGGCACCTAACAAATTCCCGGGCAAGAGAAAGAGATGTCACCCTGAGCGCAGCGGAGGACCTGTTTTTGTTTTCCTGGCTTCATCGGAGGAAGCAGGGGCCTTCAGGTCCCTGAAAACGGTCCACAATTCACGCGGCCTTCAGGCCCGGGCTCTCGTCGCCTTTTACCCCCCCGAATTACGATTGAACCTGTCAGCCCGAACCCGGCAGTTCAAAGCTGAAAGCTCCTCCAATAAAACACGAACGCCAGCACCCGGCAATCCAAGGCTAGGAGCTAGAAGCTAGAAGCTGGCAGCTAAAAGCTGTCCTTTTCACTGCTCCCTAAGCGCCTCCATCGGATCAACCAAAGTCGCCCTTCGCGCCGGAATGTAGCACGCGCTCAGCGAAATGACCACCAGCGCCACAACCACACCCACCAGCGTCAGCGGATCGTACGGCGGCACGTTGAAGAGCATGCTCGCCACGTAGCGCGTCAGGAAAAACGTTCCGGCCAGCCCGATCCCTATGCCCATCAGCGTCAGCCGCAGTCCCTGCCCCAGCACCAGCAGCAGCACATCTTCGCGCGAAGCTCCCAGCGCCATGCGCAAGCCAAGCTCCCGCGTCCGCTGCGAAACCGAGTACGCCATCACGCCGAAGACCCCCACCGCCGATAGCACCAGCGCGATCCCCGCGAAGATCGTCAGCAGCACAGTGCGAAAGCGCGGCTCAGACATTGACTTCGACACATTCTGTTCCATCGTGCGCACGCCGGTAATCGGCTGCGTCGGATCGATGCCATGCACCAGCGTCCGTATCGAATTCGTCTGCGCCAGCGGATCACCGGTTGTCCGCACTGCAATCGACATCGCCCCCACCGGCAACACCTGATCCGCCTGGCGGTACGGTACATACATCTCCGTCGATGAATCGCTGCCCAGCGCTTGCTTCACATCCGCGACCACCCCCACAATCCGCATCCACGGAACCTCGTCCTCGGGAATCGCGCCCACCTGGATGAACTTGCCCAGCGGATTTTCATTCGGGAAATAGGTGCGCACAAAGCTCGCATTGACCACCGCCACCGTAGGCGCCCCAACCCGGTCGCCGTCCTCAATCCAGCGCCCGGCAACGAGCGGCACGCCCAGCGCATTCATATACCCCGCGCTCACCACCCTGTACCCCGATATGGTGTACTCCGCCGAAGACTTGGGCGGGCGCCCCTGAATGTTGAAGTGATACGCCGACCCAGTCCCCGTCACCGGCAGCGACGAGATGCCTCCCACCGACTTGACTCCCGGCAGCGCTGCAATCTGCTCGAAAAGCCGGTCATAGAATCCCATCCGGACATTTGTATCTCGATAAGCCGCGGGCGACCGCACCAGGTCCGCCAGCAGCAGATGATCCGTCTGGAACCCCGGCGAGACACTCGACAGCCGCTCAAAGCTCTTGAACAGCAATCCCGCGCCCACCAGCAACAGCATCGCCAGGGCAATCTCGGTCACCACCAGCGCAGCCCGCGTGCGCAGAACGCCCGCCGACGATCCGCCGCGATTGGTCTCGCTCAACGCATCGCGCAAATCCACATTCCACGCGTGACGCGCCGGCGCCAGCCCAAACAGAATCCCCGCCAGCAGAGCCGCCAGCGCCGTAAAGCCCAGCACCGGCAGATCCACGCTCACGCCATTGCTGCGCGGCAGCGTCGTCCCCGCCAGCCGCACCAGCAGCGGCATCGCAACCCACGTCAGCGCCAGCCCCAGCGCTCCGCCGGCAATGGCCACCAGCACACTCTCCGCCAGCAGTTGCTTGATAATGTCCCCTCGCCGCGCCCCCAGCGCACTGCGCACCGCCATCTCGCGCCGCCTGCCCGCTGCCCGCACCAGCAGCAGGTTCGCAACGTTCGCGCAGGCAATCAGCAACACCACGCCAACCGCCGCAATCAGCACCAGCAGCGCCGGTCGCACATTCGCCACCATCTGCTCCTGCACCGGATCAACCAGCGAAGAAACATTGGCGTCGAAGATTGGATACTGATTCTTCAGCCGGTCCGCAATCACCGCAATATCCGCCCTCGCCTGCTCCACCGTCACCCCCGGCTTCAGCCGCGCAATCGGCTGAATCCCCGGATGCCAGTTGCGATCGTCAGGCAGCGTCCGCGCCCACGGCTCAAGCGGCAAAAACACGTCCGCCGACTGCTGCAAAATCTCAAAACCCGCCGGCATCACGCCGATAATCGAATAGCTCTGATTGTCGAGCATGATCGTCTTCCCATTCACGCCCGTCTGCCCAATCACGCCGGGCGACGACGAATACCTGCGCTGCCAAAGGCTGTGGCTGATCAGCGCCACCGCCGGCCCGCCCGCCGAATCTTCCGTGGCCGTGAACGCGCGCCCCAGTTCCGGCTTCACGCCCAGCAGGTCAAACAGGTTCGCCGTCACGTGCTGCGACGGAATGCGCTCCGCCTCCGCGCTGCCGGTCATGGTCATCAGCGCGTTGCGCACCGCACCCACCGCCTCAAACGAATGGCTCTGGTCCCGCCAGTCCCGAAAATTCAAATACGACACCGTCAGCCTGGGAAACTGCGGCCAATGCTCCGCAAGCAGCACCAGCCGCGCCGGGTCGCGATACGGAAGCGGGCGCAGCAAGACCGCATTCACAATGCTGAACATCGCGCTGTTCGCGCCGATCCCCAATGCCAGCGTGAACACCGCCACGCACGCGAATCCCTTGTCGTTCTTGAGCCTGCGTAGTGCGTAGCGAAAATTTTGAGCCAGCGAACCCATCCCCAAAGCCATCCAGGACCTCCCGGTTGAGGTCACCCTAATTCATCCAAACCGATCGCGCAAATGCTTTCGCGAGAGCCCCTTGGGCTGCCGGGGGGAACCGAAAACCATGGGCACGCAGGTCGGCGGATACGAGCCGGCTCTTCGGGACCGATCTGGTCTTAACGAGCGGCTCACCGATCTTGCGCCACTTGATGCGTTGGGACCTGGACCCATTCTGCCTGTGTGATAGCCTTTCAGCACACGGAAAACCAGCTCAGGTACGCGCTAGGCGCGACCTGGTTCACCCCAAGCGGATACGGCGGCCAGCCATGAACTTTCGACTCCCTGCGCTCATTGCACTGGCCCTTACCAGCCTGCTTGCCTGTGCGCAGCAGCAGCCTGTCGCAATTCCCGCGCCTGCACGGCAACAAGCGCCCACCGCAGCCGGCAACGCGCCACCATCCCAGGCAACCGAGAAGCCGTCCGAGGAGACGGATGACCTTCACATCAACAGTGTTACGTCGCTTGCCGGAGCCAAGGACGTTCTGGCCAGGGCGCAGAAGATTTACCCAGAGGACAACACGCGACGACTGGCGATGGCGCTGGTCGTCGTGGTGGAGTATGAAACTGCCGAGGGAAATACCACAAGCGAGACCGCTGCTCTGGCAGATCGCGCCATACGCGTGGCAGAGAATGCCGAAGGCAAGGAATCGAGCATCTACGCCGTTGCTCTGGCGGCGCGGGCACGCGTATACGGGACGCTCGACCGCCCCGATCTGGGACGGCCGATGGCCGAAGAGGCCTTTGCAATTGAGAACCGTGTGAAGCACGACCTGGGGGACTACGTTACGGTTGCCGCGGGGCTAAACTTCGTCTGCCTGGCGCAATCGGATTACCTCTGCGAGGAGAAGACTCTCGAAAAGGAGCTGGCGGCGATTCATGCCGACCCGGCCAACGGGCACGGCTATCTTCTTTCAACGCTGATCGCCCTGATTTCGAGCTGCCACACCAGGGGAGAAAGCGAACAGGCGCGTGCTTACGTTGAGGAGCTTGAAGCGCTGGCCGCAAAGGAGGAGACAACCAATTACAACTGGGGCGCCGCGGAGCATGTCTTTGCGCTGTATTACCAGGATGCATCGGACTACGCGAAGGCCTACGAGCACGCCAAGAAAGCTGTGGACATGGGAGCGGCACTGCACGGGCCCGACAGCCAGCTTGACAGCACCGACATCAGCCTCTTGGGGTGGACCGAGATGGCGCTGGGGCACGGCGAAGAGGCTCAAAAAATCTATCAGCGCGTGATCGCAATGTATCTGAAGCGCTGGGGTCCCGACCACTCGCGGACCGCGGATGTCAAGAACATGTACGCGCAAGTGCTGGAAGTGTCCGGGCGCCATCAAGAAGCGCTCGATATGGCGCTCGAATCGCACCGCATCAAGCGCGAGTACGTGCGGCTCGCGATCCGGCTGATGCCTGAAAGGCAGGCGCTGGCGCTGGCCGATACACATAGCCCATCGTTCAACACGCTGGTTTCGATCGGCGTGAACAATCCGGATCTCGGCGAGGCAGCGGTCTACCAGGAGGTGGTGCGGTCGCGTGCGCTGGTGGCCGAAGAGATGGCCCAGCGCGCGGCGGGTTTGAATCGCGCTCATGACCCGGCCGTGGCCTCGCTTGAAGAGGACCTGGAAAAGCAGCGAAAGACGGTGATGGAGTTGCAAGGGGCAGCGACCGGCAGCAAGGCGAACGTACAACCCGAAGCGACCGAGCGGATGGAGCAGATTGAGCGCGACCTGGCGACGCGAAGTGCGCGTTTCAGGGCAGACGAGCGCGCCCGCCGCGGCGACCTGGCCGACCTGCGTGCGCAGATGCCTCCCGGCTCTGTCTTGGTTTCGTTTGTGAGTTTCGCCTGGCGCCACCCTGAACCGGAGGACTTTGCGCGTTCACCCAAGTTCAGCTACGCGGCGTTCGTGATGCGAAAGGATTCAGAACGGATCAGGGCTTACAACCTGGGACGCGCGGCGCCGATTAACAATCTGGTGAGTGCATTGCGCGCATCGGCAGACGCTGAGGCGCACTCGAACGGGCTGGGTTCGACGCGCAATGAGCGCACATACCGGGAATCGGGCGAGGCGCTGCGGAAGGCGATTTGGGATCCGCTGCGACCGGCCCTTTCAGGCGCAAGACTGGTATTCGTCGTGCCCGACGGAATGTTGAATCTAATTCCCCTGGCCGCATTGCCGGATGGCAAAGGCTACCTGGTGGATCACAGCCAGGTGATTCACATGCTTTCAAGTGAGCGCGACCTGATTCCTGCCGAATCAGCGCCGAAAAAGACTGGACTGCTTGCTATCGGGAGCCCGACATTCGAGCAAGCCGCTCTCGACACCGCCGGTTCGCCGCTAAGGGGCGCGCCCGTGGACTGCGAAGCGTTCAGCCAGATGCAGTTCAGTCCACTGCCCGCGTCGCTTGGCGAAGTGCGGGAGATTGCCACCACCTGGAAGAAGTGGAACCAGCAGGAACCGACCAATCTATTGACGGGCAGCGAGGCCACGCGCGCTCGATTCCTTGAGGCGGCGCCCACGGCACGCGTGCTGCACGTGGCGACACATGCGTTTCTGCTCGACAAGGCTTGCGGAAAAGGCAATCCGCTGCTGCACTCCGGGCTGGTCTTTGCGGGGGTGAATCACGACCGTCAGGCTTCGGAACTCACGGCCCAGCAAATTGCATCGCTCGATCTGAATGGAGTGGACTGGGCAGTCCTCTCGGCCTGCAGCACAGGAAACGGCGAGCTGCACGACGGGGAGGGAGTGCTGGGGCTGGTCCGCTCGTTCAGGGTCGCCGGAGCAAAGACCGTCGTGATGACATTGTGGCCGGTGGACGACGAAATTGCGCGGCGATTCATGCGGTCGCTCTATGCCGGGCGCTTTGCCCGCCACATGACTTCCGCGGATGCCATGTGGACGGCGACGCGAAGTTTACTGGCCGACCGACGCGCAGCGGGCAAGAACACGCATCCCTGGTATTGGGCCGGATTTGTGGCCTCTGGCGCGTGGCAATAAGCTCGCGTAACGTATCCACGGCATACAAGAGCAGCCGCAGACGCAGGGTGGCGCGCCTATCCCGGAATCGGAACTGTGCCCCCTTCATCGCGGCCTTATCGCGATCAGCGGGGCTTCGGGCAAGGTCCCTGTCAAAACAGGAACCCTCACCGTAATCTGCAACCTGTAATCCGCAACCTGTAACCTGCAACCTGCAACCTGTCTTCCAAACAGCAAAAGCGCCGCTCAAGGGCGGCGCTTTTGAAAGGAAAACCTGAATCGAACTACAACGTCGATTCGATCTCAAAACCCCAGGCCTCCAGCAGCGCCTCGGGGATGTACTTGGAATTCTTGTTGCGGCGAGCCCACTCCCGCAGGCGGGTGGACCGGATATACTGGTCCGGAGTAAGCTTGAACTCCTTGACGATAACCTCGAACGAGGTCACAGTGGGCACTACCGGGCCGATGGGCTCCGGCTTGCCCCAATTCGGATTTCCACGACGCTTTGCCATTGGTCTTGTGTCCTTAGATTGGGTGGTTTACTCTTAAGTCCTCAGGTTCAGGCTGGGGAGCTTGTCTCTCCTGAGGTCACTCTAGAGTCTTATTTTACGGATTTTTTCTTCAAAAATCAATAGCAAAATGCATCCAGTGACACGATTTATCGAATTCCTCCCGATCCCCAAAAGTAAACTATAACTCCATTTTTTAAAACTACTTACAAGACAATTTGAGCCAACTATCCTGTGACCGGACGCACACAGGACTGTGCAATACTGGCGTCATTCACCCCTGAGGGGGCACAGTACTCTTATGACAACATTCCGGCAAACCCTGCCCGGCCTGCTGCTTCTTTCGGTTCTGGCCGCGATTCCGTCTCACGCCGTCGAGCTCAAAATCACCCGCGACGCCCTGGAGCGCACCCTCAAGCAGCAGCTCTTCAGCGGCCCCGACGGCCGCTATTACATCAAGGGAAACGCGCAGTCCGCCTGCTCGGTCTACGTGGACAATCCGCAGCTCAGCTTCGTCCAGATCGCCGGTGAAGACCGCATCGCCGTCCGCGTCAAGACCCACGCCAAGCTCGGAAAAGGCGTCCATGGCGTCTGCCTGGGCATCGCCCTCAACCCGTCCTCAGAGGTGTCGCTGGCGCCCGACGGCGATGGCGAGACCATCGGTTTCCGCGACGCGAAGATCGACCACGTCAGCGACCGCGCGGAGCTCAACTTCATCCTCGCGCCCTTCCTCAGCCACCAGATCCCCTCCGGCATGAAGGTCAACGCCGCCGACCTGCTGCGCAAGGCCCTGGAAGGCTCAACCGCCTCCTCCGGCTACAAGGTCTCCCTCGACCGCCTCAAGATCCACTCCATCCAGATCCAGGGCGACACCATGGTGGTTGATTTCGACGGCGACCTCAGCGTCAAATAATCGCGTAATTGCTAACTCGCTAACTCCGCGCAGCGGAAGCGAACACGCGCGAAGCGCGGCTAACTCCGCTATTCACACCACTCATCAAACTTCCCCGCCCTCACCGCATGCGCCATCGCCTCAATGTCCGGCGCCAGCACCCGATCCTGCTCCAGCCGGTCCACCACCACGCGCACTTCATCGTGCGCCCGCTCAATCGCCGGACTCGACTTCAATGGCCTGCGGAACTCCACTGCCTGCGCCGCGCACATCAGCTCGATGGCCACAATCCGCTCCGCGTGCTCCACAATCTGCCGCAGCTTCAGCGCGCCCGTCATGCCCATGGACACGTGGTCTTCCTTGCCGCCGTCGGTCGGAATGCTGCCCGTCGACGATGGATGCGACAGTACCTGGCACTCGTTGATCAGCGCCGCGGCCACAATCTGCGCAATCATGAAGCCGGACGAAAGCCCCGCATCGGGAGACAGAAACGCCGGCAGTCCCTCGTTGATGTCCGGATTGAGCAGCCGGTCGATGCGCCGCTCCGTAATGCTGGCCAGATCCGTCACCGCAATCGCCGCATAGTCGAAGGCGTACGACAGCGGCGCTCCATGAAAGTTGCCGCCCGAAATGACGGCTCCATGCTGCTCTCCCTCTTCGGGAAACACCAGCGGATTGTCCGTAGCCGACCCCGCCTCAATCTCCAGTACGCCGCGCACGTGAGTCAGCACATCGCGCACCGCTCCATGCACCTGCGGCATGCAGCGCAGGCAGTACGCGTCCTGCACACGCGTATCGCCCTCGCGATGCGCCTCGCGAATCTCCGAGCCTTCCAGCAGCCGCATCAGATGCGCCGCCGCCGCAATCTGCCCCACGTGCGGTCGCGCCTCCTGAATGCGCGGATCGAAGGCCGCCGGCGTCCCCATCAGGGCTTCCAGAGACATGGCGCCGGCCAGATCCGACAGCTTCGCCACACGAATTGCCCTGGCCACCGCCAGCGCACCTACCGCGGTCATCGCCTGCGTCCCATTCAACAGCGACAGGCCCTCCTTGGCCGCCAGCGTCAGCGGTTCCAACCCTGCCCGCCGCAACGCCTCGCCGCCAAAGATCCGCTCGCCTTCGTAGAAGGCCTCGCCCTCGCCGATGGCCACCAGAGCCAGGTGTGCCAGCGGCGCCAGGTCTCCGCTGGCCCCCACCGAGCCTTTCTCCGGAATCACCGGAGCCACGCCGGCATTCAGCAGCCTTACCAGCAGTTCCACCACCGCCCTGCGGCAGCCGCTGAAACCCTTGGCCAGCACGTTGGCCCGCAGCAGCAGCATGGCCCGCGACTCGGCCACGGAAAGCGGCTGCCCCACCCCGCCCGCGTGGCTGCGTACCAGGTTGGTCTGCAACTGCGCCAGGCTTCCGGCGGCAATGCGCACGTCCGCCAGCTTGCCAAATCCGGTGTTCACGCCGTAAACCGTCTGTCCCTCGGCCAGAATCCCCTCAATCAGCTCCCGGCTGGCGTCCACCCGGTCCAGAGCCGCCGCTGCAATCTCCACCTTGCATTCGTGGAGCGACACCGCTTCAATCTCAGCCAGCGTCAGCGCCTGTCCATTCAGAATCACAGTTTCCATGTGCTCGATCTTAGGCCGCGGGGCCTTTCTATTGAAGTGCAATCGGCTTTGACTCCTTGGAATCCGCTTTCGAATCAACTATGATTTCACCCTATGGCAATGGATTCCACGGCCCTGCTTGATGCCTATGGACGAAAGCTTCTGGACGAGCTGCAGGCGAACGCGCGCCTCTCGCTGGCCGAACTCGGCCGCCGCATCGGCCTCTCGCCCACCGCGACTGCCGAACGCCTCAAACAGATGGAAGAGACCGGCATCCTGGGCGGCTACACCATCGACATTGACCGCGAGGCGCTCGGCCTGGAGGTGATGGCCTTCATCCGCATGAGCTGCCCCGGCCAGCACTACCATCGCTTCATTGACTACGTGCAGACCCTGGAAGAGGTGCGCGAATGCCACCACCTGACCGGCGGCGACGACTTCCTGCTCAAGGTCACCACCACGTCGATGGGCGACCTGGAAGCGCTGATTGAAGCGCTGCTGCCCTACGGCAATCCTGTTACCAGCCTGGTGCTTTCCACGCCCGTCGAGCGGCGGCGCTACGCCGTCACCGGCAAGCTGACCACTGTGACAAAAAAGGCCGCCCCGCGCCGCCGCTGAAGTCCAGGACGAGAGAATCCAGCCGATGTTCGGGGGCCCCGCCTGAACGGTCCAGAATGTGTTGAGACTTTCGATCCAGCCTCTCCCGTCTCCTCTATTAACCCTGCGTTATACTGCGGTCTCAATCCTGTTCCTGAAACCCTGGAGGTCCTGCCGTTGAAATCCTCGCTCTGTACCAAGCTTGCCTGCGCCGCCGCCCTGCTGGCTGCGCTCATTGCCTCACCCACCCTGTTCGCGCAAGACAAATCTGAGCCCAAAAGAGAAGCGGAAGTCAGGTCCTCCGTGCCCACGCCTCCACCGGATTCAGTCACGGAGAGCACGATTACGGTGGAGGGGCAATCCATCGCATACAAAGCCGTTGCCGGAACCCTTACCGTTGGCTCCAACGATGTGCAGGACGCGAACCTTGGCCTCGATGGAAAGTACCTTCCCGAAGCCGGCGTCGATCTTCCCTCCAAACCCGAAGACCAGCCTGCGACGGCGCGCATCTTCTACGCGGCCTACTTCAAGAAAGGCGCACCGGGCGGCTCGCGGCCTATCACGTTTATCTATAACGGCGGTCCCGGCTCGGCCACCATGTATCTGCACATGGGCGCGTTCGGCCCCAAGCGCGTCGCCATTCCCGACGTGGAGCATCCGGCAGCCGCGCCCTATCCGCTGATTGAAAACCAGTACAGCCTGCTCGATGTCAGCGACCTGGTCTTCATTGACGCGCCCGGCACCGGCTTCAGCCGCGTCTACGGCAAGGATGCGGGCAAAGGCTTCTGGGGCATCGACGAGGATGCGCGTGCCTTTGACCGCTTCATTCGCCGCTTCCTCACCAAGTACGATCGCTGGAACTCGCCCAAGTACATCTTCGGCGAGAGCTACGGCACTACGCGCAGCGCCGCGCTCTCGAGCAAGCTGCAGGGCGTGGATCTGGATGGCATCATCCTGCTCTCGCAGATTCTCAGCTTTGACGACAGCGCCGACGGTCCCGAGGGCAATCCCGGCACCGATCAGCCGTATTACCTCGCGCTGCCCTCGATGGCCGCGACCGCCTGGTATCACCATCGCCTGGCCAACCCGGCTCCGGATCTGGAACCGTTTCTGCGCGAAGTGGAGCAGTTCGCCCTCGGTGAATACGCAACCGCGCTGCTGCAAGGCGCCAATCTGGGCGAAGATCGCAAGCACGCGCTGGCCACCAGGCTCGAGGGCTACACCGGACTGTCCGCGGCCTACTGGTTCAAAGCCAACCTCCGCGTAGGCGGCGGCGAGTTCTCAAAGGAACTGCAAGCATCGTCAGGCATCACCACCGGCCGCCTCGATACCCGCTACGCCGGGCCCGATATGGACCCGCTCAGCAAGGACGCAGGCTACGACCCCTTCGGCACGTCCACCACGCCGGCCTTTGTGAGCGCCATCAACCAGTACGCGCGCGACGACCTCAAGTACGGCGAGAACATGACCTACAAACCCAGCGCGCGCGAGCCCAGCTTCCACTGGAACATGCAACATGTGCCTCCCGGCGGTCAGGGATGGGAATCGAGCTCCAACGTGATGCCCGACCTGGCCGCGGCCATGAAGCATAACCCAAAACTGAAAGTGCTCTTGATGGGCGGCTACTTCGACCTGGGCTGCACCTACTTCGGCGCAACGTATGAGATGAAGCACCTGCCCATTCCGCGGAACCTGCAGGACAACATCAGCTACCACTTCTTTCAGACCGGCCACATGGTCTACGTGAATGAGGCCGCCTTGAAGGGACTGCACGACACCACGGCCGCGTTCATCAAGAACACGGAAGCGGTTCACTAACCAACCGTCAACTCGCAAAACATTCGGGTGCCCCATCCATCGAGCGTGCCGGGGTCCCCGGCGACAGGTCTTCGTCGCTGGGGTGGATGGTCGATGGGTGGGAGACCACAAAGGCCAACCATCGGCCATCGGGTCCTTCCACCATTCTGTTTCCAATCAGTCGCCCACCGGCTTCGCCGACCCACGGGAAATGAAACTGTGCCCCATCGGGGTACCCTCTGGGTCGGAGCGGCCTTTTGCTCGATGAGTGGGTCGGGCATACTGTTCTGCGGCGATCCTCTTTTTTGTTTAACTTACAGTCTTGTTTCTTATCAGGTATAAGGAACAACCGAATGCTGAGCAATCAGTCGTTCGGCAATGCCAATGCCAGTGCGAGCGCCGATCCGGCATAGAGTAGCGTGTCCGCGACGTAATTGATCGCGTCGTTGAAATCCCCCGCCGATCCGCTGCAGGCGAGAGCCAAAACAGGCACATAGAGGAATAGAGTGAGCGCGGTCATCAACGCGCCAATCGATGCTGCGGCGATCCGGGATTTTTTGTTGATGGCCACGCCGATTCCAGCAGCCAGCAGGATCGCTCCCGCGATGTAAGCCCATACGCTGGGAATTGGAACCCATGCCGGCGTCCTCATTTCCAAAGGAACGCCGGGCGCGGATGTTGGATGAAGAAAATGCTGCGCGCCATAATCGATGGCCGCAATTGCCAGCACGATGCGCGCAAACAAAATCAATCCTCTCGAAAGTCGCGGCGACGCGGCGCGGCTATGCAGTCCGGCAAGAGCCCATGCGCCTGCGCAAAACGATAGATCTCTGAGCATGTAAGCCCATGCGAATCGATTGCCAGGATGCCTGAGCGCGGATGGCAGATAGAGCATGCAGACGAAGAGAAAGAACATCAATCCAAGCAAGGTGGTCGACAAGCGTTCGAACTTCCTCACAGTAAGACCTGTGGCTGCCGCAAGCAACGCGCACCCCACAAAATACGCCCAGTACGGGCGCGCCGGCATATACGACGGGACCATGTTCTGGACAAACTCAGGACCGCGGAAATGCTCAGGCGCGAACGCAGCGAGCGAAACCGCCATGAAGATCGGGCCCAGCGTGATGAGCTTGTCCCACGCGCGAGCCGCGCCGATTTCTTTTCGAAATGTAAATGCGCCGGCAGCAAGATAGACAAGCCCAGCCAGACACATCCAGAAGTTTGCCGATGAAAGCAACCGTTCCTCTTTCGTGAAGAACTTAATTCAGTCCCAATATCCGCCGATTTCGTTCCGCATCCGCACCGGCTCCCGCGAAATCGTCGAAGGCCCGCTCCGTAACGCGAATGATCCGCTCCTGAATGAACTTCGCGCCTTCCGCCGCGCCCACTTCTGGATGCTTGATGCAGCACTCCCACTCCAGCACCGCCCAACCGGGATAATCGTACTGGGCCATTTTCGAGAAGATGGAATGGAAATCAATCTGCCCATCGCCCAGGGAACGAAAGCGCCCCGGCCGGTCGATCCAATCCTGATAGCCGCCGTACACGCCGCTGCGCCCGCTCGCGTGGTACTCCGCATCCTTCACGTGAAATGCCCTGACCCGCTCGTGATAGATATCCAGAAACGCGAGGTAATCCAACTGCTGCAAAATCATGTGGCTCGGGTCATAGAGAATGTTGGCCCGCTTGTGCTCGTCCACCGAATGGAGGAAGCGCTCGAAGGTCACGCCGTCATGCAGATCCTCGCCCGGATGCAGTTCATAGCAGACATCCACGCCGGCCTCCTCGAACGCATTGAGAATCGGCGTCCATCGCCGTCCCAGCTCCGCAAACGCTTCGTCGATCAGCCCCGCCGGCCGCTGCGGCCACGGATAGAAGAACGGCCACGCCAGCGCTCCTGAAAACGTCGCATGTGCGTTCAGTCCCAAGCGCCGGCTGGCCTTCGCCGCGCAGAGCAGTTGATCAACGGCCCACGCCTGCCGCGCCTTCAAATCGCCCGCAAGCTCCGCCGGTGCGAACCCCGCAAATAGCTCGTCGTAGGCCGAGTGCGTGGCCACCAGTTGTCCCTGCAAGTGCGTGGAAAGCTCTGTGACTTCAAGCCCCGCTTGTTCCACCACACCGAGGACTTCGTCGCAGTACTCCTGGCTCTCGGCAGCCCGTTTCAGATTGAAGAGCCTGGTATCCCAGGTCGGAATCTGAATCCCTGCAAACCCAAGTTCCGCTGCCCAGTCGGCCATGCCGCCCAGCGTGTTGAATGGAGCGTCGTCTCCCGCAAACTGCGCCAGAAAAATCCCCGGCCCCTTGATCGTCTTCATCGATTACTCCCGTCTGTCCCAACCGCAGATAGCTAACTTGCTAACTCCGC
>Ga0302202_10000373_pt1 | contig 58522 bp, 43 predicted proteins | sample II_Bog_N3_3_FD_194579 | JGI IMG/M metagenome (GOLD analysis project Ga0302202, IMG submission 194579) | Peat permafrost microbial communities from Stordalen Mire near Abisko, Sweden - II_Bog_N3_3 | ecosystem: Environmental > Terrestrial > Soil > Wetlands > Peat | place: Sweden: Abisko... | reverse complement strand
AACTCGCCCAGAGCATCTACGACGGCGTCTTCGCCACCGCCACCGGCGTCAGCATCGAGGCCTCGCAGACTCTGGGGATCTATCAGGGCGCGCATGGCAACGTCCTGTCCGATTATTTCGTCGGCCCCGATGGCACCAAGTCGATCCCCTACTTCATTCAGAACTTCGCCATCACCGCCGCCGACGGCAGCAGCCTGAACGGCTGGAGCACCGCGCCCGGCATCCACCTCACCACCACCGGCACGATCGAGCTGGACAGCAACTGGAACCTGGGCGCCGGCACGCTGAACACCGCTGCGGCACTGGCGGCGGGTTACATCAAGGCGATCCCGGAACTGGGCCTCGATGCCAACGGCAACCCGTTCTACGATGTCGTCAGCGGCAGCGAGGGCGCGCTCCTCGCCAACGACGTGTCGTTCCTCTATCGCGTCGGCGGGGTGGCGACGGGCGCCGCGCCGGTGATCACGATGGATGCGGGCGGCGCGGTCGATCTCAAGGGCGCGATCACCGACGGCTTCTTCACCTTCGCCGACAAGTCCGACCCCACCTGGATCAATTACCAGCTCGGCGGCGGCAACCGCGTGTACGATGCGGCGCTGCTGCTCACCTGCGGCACCGGCGCCGATTGCAGCGCGATCGCCGATTACGGCACCACCGGCAACACCGTGACGATCAGCCTCAACAAGTTCTACACCGGGCTTCAGGAAGGCGCCGTGCTGGTCGATGCGCCTTACGATGCGCTGGCCAACACCCCCGATGCCACCGGCGACAACACCTCGACCCAGACCGGCGCCTCGAATGGCGATCCGCTGGGCTTCGCGCAGTTGTTCCCCTTGCTCCCCGGCGGGCAGGCGATGCAGTCGTCGAGCTATGTCATCGCCGCGGGTGTCGGCGCCGATGCCTCGGTCAACCCGCTGCACGTCGATCGCGCCACCAACGCCGCCTTCACGCTGGAGGGCACCAGCAGCTACACCCTCACCGCCACCCCGGGCATCGATTCGCTGGGCACCGGGCTCGACGTCAAGCTGGGGCTGGCCGGCGTCGCCACCGCCAGCGATCCCAACTTCACGCTCGGCGGCCTGATCGGCACCGCCAACACCATCGGCCATGTCAACGACCTGACCGCCACCGCGTCCACGACGATCACCTGGGCCAACTTCGCCTCCCAGCCGCAATGGACCGCCGCCGCCACCGCGTGGTTCGCCGCCAACGAGCCGGCGGGCAGCTACAACTTCACCACCGACGCCCACGGCACCATCACCGGCGTCGCCGCGCCGCTCGGCGCGATGCTGGGCTTCCTCGCGGCGGTGGCGCCCGATGCGGCCAAGTGGACGCGGCTGGGCGGGTCGATCACCGGGCCGACGATCACCAGCTATGGCAGCCAAGTCGCCTATGACAATTCGCTGATCCGCACCGGCGGCGGCGCGATCGGCATCGCCGCGGCGGGCAACATCGATCTGACCAACGGCGCGGTGACCTATCGCACCGACAAGAACGCCACGGTCGGCGCCAAGAGCAGCACCGGCGCGCAAGTCGGCGGCACCGCGATCTACACCGCCGGTGTGCGCGTGTCCGATGCGGCGCTGGTGGGCAATGCGGTGGTGGACGGCGCGCTGACCGGCACCGTGCTCTCGGTCACGCCGACCAGCCCGTACCAGACGATCGCCGCGCAGAACGCCAGCTTCATCCCCTCGCCAAAGGGCCTCGACGATCAGGCGGGCGTGCTCGCCACCGGCGGCGGCGATCTCGTGCTCAGCGCCGGGGCCAGCGTACTCGGCCGCAGCGATGTGTGGTCGCAGGCCTTCCTCGGCGCCGGCGGCACCGCCAACAGTGGCGCGGTCTCCACCTACGACAGCAGCCAGATCGGCGATTCGACCCAGCGCTGGCGCGTGGGCACGGTGGGCGCCGATACCGAGATCGCCATCGCCCCGCTCTATTTCACCAGCGGCGTGGGCGCGCTGGCCGGCGGCGACGTCACGATCCAGAGCGGCAGCGACGTGACCGACCTCACGGTCGCGCTCGATGCGGCAGCCACCACCACCGCTGGCACCACCACCGGCACCGGCGCGGGCGCCACGATGATCACACTGGGCGCGGGCAACCTCACCGAAACGATCGCGGGCAACTTGCGCGCGGGCACGATCGACGTCGCCGATGGCGTCGGCACGATCGCGGTGGCGGGCAGCGTGGTCGGCTATGGCACCCAGTACCAATCGACCAACACCGACAAGACCGGCTACCTGCAAGTCCGCGTCGCCGATGCCGCCGTCTCGATCGATGCCACCGGTTCGATCACCTTCGCGGGCGTCTCGGCGCTGGGCGCGGCGGACGGGGCCAGCACCACCTCGCAATACAATCAGGCCGGCTTCTATGCCGCCGATGCGGCGTTCTCGGCGGTGGCGACGGGCGACATCACTTATGTCGACAACCGCCCCGGCCAGACCGTCCCGTTCCAGATCGGCGCGGGCAACGGCGGCGCCTTCGGGGGCAGCGTGCTGCCGCCCTCGGTCACGCTGGCGGCGCTGACCGGCACGCTGACCGCGCCGGCGGACGAGCCGTTGCTGCTCTATCCCTCGGCCACCGGCAATCTCGTGCTCTACAGCGCGGGCAACATCTCCAACCTGGTGATCGCGATGAGCGACGCCGATCCCTCGCTGCTCCCCGGTGCCTTCACCGCCGCCAGTGTCAACATCGATTCGTCCAACAATTCGGGCGCGGGCAATGTCACCCCGGTCACGGGGCTCGGCTTCGGCATCCCCGGTGTCGATGCCACCACCAGCGCGGCGTTGCTCCGGCTTTACCACAACCAGAACCTGACCCACGCGGCCGACACCAGCTCGATCGTGATCGCGGCGGGCAACGACATCACCAACAGCCTGATCAACGTGCCCAAGCAGGCGCAGATCTTCGCCGGGCGCGATATCGTCGATCTCTACTTCACCGGCCAGAACAACACCGCCGCCGACACCACCATCGTCAGCGCCGGCCGCGACATCACCGGTCAGACGGCGGCCTCACTGACCGCCAACCTGCCTTATGTGATCAGCAACGATTTCACCCTCGGCGGCCCGGGCGCGTTCGATATCTCGGCGGGGCGCAACCTCGGCCCGTTCATCAACTCGGCGGTGGTCAACGATGTCAGCTATGCCGGCGGCATCCAGACGGTGGGCAACCTCTACAACCCCTGGCTGGCCAGCACCGGCGCGGACCTGACCGTGCTGTTCGGCGTGGCCAATGGCGTCAACTACGCCGGGCTGCGCGATGCCTACCTCGATCCGGCGAACTTCGCGTCGCTCGATGGCGCACTGTTCGTCCAGACCACCGACGCGCTGGGTAACAACCAGCCCGATCGCTCGCGGCAGATCTACGCGCCGGTCCTGGCGACATGGCTGCGCGGCAACGATCCCACCGCGTTCAAGGCGATCTTCGGCGCCGATGCGCTGACCGCCTATACGGACACCACTGCTGGCAACGCCGCGCTGACCAGCGCCGCCTATGGCCAGATGCCGGCGATGTACACCGCCTTCACCGCGCTGCCGGCGCTGGTGCAGGACCAGTTCCTGATCCAGGACGTGTACTTCAACGAACTGGCGCAGGCGGCCGAACCGACCAGCGTGTCCTATGGCCAGTACTATCGCGGCTATCGCGCGGTCGATATCCTGTTCCCGCCCAGCGCCGGCTACACCGATAACATGTCGGCCTACACCACCCCGGCGTCCTCGGTCAGCACCACCCACCCGCAAGGCGTGCCGGTGCGCAACCTGATCGATGGCCAACCGGCCAAGGCCACCCAAATCGTCACCGGCAACGCCGACTTGCGCCTCGCCACGATCGAGACCGAGCAAGGCGGCGACATCAACATCCTCGGCCCCGGCGGCACCTTCATCGATGGCTCGGTGGTGCGCACCTCGACTCAGGCATCGAACCGCGTGACCCGCTTCGGCGTCGCCGCCAATGCCAGCCTGATCTACGGCCAGCTGACCAACGCCAACGTCAACGCCATCTCGGCGATCCCGATCGGCTATGAGGGCATCCTGACGCTGCGCGGCGGCGATATCAACGCGTTCACCGACGGCTCGTTCCTCGTCAACCAGAGCCGCGTGTTCACCGAGGCCGGCGGCAATATCGAGATGTGGTCATCGAACGGCGATCTCAACGCCGGCCAAGGCCCCCGCAGCGCCTCGGACTTCCCGCCGGTCACGGTCAGCTTCGATCTCAACGGCTCCGATTATGTCGACAGCGCCGGCTCGGTCTCGGGCGCGGGCATCGGCGCCTTCAAGTCCAGCCCCAGCGATCCGGCGAGCACGGTGATCCTGATCGCCCCGGCCGGTCTGGTCGATGCGGGCGACGCCGGCGTGCGCGCCAGCGGCGACATCCTCGTCGCCGCCGCACATGTCGCCAACGCCGATGCGTTCAGCGCCGGCGGCTCGATCGGCGGCGTCGCGGCGCGCGGCGGCGCGGTCTCCACCGCCGCGCCCGAAGGATCGAACTCGGCGGTGGCGGCCAGCCAAGCGGCGGGCAGCAACGACAACAACGCCACGCCCAAATCGACCATCACCATCGACATCGACGGCTATCTCGGCGTCAGTTGTCAGGATCCGAACGACCCGTCCTGCGCGGCGGGGGCCTGACCGCTCACCCCGCCAGCGCCGGCCCGAACGTCAACACCAGAGCGGCAAAGGCCAGCATCGTGCCAAAGGGCAGGGGGGTGTCCGCCGCCACCCGCCGCCCGGCCACGCGCATCCCCAAAGCCCAGCCCAACCCGACCAACGCCGCCACCAACACCACCCCCGGCAAAGCCGCCGCCCCCAGCCACGCGCCGATCGCCGCCAGCAACTTGGCATCGCCACCGCCCAGCCCGCTGCGCCCGCGCACGCGCCGGTAAACCGCATCGATCCCCGCCAGCGCCGCCCAGCCCACCGCCGCGCCCCACCCGCGCGCCGAGAGATCCGGCACCGGCAACACCGCCGCCGCCGCCAGCCCCGCCAAAATCAGCGGCAACGTCACCCGATCGGGCAACCACAAGTGCCCGGCATCGACCAGCGCGAGAAAAATCAACGCCCCGGCAAACCCCGCCAGCGCCAAAGCCCCGCCCCAACTCCCGCCAACCGCCACCGCGCCCAGCGCCGCGCACCCCCCCGCCACCTCGGCCAGCCACAGCCGCAGCGGAATGCGCGCGCCGCACCGCGCGCACCGCCCGCGCAAGCCCAGCCAGCCCAGCACCGGCACCATCTCCCACGCCCGCAGCACCGCCCCGCACCCGTCGCAGCGCGATCGCCCGCCGACCACCGGCCTCCCGCGCGGCCACCGCTCCGCCACCAGCGCCAGACAACTGGCCACCGCCGCCCCGGCCATGAACAGCAACACGCCGGCCAGGATCGCCGCCATCGGCGGGGCATCAGCAATCATCGCGTGAACTCCGGATTGTCGCAACGGTGTGACCCTTTGCGGGACTTAGATGAAAATACGCTGTCCGTGCGACGATGCGTCATTGAACTGAAACCTTCAGCGACAAAGGCGCTGTTGGGGGTATAGGGAATGGCATATCTGCAACAGGCCGTCCCGCCTGGACAGGTCGAAGATGGCTGCCTGCGGATACCGCATGCGCCACTCCTGTCTTTGGCGGAAACGATCATCGTGCGCATCGAAGGCGTCCTCCTGCGCGAGGTTCACGCCGTGGACGGCGCGGCGGCGTTCGTGCGCGCGGCGGGCGCGCGCTTGCTCTGCGTGTCGAACAGCTCGCGTGATACCGGCAGGACGATGTCGGGCAAGCTCCGCCGCGCCGGGATCGATGTCCCGCCGGAACGCATCGTCATCGCCGGCGAGGAAGCGGTGCGGCTGATCGCGGCGACATATCCCGGCGCGCGCTGCCTGGTGGCGGCCTCGCGGGTGCTGAGCCATGCGTTGCGCGATTTCGGCCTTACGCCGGTACAGCGCGATGCCGATGTGGTGATTCTGGGCCGCGATTCGGGCTGGACCTACCAGCGGCTGGCGCTGATCGCCAACGAGGTGGCGCGCGGTGCGGTGACGGTGGCGATCAACCCGCGCGGCGCCAGCCGTTGCGAGGATGGCCGCATCGTGCCCGAGGCCGGCGCGCTCTGCGCCTCGGTCGAGGCGGCGACGGGCAAGGCGATCGCACATGTCGTCGGGGCGACGGGGGCGGCCATGGTCGCGGCGGCGCTGGCGCGGCTGGGCGATCCCGATCGCGCGGTGCCGGCCGTCTACATCGGCCCGCACGATCCGGCGCGGCCCGGCGGGCCCGATCTGCCCGGCATCCGCACGCTCCGCGTCGGCGCGGAGGCGCGGTTCGATGCCGCCCCGGATGCCGCCCATTCCATCCCGACGCTGGCCGACCTGACGGCCTCCCTCCGGCCGGCCCGCCCGGCCCGGCGCCACTGAGACCGGCGCCACCTTTGGCCAAAACATCGCCTTCGACCGCTCCGCTGCGTGGCTACACCCATGTGCCCAACGCCGTGGAGCGGTTGCTCTGCGGCCCGGCCGGCGGCGATTCGCTCGATGCCCTCGTCCCGCATAGCGACGATGCCTGGGCGCTCGCGCTCCCCGGCCTCGACCGCTACGCCGCCTACCCCAAATCGCGCAAAAGCCCGCGCATCTGCATCTGCACCGAACAGATCCTGGGTCCAGTGCGCAACGGCGGCATCGGCAACACCTATGGCGCGCTGGCGATGATGCTGGCCGAGGCGGGCTTCGATGTCCACGTTCTCTACCTGCGCGGCCGCCAGAGCGAGAACGAAACCATCGAGCACTGGATCGACCACTATGGCGCGCGCGGCGTCACGCTGGTCCCCGCGCCCGATTACGCCGGCGACGAGCGTTTCCGCAGCACCGCCGACCGCTGGCTGCGCGTCCCCTACAACATGCTGCGCTGGTTGCAGGACAACCCGATGGACGTGGTTCACGTCTCCGAATGGCGCGGCACCGCCTACCTCAGCCTGCTGGCGAAACAACAGGGCATCGCCTTCGCCGAGACACTGTTCGTGGTCAAAACCTCGTCGCCATGGCTGTGGAACCGCCTCTACGGCTCGCACGTCCTCGACCGCGCCGACGACCTCGTCAAAAACCACGCCGAACGCCGCAGCGTCGAACTGGCCGACGTGGTCATCGGCGGCAGCCTCCACCTGCTCCGCTGGATGGCCAGCCAAGGCTACCGCCTCCCGCCGGGCCGCGCCTTCGTGCAACCCAACGTCGCCACCTTCGACACGCTGCAACCCTTGATGCACAGCCGCCAGACCCCGCGCGGGCAACGCCTCCCCATCGACGAATTCGTGTTCTTCGGCCGGCTGGAATCGCGCAAAGGCCTGTTCATCTTCTGCCAGGCGATCCGCCGCCTGATCCGCGACGGCATCGAACTGCCCGCGAAAATCACCTTCATGGGCAAACCCGGCGGCCGCCTGACCTCGCACCCCGATCTCGACACCCCCGATTACATCCGCGAAGTCTCGGAAGACTGGCCCTGCGAAGTCCAGATCCTCAGCAACTTCCAGCAGTACGAGGCGATCGAGTACCTCCTCGGCGGCAACCGCCTCGCGGTGATGCCCTCGATCATCGAGAACTCGTCGATGGCGATCTACGAGGCGGCGATCTGCGCCATCCCCACCATCGCCAGCAACGTCGGCGGCAACGCCGAACTGATCGCCGCAGAGGACCGCGCCGCCGTCCTCTGCGAACCGCACCCGATCCCGCTGGGCGACAAACTCGCCGAAGTCCTGACGCTCGGCGCCATCGCCCCGCGCCCCAGCTTCGACAACACCGCCAACCTCGCGCGCTGGCGCACCTTCCACCGCCAGCTCGGCGGCAAGTTGCGCAAGACCCTGCTCGCCGAAACCCGCCCCCCGGTGCCCAAACAACCGCTCCCCGGCCCCTCGGTGTGCATCTACTACGCCGGCGACGCCGAGGCCCTCAACACCACGCTCGCCTCGCTCGCCACGCAAGACCTCCCCCCGCACGAGGTCATCGTCGGCGTCGATGCCGATGGCCGCGCCGATTGCGCCACCGCCGCCGCCGCGCTCACCGCCCACGGCTGCATACCCAACGTGATCGAGGCTTTCGACCTCGACGCCGGCTTCGCCTTCAACCGCATGGCCGATGCCGCCACCGGCACCTACCTGCTGTTCCTCTGGGAAGGCGCCACGCTGCTCCCCCAAGGCCTCGCCACCCTCGCGCGCGTCGCCGCCACCACCGGCGCGGCGGTGCTCGATTACCTCCACCGCGTGCGCGATCCCGATGCCGAGGCTGATGCCGCCCAGATCCTCGCCGCGCCGCTGATCGTCGGCGTCGCCGATGGCTTCCTGCGCAGCGACATGCGCGAGGTGCCGCTCCACGTGCGTCGCGATGCGTTCCTGCGCCTCGGCGGCTTCACCACCGATTACCGCGTGCTCGGCTATGACCACGAATTCGCCGCCCGCGCGCAAGTCGCCGGCGAGCGCTGCGAAACCGTGATGGCCGAACTCGGCGCCATCCTTGCGCGCCGGCCCGAATGGGTGCGCGCACGCGGCTACGACGCGGCGGCGGGCGGTTTCCGCGTCATGCGCCCCGAACTGGCCGCCGCGCCACTGGTGATGCGCGATACGCTGTTGCTGCTGCGCGGCCTCCACGCGCGCGGCGCCGCGCTCGATCAGGCGCGCGCGGCGATCACCCCCGAAACGATGCTGGTGCGGATGATGGCGCGCACCCTGACGCCGCGCGCGCCCGACCCTGCGGAAAAGGACTGACCATGCACATCCTCGTGACCGGCGGCTGCGGCTTCATCGGCGCCAACCTCGTCCCCCGGCTGGAGGCGGCGGGCCACGCCGTCACCGTCCTCGACAGCGAAGTGCTCGGCCAGCGCGCCCACCTCGGCGATTTCGCCGGCCGCTTCGTCCACGGCGACATCCGCGACCCCGCCGCGCTCGCCGACGCGCTCCAGAGCATCGAGGCCGTCGTCCACCTCGCCGCCGACACCCGCGTGATCGATTCGATCGCCGATCCCGCGCTGAATTTCGATGTGAACGTCGTCGGCAGCTTCCGCCTGCTCGAAGCCATGCGCGCCAAAGGCGTCCACCGGCTGATCAACGCCTCCACCGGCGGCGCGATCATCGGCGCGGCCACGCCACCGGTCCACGAAGGCATGGTGCCCAACCCGATCTCGCCCTACGGCGCCAGCAAGCTCGCGGTCGAAGGCTATTGCAGCGCCTTCGCCGGCAGCTACGGCGCGCAAGCCCTCTCGCTCCGCTTCGCCAACGTCTATGGCCCGCGCTCGTACCACAAGGGCTCGGTCGTCGCCGCCTTCCTCAAGCAGGTGCTCACCGGCGCCCCGCTGGTGGTCTATGGCGATGGCGAGCAAACCCGCGATTTCGTCTACATCGCCGACCTCTGCGACGGCATCGCGCGCGGCCTGCACAGCGGCCGCTCGGGCGTGTTCCAGCTCGGCTCGGGTGTCCCGGTTTCGGTCAACCAGTTGATCGCGGTGATCCGCGCGGTGGTCGCGCCGCATCCGCTCCATGTCGATTACCGCCCCGCGCGCGCCGGCGAGATCGATCGCACCTGGTGCGATGTCACTCGCGCCCGCGCCGAACTGGGCTATGCGCCGGTCACCGCACTGGCCGACGGGGTGGCGCAAACCTGGGCGTGGTTCCGCGATGCGGCCGGCCGGCATCACCCGAAATGAGCCGCAAACCATGTCGCCCTGCAGCATTGGATCGCCAAATGTCGCAGCCTTGTCATAAAATACGACTAGCGGACAGTGCGTAGGCAGGGGGGGCGGCGAGAGTCGTCACCGGTAAAGAAGTTTGGCGGACGGACGCGCAAAAACGTCCGTCCGCAAGATATCGCAACCGTGGGCGCTGCGGCGTCCCGCGTGGAGCCTTGTCGTGTCAGCGCAATGCAATGGCGCAGGCCCAGCCGCAACATGCGGAGCCTGCGTCGGGGGGAAGTGGCGGCCGTGTCGCGCGGCTGTCTTTCGGGGGTTTGGTCAAGATGTTGCTGTTTATCGATGAGCCGCGAAACCTGAAGATCGTGCGTCAGGAGGCCGATGGCCAGGCCCGCCAGGTGCTGGGCAAGGTCCGCAAGACGCAACTGGCGCTGGCCGAGGAACAACTCGCCGACCTGACCGCGGACGAGGTCGAGGAAGCCGAAGCCGTGTTCGACCTGATCGCCGAGGGCGAGACGGCGCGGATCAAGGCCTCGGTCGCCGCCTTCCCTTCGACGCTGCGCGAAGTGCTGGTTTACTATCGCGAGAACGCCTCGCCGGTGGAACAGCGCTGGATCCTGGGGTCGCTGCTCGAAGGGCTGCGCATCGTGCGCCGCCACGATCGCGAAACCAGCGCCGCCGCCGCCAAGTAATCACGCGTGGCGGGTGATCCCGCCGTGCCATCGGGGCCATCACACATGGAAACCGTCTTCGTTCTCGGGGGCGACGGGTTTTGCGGCTGGCCAACGGCGCTGCACCTGTCGGACATCGGCTATAACGTCGTCATCGTCGACAACCTCTCGCGCCGCAAGATCGACGTGGAACTCGGCGTCGAATCGCTGACCCCGATCGCGCCGATGGGCGTGCGGCTCGATGCCTGGCGCGAGGTCAGCGGCCGCACCATCCGCTTCGAACACCTGACCATCGGCCAGGACTACGATCGCCTCGTCGCGCTGATCCGCCGCGAGCAGCCGCGCGCCATCGTCCACTTCGCCGAGCAGCGCGCCGCGCCCTACTCGATGAAGGGCGCCGACCAGCGCCGCTACACGGTCAACAACAACCTCAACGCCACCCACGACGTGCTCTCCGCCATCGTGGAAAGCGGCATCGACGTGCACCTCGTCCACCTCGGCACGATGGGCGTCTATGGCTACGGCACGGCCGGCATGGCGATCCCCGAAGGCTACCTGCCGGTCAAGGTCGCCACGCCGCAGGGCGAGCAGGACATCGAGATCCTCTACCCCGCCAACCCAGGCAGCATCTACCACATGACCAAGGCGCAGGACGCGCTGTTCTTCTGGTACTATGCCCGCAACTTCAAAAGCCGGGTCACCGATCTGCACCAGGGCATCGTCTGGGGCACGCAAACCGCGCATACCCGCGCCGACGAGCGGCTGATCAACCGCTTCGACTATGATGGCGATTACGGCACGGTGCTCAACCGCTTCCTGATGCAGGCGGCGATCGGCCACCCGATGACGGTGCACGGCACCGGCGGCCAGACGCGGGCCTTCATCCACATCCGCGACACGGTGCGCTGCATCGAACTCGCCATCGCCAACCCGCCCGCGCGCGGCGAGCGCGTGGCGATCATGAACCAGATGACCGAGACGCACCGCCTGATCGACCTCGCGCGGATGATCGAGCAGGTCACCGGCGTGCCTTTCGCGCTGGTGCCCAACCCGCGCAACGAGGCGGCGGAAAACGATCTGGTGGTGTGCAACGAGTCGTTCCTGCGGCTTGGCCTGCGGCCGACGCGGCTGGCCGAAGGGCTCTGCGAGGAAGTGACCCATGTCGCCCGCGCCTATGCCCACCGTTGCGATCGCAGCAAGATCCCGTGCCATTCCACCTGGCAGGCGGACGGCGCCGAGCGCCGCCCCAGCGCGCCGGCGCTGGCGCTGGTCAACCGTGATGACGTCTATTCGGGTTTGCTGCAGGCGGCCGTCTGACGCACGGCACCGGATCGTCAGGCTGGCGCTTGGGGGACGAGCCGCCGTGCCGCGCACTTTGTGAGGGGTATTATGGTTGAAGATCGCGAAGAACCGCAGAGCGGCTCGATGACCGAGAGCACCGCGCATGCGGGCATGGCGCCGGGCGGCGATCCGCTGGCGGCCATCATGGCCGATCTGCCGCAGGCCAGGCCGGCCACCGGCGGCCTGGTGCCCCCGCCGCTCAGCTCCGCGCGGGAAGCGAAGGCGCCGCCGGCATCACCCGCGCGCCCGGCGGCCCCGCCGCGTCCGCAACCCGCCGCCGCGGCCCCGGTGCGCCCGGCCGATCCGGCGCCGCAGGCCGATCCGCTACGCGCCTATGCGCCGGAAGCCCCCGCCGCCGACGACGAACCCCGCTTCGCCGGGTTCAGGCTGCCCCAGCGCGCCACCGGCATGTCGCTGGGCCGCAAGATCTGGTTCGCGGTGTCGTTCATCGCGCCGGTGGTGCTCGGCGGGCTCTACATCTTCGCGGTGATGCCCAACGAGTACCTCACCGAATTCCGCTTCAGCGTCCGCGTGCCCGTGGGCCAGCCGGGATCTATCGGCAGTGCCGGCGCCAGCCTCTCGGCGCTGTTCGGCGGCAACCCGACGCCGGGCACCGATCTGCTCGATAACTTCACCGTGGCGGATTATGTGCGCAGCCCCCAGGCGGCGTCGGATCTCGACCATCGGCTGAACCTGAAGGCGATCTTCAACAAGGCGTCCGATCCCTTCTCGCGCCTGGGCGATGCGCCCAACTCGAACCGCCTCGCCAAGTACTGGAAGGCGATGTCCTACGCGGACTATGACGTGACGACCGGCCTCGCCATCGTCCGGGTCAAGGCCTATACCGCGCAGGACAGCTTCGCGCTGGCCAACGCGCTGCTCGCGCAGACGCACGATCTGGTCAACCAGATCGGCCAGCAGTCGCAGCAGGACACCGTGCACTACGCGCAGGAGCAGGTGAACCGCGCCTCGGATCAGGTGCACAAGCTGCGCACCCAGATCGCCGCCCTGTCGCAACGCCACGGGTTCGATAGCCCGTCGATCGGCGTGATCTCCGCCAACCAGCAGATGTCGACCGCCTCGCGCCAGAACATCGCCGCGATCCAGGCGCAGATCGCCGCGCTGATGCAACAGTTGCACAATCCCAACGCGCCGCAGATCGTCATGCTGCGCCAGCAGTTGAAGGCCAACGAAGTGGCGCTGGGCAACGCGGTCGATGCCGCCAACACCTCGGGCACAGCGTCGTTCAACGATCTCACCACCCAGTTGCAGGCCGCGCTGACGGTGCAGACCAACGCCCAGGCGGCGCTGTCGCAGTCGCTGGCGGCGCAGGATGCCCAGCGCCTGTACCTGACGACTTACGTCAAGCCGCAACTGGCCGATGCGCCCAATGCGCCCGATCGCTGGATGGATTTCCTGTTCCTGGTGATCGGCGCGGGCATGGTCTGGCTGATGGGCCTGCTGGCACGCAACTCGGTGATGGAGCACGGGCTGTGAGCCAGGCCGGCGTGCCGGTGCTGCCAACCGAGACACAGCGCTGGCGCGCGGCGTGGAAGGCGCAATCGAACACGATCAGCGGCATCTTCTTCCGCGAGGCGGAGATGCGCCACGGCCACAGCTTCGCGCTGAGCTATCTCGCCTATGGCATCGAGCCACTGATCATCGTCGCCACCATCGGCGCGCTGTTCTCCGCGCTCAGCCGCACCCCGGCCTATGGCAGCAGCCTGCTGCTGTTCATCGGCACCGGGGTGTTTCCGATCTACCTGTTCATCCATACCTCGCTGCGCATCCGGCAACCGCTGGGCGCGGGCCTCCACCGCCACCGCTTCCCGATCGAGCAGCCGCTCGATCACATCATCGTCCACGCGGTGCTGCATGTGATCGCCTGCGCGCTGATCGTGGTGCTGTTCTTCGCCGGGCTGCACTATATCGGCGGGATCGAGGCCGCCATTCCCTACGATCCGCTGATGGCGATCGAGGCCTTGGGGGGCGTGCTGCTGCTCGGGCTGTCGATGGGCATCTTCAACTCGGTGGTCGCGCGGTTCCTGCCGATGTGGGATATGCTGTGGCCGGCGGTGGCGCGCGCGTCGCTGCACTTTTCCGGCCCCTATTTCGTCGCCGCCTATCTGCCGCCGGACAAGCGCTGGTACTTCGGCTTCAACCCGGTGATGCACGGGGTGAACTGGTTCCGCCATGCGTTCTATCCGTTCTATCCGAACCAGTTGACCGATCCGACCTACCTGTTGCTGGTGGCGATCGGGATGATCACGCTCGGCCTGATGCTGGAAGCTGCCACGCGTCGCCACCTGCAGGAAAGGGAATGAGCCGATGATCAGGCTCGAAAACGTCACACTCACCTATCCGTCGGGCAAGACGGTGTTCCGCGACCTGTCGCTGACGCTGCCCACGGACCGCCGGCTGGCGGTGCTGGGCCGCACCGAGAGCGGCAAGACCTCGCTGATCAACCTGCTCGCGGGGACGGACGACGTCACCTCCGGCCGGATCGAGCGCTATGCCCGGCTGTCGTTCCCGGCGGGTTTCCAGCGCGGCTTCCGCATGGCCAACACCGGCCGCCAGAACGCCATGTTCGCCGCCAAGATCTACAACGCCGATCCGGAAGAGGTCTTCCGCTTCGTCGCGGCGGTGTCGAAACTCGGCCCGATGATGGAGCGGCCGATGCGCGAATGGTCGGCGCAGGCGCGGATCATGTTCGCCTATCTGCTGACCTACACGCTGCCCTTCGACACCTATGTGTTCGACAACGTGCTGGGCCCCAACACGCCCGAGATGCGCGAGGTGTGGATCCGCCTGTTCGAGGCGCGCACCCGCACCGGCGGCGCCATCCTCGCCACGCGCCAGCCGCGCACCGCCGAGCAGTTCTGCGACTGCGCGCTGGTGATGCTGGCCAGCGGCCCGGTGTTCTTCGATGACATCCGCGATGGCCTCGCCGCGTTCCGCGATGAACCGGCGCCCGCCGTGGCCCCCGCCGCCACCGCACCCGCACCCGCGCCCGTGGTTGCGGAGCCGGGGAACTGACATGACCATCGCGGGGGGCATTCTGGCGGCGTTGGCGGCGGGGGCATCGTCCCTGCTGGCGGCATCGGCGTGCTTCACCCCGGCGGACAACGCGCGGCTGGGCTTCGCCGTGATCCAGCAGGCGCCCCCCGCCGCCCCGCGCAGCCGCGCGCCATACGCCTATTACCCCCAGTCCGGGGTGACGACGAAGCAGATCGCCGCCCTGGCCCGCGCCGGGCGCGGCACCGCGACGTACTATTACCACTGGGCCAACCGCAGCAATGCCCCGCTCGCCGGCGTGCCCACCCCGCGCAAGCTCAATTTCCAGCCGTCGATGGATGGCCGCCGCCGCCAGCGCACCGCCTTCACCTCGATCGCGCGCGCCAATGCCTGCACACTGGTTCAGGCCGCCAGCCTGCTCGGCCGCGCCGATCTCGCCACGCGCTTCGCCGCCGGCCAGGGCCTCTCCGTCATCACGGAGGCGCAAAGCCCCGATGTCGGCGATGCCGGCGCGCCGGACCAGTGCGTCACCGCCGCCGGCACCCTGCCGCGCAACGCCACCGGCATCGTCCTCGATTACGAAGTGCAGGATGGCCGCGATGCGGACACCACCACGCGCTTCCTGCTGGCCTACGCCGGGCTGGTGCACGCCGCCGGCCGCCAGGTGGTGCTCGTCACCAACCCGCTCGATTCGCCGATGGAGCCGCGCTTCACCGGCATCACGGCGGCCAATGCGCATACTATCGTCGCCGCGTTTGACACCACCGCGCTGCTGCTATGGGCCGGCAACGCGCAGCACTCGCTGGCGCAAAGCTACGCCGCGCAGCGCCAGCTCGTCGGCCCGGCCGATGGCCGCCGCCTGATGATCAATTTCGAACTTGCCGACACCACGATGGCTGACGCCCGCGCGGTCCGCCAGATCATCCTGCGCGATCGTCTCGCGGGGGTGATGCTGTGGCGCAACCACGCGGTACAGGGCGGCGCTTGCGACAGCGACGTCAACGCCAAGATCGCGGCGATCGTTTTTGGGGACAACAAATCATGACCGTGAAGACCGAAACCAAGCCCGCGCCCGCCATCGTGCTGGACCTGCCGGAAACCGATGCCGTGCCGATCGCCGAACGGCTGCGCGATCTGCTCGCACGCGGTCAGGCGCGCAACGCCGGCCGCACCTTCCTCGCCCGGGTCGAGGATCTGGTCGACGCCGGTGAGGATATCCATGCCCGCATCGATGGCCTCGCCGCGATGTGCCGCGCGCTGCAGGAGGCCGGGCTGACCGACCATGGCCCGGCGCTGCTGCGCCGCCGCCTGCACACTTTTGCGCAGTTGCTGGCCACGTCCAAGGTGCCCGCCACCGGCGGCACCGTGCTGATCGCCCCCGGCGCCGGCGAGGCATTGGCGCTGGCGCTGCTGTTCCACGTCAACGGCCGCAGCCAGGTCCAGGCCTTCGCCCTCACGCGTCAGGAAGACCCCGAAGTCGTCGCGCGCGGCCTGTTCGATACGGTGGCGCACATGCGCCTGTTCCCCGCGCGTTACCTGTGGCAGCGCGGTGGCCGCCCGATCGAGGTGCTGGAACGCCTGCGCGGGATCGACGCGGCGGCGCTGGAGGCGGGCGATCTCACGCGCGGTCTCGCCAGCTTCGGCGTCACGCTGGCCGATCGCCTGCCCGAACAGGCGATGCCGAAAGCCGCGCTGGTCCTGACCACCGGGGTGCTGAACGCGGTCGCCGATCCGCAGGCCGTGCTCGAACGCACTTTCGCGATGATGGCCCCCGGCGCGATCGCCGCGCATCTGATCGATCTGGCCGATCCCCGCTGGGAACGCGGCGAGGGCCAATTCGGCACCTTCAGCTTCCTGCTCAGCGAGACCATGCCGCGCGGCACCAACCGCGTGCGCGCCCCCGGCTTCACCGCCGCCGCCGCCGCGCTGGGCTTCACGGTGGTGAACGATGCGCGCACCACCCGGCCGATGACCGATGCCGTGCGCGCGCGGCTGCTGCCGCAATTCGCCGGGCTGGCCGATGCCGATATCGCCGCCGTCAAACAGCACCTTGTCCTGTGCAAACCCACGCGAGGCCAGTCGTGATGACCACCATCCTGCACGTATCGCCGGCCCGGCGCCCCGGCCGCGCATGCGCCGCATCGCTCGCCCTGTCGTCGCTGGCGCTGGCCACGGCGGGTTGCGGGGTGATGCCGGTGGCCGGCCCGACGACGCGCGCGATCACGCACGAAGCGCAAGAAAACGCGCCGCCGTTCATGCTGGTGCCGCTCGATCGGGTGGTGCTCACCGCGCTCGATGCCGCCCGGCCAGAGGATTTCGCACCGCTGGCCGGGCTCGCCCCCGCGCCGCAATCGACGATCCACGTCGGCGATACGGTCTCGGTCACGCTGTGGGAATTCGGCAGCGGTCTGCTCGGCCCGGCGGCGGCTTATGGCGCTGGCCCCGGCCTCACCGGCGCGCAATCGGCCACCGTGCCGGCCCAGACGGTGGACCAGTCGGGCTTCATCACCGTGCCCTTCGCGGGCGATATCCACGCCGCCGGCCGCACCCCGCGCCAGGTCCAGGCCGAGATCATCGCCGCCCTGCGCGGCAAGTCGAACGCCACCCAGGCGCTCGTCCAGATCGTCTCGACCACCGACAACGCCATCACTGTCACCGGCGATGTCAATCATCCGGGGCGTTTCCCGCTGGCCACCAATGGCACGCGCCTGCTCGATGCGATCTCGCTGGCGGGCGGCGGCATCGGCCGCGCGCGCGACACGCTGGTCGAACTCAGCCGTGGCGGCGCGATGCGCAGCCTGCGGCTGGCGGCGGTGCTGTCCGATCCGGCGCAGAACATCTACCTCAAGCCCGATGATCTGGTCACGCTCGATCAGGAGCCGCAGTCGGTCGTCATCCTCGGCGCCACCAACAAGCAGGCCGAAGTGCCCTTCGGCAAGACCCGCTTCACGCTTGCCGAGGCGCTGGGCAACGGCGGCGGCCTCAACGACCAGTTGGCCGATCCTTATGGCGTCTACGTGCTGCGCTATGAACGCCTCGCGGTCGCGCGCAACCTGCGGACCGAGCCGGTGCCCGATTACCTGATGTACGGCGATACCGTGCCGGTGATCTATCAGATCAACCTCAAGACGATGAACGGCATGCTGCTGGCCCAGAACTTCCGCATGCAGGATCACGATCTGGTCTATGTCTCCGATACCGCCACGGTTCAGCTCGGCAAGCTGGCACGCCTGCTCGATGTGACCGCCTCGATCGCCAAATCCGGTTCGTCGGGCACCAGCTATACCTTCTGACCGCTTGCCGCCGATGACCCCCGCTGCACGCGGACCCGCCCTCAATCAGCGGGTCCGCGACATCCGCCCGGTGCCGATGCGTATGGCCCGGCTCGATGCGGCTTATGCCCGCCTGCTGGGCCCGCTCAGCCTGAGCGCCGCGCGCGCGCCATCGATGATGTCGCTGCTGGAAAAGCGCGTGCTGTTCGGCCTCGCGCGCGATGTCTACAGCGGCGCGGGCATCATCTGCGACGCGGGCACGTTCCTCGGCGCCTCCACGGTGTGCTTCGGCGAGGGGTTGCGCCGCAACCCCGCCGCCGCGACGATCCGCGCCCGCTGGCCCCGCCCGATCGTCGCGTTCGAGCGCGGGCTGATCAATCCGGGGATGCCGGCGTTCTTCCAACGCCACCGCATCACCGGCATGGGCGATCTGGGCGAGAGCTTCGTCCCCGCGCTGGAACGCACCATCGCCGGCGTCGCCGATGCCGTCGATCTGCGCATCGGCGACATCCTGCACACCGCCGCCGGCGATGACACGCCGATCGAGATCCTGTTCCTCGATGTCCTGAAACTGCCCGAGATCAGCGCCTTCGCGGTGCAGAACCTGTTCCCCCGGCTGATCCCCGGGGTCTCGATTGTGGTGCAGCAGGACTATTTCTACGACATGCTGCCCTACATCAAGACCGATCAGGAGTTCTTCGCCGCGCATTTCGATTACATCGGCGAGGCCTGCTCCTCCGCCCTGTTCCGCTGCCGCGCGGCGATCACGCCCGATGCCATCGCCACCTGGCAGGCCGGCATCCCCCCGCGCCAGCAGGAGCGCCTCGCCGGCATCGCCATGCAGCGCAGCGTCGATCCCGCACGCCGCTTCATGATGGGCCTGTCGAAAGTGCGACTGCTCTGCGGCCTTTACGGCGGCGACGTGGGGCGCGATTACCTGCGCCACCTCCTGCGCGATTTCCCCGATCAGGCCACCACCACCCAGGCCCGCCTGCACGAGGCGATTGCCGGCGCCCGGCAAGCCTGCGACGAAGATCCCGCCGGCTGAAGCCCGTTCACTCGCCCTCGACCAACCCCAACGGCATCACCGCCGCCGCGTCACCCGTGGTCATCAACGAGAGGATATGCTCGCGCCGCCGCCGGAAATGCGGCTGGCTGGGCTCCAACGGTTCGACCAGCCGCTGCGCCTCGGCCACGCGCCCGGTCCGCGCCAGATAGTCGGCATATTCGATGACCATGCGCGGCTGCCCGTCGCCGCGCATCATCGCCTCTTCAAAATAGGTGTCCGCCTTCGCTGGATCGACATCGATCAACGCCCGCGCGATCAGCAGGTATGGCTGCGGCGTGCTCTGATCAGCGGCGATCCAGGTGTTGGCCACCGCCATCGCCTCCTCCAGCCGCGCCAGCGCCAGCAAGGCGCGGATCTTGGTGCCAAAGTAATGCGACCGGTTGACGATCCGCACCGGCGGCACGTCCAGCAACGCTAACGCCCCCTCGGCATTGCCATTGGCCATCAGGATCCGCGCCTCCAGCACCGGCTCCAGCGCCGTTCGGCCCAGCACCATCGTCGCCAGCTCGGTCTTGCCCGCCACCAGCGCGGCATCGGCATAGGCCGCCGCCAACTCGCCATCGGCCAACAAGTCCTCGCGCCCGTCCAGCAAGGTCAGGATCTCGGCCTTGTTGCCGCGCAATTCGCGCAACCGGTCGCGGATGGCATCGATATCCAGTTCCACCGACTGGGTATAGGCCGCCACCATGCGCGAGACATTGGTCTCCACCGCCCGCGCGGTCACATGCACGTTGTCATCCACCCAGGCCGCCTCGCGCTCGGACAAAGTAATGCTCTCATAGCTCGGGAAATAATCGACAAAGTCGAACGCGCGCGCCGCCTGCTCGGCCGCCACCCGCAACACCGACTTCGAATAGCAATTGGCAGTCATCACATCGATATCGCGATAGGTCGCGCTCAACGGCACCGGCGAGACGGTGACGACAACATGGATCCCCGGCATCCCGCGATCGCGGATCAGCTCCAGCGCGCGCCGCAGATAATCATAGCTCTCCTCGGGCGAGAGCACATGCAGCTCGAACCGCTCGGGCATCTCGCGCAACAACGACCGCCGCGGCGCGACATTGAGATAGATGCCATGCCGCCGATCGAACCACACCTCGGCCAGCCCCAGCGTGATAATCACCGCCCGGCACCGCGTGATCGATCGATAGGCCTCGCCAATCGCCCGCCGCCGCGTGATCAGCACATCGAGATCGGTCGGCCGCAAGCTGGTGTGCAGATGCAGGTCGATCCACTTGTCGCGCACCTGCTCGAAACAAACCGTGGGATCGAACGCATCATCAAACGCCCAGGCCAACTCGTTGTAGATCGACGGCGTGCCGTAATTGTTGAGCACATCGAGCCCGGCCGCGCCAAAATCCTCGTCGCTCTCGAACAACCGCCGCGTCGGCAGGGTAAACCCGCGATGCCCCAGCTCGCGCTCGACATGGCGGGCAAAACACGATCCGATGGTGAAGATCGTCTCGCCCGGTTCAAAGGTGAAACCGGGCTGAAACCACGGCTTGGCGATCGGGCTCAGCCGCCCGGGTTCGCCGCGCCGGGGCCACCGCCCGACGGCGTTGTCCTTCACGTTGGTGAGGGCATGGGCGCTGTCGATGGTCCAAAGCGGCATTGTACGACGGTCTTTCGCATCCTGGATGGCGTTGAGCTGAGCCCGATCTCACCTGTCCGGCTAGGGAGGAATACGGCAATCGATTCGGTATTCCCATGGTTTGTTGCATTATTTTGACATGGGGCGGATTCCGTCCCCACAACGCCCCGCAACCGCTCCCCGCATATCAGTCCGCAGCCAGGCTTGCCACGCCTTTCAGCCCGCGAACCCAACGGGGCCTACCGCGCGATCTGCTCGATCATCAAGCCGCACAGCGCGGCCAACCCACAGACGCCGATCAGCGTCATCTCGGGCCATGCCGTCATCGATGCGGGCAGGGCGCCCGCCCGGCGCCACCGCAGCCCAGACGGGCGCGGGGCGGCAAAGCCCTGCGTCTTGCGCCATGTCATGCGCACGTGGGCGATGAAGTCGCCGGCCAGGCGCATGGCCTCGGCATCGCTCAATGTGGGCTGGCGATCGCAATCGCGGCGCGCATTTGTCATCCAGGGAACTCCACAAGGCCGTTCGGCGCAGGCAGGAGATATCCGCTTGAGATCAACACTTCGCGCTGGGGAATGATCCGGTGTTTCCCGGAGCCGGCGCTCTGGCCGGCATCGGCGCGTCAGATGCGCGCGGGATCCGGGGATCCGTGGCCGGGCATCGCGGCCCGGTCAGGCCGAACGGGGGGCGCCGCATCGGCGGCGCCCCCCGTGGCATGGCTCACTTGGCGAGCTTGTCCTTCACCGCCTTGGCGGGGGCGAACGAGAGCTTGCGGGCAGCGGCGATCTGGATGGTGGCACCGGTGGCGGGGTTACGGCCCTCGCGCGCGGGGGTGTCCTTGACCTTGAACTTGCCGAAGCCGCTGAGCGAGATCTCTTCGCCGGCAACGGCGGCGTCGGCGATGGCGGCAAACACGTCGTCGACGAGCTTGCGGGCATCCGCCTTGGTCAGGCCATGGCTGGTCGCGATGGTGTCGGCCAGATCGGCATTGTTCATGGGATCGAACTCCTCTTTCGATGTGTCCGCGAATGGGACGTGAATTGCGCGCCTAGCGACAGTGTCACATGAAATCCAGTACGGGAACCACGGGTTGGCGCCGGTTTCCGTTGAATTTTCGCCGGATGGAGCGGGTTTGGCGCCGGAACTGCGGTAAAACGACGTAGGCACCGGCCGAATCGCCCGCGCCGATCGACAGATTCGCCGGCCTCAACGCCGCGCAGTCCCCGCCGCCAACTCCCGCACCAACACCCCCAGCGAGCGATAATTCGCCCCGGCGTACGTCGAATCGGCCCCCATCGCCGCGCTCAACCGCCGATGCGCCGTGCCCAGCGCATGGTAAGGCACCCCCGGCAGCAGATGGTGCAAGGCATGCCACCGCAACCCCACCGGCGCCCACAGCCAGGCCAACACCCCCTCGGGCACATTGGCGCTATCCAGAAACTGCCCGGTCACGGTCAGTTGCGGCCCGTCGTTCTCCCAGCGATGCGCCACCAAAGTCCGCACCTGGTTCAACACCGCCACCCCCGCCACGACCGCGACGCCAATCCCCAGCACCCGCCAGGGCAACCACCCCGCCGCCGCCGAGACCAACACCGCCACAGCCACCGCCGAGGCCCCCGCCTCCTCCCAGAACCACTGCCGCGCAAACGCGCCCTCGGGCCGCCGCCGGGCGAATCGCGGGTTGATCTGCAACCCCGACCACCGCGCGACGACAAACGTGCGAAACCCCGGCACCACCCAGGACACCGGCCCCACCACGCCAAACCGCAACAGCAACAACCCCGGCATCGCCACCGCCGCCGCCAGAAACAGCGGCAGGCTCCACCACGACATCAACGCCAGCGGCAGATACTCGGGGTCCTCCACGGTGCCATACTTCGTCCGCGTATGATGGATCGCATGAATCCCCTCATACATGAACGATGGGATCAGCAACGGACAGCCCACCACCACATTCCACGCCACCCGAAACCCCGGCAACAAAGCATGGTTCACATGGGTCATTTCATGAATGAACAGCAGCGCGCGGTACAACGCCACCACCGCCACCACCCCGCACGCAAAGGCCCACCACCCCCGCGCCAAAACCGCACCGGCCAGTGCACCATACCCCACCGCCGCCGAGCCAAAGCAATCGCCCCAGTAAATCCACGCCCGCGGCGCCTGCAAATCGCGCGTCAACTCGGCGGCGGCGCGCAGCAAGGCGCGGTCTTCAGGCACATCGGCGGGGGCAGGGCGCAGAGCATCGGTCATCCCCCGCCGATGCCGCCGCGTCGCGTCGTGGCCCTTGATCGTCATCAACCCAGTCACCAAAAAAATGAAGGCCGGGGGTCACGACCCCCGGACCCCCATGCCTTGTCAACGTCGCGCCCGCAATCAACGTTGCGCGCCCTTTGCGGCGAAGCCGCCATAAAAGCCTGCGGCACGGCAACCTAGCGCGACGCCGCCGGCCCACGCCACGCCGCCAACGTTGCGGGAGCGCGAGGGAGCCGCAGGCCGGCGAAGCCACCTGTCCCTCGCACTTCACCCTTCTTCCTACGTCACCCCCCCAAAGAGGCGCTGTCGATCACAAACCGAAACCGCACATCGCCCTTCAGCATCCGCTCGTAGGCCGCGTTGATCTGCTGCACCGGGATCATCTCGATCTCCGAGACAATGCCCTTCTCGGCACAGAAATCGAGCATCTCCTGCGTCTCCCTGATCCCCCCGATCAGCGAGCCGGCAATCGTCCGCCGCTTGAAGATCAACTGCGCGACATTGGGCGAGGGATGCGCATGCTCGGGCACACCGACCAGCGTCAACGTCCCATCCCGCCGCAACAAGGCGGTCAGCGCGTCCAGATCATGGCTCGCCGCCACTGTATCCAGAATAAAGTCGAACGACCCGGCATGCGCCTTCATCGCCTCGGCATCACGGGTGATCAACACCTCGTCCGCCCCCAGCTTCAGCGCATCCGCCCGCTTGCTCTCGCTGGTGGTCAACGCCACCACATGCGCGCCCATGGCATGCGCCAACTTGAGCCCCATGTGCCCCAGCCCGCCGATGCCGACCACGCCGACCTTCTTGCCGGGCCCCACCTGCCAATGCCGCAACGGCGAGTACGTCGTGATCCCCGCGCAGAGCAACGGCGCCACGGCGGCCAGTTGCGCCTCGGGATGCGTGACCCGCAGCACAAACTTCTCGTTCACCACGATCTTCTGCGAATAGCCGCCCAGCGTATGCCCCGGCGCATCGGCCGTCGGCCCGTTATAGGTGCCCACAAACCCGGTCTCGCAATACTGCTCCAACCCATCGTCACAGGCGGCACAGCTCTGGCAGCTATCGACCATACAGCCCACGCCGACCAGATCGCCGACCTTGAACCCGGCGACATGCTCGCCCACCGCGCTCACCTTGCCGACGATCTCATGCCCCGGCACGCAGGGGTACAACGTCCCGTCCCACTCCGAGCGCACCTGATGCAGGTCCGAATGGCACACCCCGCAATAGGCAATGTCGATCTGAACATCATGCGCCCCTGGCGCGCGGCGCACGATATCGATTGCGGTGAGGGGCTGGTCGCCGGCATGGGCGCCATAAGCTTTGACAGTCATGAAAAATCCTTCGGGAGGGGGGGATCAGGAAGGTGCGGCTCGCCGCCGCGGCAAGGATATGGGACTGCCGAGCGCATTTCGCCAGAGCCGAGCGCCACAATTTATTGCACCCGCGAACAAGGCAAACGAATTCACGAGGGGCACGCCCCTCGCGCTCCCCCAACCTGTCCACCTCGCGCCAACCCGCCACCAAAGCGCACCCCGCACCACATCCCCCCGCCGCGTGCCAGACGCCACGTCGCCAACGTTGCGGGAGCGCGAAGGACGAGTCCCTCGCATCTAACCTTATCCCTTCAGCCTGCCTTGTCCGCCCCCCAAACCGGCCGCTGCATCTGAAACCGGTCGGTCGAGCGCACATAGCCGCCGGCGCCACCTCCGCGCGCCACCAGCGCCATCGCCGCCGCATCCACATGCAACCTGTCGCCATCCACGAACCGGTCGCCGATATGGAAATGCACCACCTGCCCCAACACGATCAGCGAGGCCCCGGTATCGATCGTCTGCCACACCCGGCACTCCATGGCGACGGGTGCGCTCAGAATGCGGGGCGGCGCCACCGCCACCGAAGGCCCCACGTTCAGCCCCGCCAGCGCAATCTCGTCCACCCCGGGCGGCGCATCGATGCCGGTCAGGTTCATCGCGGCGGCATCCGCCTCGCTCACCAGATGGACGACGAATTCCCCCGTCTCCAACATATTCGCCGAGGTATCCTTGAACGACCCATCCGGCCGCCGCATCATCCCCACCGCCACCAGCGGCGGCTCCGCGCTCATCACGTTGAAAAAGCTGAACGGCGCAGCATTGCGCGCGCCGGCGGCGGATTGGCTGGTGATCCAGGCGATCGGTCGCGGCGTCACGCTCCCCGCCATCAGTTTATACCGATCGGGCGCGGGCACAGTGGCAAAGTCGAAATCCATGGCGGGGGGGCTCCACAGCCGGCCAAAACGGCCGCACACCTGCACAGCACGAACCCGCCCCGGCGGCAACCCGTCTGGACCTCGCCGCCGCCGCCGCCTACCGTGGCCGCAACCCACAGCCGCCGCAAAGGATCGCCGCCACCTCATGAGCCTGTCCGATCGCCTGTTCCCCGGCACCCCGCGCATCGAATCGCCGGTGTTCGACGCCGATCTCGATCACTTCGGCCTCACCGATGCCGAACGCGAAACCGCGATCGCGCTCAACCGCCGGGGTTATGCGGTGATCGATTTCCCCGATGCCGATCTCGATGCGCGCATCGCCCGCATCCGCGCAAAATTCGCCCCCGTGTTCGGCATCGACGACACCGACCCAGAGGCGATCAAGCAAAACCCCAAGGGCCGCGTGCAGGACGCCTGGAAAACCGACGATGACGTCCGCGCCATCGCCGTCAACGCGGCGGTCATCGACCTGCTCTCCAAACTCTATGGCCGCCGCGCCTTCCCGTTTCAGTCGCTGAACTTCCCCGTCGGCACGCAACAGCACCTGCACACCGATGCGGTGCATTTTTCCTCGATCCCGCCGCGCTTCATGTGCGGCGTCTGGCTCGCGCTGGAGGATATCGCGCCCGAGGCCGGCCCCTTGTGCTATGTCCCCGGCTCGCACCAATGGCCGATGATCGACAACATGCTGATCGGCCGCCGGGGCCGGGGCGCCGATCCCAAACACGTCCAGCAACCCTACCACGATGCCTGGAACGCGATGATCGCCGCGCGCGGCGCCACGGTGGAAACCTTCGCGGCGAAAAAGGGCCAGGCGCTGATCTGGTGCGCCAACCTGCTCCACGGCGGCAGCCCGCAGAGCGATCCGCGCCGCACCCGCTGGTCGCAAGTCACGCACTATTACTTCGACGATTGCGTCTACTACACCCCCGCCTTCTCGGACGAGGCGCTGGGCCGCCTGCACTTGCGCCATCTGGTCAGCATCGCCGACGGCCAGCCCCGCCGCAACCTCTACCTCGGCGAGGAAGTGCTCCCGCCGCCCAGCTCGAAGCGCCCGCCGACCCTGGCGCAAAAAACCCTGCGCGCCCTGCGCAAGGTCACGCGCGCCTGACGCGCCCGCGCCCGCCGCATTCAGCCGGTGACGGCCTTCACCAGCCGGCCCAGCCGCTGGCGCAACGGCACATCGAACCGCTCGAAGGCGCGGGTGCGATAAATGCTGTCGGTGCGCGCCTTGGCAAAGTTGCTGTCCGGCTGAATCGGCGAGTAATAATAGAGCGCGATCGAATTGCGCCGTACATCCTCGGGGCAGGCGAGGGGCCGGCGATGCCCATGGAACGAGGCATCGTCGGTGGTGAAGATCAGCATCCGGTTCATCACCGGCAACAGCGAGACCTCCGGATCCTGCTTCGGATCGGCAAACAGCTCGATGCAGCCATCCCACGCCGCCTGCCACCCATCGTTGAGATAGATCAGCAGGTTCAACCGCCGATAGAGTTGCAACCGCGCGTGCCAGTTGAAATCGGCATGGATCTTCAGGAACCCGCCGGTGCCGATCGAGTGAATGCCCGCGCCCTCCAGATAAGGATCGCAGTGCAGTTCCCGCTCGCCAGTCATCGCCTCCAGCCAGGCGATGAACCGTGGCGTCGATGCGGCCGAGATGATGTCCACCACCGATGCCGGCATCACGGCGATATTGCCGCAATGGCGTTTTTGCCGCGCGCCAAAGAACTGCTTCTCGCCATCCCATTGCTGAAAGCCGGCAACATCGCGCGCGCAAGCATCCAGCGTCGGCTGATGCCAGGCATTGTCGATGTAGATGTGCGGAAACGGCGCGGCGAACCTATAGTCGCCGGCATCGACCTCCGGAAATGAGAACAACGACATCAACGGCCCCCTTTGGCGATGTAAGCGCCAAAATGTGCCATTTCGCGCGTCGTTTCACATGCGCGGAAGCAACCGTTTCTGCAGTAACCCAATCGCATTCGGTGCGATGACCTCGGCTGGCCCCCCGCCGCCGCCCGACAGGACCGGGAAGGAGACCCGGCTCAGGGGCAGGGGTCGGGATAGGCGCGCTGGATCTCGGCGATGGCGGCCAGCGCCTCGGCAGGGATCACGGCGAGGCTGCCGTCGATGTCTTCGCGCAACTGGTCGATGCTGGTGGCGCCGATGATTGTTGCGGTGACAAAGGCCTGGCTATAGACAAAGGCCAGCGCCAGCGCGGTCGGCGACAGGCCGAACGCATGCGCCACGCCGGCATAGCGCGCCACCGCATCGGGTTGCTGCGGGCTGAGATAGCGCGGGAAATTGGCCGCCACCGCGCGGCGCGATCCGGGCGGCACCACCCCGCCCAGATACTTGCCCGAGAGGTGGCCGGCGGCCAGCGGCGAGTAAGCCAGCAGGCCGACCCCCTCGCGCAAGGCGAATTCGGACAACCCGTTCTCGAACTGGCGGTTGAGCAGGCTGTAGGCGTTCTGGATCGAGGCGACACGCGGCAGATCGGTCTCGCGCGACAGCCGCAGGAACGCGGCCACGCCCCAAGGCGTCTCGTTGGAGACACCAAAGGCGCGGATTTTGCCGGCCTTGACCAGATCGCCCAGCACCTCCAGCGTCTCGTCGATCGGCGTGGTCTCCGGCGCATCGGCCAGCACCTGCAACCCGCGCGCGCCAAAGCGCGGTGTCGCGCGATCGGGCCAGTGGAGCTGGTAAAGATCGATGTAATCGGTCTTGAGCCGCTTGAGGCTGCCCTCCAGCGCCAATTCGATATTGCGCCGATCGAGGCGGTTGTCGCCACCCCGGATCGGCGCCGCCATCGATGGCCCCGCCACCTTGGTGGCCAGCACGATGCGGTCGCGCCTGCCCGATGCCGCGATCCAGCTACCGATGTAGGCCTCTGTATGGCCGCGATTTTCCGGCGTGGCGGGGGTGGTCGGATAGACCTCGGCGGTGTCGAGGAAATTGATCCCGCGATCCAGCGCATAGTCGATCTGGGCATGCGCCTCGGCCTCGCTGTTCTGCGAGCCCCAGGTCATCGTGCCCAGGCAAATGGCGCTGACGCGGATGTCGGTACGGCCAAGCGGCCGGAGGGCGATCGATGTCACGGTGTGTCCTGTTTGGGGGGCGAAAAGAAGGTGTTGGCGCGGCTATAGCGGGTTGGCCGCCGCCTGTCTCGCGGTCGCTGGGGGCTGGCCAAGATGCATTTTGGTGGTGCCGCGCACAGGCAATCGCGCCCGATATGGACGCGGGCTGCGTGCGGGTCGCGCACTTCGTTCAGCCGTGCATGGGCCCGATCGCGCGAAGCGGCCTTCCCCGGGGGTCGTCCCCCCGGGGCCCCTGTGTCTGACCGTTGCGTTGCCGAGGCGCGGATCAGATCGGGAAGTGGCCGGGCTGGGTCTCCATCGTGATCCAGCGGGTTTCGGTGAAGGCATCGATCCCCTGCCTCCCGCCGAACCGGCCATAGCCGCTGGCGCCGACCCCGCCGAAGGGCATCTGCGCCTCGTCATGCACGGTGGGGCCGTTGATGTGGCAAATGCCGCTGCGGATCTGGCGGGCAAGGCTGAGGCCGCGCGCCGCATCGCGGGTGAACACCGCGGCGGAGAGGCCATATTCGGTGTCGTTGGCCAGTTCGATGGCGTGGGCCTCGTCGCGCGCGCGGGCGATGCCGACGACCGGGCCAAAGCTCTCGTCGCGGAACAGCTTCATCGCCGGGGTCACGTGATCGACAACATGCGCGGGCATCAGCACATGGGCGGTGGTCTCGCCGCCGACCAGCAGGGTGGCGCCGTGGGCCAGTGCATCCTCGACCAGCGCCATGCAGTGCGCGACCGTCTTGGCATCGACCACCGCGCCCAGCGGGGTGTTGGCGGCGCGCGGGTCGCCCACCGTCAGGGTGGCGACTTTGGCGCGGAACCTGGCGGCGAATTCATCCGCCACGGCCTCGACCACGATGATCCGCTCGGTCGACATGCAGATCTGACCCTGATTCATGAAGGCGCCGAACGCGGCGGCCTTCACTGCTTCATCGAGATCGGCGTCGGCGCAGATCACCAGCGGCGCCTTGCCGCCCAGTTCCAGCAGGCAGGGCTTGAGGTGCATGGCGGCGCGCTGGGCGATGATGCGGCCTACACCGGTGCTGCCGGTGAAGTTGATGCGGCGCACTTCGGGCGCGTCGATCAGCGCGCCGACGACAGCGGCGGCATCGGCCGGCGCGTTGGTCACCACCTGCACCAACCCCTCGGGGAAGCCGGCCTCGGCGAAGGCCTCGATGATCAGGGCGTGGGTGCGCGGGCATTGCTCGCTGGCCTTCAGGATCACGCCGTTGCCGCAGGCCAGGGGGACCGCGATGGCGCGGACGCCCAGGATGATCGGCGCATTCCACGGGGCGATGCCCAGGATCACCCCGACCGGCTCCTTGAGCGCCATGGCGAGGCAGCCGGGCTTGTCAGAGGGGATGACCTCGCCGGCGATCTGCGTGGTGAGCGCGGCGGCCTCGCGCACCATGCTGGCGGCGAGCGTGAGGTTGAATAGCGCCCAGCCGGCGGTGGCGCCGATCTCGGCGCACATCGCGGCGACGAAATCGTCCTTGCGGTCGAGCAGTGCGTCGGCGGCCTTGGTCAGCACCGCGCGGCGGCCGTTGGGGCCGATCGCCGCCCAGGCGGGCTGCGCGGCGGCGGCGGCAGCGGCGATGGCGGGGATATCGGCGGCCTGCATCGCCGGGGCACGGCTGGCCACGTCGCCGGTCAGCGGGTTCAGGCGCTCGAACTGCATGTCACTCTCCCAAGGTATATGCTATCTTGCATAGCTGTCTTGCGGCGCGGGCGCAATGGCCCGCTGACGGTCAGTCCCACAGCGCCTGCAACGCCGGCAACAGGTGATCGCGATGCTCGGCCGGGATGCGTGCCAACAGTTCGGCCTCAAAGGCGTTGGTGATCGCCTCCACCTCGGCGCGGCGCGTTTCGCCGGCGCGGGTGAGGAGGATCGCCTGGCTCTTGCGATCGATCGGCGCACGCACGATCAGCCCGGCATCCTCGATTCGTGCCAGCAATGGCGCCATGTTGGCGCGCTGGATATCGAGGATTTTGCCGATATCCGCAGAGGTCAGCCCCGGCCGCGCGCCGATCAGCAATAGCACCGAGGCCTCTGTCACGCGCAGGCCGATGGTGCCCATGCGCACCGATAACTGCGCCATCTGTGTGGTGGCGGCGCGGCGCAGGGCATAACCGGGCAGCGCGGCGAGCGGATCGTTGGCAAGGTCTGCGGGCAAGCGCGGGCTCCATGAATGCTATTGACTATATCGGTTGTAGGGGTATCACATTCCCAACGCTACTGACAAATGCCGAGGATGACCATGACGCAAACCGAAACCGTGCGCACCGAAGCCGAGACCGTTGCCTTCACGGTGGAAAACCGCATCGCCTGGGTGAAGTACAATCGCCCGGAAAAGCGCAACTGCATGAGCCCCCAACTCAACCGCCAGATGTTGCGTGTGCTGGAGGAGCTGGAGTTCCGCGAGGATGTGGGCGTGCTGGTGCTGACCGGCGAGGGCGATGCGTTTTCGGCCGGCATGGACCTCAAGGAATACTTCCGCGAGAACGAGGCCAAGGGCATCGGCGCGATCCGCAAGTCCCAGCGCGAGGCCTATGCCTGGTGGGACCGGCTGCGCTGGTATGAAAAGCCGACCATCGGCATGATCAACGGCTGGGCCTTTGGCGGCGCCTATGGCCCGCTGCACGCGCTGGATATCGTCGTCGCCTCGGATGACGCGACCTTCGGGCTTTCCGAGATCAACTGGGGCATCCTGCCCGGTGGCGGCGCCAGCAAGGTCGCGCAGGAACTGATGCCGTTCCGCAAGGCGATCTACCACGCGATGATGGGCGAGAACCTCACCGGCAAGCAGGCCGCCGAGCAGGGCCTGGTCACCGAGAGCGTGCCCGCCGACCAGTTGCAGGCGCGCGTGATCGAGATCGCCGAGGTCCTGCTGAAGAAGGACCCCAATGCCCTGCGTTCCACCAAGTGGGCGATGCGGCGGATGAGCGAGATGACCTTCGAGAACGCGATGGATTACCTGATCCGCGCGCAGGAAGGGCTGAACAGCATGGGGGGTCTCGCCGCGCGCAAGGAAGCCACCAAGCAGTTCCTCGACGACAAGACCTTCAAGCCGGGTCTGGGCGCCTTCGACACCACCAAGATCAAGGGCTGAGCCGCGCCATGACGACGCAGCCGGACGCGCACCTCTCGCGCGCAGCGATCACGCGCCTGCTGCGTCCGCGCAGCATCGCCGTGGTGGGGGCCAGTGACAAGCCGGGGGCGCTGGGCGCCTCGGTGATCGGCAATCTCGATCGCAACGGGTTTGGCGGGGAGGTCTATCCGATCAACCCCAACCGCGCGACGATTGGCGCGCGGGCTTGCCTGCCCTCGGTGGCGGCGCTGCCTGAAGGTGTGGATGTCGCCGTGCTGGCGATTCCGCGCGCGGGGGTGCTCGATGCGGTGCATGGCCTCGCGGCGCGCGGGGTGGGCGCGGCGATCATCTTCTCGGCCGGTTTTGCCGAGGATGGCGCCGAGGGCCTCGCCGAACAGGCGGAGATCGCCCGTATCGCCGCCGAGGCCGGCATGGTGATCGAGGGGCCGAACTGCCTCGGTTTGGTCAACCACATCGATGGCACGCCGCTGACCTTTGTGGAGACCGAATGCGTGAAGCCGCAAGGCCGCGCGGTGGGTATCGTCTCGCAATCGGGGGCGATCGCGGCGGTGCTGGGCACGACGCTGCTGTCGCGGCAGGTGGCTTTGTCGTACAGCGTGTCCACCGGCAACGAGGCGGGATCGGGCGTCGAACATTATGTCGACTGGCTGGTCGATGACCCCGATACCCACGTGATCGCCATGGTGGTCGAGCAGTTCCGCGCGCCGCCGGCGTTCCTCGCCGCCGCCCGCCGGGCGCGCGATGCCGGCAAGCCGGTGGTCCTGCTCCACCCCGGCAAGAGCGCCGCCGCGCGCGAATCCGCCGCCACCCATACCGGCGCGATGGCCGGCGACTATCCGTTGATGCGCGCCAAGGTCGCGCGCGCCGGGGTGATCTTCGCCGAGACGCTGGAAGAACTGGGCGACATCGCCGAGATCCTCGTGCGCTGCCCGCCATTTGCCGCCGGTGCGGCGGTGGTGCTGGGCGAGAGCGGGGCGTTCAAGGCGCTGACGCTCGATCTGGCCGAGAGCGAAGGCCTGCCGCTGGCCGCTTTGCACGATGACGACAGCCCGGCGTTGCGCGCCGCCCTGCCGCCGTTCGTGCCTGTGTCCAACCCGCTCGATATCACCGCGCAGGGGCTCAGTCAGCCGCAGATCTACACACAAGTGCTGGGCGCCTTGCGCGACGATGCGCGGGTGGGGGCGGTGCTGGCCGGCATCATCCAGGGCGATCCGGTGACCTGCGGGATCAAGCTGCCCGCCATCCTGAAGGCCGTGGCCGAGGGCACGCCCAAGCCGCTGGTCTTCGCCGGGCTGGACGAGGGCGCGGCGATCCCCGCGCATTTCGTCGCCGCCTTGCGTGAGGCAGGGATCCCGTGGTTCCCCTCGGCCGAGCGGGCGGTGCGGGCGCTGGCGCGGTTGGCGCGCCATGCCGCCGCCGCGCCTCTCGCCGCCGAGCCGGCGCCCTTGCCGGTGCCGGGATTGGCCGACGAACACGGCGTGATCCCTGAATATCGCGCCAAGGCGCTGCTCGGCCCGCTCGGGCTGCCGTTCCCGCCAGGGCGGTTCGCCGCCGATGCCGATGCCGCCGTCGCCGCCGCCGATGCCGTGGGCTATCCGGTGGCGATGAAGGCGCAGGCCGCGCGGTTGGGCCACAAGAGCGATGCCGGCGGCGTGTTGCTGAACCTCGCCGATGGCGAAGCCGTTCGCGCCGCGTGGACGCGGATTCACGCCAATGTCGCCGCCTATGATGCCACGATCGCGCTCGATGGCGTGTTGATCGAGGCGATGGGCGCGCGCGGGCTGGAAATGATCGTCGGCGCCAAACACGATCCCGAATGGGGCCCGGTGGTGCTGGCCGGCTTTGGCGGGGTGACGGCGGAGATCCTGCAGGACGTGGCCCTGTTCACCACCGATCTTGATGAGGACGCCATCGTCGCCCGCCTGTTGGCGTTGAAGCAGGCGCCCTTGCTGGCCGGTTGGCGGGGCAGCCCGGCGGCGGACGTCAAGGCGCTGGCCGCGTTGATCCGCCAGGTCGGCGCGATCCTGCTGGCCGAGCCGGCGATTGCCGAGATCGATCTCAACCCGGTGATCGTCCATCCGGCGGGGCAGGGGGTGGTGGCGCTCGATGCGCTGATGCTGGTGGTTTAGGCTGGCGGGTAAAACTTGGCCGGTGATCTGGACGGGCGTCGGCTTGTGCGCCTATGGCCGGCCGCTGCAACGGCAAGGAACCACACTGTGGCCAAGACAATCAAACTGACGCTCAGCGAAGACGAGGCGGAAATGCTGGTCGACGCGTTGGAAGCGGACATGGAAGGCTATCTCGAATCGGCCAAGGAAGCGCGCGGCAACAACAACCGCGAGGACGTGAAGACCTTTGGCGAGGCGGCCGAGCGCATCCCGGCGCTGGCCAACAAGATCCGCGCCTTGATCGATTGATCTCAGGGCGCTGCGCGGGCCAGCACGCGCAGCGCCACCAGCCCGATCGGACGCCCCCCATGCGGTGACATCACTGCTCGCAGCGCGTCGATCCGGCGCGGTCCCCAATCGATGCGGGTAATGCCGTTGGCCAACGCCGCCGCGCGCCCCAGCCGATGCCAACCGCGCGCATCGTGGCCTGCGATGGTCACGCGATCGGGCGCGGCCACTTGTTCATCGGCGCGGAAGGCGAGTTCCGCCGCATGCACGCGCGCCGGCGCCTGCAACGTCACGGCAAAGCGCTGGGCCTGAGGGCCGGCCGTCGATTGCCAACCATGCGGCATGTCGGCGAAGAACCACAGCCGCCCGTCGATCGCCGCATGCAGCCGCGCCGGATCGGCATTGCTGGAGGCGTTGGCGTGGGGCCAATCGCCCGCGTTCAATTGCACCGCCACGTTGATCTCGCGCGCGGGCGCTGGAGCCAGCGGCCGGCGCGGCACGGTCAGCACGATGCGGGTCAGTGTCGCCCGCCGCGCCACCGCGCGCCCATCGACACTGACCGCCAGACCCGCACCCGCGCCGAAATGGCGCCCATCCGCGTCCCACCGCACGCCGACCAGATGGCCGTGCCACGGCACGTTCACCGCGCGAAACCACGCCAGTGCCTGCGCATCGCCCGCCGGCGGCAACAGCGGATTGATCTCCAGCACGTCATCGGCGCGCGGGCGAATGCCGACCACGCCGGTCAGCACCAGATCGATGAAGCCAGAATGGAAATAGTGGTGGCTCCGCGCGAGCCCGACGATCGGCGCACCGGTGGCGGGATCATAATCCTCCTCCAGATCGAGCCGGCCATCATGCCAGTGCAGCGCCGCGTACTGGCGCAACAGGCGCAGGAAATCGCCGCGTGTCACCGGCCCGGTCGCGTGGCCATGATCGAGCAGGTTGATCATCCCCGCCAGCACCTGCGTCGTCTGATAGGGCCAGACCGGGCCGTTCCACTGGCACTCGGGCTGCGCGCCGGCATAGCGATATTGCTGCATGTAGTGCGGATAGCGCGGCTCGGTGGTGCGCAACCCGTGGGGGCCCGCGAGCATCGCCGGATCGAGCGCCGCCGCCCAGGCGCCGGCGTGCGCGGCATCGTCGGGCGCCAGATCATAGGCCCAGGGCAGGTAGCCGACCAATTCGCGGTACTGCGTCTGCTGCCACGGCGCCACCGATGCTGTGCCGGCCTGATAGCGATCGGTGTAATGCCCCAGCGCGGGGTTCCACAGTGCCTCCAGCCGCGCGGTCAGCGCCTGCGCGCGCGTGGTGTAGGCATTGGCATCCGCCCGATCCCCCGCCAGCCGCGCCATCGCCGCCAGCGCGCGGGCATTCGCCGCCATGTAGCTGTTGATCGAGGGCCGGAAACCATCACCCCCGCGAAACCCGTCGCGCCCGCCCGAGGCCTCGATCGAGGCGACCGAATATTCGGTGGCATCGAGCAACGGCTCGATGAAATAGAGCCCGCGCGCGGCATCGAAATGATCGTCCCACGCGGCAAACAGCCGCCCCAGCGCCGCCCTGTGGCGCAGCACCTCGGCCCGGTCGCCATCGATGAGATAGCGCCCCCAGATCGCCGCCTGCAAGTCATCGGAAAAGTGGCGGTCGTCGCCGCCCTCGGCCATGAAGGCGATGTAGTCCGATAGGTACTGCCGGTCGCGCAGCCAGCGTTCCTCGGAGATGTGGAAGGTGGTGGCATCGTTCAGGCTGGCATAGGGCGCGCGCTGCCACGGGACGTCATCGGCGAACTCGGTGGTGATGAAGCCGTGCGGGCCCAGATCGCGCAAGTGCGCCCGCACCAGTTGCCAGCGATAGTTATAGACCGCATCCAGCCGGGGATCGGCCGACTGGAAGAACGGAATGCGGTCGCGATACCATGGCGCGTCGTTACCGAAGGCCGCGCGCGCCATGCGATCGATCGCGGACGGAGTAACGAATGCCGCCTCCGGCGGCGGGGCGAACGTGGCCCCGTCCGCGCGCGCCTCCGCTGGTGACGCCCCGGCGAGCGCCAGCAGCGCCATCGCCCACCGGAGGCTGCGCCTACCGCTCACAGGGCGAAGCGCGCGCCGATCGAGAACGTCCGCGGGATCAGCGTCGTGCCGAGGTTGTCGGTCGTGGAGCCGCCGGCGTTGTCGAACTTGTAGTAGTTCTGCTGCTTGGTCTTCATGATGTTGACCGCATCGAACGTGATGCCCACGCCCTTGCGGACGTTCAGCGTCAACTGGAAATCGAGGCTCGATTCCGCCTTGTACCAGACGCCGATCGGGTTGGCGAACAGCGGCGCCTCGTTGTTGTGCAGGAAGTCGTTGCGCCACACATAGGACAAGCGCGCCGAGACCGGACCATGATCATAGGCCAGCGTCGCATTGTACGAGAACTTCGACACGTCGAAGAACGGCGATTGCGTGGTGCCGGTGACTTTGCCGGTGGCATCGGTGATCGGGATCGTCTGGTTGGAATCGAGCACCGTGACGCTGCCCTGCACGCCCAGACCGTTGAGCGGCCCGGGCAGGTGCGAGGGGAAGTAGGTGAGGCCCACTTCCACGCCCTTCAGCGTGCCGTCCGAGGCATTGACCGGATGCGTGACCGAGAAGGTATCGGTCGCACCGGCAACGATGCCGTTGTTCGGGATCGTCACCATGGAGGTCTCGCTGACCACCAGGCCATTGATGTTGCGCAGGAAGCCGGTGACGGTCAACGCGCTGTTGCGCGCGAAGTACCATTCGACCGCGACATCGTAGTTCTTCGATGTCGTCGGTTTCAGGTTGGCGTTGCCCGAACTGCCGCTGCCGTAACCGACGTTGGTGAGATCGCCCGTCAGCGAGTAGGTCGGGTTGACGTCGGTGAAGTTGGGCCGGCGCAGCGTCTCACCAAAGTTGAATCGCAAGTGCAGGTTGTCGGTCACCGGATAACGCAAGGTCGCGCTGGGCAGGAAGCGATAGGTGTTCTTGCCCAGGGTGCTGCGGGCAAAGCTGTTGTATTGATCGAAGAAGTCGTAATCGGTGTGAACATTGACGAAGCGCACCCCGCCCTCGATCTCCAGCGGGCGACCGGCAATCGTCAATTGTCCATCGGCCAGCGCATAGGCCGAGGTGGTCTGCTCGTCGATGTCGAAGGTCTTGTTCAGCGACAGATGCGATGACGTTGGCAGACCATAGAGACCACGAATGTAATCGGCATGGGCAAACGTCCAGTTGCCGTTGATGTTCACCCAACTGCGCGGAACCGATCCTTCGCCCGCGAAGAAGTTGGAATTGGTGAACAACGCCGCTGACGGCAGCGTCGTCTCGCTGACGCCCAGACCATTGGCATTGGCCGTGCGCATATAGCTCTGCGCCTTGCGGTCATCGAACCGCGCGCCAGCCTTGACCTGGCGCAGGAAGCCATCGTCCCAGGTGTAATAGGCGTCCAGTGTGCCGGTGATCGCGCTGCCGTGATCGCGGTTGGCGTTGTCGTACAACTGCGCCACGTTCCAGGTGGAGGGCTGGGTCAGCAGCGAATCGTCGCTGAAGTGATAGGACGGCACGCCGCCGCCGGCGTTGAAATCGACGCTGATCTGGTCTGCCACGCGATCGGTGCGCATGGCGAAGAACTGAGATTTGACCGTGCTGTCCTGATAGGCGACGTCGGCGACGATCTTGCCGCGGCTGCCCAGATCCCACTTGCCGTTCAGCCCATAGACAAAGCTGTCGGTCTGGGTGGCAGTGTAATCGCCGCTATTGAAGCCATAGACATCGTTGGCAACGCGCGATTTGACGATGTTGGTACCGGGATAGAGCGTCACGGCCTGGGGGTTGGCCCAATAATCGACGAAGCTGAACATCAGGCTGTTGTAGGTGTGCCCACGAAAGCCGGTGTAGAACGCCTCTGCGGTGTAGACCGAGCTGGAATTCGGCGCCCACTGGATCGCGATGTTGGCCGATGGCCGCTTGCGCTGGCCATAGAGGTCGGACGAGAACACAGCGTCACGCGACAGGTAATAGGGGACGGCGACACCGTTGTAGTTCAGTGTCGAGCCGGGGGTCGTGGCCAAGCCAGTCTGGGTGCCCGCCTGCCAGCCGGAGAAGATGCGCTGGAGCGGTGTGAGGCCCGATCCGGCGGGCGGCGTCTCGGTGGCGAAGGGCACCAGCGCGCCGGCGGTGGCGCTTTCGGTGCGATAGTCGGTCTGGCTGTAGCTGGCGTTCACCAGCACGCCGAGTTCGCCGATGCTGGTATCCCAGCGGTCCGAAACCAGCAGGGCAAGGTTCGGATTCCACGACTTGGCGACCTCGTCATACGTCCCGCGCGCGAGGCCCGAGATCTCGAAGCCCTTGAAATCGAACGGATGGCGCGTCTTGACGTCGATCTGGCCGGCGAGGCCGGTTTCCAACTGGTCGGCCGAGCGGGTCTTGTAGACATCGACTTGCTTGACGAGGTTGGCCGAGATGTCCTGCAGCGCGAAGGACTGCCCGTCGGAGGTGAAGATGTTGCGACCGTTCAGCGTGGTCAGCGCATCGGGCAGACCGCGAATGGTGACGGTGGCCGCCTCGCCGCTGGCGCGATCGGTGATCTGGATGCCGGTCACGCGCTGCAGCGCCTCGACCACGTTATTGTCCGGCAATTTGCCGACGTCCTCGGCCACGATCGAATCGACGATCTGCACCGAGTTCTTGCGGATCTTCAGCGCCCCGACGATCGAGGCGCGTACGCCGGTGACGACAATATCCGTCGCGGCAGACTGGCTGGCGGCGGCATTATCGGCAGGGGCCTGCGGTGCGGCGGCCTGTGCGTGGGCGGCATTGGCCAGGCCGAGGGCCAGAAGCGATGCTGTGCAATGGATGAATGGCCGGAGCGCCATGTGTGTCCCTCCCTCGATCTGGGGCGCCGCTTGTCGGCGCCTCCGTTCGAGTTTGGGTTTATTTGTCGGAGTAAAAAATTCAAGACAAATATCGCAGGGCCAACAGGAAACGGCAAAATGTGTGGCAATTGTCTCACACATGCACCGACATGCACCAGAGTTGTCCGACATCTGCCCCGTTCAGGCGAGCTGCCAGAGCGTCCCCGGGTGCCCCGCGCGGGCCAGCGTCACCCGCCCATCCGGCCCTGCGGCCAGCGCCCAACCCGGCCGATCGGTGGGCTGCAGGCGGATCCGCCGCCCTCCCGCTGGTACCCGGCGGAATCGGCTGCCCTCGCCGAGCGTCAGCGCCGCCGTGCCGTCACCGCCGACGGCGATTGCGTGATCGCGCAGCAGGATCGGCGCGATCCGCACAGTGCCATTGCCGGCATCGAGGCTGCGGAACTGGCTCTGCGGCAATGGCCCGGCGCCCACGCGCAGGGCCGTTCCATCGTGCGCCAGCCAGCCCCCGCCCATGGCGCCAAACCGATCGGGCAGCGGGCCATTGCCCACCGGCACGCCGAAATCGGGCATGCCGTCCGCGCCAAAATAGAGCTTCTGCACCCGCGTATGCCGGTTGGGATCGAACAGCGGATCGCCTTTGATCTCGGCATAGTCGCGCCCGTGATAGACCAGCATCGGCGCACCATCGAGATCGGTGGTAAAGGCATTGTGCCCCGGCCCATAGACCCCGGTTTCCGCGCAGGTGGTGAACACCGGCACCGGCGATTTGGTCCAACTGGCCGGGCTCGACAAGTCCGCATCGGCGCGCGCATGGACCATGCCCAGGCAATAGCGGGCGTCGGTCGCCGAGGCCGAATAGGTGATGAACACGCGCCCGCCATGCGCGAGGAACGCCGGCGCTTCGTTCACTTTGTAGCCCTGGATCTCCCACGGCAATTCGGGCACCGACAACCGCACCGGCGCCGCCGCCAACCGCAAGGCCCCCGCCATCGGGGCCAGATAGAGGTTGGAGTTGGTCTCGATTCCCGGCTCACGCTGCGCCCAGCAGAACCAGCGCCGCCCCCGATGCACAAAGCTGGTCGAATCGAGGTTGAAGCTATCCCAAGGCGTATTGAACTGGCCCAGCACCTGCCAGTTGCCGGTCATCGGATCGGGCCCTTCACACGCCACGGCCCAGGTGCGGATGCGGAAGACGTCGGCGCCGCCCCCGCTCGGCCCGGCGGCAAAGTACATCACCCAGCGCCCGTCGACACGGTGTAGTTCCGGCGCCCAGATGAACCCGGAGAGCGGCCCGCTGGCCTGATGGTGCCACAACACGCGCTCCGGCGCGTCGGTCAGGCCCGCCAATGTGCGGGCGCGGCGCAGCACCAGCCGGTCGTATTCGGGCACCGATCCGGTCATGTAGTACCAGCCATCGACACGCATGATCTGCGCATCGGCACGGTTGCGCACCAATGGATTCACCGGCTGCGCCTTGGTCGGATTCACCGGCCCCGGTTCGGACGGCGCAGCGGCGCGGGCCATCCCCGGCGCAAACGGCAACAGCGCCGCCCCGGCGGCAAAGGCACGGCGTGAAAGCGGATAGGCCATGGTCATTCTCTCAGGTTTGTGGGGCGCTCAGTCCTCGGCGCTCGGCCAGCCCTGCGCGTCCCAGCGCAAGGGGGCGATGCGCAGAGTCGGCGCGCCATCGTGTTCACGGTCGTAGGCGTGGTAGACGACGTAAGTGGTGCCATCGGCATCGGTGAAGACGCCCGGGTGGCCGGGGCCGCGCCACCGGCCCTGTTCCTTCAGATCGGCGCGCAACAACACGGTGCCGCCACCCGCCAGCATCGCGCTGCCGTCGCGGCCCAGATAGGGCCCGGTGAGGTCGCGCGACCGACCGATGACGGTATAATAAGTGCTCGCCGCGCCCTTGCAGCAATAGTCATAGGACGCGAGCAGGTAATACCACCCGCCATGCCGGAACACGAAGGGCGCCTCGATGGCATCGGGCGCACCGGCGGGCACCGGGCGGCGGGCCAAGGCCAACGGCCGCGCCCCGGCCGCCGGTTTGCCCGTGGTGGCGTCCAGACGGATCAGCTTGATCCCCGACCAGAAGCTGCCGAACGCCAGCCATTGCCCACCCTGCGCATCGACCACCAGATTGGGGTCGATGGCATTGAAATCGTCGGCCGGGGTCGATTGCACCACCAGCCCACGGTCCACCCAGCCATAGCCCGGCGCGGTGGGATCGAGCGTCGGACTGGTCGCCAACCCGATGGCCGAGCGGTTCGATCCAAACGTCGACACCGCATAGTACAGCCGATAGAGCCCGCCGACATGCGAGATATCGGGCGCCCATAGGCCCGTCGCCCCCGGCACCGCCGTTTGCGTCCACGCCGGCATCTCCGCCAGCAACGATCCCGCCGCGCGCCAGTGCCGCAGGTCGGACGAGGTGCGGGCAAGGATGTAATGCCCGCCGGTGGAGAACACATAATAAGTGCCGCCCTCGCGGATCAGCACCGGATCATGCGTCGGCACCAGATCGCCGCTGAGCTGCTCGTTCAGCGTGGGCGCAGCGCCGGCGGCCCCTACCGCCAACGCCAACACCGCGGCCAAGCCGGACCGCTTCACAGCGTCAGCACCACCAGCGATTTCGCCGGCACCGTCACCACCAGCTTGCCATCGATCACCCGCGCGCCATCGAACGCCGCCGGATGCACCGCATCGGGCGCATCGAACGTGTTGTGCGCATTGATCGCCGGCGCGGTCAGGATCTGGCCCGAGACCGCCCCCGCCGTCACGCCATCCAGCGCCACCGTCACTGTGTTCGCCTGCCCCGGATCGAGGTTGGAAAGCGCGATATGCACGCGCCCGTCCTTATCACGCACCGCCGATCCGCCAACCGCCGGCATGGTGAAGCGATCGCGCGCATACCACGGCGCCTCGATCGCCAGCGGCAGCACCGTCGCATCCTGCCACGGCTTGTAGAGGTCATAGACCCAGTACGTCGGCGTGCGGATCATCCTGGCGCCGTCGGTCAGGATCATCGCCTGCAACACGTTGACCATCTGGGCGATGGCGCTCATCCGCACGCGGTCGGCATGGCGGGCGAAGATGTCCAGCGTGGTCGAGGCGACCAAGGCATCGCGCAAGGTGTTCTGCTGACGCAGGAAACCGGGGTGGGTGCCGGGGTCCTGCGCGAACCATGTGCCCCATTCGTCGACCGCCAGGAATACGTGCTTTTCGGGATCATAGCGGTCCATGATCGCGGTGTGTTTGGCGATCAGGTCCTCCAGATGCGCCGCCTGCGCCAGGGTATCGGCCCAGCCGGTCTCGTCGAAGTTTACCGGATCGGCGCGCGGCGGCCAGCCCCCGCTGGGGATCGTGTAGTAATGCAACGACAGCCCATCGACGTGATGCCCGGCGATGCGCATGATCGCCTCGGTCCAGGCATAGTCATCGCTGTTGGCGCCCGATGCGATCTTCAGCGTCTGCGTGCCCTCGGGCACATCGACGAAGGTGGCATAGCGGCGGGTGACATCGGCGGCATATTCAGGCCGCATCTCGCCGCCACAGCCCCACAACTCGTTGCCGATGCCGAAATAGCTCAGCTTCCACGGCGCGGCGTGGCCATTGGCCTTGCGCAGGTCGGCCAGCGTGCCGGCGGGCGCGGTCATGTACTCGACCCATTCGGACATTTCGGCCGGGGTGCCGTCGCCGACATTGCCCGCGACATAGGCCTCCGCGCCTAACTGGCGCAGCAGTTCGAAATACTCGTTGGTGCCCACGGCATTGGGCTCGGTCACGCCGCCCCAATGGGTGTTGACCTTGACCGGGCGCTTGGCCGGCGCGCCGATGCCTTCACGCCAGTGGTACTCATCGGCAAAGCAGCCGCCCGGCCAGCGCACCACCGGCACCGCGATATCGCGCAAGGCCGACACCACATCGTTGCGGAAACCGTTGGTGTTGGGAATGCGGCTGTCCGGCCCGACCCAGAGGCCGCCATAGATGCCGTTGCCCAGATGCTCGGCGAACTGGGTGAAGATCTCGCGGTGATAGACCGGCCCCGGCGTATCGGCGTGGAGCGTGGCGGTGGTCGGCTGGCCGGCGGTATCGGCCTGCGCGTTCTGGCCGAGGCCGATACCGGCCGTGCCCAGCAGCAGTGCGGCGGCCATGCGGGCCAGCCGGCGGGTCATCTTGGTCATGTTCTCGTCCTCCCCCAATGCGGGTGGTTCAATCGTGAAAGGCGTCCACCGTCTCGCGCCGGCCGCGCAGGAATGCGTCGGCGACCAGCCGCAGCGGCGCCAGATCGACATCGCTGCGCCCGCCGCGCACCAGACTGGCGAACCGGGCATAGAGGCCGGGGTATTCCAGATCCTCGCAATGCGCCGTGTCGCTGGGCAGGGTCAGCACCGCGCCGCCATCGCTGAGGCGCAAGGTGCCGGCGTCGGTCTCCACCACGATGTCCCACGATTGTGGGCCGGTCTGGCGCCAATCGAGGTCCATGGTGATCGGCGCCCCGCCCGCGTCGCTGAACGACAGGTCGGCGGCGATCGGCGCGGCGCGGTTGGCCGGCAGGTGCAGCGTCGCGCCGGTGAGGAACACCGGGCGCGGCATGATATGCGTCAGGATCGAGAGCGCATTGATCCCCGGATCGAACACGCCCAGCCCGCCCGGCTCCCAGATCCACGCCTGCCCGGGGTGCCACACGCGCACGTCCTCACGCCAGGTGATCGCCACGTTGTCGATCCGCCGCTCGGCCAGCCACGCCTTCGCCGGGGCCACCCCGGCGGCAAAGCGCGAATGCCATGCGGTGAACAGCGATGCCCCCACGCGCTCGGCCTGCGCCTCCAATGCGCGGACCTCGCTCATGGTCGCGCCCGGCGGCTTTTCCAGGAACACGTGCACCCCGGCGCGCAAGGCCTGCGCGGCGAGGCGATAGCGCACCTGCGGCGGCGTGCACAAAGCCACCGCATCCACCGCCGGCCCTTCGGCCAGCAGCGTCTCCAGATCGGCGAAATGCGGCACCTCGCCCAGCCCGGCGTGATCCGGGCTGACCGTCGCGGCCAGCGAGAACGCGGCGTTGCCGGCAATCGCCGGCAAGTGCTGGTCGCGGGCGATCTTGCCCACGCCCACCACGGCAATGCGGATCGGCGTCATCGCCTTACAGCGCGCCGATGCGGACCGCCGACGCCGGCGCGCGGCTCAACGGGTTGGCCAGCGGCAGGGTGAACGGCGCGGCCGAGATCTCGAACACATCGCCTTCCTGCGTCTGCACGCCGTCGCTGAACGAGAGCGTGGCCGTGCCGAAGAAGTGCACATGCACATCGCCCGGGCGGCGGAACAGGTCATACTTGAAGTGGTGGTGTTCCAGATTGCTCAGGCTGTGCGACATGTTGCCCTCGCCCGAGAGGAACGGCTTTTCCCAGAGCACTTCACCATCGCGCAGGATGCGGCTGGTGCCCTCGATGTGGCTGGGCGGGGTGCCGAGCAGCAGCTCCGGCCCGATCGAGGCTTGCCGCAGCTTGGAATGCGCCAGCCACAGGTAGTTGTGCCGCTCGGTCACGTGGTCCGAGAACTCGTTGGCGAGCGCGAGGCCCAGCCGATACGGCACGCCATCGGGACCGATCAGGTAGATGCCGGCCAGCTCAGGCTCCTCGCCGCCGTCCTTGGCGAATGAGGGCATGGTAAAGGCCGCGCCGGGATCGACCAGTTGCGAGCCATCGCCCTTGTAGAACCACTCGGGCTGCTGGCCGACTGCGCCGGGGGCCGGCTTGCCGCCTTCCAGCCCTTCGAGAAAGATCCGCATCGAATCGGTGAGCTTTTCGCCGCTCGCCGCCGCCTTGTGCATCTTGTCGCGCCCCTCGGCCGAGCCGAGGTGGGTGAGGCCGGTGCCGGTCAGCAGCACATGCGCGGTATCGGCATGGTCGATAGGCGCCAGCAGGTTGCCGGCGGCGAGTTCGGCGGCAATATCCACGGCCGCGCCCAGCCCATGGGCATGCGCCGTCTCGGCCAGCGTGCGCCCGATGGCGATCGCTTCCAGCGCCAGTGCGCGGATCGTGGTCGTGCCGTTGATGAAGTGGGCGGCGTCGCCCTCGGCAAGGATGACCGTGCGGGTGCCATTGGGCGCACGGTGCTGCAACAGGCGAAGGAAGGTCATCGGCATGTCTCCGTGGCGCGGCAGGTTCCCCCCGCCGCGCCGTTTATGATGTCAGGGGTTCAAACGCGCGCCGGCACGCCATCGATCAGGCGCGGGCCGGCGGCCCCATCGCGCAGTTCGGGCGGCAGCAGCTCGGCGGCGAAGTTCTGATAGCTGACCGGGCGCAGGAAACGGTCGATGGCGAGGCTGCCGACCGAGGTGGTGCGCGCATCGCTGGTGGCGGGGAACGGCCCGCCGTGGACCATCGCGTGGCACACCTCGACGCCCGTGGGCCAGCCGTTGACGAGGATACGGCCGACCTTGCGCTCCAGCAGCGGCACCATGCGCGCGGCGATGGCGTTGTCGCCGCCGTCCATGTGCAGCGTGGCGGTGAGCTGGCCTTCCAATGCGGCGATGACGCTGGCCAGTTCTGCCTCGTCGGCGCAGCGGACGAGGATCGAGCTGGCCCCGAACACTTCCTCGCCCAGCGCGGCATCGGCATGGAACCGGGCGGCGGTGGTCTGGAACAGCGCCGCCTGCCCTTGCGTGCCTGTCGCTTCCGCGCCGGCGGCGAGTTGCTCCACGCCCTCGCGGCTGGCGAGCGTCGCCACGCCATGGGCATAGGCCGCGCCGATCCCGGGGGTCAGCATCACTTGCGCCGGGGCCTGCGCCACGCCAGCGCCGGCGGTGGCGACGAATTCATCGAGCCCCGCGCCCTCGATCGCCAGCAACAGGCCAGGGTTGGTGCAGAACTGCCCCGCGCCCATCGTCAACGAGCCGGCAAAGGCTGTGCCCAGTGCCGCGCCGCGCGCCGCCAGCGCCTCGGGCAGCAGCAGGACGGGGTTGATGCTCGACATCTCGGCGTAGACGGGGATCGGCACCGGCCGCGCCTGCGCCAACCGGGCCAGCGCCAGACCACCGGCGCGCGATCCGGTAAAGCCCACCGCCGCAATCCGCGGATCCTGCACCAGCGCCGCGCCGAGATCGTTGCCGGGGCCGACGATATGCTGGAACACGCCCTCGGGCAGGCCGGCATCGGCCACCGCCTTGGCGATCGCCTGCGCCACCAGCGCCCCGGTCAGCGGGTGCGCCGGGTGGCCCTTGACCACCACCGGGCAGCCGGCCGCCAGCGCCGATGCGGTGTCGCCACCGGCCGTGCTGAACGCCAGCGGGAAGTTCGAGGCGCCGAACACCGCCACCGGGCCCAGCGGGATCATCCGCAGGCGCAAGTCGGGGCGGGGGAGGGGCTGACGCTCGGGCAGGGCGGGGTCGATGCGCACTTGCTGCCAGAGGCCCGCGCGGACAACACCGGCAAACAGCCGCAACTGGCCACAGGTGCGCCCGCGCTCACCGGCGAGGCGCGCTTGCGGCAGGCCCGATTCGGCCATCGCCGCCTCGATCAGCGGATCGCCGATGGCTTCGATGGCGGCGGCAATGCCTTCCAGAAACGCTGCCCGCGTTTCCAGCGGCGCGGCGCGATAGGTATCGAAGGCCGCATCGGCCCGCGCGCAGGCGGCGGCGACATCGGCCAGCGTGTTCACGGCAATCTCGGCACCCTGCTGGGCTCCGGTGGCGGCGGCGATCGATCGAAAAGCAGTCATGGCATCCTCCGAATTACTCCGACATATTATGATCCGCCGCGAAACGCAATGTTAGACGTTCCAAGATTTGCCGCACGCTGTTAGGGTGGCCATCGACAGACATATGCAGGGAAAGCCGGGGGAAAATCGCACGGTGACGGAAGGCAAGACAAAACCCGCCGCCCCGCGCAAAAGCGCCGACGGCGACCAGCGCGGCCCCGGCCGGCGGCTGCATGGCGCGATCGCGCACCGGCTGGGCACCGATATCCTGTCGGGCAAATACGCGCCCGGCGATATCCTCTCGGGCGAGGTGGCGTTTTCGGAGGAACTGCAGGTCTCGCGCAGCGCCTATCGCGAGGCGATCCAGGTGTTGACCGCCAAGGGCCTCGTCACCAGCCGGCCCAAGGCGGGCACCAGCGTGCTCCCGCGTGAGCGGTGGAACCTGCTCGATCCCGATGTGCTGGCCTGGGCGTTTGCCGGCGAGCCCGATCTGCATTTCGTGCGCAGCCTCTTCGAACTGCGCGCGGTGGTGGAGCCAGCGGCGGCGCGCTTTGCCGCCGAGCGGCGCACCAAGGACGACCTGAAGGTGATGAAGGATGCGCTGGCGCTGATGCGGCGGCACACGCTCTCCACGCCGGAGGGCCGCACCGCCGATCGCGATTTCCACAATGCGATCCTGATCGCCACGCAGAACCCGGCGCTGATCACGCTGAGCGCAAGCATCGGCGCGGCGGTCAACTGGACGACGCAGTTCAAGCAACGCTCACGCGCGCTGCCGCGCAACCCGATCCCCGACCACACCCGCGTCTATGACGCGATCGCGGTGGGGGATGGCGATGCGGCGGCAGAGGCGATGAACGTGCTGGTCGATCTCGCGCTGGAGGATACCCGCAGCGCGATGACCCCGGCGGCCTGAACCTTCAAACCGGCACTTCGTCGGGCAGGGCATGCGTGGGGCGGGCACCCCACAACGCATAGAACAGCACGTAAAGCTCGCAGGCGGCGGTCAGCAGGAACGAGACCTGCAGGCCGAACTGGTCCGCGATCCAGCCCTGCACCACCACCAGCGCCCCGCCGGCGATCGCCATGACCAGCAAGCCGGCGCCTTCCTCGGTCAGCGGGCCCAGGCCCTTGATCCCCAACGTAAAGATCGTCGGGAACATGATCGAGTGGCACAATCCCACCAAAATCAGCGCCCACATCGCCGTCGGCCCATGAGTGAACACCGTGGTCACCATCACCGCGAAGGCCGCCGTGGCGAACACCGCCAGCACCTTGGCCGCATCGAACCGCTGCATCACCGCCGAGCCGGCAAACCGCCCGACCATCATCCCGCCCCACAGCAGCGCGAGGTAATGCCCGGCGCGCTCGTGCGTCATGTTGCCGATATCGGGCCGGCTGACGAAATTGACGAAGAGGTTGGCGACGCCGATCTCGGCGATGAGATAAATGAAGATCGCCGGCACGCCCAGCACCAGGTTGCGGTGCTGCCACAGGGGATGGTTCCAGAACCCGGTGCGGGCACCCGCCTTGTCACGCGAGACCGGCGAGGTCATCGCCGGCAACGGGAAGCGCGCGATCGCCACCGCCAGCACCACCAGCACCACCGCCACCAGCGCATAGGGCAGGATCACCGAATGCGCGTCGGCCAGCCGCTCGGCCGGGGTCAGGACAACGCCGTTGGCCGAGGTGCCGCTCTTGGACCGTCCGAGGATCAGGTAGGCACCGAACAGCGGCGCCAGCATCGTGCCGGCCGAGTTCAACGCCTGCACCAGATTGAGCCGCGAACTGGCCGTCTCCGGCCTGCCCACCACCGCGACGTAAGGATTGGCCGCCACCTGCAGCACCGTGATCCCGCAGGCGATGGCGAACAGCATCACCAGCGTCACGCCATAGGAGGGGATCGAGGCCGCCCCCATCATCCCCACCGCGCCTGCGGCCATGATGATCAGGCCGACGACCATCGCGCGCTGGTAACCCACCGCCTCGATCAACTTTGCCGCCGGGATCGAGGCGACGAAATAGGCGATGAACCACACCGATTCGATCAGCGTCGTCTGGGTGTAGCTGAGGTCGAACACGCTGCGCAGGTGCGGCAGCAGCGTGTTGTTGATGACCGTGATGAAGCCCCACATGAAGAACAGGCTGGCCAGCATGGTCAGCGCCTTGCCATAACGGATGGGCGCGCCCGGATCGCCGGCATCCAGTGCGGGCGCGGTTTCGGACGTGGTAATCAGGGGCGGCATGGTCATCCTCTCTTGGTGCGGCGGCGCTCTGTCGAACCGGCTTGCACATCGCGTATTTGTCTGACTATATGCGCAACCGGCGGTGCGTCAATGGGCTTCGCTGCGCAAGAAGGAACAAGGCATTGGGCATGAGGACGCAAGGGGTTGGCACGCTGGTCGCGCTGGCTGGTATGGCGATGGCACCGATCAACCCCGCCCACGCGGCCGAGGCGACCACCGCGCCCGCCGGCCATCTGGCCGACGGCACCGCGATCGAGGCGGTGACCCTGCGCGGCAGCAACGGCGTTTCGGCGACGATCCTGACATTCGGCGCCACCTTGTGGAAGATGCTGGCGCCCGATCGCAAGGGGCAACTGGCCGACATCCTGTTGGGCTACGACGATCTGGCCAGCTATGAAACGCGGCCGAATTACTGGGGTGCGACGATCGGCCGTTATGCCAACCGCGTCGCCGGGGGGCGCTTCACGCTGGACGGCAAGGTCTATCAGTTGCCGCTCAACGACCATGGCCAGACCTCGCTGCACGGCGGCGGCAAGGGCTTCGATGTCAGCGTGTGGAAAGTGCTGTCGGTCGCCTCGGGGCCCAGTGCCAGGGTCGTGCTGGGGCTGACCAGCCCCGATGGCGCGAGCGGCTATCCCGGCACCGTCACTGCCAAGGTGACTTATGCGCTGGACGACAAGGGCGCGCTGACCATCACCATGGAGGCCAGCACCGACAAGCCCACGGTCATCAACATGACCAACCACGCGATCTTCAACATGGCCGGCGAGGGCGCGCCTCAGGGCGCACTCGACCACGTGCTGACCGTGCCCGCCAGCCATTACACCCCGGTCGATGCGCACCTGATCCCCACCGGCGAACTGCGCGCGGTGGCCGGCACAGTGTTCGATTTCCGCAATGGCCGCCGCTTTGCCGATGGCATTCGTGACGGCCACGACGACCAGATCGTTGCCGGACACGGCTATGACCACAACTTCGCGCTCGACAAGGGCGTGACCGCCGCGCCCGAACTGGCCGCGCGGCTGGCCGATCCCGCCTCTGGCCGTGTGCTGGAGGTGCTGACCACCGAGCCCGGCCTGCAAGTCTACTCCGGCAATTTCCTCGACGGTACCTTCCTCGGCAAGGGTGCCCATCTCTATCGCATGGGCGATGGCATCGCGCTGGAGCCGCAGAAGTTCCCCGATGCGCCCAATCATTCCAACTTTGTGTCGGCCCGCGTCGATCCGGGCAAGCCCTACCGGCATGTCATGATCTACCGCGTCTCCGTCGCCCCCTGATTCTTGAAAGCCTTATACGTGACCGCACCTTTCCGCCACGATGGTCAACCGCTGCGCAGCCGCGCGTGGTTCGACAACCCCGCCAATATCGACATGACCGCGCTCTATCTGGAGCGTTACCTGAACTTCGGGCTCAGCCTTGAGGAACTGCGCAGCGGCAAGCCGATCATCGGCATCGCCCAGACCGGCAGCGACCTCTCGCCGTGCAACCGCCACCACCTGGTGCTTGCCGAGCGCGTGCGCGAGGGCATCCGCGAGGCCGGCGGCATCGCCATCGAGTTCCCGGTTCACCCGATCCAGGAAACCGGCAAGCGGCCGACCGCCGGGCTGGATCGCAACCTCGCCTACCTTGGGCTGGTCGAGGCGATCTATGGCTACCCGCTGGATGGCGTGGTGCTGACCACCGGCTGCGACAAGACCACGCCGGCGCTGCTGATGGCCGCCGCGACGGTGAACATCCCGGCGATTGCGCTTTCGGTCGGGCCGATGCTCAACGGCTGGCACAAGGGCGAGCGCACCGGATCGGGCACGATCGTGTGGAAGGCGCGCCAGATGCTCGCCGCCGGTGAGATCGACAACGACGGCTTCATCAAGCTGGTCACCTCCTCCGCTCCGTCCACCGGCTATTGCAACACGATGGGCACGGCGACGACGATGAACTCGCTGGCCGAGGCGCTGGGCATGATGCTGCCCGGCAACGCCGCGATCCCCGCGCCCTATCGCGATCGGCAGGAAAGCGCCTATCACACCGGCAAGCGCATCGTCGCCATGGTCGCCGAGGACCTGAAGCCGTCGGATATCCTGACGCTCGATGCGTTCCACAACGCCATCGTGGTGAACAGCGCCATCGGCGGCAGCACCAACGCGCCGATCCATCTGGCCGCGATCGCGCGCCATGTCGGCGTGGAACTGCCGTTGCAGGATTGGCAGACGCATGGGCACAAGGTGCCGCTGCTGGTCAACCTGCAACCCGCCGGGGAATATCTCGGCGAGGATTACTATCGCGCCGGCGGCGTGCCCGCAGTGGTGGCGCAGCTGATCGGGCAGGGCCTGATCCGCGAGGGCGCGTTGACCGTCAACGGCCGCACCATGGGCGATAACTGCCGCGATGCCACCATCGAGGACGAGAAGGTCATCCGCCCCTTCGCCACCCCGGTGCTGGCCGATGCCGGCTTCCTGGTGCTGACCGGCAACCTGTTCGACGCGGCGATCATGAAGACCAGCGTGATCTCGCCCGAGTTCCGCGCGCGCTACCTCTCGAACCCGGACGACCCCGAGGCCTTCGAAGGCCCCGCCGTGGTGTTCGACGGGCCGGAGGATTACCACCACCGCATCGACGATCCCGCTACCGGCATCACCACCGACACGTTGCTGTTCATGCGCGGTGCGGGGCCGATCGGCTATCCCGGCGCGGCCGAGGTGGTCAACATGCGCCCGCCATCGTATCTCATCACCGAGGGCGTCCACGCCTTGCCCTGCATCGGCGATGGTCGGCAATCGGGCACCAGCGGCAGCCCCTCGATCCTCAACGCCTCACCCGAGGCGGCGGCTATGGGCGGCCTCGCGCTGCTCCAGACCGGCGACCGGGTGCGCGTGGACCTCAACAAGGGCCGCGTCGACGTCCTGATCGCGCCCGAGGAGCTGGCCCAGCGCCGCGCCGATCTGGTGGCGCAAGGCGGCTATGCCTATCCGGACAGCCAGACCCCGTGGCAGGAGATCCAGCGCGCGGTGGTGGGGCAGTTGAACACCGGCGCGATCCTGGAAGGCGCGGAAAAGTACCAGCGCATCGCCCAGACCAAGGGCCTGCCGCGCGACAACCACTGATCGGGGCGACCCCGGGCTCTATGGAACCCGGGGCCGCACTGCTCAGCGTCGCCGCGCCAGCGCGTAAAGCGGCACTTCGGCCAGCGCCGGTGCCAATGCCCGGGTCCGCGCGGGCCCGCCGGGCACGTCTGCCGCATCCACCGCCATGGCCGCACAATAACCGGCATCGAAGCCATCGCGCAGTTCGACCGGCTCCTGAAACCCGGCATGGACGATGGCGATCCGCCGTTCGCGCGCCCACCGGTCGAGCGCAGATTCCGCCGCACTGGCGACGAGCAGGCAGACCCGTCGCCCCGCCAGCGCCTCGGCCCGTTCGATCGGCGCGCCCGGCTTGACCAGCAACACCTGCCGGCTGACCGTGAGCGGCGCGCCCTGCGGTGCCAGATGCGCGGCGGCGATTTCCGCCGGGCTCAGCACCGCCAGATCGTCGTTGCCGGCGGCGGCCAAGGCGGCGGGGGTTTCGTAAAGGTGGAACTCCACCACCCGGTTCCCGGCGCGTTGGCGGCACAGATCGACCGCCGTGCCGCGCCAGACGCCATCCTCGCCCAATTCGGCCACGCCCGGCCGCGTGACCGCGCCGCAGTGGAACGTGGCCGCCGGCATCGCCCCGGCGGCCAGCAACAGCAAGGCCGCGATCACGGCGCCGGGCTGTCGTAATCGGGCAGGGTCGAGGGCAGCGAATTGAAGTGCGCCGGTGGTTCGCGCCGGGTGTTCAGCGCCGCATCAGCGGGGACGATGCCGTTGGCCTTGCACCCTTCGCCGGCATTGTGCGGCAGGCTCTCGATCGTTGCGGCCGGGATCGTCACATAGCTCGCCGGCAGCATCGGCGCATCGCCCTTCAGCCGTGCCGGATCGAAGCCCGACAGCAGGCTGTCGGTGATCGGCGAATTGATGTCGCGCGGGCCCAGGTGCGTCTGGTGGAAACCGGCGGGGCCAAATTTGTTGAACTCGGGGCTGTCGCCCTTGGCCAGCGCCTCCTTTTCCTCGGGCAGGCTGGCCATCGCGGGCAGGCCGAACACGTCCTCGATGGTCTCGATCACCGCGTTGTGGTCGCCCTCGGCATGCGAGACGGCGTGCGCCCGCGCATAAGGCGAGATCAGCAGCAGCGGCACCCGCACCCCGCGCGAGAGCGGCAACCCGTCGGGCCCATAGGACAGCACGCGCGGCGGCACATGGTCGTAAAACCCGTCGGATTCGTCATAAGTGATGATCACCGCGCTCTGCGCCCAGACCGCCGGGTTGGCGGCGATGGCGTTGATCACGCGCGCGGCCATGGCCTCGCTGATCTGGTGGTCGGCATAGCTGGGGTGATCGTCGTCGCCGTTCTTGCTGACGCGGATCGCATTGATGTCATGCTCGGTCAGCGCGGCGGGATAGTTGGGGTTCTGGATCGGCACCTGCATCCCGGCGATGTTGCCGAAACCGCCGCGTACATAGATGATCCCACCCTCGGGCGGCAGCTTGCCGGCGGCGATCTCGGTGAAGAAATCGCCCTCGCCGCGCAGCGAGTCCGCCGTGCCGGGATTGTCGGCGAGGTAGCCGAAGTACTGCGGCCCCTCGTGGTGGGCGACGAAGTTGTCGTGCGTGGCGAGGCTGGGCGGATCGGTCGGCTCGTGGTCGTAACCGTTCTGGTACCAGCGCCAGGCGACCTCGGCGTTGCCATCACCGGCGATCACCGGGATGTCGCGGGCGATATCGGCCTGGTTGGTGGCGGGGTGGCGATCGGTGGCGAGCCTGGCCGTGATCCCGCTGCCCATCGCGATCAGCGGCACGGTGGCCGAGGTCAGGTTGGGCGCGATGTAATAGCCGGGGCCATACTTGTTCGGGCCATAGTTCTCCTGCGGCGAGGTGGGATCGCGCAGGGCATCGGGGTTGGGATCGAACTGCGATCCCCAGAACGGGTTAGGATCATCGACCACCGGCAGGCCCTGCGTCGTGCCTGTGCCGGAGAACGGCTCATAGGCGGCATGGCCGGTCATCGGCAGGGTTTGGCCGGCGGTGCCGTGCTTGACCCACTGCGTCTCGCCCGCTTGCCCCGCGATGATGGCGATGGCGTTGGGGGTGGAGGGGGTGTCCTCGGTGGCGAAGATATTGTCGAACAGGGTGAACCGGCTGGCATAGCGCCAGAAGAACGGGATCGTGTCGCAATCGATGTACGACATCACCAGATTGGCACGCTGGCGCCCTTGCGCTTCCTCCTCGGGGGTTTTCACCGGGCCGGTGTGGCCGTCGAACTCCACATGGGCAAAACCATCCATGCGCGCGGTGCCGTCCACCACGTCGATCTTGTGCGCCAGCGAGATGTGGCTGTGATCGACGCTGTCCATCACCGTGGCGTTCTGCGCCGGGCCCATGCGGAAGGGTTGGACGGTGACTTTGGCGCCGGTCACGCTGTCGGTATAGGTCTGGATGAAGCCGGGGGTATGGGCGGCATCGCGCGGGCCACTGGCATCGGCGAACAGGCCGTTGGCGCCGGGGAAGGTGCCGTACTCATGGTCAAAGCTCTCGTTCTCGTTGAAGATCACGAAGACGTATTTGACCTTCTTGTGCAGCAGATCGATCAACTGCGCCCGGGTCAGCGCCGGCTCATGCGCCGGATCGCGCACATAGGCGGCCACATCCGGATCGGCCACCGGCGGCTGCACGGTGACGCTCTGGGCGCTGGCGCCGACCGGAGACAGCAAGGCGAGGGCGGCGACAGTGGCAAGCAGGGTCAATTTCATGGTGGGCATCCGTAACGGCATCGGGGCGGTGATGCCACCATGGCATGTCTATGCAACAGTTTGATCACAGTTTGCGCATCGCCGCCCGCCGGGTTTCAGCCCAACTGGCTCGCGATCGGCAATGTGCGGATGCGCCTGCCGGTGGCGGCGAACAGCGCGTTGCACAGCGCGGGTGACGCCGGCGGCAACCCCGGCTCGCCCAGTCCGCCGACCGGCGCGTCGCTCTCGATGAAATGCACATCGATCGCGGGTGCAGCGGCCAGTTTCAGCACCGGGTAATCGGGGAAGCTGCTCTGATCGACCGCGCCGCCGGTCAGCGTGATCGCCTCGCCCAGCGCGGTCGAGAGGCCCATCAGGATGCCGCCCTTGACTTGCGCCTCGGCATTGCGCGGGTTCACCGTGGTGCCGCAATCGACCACGGCCCACACCCGCGCCACCTTGGGCGTGCCATCGGCCGCCACCGATGCCTCCACCACATGCGCGCAGATCGTGCCAAAGCTCTCGACCAGCGCGATCCCCCGGCCCGTCCCGGCGGGCAGGGCCGTGCCCCATCCGGCGCGCTGCGCCACCGCGTCCAGCACCGCCAGATGCCGGCCCCCGGCGGGCAGATGCGCGCGACGGAACCGATAGGGATCCTGCCCCGCCAGATGCGCCAGTTCGTCGATGAAGCTCTCGTTGTAGAACCCGTGTTGCGTCGAATTGACCGAGCGCCAATAGGCATCGACCTGGTTCGAGATGTACTTGTAATGCCGCCGCGCCACCGCCGGCACCACATAGGGGAACACCACCTCGGACTCGGCATCGGGCAGTTGCACGTAATCGGTCTGCCACGCCGCGATGCGGCCATCCGCGCCCAGTGCCGCCTGCAATTGCGCAGAGGATTGCGGGCGATAGGCGCCCTGCTTCACGTCTTCCTCGCGCGACCAGATGATCTTCACCGGATGATCGACCTGCACCGCCACCCGTGCGATCTGCTCGATGATCTGGGTATAGGGCGGGAACCGCCGCCCGAACCCGCCACCCATGATCATCGGATGGAAGGTCACATCCGCCACCGACAGTCCGGCGAACTTGGCCAGCAGGTTGCGCGTCTGCAACGGGTCCTGCGTCGCGCCCCACACCTCCAGCTTGCCGTCGTGGTGGTGCCCGGTCATGGCGAAGGGCTCCATCGCCGCCTGGTGCAGGAACGGCACGCGGTAATCGGCGTTCAGACGCCGCCCCCCCGGCGTGGCCAATCCGGCGGCCACATCGCCGCTGCCATATGTGTTATCGGGCTTGCCCTGCCGGATCAGCGCGCCCTGCGCGGCCTGGATCGTCTCGCTGGAGAGGCCCCCATGGCCGCCATCGCTGAACTTCGGCGCCAAGGCGCGCACGCCCTTCAGCGCCGGCCAATAGCCGCCGGCCACCACCACCACCGCGTCGTCGAGCCGAATGACCTTTTCCACCCCCTTGATCGCCAATGCCGGCGCCGGATCGACCCCCAGCAACTTGCCGCCGCGCACCGGCGCGGCCATCACCGTCGCCACCCGCATCCCCGGCAGGGCGAAATCGATGCCATACTTGGCGCTGCCATCGACCTTGGCGGGAATGTCGAAGCGATCGACCGGCTTGCCGATCAGGCGATAGTCGGCGCGGGTTTTCAACACCGGTTCGCGCGTCAGGCTGCGCCCCGCCGCCGCCTCGGCCAATTCGCCATAGCGCAGGCTGCGCCCGGTCGGCGCATGGGTCACGCGGCTGGCCGCTGTGGTCAGTTCGCTCGCCGGCACGCCCAGCCGATCGGCGGCGGTGGCGATCAGCGCCAGCCGCGCCGCCGCCCCCACCACACGCATGCCGAATTGCCCGGTGGCGCGGATCGCCGAAGATCCGCCGGTGATCTGGATCGGCGCATTGCGCGCCAGCGCCGAGAACACCACATCGGGCAGATGCCCGACCAGATCGGGATGGCCCGACATGCCCGAGATGAACACCTTGGCCAGCGCCGCGTTGCCAAAGGCATAGTCCGCCGGCGCCTGCTCGACGCGCACGTGGCTCCAGTCGGCGTCCAACTCGTCGGCCAGCATTTGCGCCAGCGCGGTGTGCGATCCCTGCCCGAAATCGATGTGCGGTGAATAGACCGTCACCGTATCGTCGGGCGCGATCTTCATCCAGCCGCCGAACGACCCCTCGTGCGGGCCCGTGGTCAGCCGCTTGGCGCGGGCGGTCGCCGCCTCGTCGCCCCACCACAGCCCGAACACGCCGCCGCCCAGCACCGCCGCGCCGCCGATCAGCACATAGCGCCGCCGCAGCTTCATGCCACGGCTCCCGCAACGGCATGGATCGCCTCGCGGATGCGCGGGTATGTGGCGCAGCGGCAGATGTTGGTCATTGCGGCGTCGATCTCGGCATCGCTGGGGTGCGGGGATTGGGCCAGCAAGGCCGCCGCCGCCATCAACTGCCCCGATTGGCAATAGCCGCACTGCGGCACCTGATGCGCAATCCACGCCGCCTGCAGCGGATGGAGCGCCGATGCACTGCCCAGCCCCTCGATCGTGGTGATTGCCTTGCCCGCCACGGCCGCCACTGGCACGCTGCACGATCGCGTGACCGCGCCATCGATATGCACGCTGCACGCCCCGCAGGCGGCGATGCCGCAGCCGAACTTGGTGCCGGTCAGCCCCAGTTCCTCGCGCAGCACCCACAGCAGCGGTGTGTCGTCATCGGCATGCAGCGTGACCGGCCGGCCATTGACGCGGGTTTCGACGGGCATCGGCATTCTCCTGACCCGGGCACCTGTCCGGCCCCGGCGTTTGCGCCCGCACAATAGTGCCCCGCGCCCACGGCACAAGCGGTCCTTGCGGGCGTGCCGATCATCGCGAGGATCGACTTTCGCGCGCCGGGGCAGCATATGCGCCCCCAGCAACGAAAGACGGACGGGATGCGGATGCTCAGATCGGCGGCTTGGGTGGCGGTGGCATTGCTGGGCGCGGTGGCGCTGGCGGTGGTGGGGTTGATGCGCGGCGAGCCGGTGAACGCGGTGTGGATCGTGATCGCGGCGGTGTGCACGTACCTGATCGCCTATCGCTTCTATGCGCGGTTTATTGCCCGGCGGGTGCTGGGGCTCGATCCGTCGCGGCCGACGCCGGCGATCACCCGTGCCGATGGGCTGGATTTCGTCGCCACCGATCGGCGCGTGCTGTTCGGCCATCACTTTGCCGCGATTGCCGGGGCGGGGCCATTGGTGGGCCCGGTGCTGGCGGCGCAGATGGGCTATCTGCCGGGGATGCTGTGGATTCTGGCGGGGGTGGTACTGGCCGGGGCGGTGCAGGATTTCATCGTGCTGTTCATCTCCATGCGGCGCGAGGGGCGCTCGCTGGGCGAACTGATCCGTCTGGAGATGGGCGCGGTGGCGGGGACAATCGCGCTCCTCGGCACGTTCCTGATCATGGTGATCATCCTCGCCGTGCTGGCGCTGATCGTGGTGAAGGCGCTGGCGGGCAGCCCCTGGGGCATGTTCACCGTCGCCGCGACGATCCCGCTGGCGCTGCTGATGGGCGGGTACAGCCGCTGGGTCCGGCCGGGGCGGATCGGCGAGGTGTCGTTGCTCGGCGTGATCGGGCTGGTGCTGGCGATTGTCTATGGGCGGGCGGTGGCGGCCTCGCCGGGGTTGGCGGCCTGGTTCACGTTTACGCCGGTGCAATTGTGCTGGATCCTGATCGGTTATGGCGCGGTGGCGGCTCTGTTGCCGGTGTGGCTGTTGTTGGCCCCGCGCGATTATCTGTCGACGTTCCTCAAGATCGGCGCGATTCTGGCTTTGGCGGTGGGTATTCTGGTGGTGGCGCCGCCGCTGCGGATGCCGGCGATCACGCCGTTTGCCTTTGGCGGCGGGCCGGTGTGGTCGGGATCGCTGTTCCCGTTCCTGTTCATCACCATTGCCTGTGGGTCGGTCTCGGGCTTCCACGCGCTGATCGCCAGCGGCACCACGCCCAAGCTGATCGCCAACGAGGGCGACGCCAAGTTTATCGGCTATGGCGCGATGCTGGCCGAGAGCATGGTGGCGATCATGGCGCTGGTCTGCGCCTCGATGATCGATCCGGGGGTCTATTTCGCGATGAACAGCCCGGCGGCGGTGGTCGGCACCGATGCCGCCAGCGCCGCCCATGCGGTCAGCGCGATGGGCTTT
>Ga0302202_10000366_pt1 | contig 58676 bp, 52 predicted proteins | sample II_Bog_N3_3_FD_194579 | JGI IMG/M metagenome (GOLD analysis project Ga0302202, IMG submission 194579) | Peat permafrost microbial communities from Stordalen Mire near Abisko, Sweden - II_Bog_N3_3 | ecosystem: Environmental > Terrestrial > Soil > Wetlands > Peat | place: Sweden: Abisko... | reverse complement strand
AAAATCCTCACCCGCAAATCGTCCGAATAGGCTCGTCCCATACTCGTCATCGCGGTCACTTCACCAGAGAAATACAGAATGACTCATAGAAGCGTCGCTGGGTATATCTATCTTGATTCTGCTCTAATGGCCGCTTTCGACAAATCTCCCTTCCTGCGGAACTTGTCCGCTGACTGTTCAGGCGGACGCGAATCACATCCTGTGCATTACGCGCACCTCGAAACGGCAAAAAATGCATTAAAGTTGATACATGGGCAGCTTTCCCCCCGTTCCACCACCCCACGGACCGGAATCTTACCGTGGCGGTCCCGGCTCCGCACCAGAGTATTTGCCGCCGGATGCCGGCTTCATTCCCCCGCCGTCCGAGCAACAGCCGGTGCGCCGGCAGCGCCCTCTGTGGGCCGTTTCGCCGGCCACTTATATTCTGGTCGGCATCAACTGCCTGGTCTTCATCGCCATGGTGGCGCACCACGTCAGCCCCTTCAGCCCCACCTCTGACCAACTGCTCTTCTGGGGAGCCGACAACGCCAGCGCTGTCCTCAACTACGGCGAATGGTGGCGCATCGTTACCGCGATGTTCGTCCATGTCGGCATCATCCACCTGGCCACCAACATGTGGTGCCTTTGGAACCTGGGGCTTCTGGCCGAGCCTCTGATGGGTTCGACGGGCCTTCTGGCGGCCTACATCCTTACCGGTGCGGCGGGCAATCTGCTTTCCACTTTCTTCAACTGGTGGCATTACTCGGTGCCGGCCAACCCCGCGGGCATCGTCTACGGCCCGGTGGGAGCGGGTGCTTCCGGCGCGGTCTTCGGACTGGCCGGAGTGCTCATTGTCCTGCTCAAGTCGCCGCGCCTGCCCATTCCTCAATTTGAATTGCGCAAGCTGCGCAAGTCGGTGATTTACTTTGCCGCCATCAACCTCCTCATCGGCGCCGCCACCATGGCCCCCGGCATTGGAATTCATATCGACAACATGGCCCACCTGGGCGGCTTCAGTTGCGGCCTGCTCTTTGCGGTCCCGCTGGTGCCGCGGCTGGGATCGCCGCGCCAGCTCTTCGCCACGCGCCTCCGCATGGGTGTCGCGATGATTGTCGGCGTGCTGGTTCTCTTCGGCTTCTACCTGGCCCAGTTGCCGGGCTAAGGCGCTCGGCTCGCCGCGCACAATCCTGTGTAAGAATGTTCCTAGCACGCTGCTCGTCTCATTCCATCCCCTGGAGACAGACTATGAAGCGCCGTGAATTCCTCAGGCAGGCCGCCATTACCGCGGCCGCTGTTGCCTCGACCAGCCGCATGAACGCCATTGCAAAGACTCCAGCCAACCCCATCGCCCGCCGCACGCTCGGCAAAACCGGTGAAAAACTCTCCATCATCGGCTTCGGCGGAATCGTGGTCATGAACGAAGAGACCGGCGAAGCCTCGAACATCGTGGCCGAAGCCGTGGACCGCGGCATCAACTACTTCGACGTGGCGCCCAGCTACGGCAATGCGCAAGAACGGCTCGGTCCGGCTCTCGCACCCTATCGCAACCAGAGCTTCCTGGCCTGCAAGACCGAAGGCCGCAAGAAGGAAGACTCCCGCGCCCAACTCGAGGAGTCGCTCCGCCTGCTCAAGACCGACCACCTCGACCTCTACCAGTTCCATGCCCTCACCAAAATGACCGAGCTGGATCAGGTGCTCGGCCCCGGCGGCGCCATGGAAACCATGGAAGCGGCTAAGAAGGAAGGCAGAATCCGCTTCATCGGCTTCTCGGTCCACTCGGCTGAAACCGCGCTGGCCGCCATGGATCGCTACAACTTCGACACCATCCTCTTCCCCGTCAACTGGGTCCTCTTCTCTCAGGCCAACTTTGGACCGCAGATCCTGAAAAAGGCGCAGGAGAAGCAGATGGGCATTTTGGCGCTGAAGGGCATGGCGAAGACTGTCTGGGCTGCAGATCAGAAGCAGACTCATCCCCAGCCCAAATGCTGGTATCAACCTGCCGCTTTCCCTGATGAAGCTTCCCTCGGCCTGCGCTGGACCCTCGGTCACCCCATCACGGCGGCGCTTCCTCCGGGAGACGAGCGTTATTTCCGTCTCGCCATGGACGTGGCGCAGAATTACAAGCCCTTGGCGGACCACGAGGAACAGGCTTTGCTCAGCGGAGGACACGGTGTCGAGCCTATCTTCCACCTCGGCAACGACGTCTAGGAATCTGCGTCACCATCATCAGATCCGGGGCCCCCGAAACGCTTCAGGAGCGGTTAGACTTGCTTAGGCCCCGCCATGAAAGATTCCATCCACGTCTCGAAGGAAAACTACCTGAAGGCAATCCTTGAGGCTGAGGCCGAGGGCCGCGAGGTCATTCCAGCCCTTCTGGCCCATTGGCTAGAGGTCTCGGCCCCAGCCGTCACGATGGCCCTCAAACGCCTCAAGCGCGACGCCTGCGTGGTGGTCGGCGACGACGGCATTGTCCGCCTCACCGACTCGGGCCGCGAAACCGCCTATCGCACCGCCCTGCGCCACCACCTCATCGAACGCATGCTCACCGAAATCTTCGGCATGGAGTGGTACGAGATCCACGAGGAGGCCGAGCGGCTGGAGCACGCCGTCTCTCCCGCCTTCGAGGCGAAACTGAAAGAAAAACTGGGCGCGGGCGGTGCTTGTCCCCATGGAAATTTCGTCCTCCCCGAAGACCCGGTTCAGCGCAAACTTCGCGGCGAGACCCCCCTTTCTGAGGCCGCCGAGGGCCCCCGTTACACCGTTGTCAGCCTCCATGAGCGCGACCCCAAGCTCCTTCTTTTTCTGCACCACGCCGGCATCGGCCCAGGCCAGAGCCTGCGCGTGGTCAGTCAAAATTACGACCAAACGGCTACGATCGAGCTACCTGCTGGTATTACCATTCTTGGACGTCCGGCTGCGGAGGCGGTATGGCTCAAGCCAGAGGTTAACGATAAGTAAATATAAGAAAATTTGTTAACCATGATTAACTAGTTGTGACATACTGGTTTTGAACGAGCCTTGCGCTCCTTCCGACCGAGCCTATGTCCACACAATCGATTCTTGAGGCCGTGCTCACTGAGCCCTCCTTGCCGGAGGTGCATTCCAGCGTTCGACTCAGCCGCTCGCCGGTTTACTGGCGTCGGCTCATGGGCTTTCTCGGTCCAGGATTCCTCATCGCCGTGGGCTACATGGACCCCGGCAACTGGGCCACTGACATTGCCGGCGGCTCACGCTACGGCTATACCCTCCTGTTCGTCATCATGGCCTCCAACCTGTTTGCCATCCTGCTGCAGAGCCTCTCGCTCAAGCTCGGCGTGGCCACCGAGCGCGACCTGGCGCAAATCTGTCACGAGAGCTTCGGGCCCAAAATCAGTTTTGTCTTCTGGTTCTTTGCCGAGATCGCCATTGCCGCCTGTGATATGGCAGAAGTCATCGGCTCGGCCATCGCTCTGGAATTGCTCTTCCACATTCCGCTCTTCTACGGAGTGCTGATCACCAGCCTCGACGTGCTGTTGATTCTTGTTCTTCAGCGCTGGGGCTTCCGCTATGTCGAGGCGCTGGTCATTTCCCTCATCGGGACCATCATCGCCATGTTCGGCGTGCAGATGTTCTTCTCCCGGCCCGATTACGGGCAGGCGCTGCACAGTCTATTCGTACCTTCTGCAGTCATCGTTACCAATCCCGGCATGCTCTACATCGCCATCGGCATTCTGGGCGCCACGGTGATGCCCCACAATCTCTACCTGCACTCCTCGATCGTGCAAAGCCGCCGCTACAAGCGCACGCCCGAGGGCAAGCGTGAAGCCATCGTCATGGCCAACATCGACTCCGCCCTGGCGCTCACCGTGGCCCTCTTCGTGAACGCCGCCATTCTCATCGTGGCCGCCGCCGTCTTCAATCGCAGCGGTCATTTCGAGGTCGAGGCCATCCAGGATGCCTACAAATTGCTCAGCCCCCTGGTGGGCGCAGCTGGCGCCAGCACTCTGTTTGCCGTGGCTCTGCTGGCTTCCGGTCAGAACTCTTCCATTACCGGCACGCTGGCCGGACAGGTGGTCATGGAGGGCTTCATCCACATCAAGGTCGCTCCCTGGCTCCGCCGCCTGATCACCCGCTCCCTGGCCATTATCCCCACCATCATCGTGGTCGCCTTTACCGGCGAGCAGGGAACCGAGAAGCTGCTCATTCTCAGCCAGGTCATTCTCTCTCTACAGTTGAGCTTCGCCGTAGTCCCGCTGGTGATCTTCACCGGCAGCCGCAAAACCATGGGCGAGTTCGTCAACAGTCGCGGTCTCCAAGCCGTCTCCTGGTTGGTGGCCGTTCTCATCGCCGGCCTGAACGCCTGGCTGCTTGTCCTCATGGCTTCGGGCAAGGTCTAGAGCGGGTTCAAAACGCGCGCGTCCTTGCTTGCCCTCTGTACGTCGAGCGAATCGCCGCCGACAATGGAATCTCCACATGAGAAACAAGGAAAAAAACGGAGTCGTCACGCGCATCATCGCTCTTGAAGAAGCCTTCCTGCATCCGAAACTCCGTGAGCTCTATCCGGCTTCTCTCGTCCGCCAGCTCGATTTGATCCACGGCCGCCTCACTGACGTTGGCCCCGACAGAATTCGCCGCATGGACGCCGCCGGATTGATCTTCAGGTGCTCTCGCATACCCAGCCCGGCGTTCAGACTCTGGAGCGCGATCTGGCCATCCGACTGTCCAAAGAGGTCAACGATTGGCTCGGTGAAATCGTCCAGACCTATCCGGCCCGCTTTGCCGGCTTCGCCATGCTGCCCACGCAATCGCCCAGGGATGCGGCCGACGAACTTGAGCGCACCGTTACCCAGTTCGGATTCAAAGGCGCACTGATCAACGGTCACACCCAGGGCCATTACCTGGACGAGGACGCATTCTCGCCGATCTTCGAGCGCGCGCAAGCGTTGGACGTGCCCATCTACATTCACCCCACCGATCCGCCGCCTACAGTTACAGACACTTACTATCGTGATTATCCGGCCATGGCGCAGGGTTGGGGATGGCAAGTCGAAACGGGAACGCACCTTCTCCGCTTGATGTGCGGCGGCGTCTTCGACCGCTATCCGCATCTGAAAGTGATCGTCGGGCACATGGGCGAGCTGATCCCCTTCACTCTGGAGCGCATCAACCTGGCGGTCACCATGGGCAGTTGGCTTCTCGCCAGCCAACAACGTTCTTCCGGAGCCGCAGCGCCGAAGGCCGTGCAGAAGAGCATCGATTACTACATGCGTCAAAACGTCTTCATCACCACCAGCGGTGTCTTCGACCATGCAGCTCTTAACTGCGCCATCACGGCCCTGGGAATTGACCGCATCCTCTTCTCGGTCGACGATCCCTTCGGGGACAATTTCACTGCCGTGAAATTTCTGAATGAAGCTCAATTGTCCACGCAGGACAGAGAGAAGCTCGCGCACGGAAACGCTGAGCGCGTCCTTCGTCTTTCCTCCGGAATGCAAGCACACACGGACCACTCCCCATCGTTTCTTTCGCAAGCAAGCTTCTCCATTTCCTGCTTCAGGGCACGCACCAAAGCCGCCATGGCTCGCAAGGTCTTGTCCTTTCTCGTGAAGTGAGCCTCATTTCCCTGATCCCAGATCCAGGGCACCTGCTCCTTGCAGTACCATGGTTTCGTGCACGTTCTTTCCGCTGCCGAGATGCAGGCTTGCGACCGCTTGACCACCGAGCGCTTCCACGTTCTCTCGCTCGATCTCATGCGCGCGGCCTCTGCGGCGGTTGCGGCTTTCGCGCGCCAACAATTTCCTCAAGCGCGCCGCGTCACTGTTCTCTGTGGCCGGGGCAACAACGGCGGCGACGGCATGATGGCCGCGCGCCTTCTGGCCTCTGCCGGCCTTGACGTGACCACTCTGCTTCTTGGCGCGCGCGACAAACTCGCCGGCGACGCCGCCCACGCCTGGCAGGAACTCACCAGCCCGGCGCATGGCGTTGTCCACGTGGTCGAATCGGCTGACGAATTGGCCCGTCACACCTCTGCGCTCAAGACCGATCTGATTCTCGATGCCATTCTCGGCACCGGGTTCAAGCCGCCGCTGAAAGGGCTGGCTCTCGCCGCTCTCGAATGGGTCAAAGCCAGCGCGGCTCCCATACTTGCCGTCGATCTGCCCTCCGGCTGGCCGGCGGATGAGACCTGCCCCACCGTTTCCGGCTCTGTCTTTCCAGCCGATGCCGTCATTACTTTTACCGCGCCCAAGCCCGCGCACGTCTTCGGGCAGTTGACCCGGCGTTGGGACCAGCCCATCGTCGTGGCTCCCATTGGCTCGCCCGCCGAGGCCATGGCCTCGGCTCTGGGACTGGATTGGGCTGGCTCGGCGCTCTCGCTCATCCAGGTGCCCCGTCCGGCGGCGGCCAACAAGGGCAATTTCGGCCACGTGCTTATCGTCGGCGGTTCGGCGGGCAAGTCCGGCGCGCCCTCCATGGCGTCTCTGGCAGCCTTGCGCGCCGGCGCCGGCCTGGTCACCGCGGCCGTTCCCGCTTCAGTTCTGCCCCTCGTCGCTTCCATCGCGCCCGAGTTGATGACCTGGCCTCTCGCCGCCACCGAAACCGGTCAGATCTCGGCCGAAAATCTCTCCCCTGAAATTCTCTCCCTGCTCATGGCGGGCAGGACGATGCTCGCCATCGGTCCCGGTCTCGGCCAAAGCCCCGACGCGGTCAAATTCACCACCGGCCTGCTATCCGCCACCAGAATTCCAACCGTCATCGACGCCGATGCCTTGAACATTCTGGCCGCCAAGCCGGTCCTGCTCGCCAAGCTGGCTAAAGGCCGCACCTTGGTGCTCACGCCCCACCCCGGCGAAATGGCGCGGCTTACCGGCCTCACCGTGGCCGAGATCCAGGCCGACCGACTTGAAACCGCGCGCAGTTTTGCCCGTCGTCTTGGCGTCACGCTGGTGCTCAAGGGCGCGCGTACGCTTATTGCCCACCCCGATGGCCGCGTGGCCGTCAACACCACCGGCAATCCCGGGATGGCCAAGGGCGGCAGCGGCGACTTGCTCACCGGCCTGATTGCCGGCCTCATGGCGCAGCATTCGGCCCACATCGCCCAGGCCGTCGAAGCCGCCGTCTATCTCCACGGCCTGGCAGCCGATCTCGCCCTGCGCGCGGGCGATGAGCACACTCTACTGGCCACCGACAGCATTCCGCAGCTTTCGCGGGCTTTTCGCTTTCGCTCCGGTGGCCTTAACCGTTATGTTTGGTTGCAGGGGCTGCCGGAGGAATCGTCGCCGGCCGAGGCCTCACGCGAGGCAGTCCAATGAGCAATGCCACCCTTCCGGCTGAAGGCAGAGTCCACGAGTTCACCACCCAAAGCGGCGCGGACACCATTGGAGTGGGCCGCCAGTTGGCCCGCATCCTCGTGCCTCCTCAACTACTGATCTTGCGCGGCGACCTGGGCACCGGAAAAACCACGCTGGTCAAGGGCATCGCTCAGGCCCTGGATGCTGCTGAACCGGACGAGGTAACCAGCCCCACCTTCACCCTTCTGCATGAGTACGACGGCTCTCAGGGCGGTCGCCCGGTCAAACTCTTTCACCTCGACGTGTACCGCCTTGAAGGCGAACGCCAACTCGACACTCTTGGCCTTGATGAACTCCTGACGCCCGATGCCCTAGTCCTGGTCGAGTGGGGAGAAAAGTTCAAGAGCATCCGCAAGAAATCTACCGGCGAAATCGTCATCTCCTCGGCCGGCGGCGATGCGCGCCGCATCACCGTGACCCTGAAAGACGCATGACGCTCAGGTGCCGCAGGTTTCCGGACCGGCTGTTGCGCGGGCGTCCTTGCCCGCATTCGTCTGTTTTCCGATGATCAAATGACGGACTCGAAGGACCTGCATTTTCGTGGCTTGACTAACGCGGGGAACATCGGAAACACTACCCTAGGGTGCAAACCACGAATCCCCGCCGCATCACCGCGCGGTTCAGTTAAAGTAATGAGATCGTGATCATTAATCTCGCCAGGCGCGCGCACGATCACAACTGGGAGTTGGATCCCATTACGCGCTCCCTGTTGGATACGGACTTTTACAAGCTCCTGATGCTCCAGTTCATCTGGAAGCATTTTCCCACTACGCACGCCTCCTTTACGCTGCTCAACCGCTCGACGGCCGTACCCCTGGGCGAAATCGTCAACGTCGACCAGCTCCGCGAGCAGTTGGAAGAGACGCGGAAACTCCGCTTCCACAAGTCCGAGCTGATCTGGCTGGCAGGCAACACCTTTTTCGGCCGCCGCGGCATCTTTGAGCCCGCCTTCATCGAGTGGCTCGACCGCGGCTTTCGTCTCTCGGATTTCGATCTCTCGGTTCAGGACGGACAAATCTCGCTGCGCTTCGACGGCCTGTGGAGCGAAACGACGCTGTGGGAGATCTATGCCCTCTCGGCCATCGACGAGCTCAAGACGCGCGCCAATCTCAAGCGCCTCACCGAGCTGGAGCTGGATATTCTCTACGCCCGCGCCAAGACGCGCCTATGGGAGAAGATGGAGCGGTTCCGCGGCGTTCCCGGCCTGAACCTCAGCGACTTCGGCACCCGCCGCCGTCACAGCTTCCTCTGGCAGGAGTACGTGGTCAAGGCCATGAGCGACACGCTGGGACCGAGCTTTGCCGGCAGCTCCAATGCTTATCTTGCTTACAAGCACGACCTGGAAGCCATGGGCACCAACGCGCACGAGCTGCCGATGGCCCTGGCTGCTTTGGCCAACACCGACGAAGAGGTGAAATCGGCGCAGTATCGCCTGCTGGAGCTATGGCAGCAGACCTACCAGGGAGAACTGCTCATCCTGCTGCCCGACACCTTCGGCACCACGCAGTTTCTGCGCGACGCGCCGGAGTGGGTGTCCCGCTGGACGGGCCAGCGCATGGACAGCAAGGACCCTTACATCGCAGGCGACGAATACATCGAGTGGCTGCGGCAACGGGGATGCGACCCGCGCAAGAAACGCCTTATTGCCTCTGACGCGCTGGACGTGGATGCGATTCTCGGTCTGCACGCCTACTTCGGCGGCAAGCTTTTGAATGGCGCGACGCCGGCCGATTTCCGCCGTGCCAGCGATTTCCAGGACGAGAGCAGGTGGCTACACGAACCGCGCATTCGCTTCAGCGCGGGCTGGGGAACCTTTCTGACCAACGACTTCCGCAACTGCAATCCGCACGGCGATGCGAGCTTTGACCCGGTGAGCCTGGTCTGCAAACTCAGCGAAGTTGAGGGGCGGCCCGCGGTGAAGCTCTCTGACAATTACTCGAAAGCGATGGGTCCGGCTGCCGAAATCGAGCGCTATCGCCGCATCTTCGGCGATGCCGGCATGGCCGAAGTTCCGGTGGTTGCCTAGCTTTCTGGCGTAAGGCTGCGCAATCGATTGTGGCCGGAAGGGCTTGAAATCACTGGGCAGGCGCGGGCGCTGGAGCGGTTGGCTCGGGCGGCGGCGCAGGCTTGTGTTTGGCTCTCAGATAGGCGACCAACTGGGCCGCTTCGCTGTCGGTGAGCGATTCGCTGAACGGGGGCATTTTTTGGCCGCCATTCAGAATCTGGTCGGTGATCTTGTCCGGCGTCCAAAGCTTGTTCTTGCGCAGATCCGTAAGGGCCGGCGCCTTTTTGGTGCCGATACCGCCCACCCCGTGACAGTGGGAGCAGCCCTTGTCGCGAAACAAGAGCGCGCCGGCCTGCTCGTCGGCTTTGGTGTTTCCACTACTGGGCGCCTGGGCGGCAGCGGGTACAAGAACAGCGAGGGTCAGCAGGAGAATGGAAAGAAAAGACTGCGTACGAGGGATCACGGGCACCATTTTCTCATGGCGAGGGGTGCCGCTGACTCATTCTTTGGGTGGACGGAGGGGACAGGCTTTTGCCAGTGCGGCGGGAAGGGCGCGCTGGTCTGGATGGAGGCGCGATGACGATAGAAACCAGTTTCCATGCGAGCGAACTGCGGCGGGAGCTGGGACTGCGCAACCGGTTCTGGGCGCGCGGGCGGGCCCATGTGGAGAGCTACGGCAACCCGCCAGTGATCGTCTACGGGCCGGAGGTGGAGCGGCACGGGAACTTCTTCGATCCATCCTATTCCGCGATCGCGGCGCGGCCGGAGTGGATGCGTCGCTTCGACAAAATTCATGCGCAAGGGCGGTCGCTGCCCAAGGCGGAATCGGACCGGCGCTGGCGGGAACTCGACTCGTCCATGAGCTCGGATGCGCTGCTGATGAATGTCTTCTGTGCGCCGGGAGTGGCGGAGTCGCCGGCGGTGCGGCGAGCCCTGGGCATCGAAGGGGAGGAACCGCCGGCCTTCGGGTGGAAGGCGCGCGTGCCGTGGGCGAACGGGCGAAGCGATCGCACCGAGGTGGACATGCGATGGGGCGGCCTGCTGGTCGAATCCAAGCTGACCGAAGGGGATTTTCAGGCCAAATCTGCCGCTGTGGTCGAGGCGTATCGCGACTTCGATGCGGTTTTTGAGCGGGAGCTGTTGCCGCGGGTGCCCCTCCGGATAAGGCGGCGCAGAGAGCCTGCGGAGTTTCCCGAAGACTATTCGCAGGAATACGAAGACTTGGGAGATGGGCGAGACCTCTGGAACCTGGGAAACCAAAGTAATGTCTTAACCGCAGAATCCACCTTCCGACAGACAATGCCCCCTACAGAGCGCACTTCTCCCGCCGATTTCGAGTCGGCCTACGAGAGCTATCAACTGATTCGCAACGTGCTGGCGGCACATGCCGGCGGGGAAAGCTTTTGCGTGATCCATGACGGACGCCGGCCTGATTTGCGCGAGGCTTGGTTCCGGGTTCTGGCAGCGGTTCGCTCCGCCGCCTTGCGGGTACGGCTTAAAGTGCTTACCTGGCAGGAGTTGGCGCCGTTGCTCCCGGAGGATCTCCAGCAGTTTCTGGATTGGAAATACGGGATCGTGGCTGCGGGAAGAACGGCTTCTCCTCTGGGGCAGGGCGCTGAGCCCGACATATAGGCTGCCGGCTCGCTCATCTCCACCTTTCGATGGAGGCAGGTGTCACAGAGACGCGATAGTCTGAGCCTTCCCCGGAATGGAGCGCACACGGTGCGTGATAGCTGGCACGAACGATTTGCCGAAACACCCGATGTACTGAAGAGCAAGGTTCTCCAGCATACGGTGATTCCGGTTCTGGATCTTGAGATCGGCGGTGGCGAATTTGTCACCATGGCCGGTCCCTGTTCAGTTGAGACCGAATTTCAATTGATGGCGACGGCGAATCATGTTCGCCGCGCGGGCGCCCGCATTCTCCGTGGTGGCGCCTTTAAGCCGCGCAGTTCGCCGTATGCCTTTCAAGGCCACGGCCTGGAAGGCTTGAAGATGCTAGCCCATGCCCGCGAAGAGAGCGGGCTGGCCATCGTGACCGAGGTGATGTCGGAAGACGATGTGCCCATGGTGGCCGAGTATGCCGACATCCTCCAGATCGGCACGCGCAACATGGAAAGCTACGCGCTTCTTGAAGCCGCAGCGCGTTCCGGCCGGCCGATCCTTCTGAAGCGCGGCATGGTGGCCACGGTGGCCGACTGGCTGCGGTCAGCGCAGCTGATTCTGGACAACGGCAACCCCCACGTGATCCTCTGCGAGCGCGGTATTCGCACTTTTGAAACCGCTACCCGCAACACTTTCGATGTGGCCGCGATCGCGCTGCTGAAACAAATCTCCCATCTGCCGGTGATCGCCGATCCCAGCCACGCGGCCGGGCATAGCGACCTGGTTCCAGTGCTGGCACGGACTGCTGTTGCCGCCGGTGCGGATGGCCTCATTGTCGAGGTTCATCCCAATCCCGACAAGGCGTGGAGCGATGGCGAGCAGTCCCTGGACTTCGCTGGATTCGACGAAATGATGGCCGACCTCAATCCCTATCTGGCTCTACGAGGTCAGATGGCACGCAAGCGCGGACTGACGTCGCGCGAGGCGGTTGAAGCTCGCACGATGGAGGCTGTTGGATGAGGTCTCCTGCCAGACTCCTGGCGATTGCGGGTTGGGTTGCTCTTCTGGTTCCGGTTTGCGGGTTTGCTCCCGACCCGGCCGAAGCTCCGCCGACGGACATCGTGGTTACCGCCGCGCCGGTTTATGAGCCGCTGGCCGCATTGCGCGGCGCCGGCCAGAGCTACGAGCGGTACCCCAAGGGCGCAGAGCTGCTTCTGGTTCATGCGGGCAAGGCGGAGCCGCTGGTCGCGGGTTTTGCCGCCAGCGCCGACGCCAATATTTCCTTCGATGGCAAGCGGATCCTCTTCGCCGGCAAGCAGGCTGCGGGCGATCCCTGGCAGATTTGGGAAATCACCCTGGCGAATCGCTCGGTGCGCAAGTTGATCTCGGGCCCGTCCGACGCCATCCGCCCTTTCTATCTGCCCGCTGGCCGGCTGGTCTATGCGCTGCGCACGCCGCGGGGCTTTCAACTGGATGTGGCGGGCTCTTCCGCGCCCCAACCGCTTGCGCCCATCGATGCCAACGCCGGCGCGACCGTGGTTCCGCTTTCCTACATTCCCGCCAGCGCGATTCCTTCCGACGTCCTCCAGGACGGCCGCATTCTCTTTGAAGCGGGCTTTCCCCTCGGCTCTGGCTCGACACCGGAGTTGTTCCTCGTCTACTCCGACGGCTCCGGCGTCGAGTCATATCGCTGCGATCACGGCGTAGCCCGCTGGGACGGCAGGCAGTTGGCCTCGGGCGATGTGGTTTTCACCCACGGTGCTTCGCTGGCGCGCTTCACCTCGCCGCTGGCTCATGAGGCCCACATCAAGGCTCCTCTGGGCGACTACTCCGGCGCGATTGCCGAGACCGCCTCGGGAGACTGGCTGGTAAGCGCGCGGCAGGCGGCTGGCGGGCACTATGCCCTCAAGCTGTGGAAGCCTGCCACTCCTTCAACGCCCGGAGCCGCGGCCTTGCAGACCCTTCTCGCTGAGAGCGAACGGGACCTGGTCGAGCCGGTTGCGGTGGCTCCGCGCACTCGGCCGAATCAGCACCCCTCGGGAATCCATGATTGGAACTACGCCAATCTGCTGGCCCTGGATGTGCGCCAGTCGCGCGAGGGCGACCTGAAGAAATTGCCCGCTTCCGTGCGGCTTGAGACCTTGAGCGCTGAGGGCCGTGCCGTCATTGCAGGCACTGTCCCGGTTGAGCCGGACGGTTCCTTTTTTGTGAAGACTCCAGCCGACCAGCCCATACGTTTTTCGCTGCTCGATGAAAAGGGCGCGGTGTTGCGCCAGGAGCACGGATGGTTCTGGGTTCGCCGCGGCGAGCAGCGCATCTGCGTCGGTTGCCACACGGGACCGGAACGGGCTTCTGAAAATCATGTGCCGGCCATCCTGCTGCGCACCACCACGCCCGTCGATTTGACCGGCGCAGAGAATACTGGCGGCGCCACGCAGCGAACGCCGGGAGGCAACTGAAATGTCTTCTCGCTTTCTTCTTTTAATTCTCGGAGCCGCATCCATCGCTGCCGCACAGACCGCGCCGCTGCCGCCCTCTCCGGCTGCGCCAGCGACGTCCATTGCACCGCAGGTGCCGTCCGCCGCCCCCTCGGTGGCCGGACATCAGCCCGTCATTCGCTTTGAAGACGCCAGCGACAAGGCGGGCATCAATTTCACTCACAGCTTCGGTTCCGCCGAACTGGGTTCGCTGCTGGAAGGCACCGGCGCCGGCTGTGTCTGGTTCGACTACAACAACTCCGGCCTGCTCTCTCTCTACGTTGTGAACGGCCGCCCGCTCGACGACTCCGTGCATCCCCATCCGCTGAAAGTCAAGCCGAACCCGCTGCCGCACAACCATCTCTATCGCAACGACGGCAACGGCCACTTCACCGACGTCACCGAACAGGCCGGTCTGAATCCCGACATGTACTCGGTGGCCGTGACCGCGGCTGACTACGACAACGACGGATTTGTCGATCTGCTCGTCACCGGCTACGGCAAGACGATTCTCTACCACAACGACGGCAACGGCCACTTCACCGACGTGACCGCAAAGGCCGGCATCAAGGTGGATGGCTGGGCCATCAGCTCCACCTGGCTGGACTACGACAAGGACGGCTGCGTCGATCTGTTTGTGGGCCGCTACGTCAAGTTCGATCCCAAGTACCGCGCCTACTATGCTGCCGATAATTACCCCGGCCCGCTCGACTACGAGGGCGAAACCAACAAGCTCTATCACAACAATTGCGACGGCACCTTCACCGATGTCTCGGAGAAGTCCGGCATTGCGGCCTATGTGGGCCGCACCATGGGCGTCACGGCGGCGGACTTCGACGGCGACGGCTGGGACGACATTTACGTGGCCAACGACCGCACCGAAAATTTCCTCTTCCGCAACAAGCACGACGGAACCTTTGAGGAAGTTGCCAACGACACCGGCACAGCCTTCGGCCAGAATGGCGAATCCACTTCGTCGATGGGCCCCGTCTTTGCCGATTTCGAAGGCCGCGGCATCCTCGATCTCTGGGTCACCGACGGCCACTACAACCGGCTGCTGCGCAACACCGGCAAGATGAGCTTTGAAGACATTGGCGCTACTAACGGAGTCTCGCAGACCAACGCGCAGTATGTGAGCTGGGGCACGGGCGTCTACGACTTCGACAACGATGGATTGCTGGACATCCTCATCTTTCACGGCGGGCTCATTCACCTCTACCCGCAGGAGCACACTCTCTTTCGCGGCCTCGGCAACGGCAAATTCGCCGATGTTTCGCGCGATGCCGGACCGGTGCTGAGCGAGCGCACCACGGCGCGCGGAGCCTGCTTTGCCGACTACGACAACGACGGCAAGGTGGATGCGTTCGTCGTGAACCTGGGCGGCAAGGGAACCCTGGTCCACAACGTCTCCACCGACACCGGCCACTGGGTCGCCATCAAACTCAAGGGAGTCAAGAGCAACCGCGACGGAATCGGGGCGAAGGTAGAGGTCTTTGCGGCGGGCAAACGCCAGACGGCCGAGCGCGTAGCCGCCTCCGGCTATCTCTCGCAGGACGACAGCCGCCTGCACTTCGGCCTGGGCGCAGCCACCACCATCGACAAACTCCTGGTTCACTGGCCCAGCGGCCGTGAACAGACGCTCGAAAAACTCGCTGTAGATCGCGTCCTGACTGTGGAGGAGCCGAAGTGAACTGGAGCGAGCTCAACCCACGCAATGCGCACCGGCTGCGGACTCCTGTGGTGGCCTCGTTCACCGCGCTGGCCATCGGCCTGTTCGGCTTTGCGCTGTGGACCTCGACGGACCGGCCGGCTCATGCCGGTGCGCGTTCCTCTGAGGCCGATCAGCTCGATTACGCTTCTCCGCTTGAGGTTCTGCTCTCGCCCGATGGCGCGCGGCTCTACGTCCTCTGCCAGCAAAGCGGTGAAGTGCGCGTGCTGGATGCGTCCAGTTATGCGGTCATCGGGAAGATCGCGGTGGGCCGCGTGCCCCGCGGCATCGCCCTCTCTGACAAAGGCGACCGCCTCTTCGTAACCAACTCCTGGGACGACACGCTCTCGGTCATCGATACCGCCAAGCTCGAAGTCACCGCAACATGGCCGGTAGGCGCGGAGCCCTCGGGCGTAGTCGCCGACCGCGCAGGCAAGCACCTCTTTGTCGCCAATCGCATCTCGAACGACATCGCCGTCCTCGACGCCCAAACCGGAGTGGAAGAGAAGCGTCTGCTGGCCGGGCGCGGTTCGAGCTATTTGACGCTCTCCCCGGATGGAAACCGCATTTACGCCACGCACATCTATCCGAATGGCTCACCGCAGCCCACCCCAGAGGGAAATCGCAGGGTGCCTGAGTCGGAGGTTACGGTCATCGATGTGGCGCGCGCCACGGTCTCTGACCGCATGCCTCTGCACGCGATTGCCGGCGTCTTTCACACCGCCTTCTCCGCAGACGGCCGCCTGGGCGTGATTGCCGAGTACCACCCCAAGAATCTTGTGCCTCTTGCTCATCTGGAGCACGGCGGAGCCTTTGCCGATACGCTCCTGCTTTTTGGCGCCGATGTGGGCAAGCCCGTCGAAGTGCCGCTGGACGAACTGGAACGCTACGCTGCACAGCCCTTCGGCGTGGCTATTTCGCCGGATAAGTCGCGCCTTTACGTCACCCTGGGTGGTTCGGAGGCCGTGCTGGCCATCGATGTTGTGCGCCTGCTCAACTTCGTCCGCACCCATCCGCGCCCGGCTTCCGGCTCTTTCGCATCGGATTTATCCGCCAGCGGCAACTATGTGATCGCGCGCATTCCGGTAGGCCACAACCCGCGGGGACTCGTGCTCAGCCGCGACGGGCACAGGCTGTTCGTGGCCAATCGCCTGGAAGACACCATCAGCGTCATCGACACGCGCTCGAATCTCATGGCGTCCACCATCTCCCTGGCCGGACCGAAGACCGTCTCCGTATTGCGCAAAGGCGAGCAGACCTTCTACACCGCCCACTATTCCTTCCAGGGCCAGATCGGCTGCGCCACCTGCCACATCGATTCCACCTTCGACGGCCTCACCTGGGACCTCGAGCCGGACGGCTTCGGCCGCGACATCGTGGACAACAGGCTGCTTGAAGACATCAAGGGCACCGAGCCCTACAAGTGGAACGGCGGCAATCCGAATATCCCCACCGAATGCGGTCCGCGCACCGAAAAGTATTTCTGGCGCTCGGAGAATTACGACGACCTGACGCTTGCCGACTTGAGTGTTTACGTCCGCAACATGCCGCCCCGGCCCAACCGATGGCGCCAGGCCAGCGGCGAACTCACGCCGGCGCAGGAGCGGGGCAAGGCGCTGTTCGGCCGCCAGGTAGACAAGTTCGGCAAGCCGATTCCCCTGGCCAACCGCTGTTCCTATTGCCACAGCGGCCCCAAGGGCACCAGCAAGAAGTCCTTCGAAGTGGGCACCCGCAAGCTGACCGACAACACCGGTCTCTTCGACACTCCCCAGTTGTCCAATATCGCGTTGACGTCGCCTTACCTGCACGACGGCTCGGCGCGGACTCTGGAAGAAATCTGGACCGTCTACAACCCGGAAGACAAGCACGGCCGCACCAACGACCTGACCAAGGATGAGCTCAACGACCTGATCGAATACCTGAGGACGCGATGATGAAGCCCGCATTCCGTAGTTTCTGGATGATCGCAATGTTGATGGTTGTAGCGCCTCTGGCGTTCGCAGTGACGAAGCCGCCCGCGACGGACGTGCAGAAGACGCATGCCGCGTCGCAGGTGCAATCCGATGCGGTGAAGGCGATGCCGCGCTTCAAATTCGAGAACTTCACCACCGCCAACGGCTTGCCCAACAATCACGTTTTCGCCGTGCTGGTGGATGGGGATCGCATCTGGGCTGGTACCGAGGACGGTTTGGCTCTCTACGAGAATCACACCTGGAAGACCTACACCACCAAGGATGGTCTGGCTCATCGCGCCGTACTTTCATTGGCCCTGGACAAGCGCACCGGCGACGTCTGGGCTGGCACCATGGGCGGCCTGAGCCGCGTCTCGGGCGGACGAATTGACACCTACACGCAGTTGAACTCCGGCTTGAGCAACGATGTGGTCTATGGCGTGACCGTGGATGGCGACGACGTGTGGGTGGCTACGGCCGCGGGCGGCTGCCGTCTGGACCTGCGCACCAGCCAGTGGTCCCTCTACAACGAGCGCAACACGCCCATGAATGAGATCTGGGTTTATGGGGTCTCCACTTCGCCCTCCAAGGTTTACTTCGCCGTCTGGGGCAGTGGCCTTTTGGAACTTGATCGCAAGACCGGGCGATGGGACAAGTACGACGATCCCGATGGCGAAAACGAAATAGTGCTGTTCAAGGATCAGGGGTTAATCCACGAGATTGTCACGTCGGTCAGTTCTGTGGACAATATAGTCTGGGTGGCCACGTACTTCGGCGATAGCCGCTATGATGGGCGCTATTGGCATAATTTTTTAACCAAAGACAGTGGACTTCCCTCGAACTTTACCAACACGGTCAAGGGCGTGGACGCCAATCACGCCTGGTTCGGCACCGACAAGGGGCTGGCTTATTACGACGGCGTGAACTGGGCCGTCTATCGCCCGTCGCTCACCGACGGAAAGCCCGAGATGACGGTGCGCGACGCACAAGGAAAGGTAATGCCGGTTGCAGTCACCACCGCTCCGGCCCACAACTATGTTCTTGGCATTGACTTTCAGGGCAGCGACATCTGGGTCGCTACCGCCAAGGGGTTGAGCCACGGAATTCGTCAACCCTAATAAAAATCAGATCTACGAATCAGGAGAATCCACATGAATGCACTTTCTGAAATTCTGGAGACCATCGGTCACGCACCCATCAAGAAGCGCGCCATGACCAACCTCGGCGTGCTCAACGAAGCCTACGCCTATGCCAAGCCCAGCTCCTTCTCGCGCGGCATGAGGATCGACCTCGGCCCCGTCACCATCCTGCTCATCTCCGGCACCGCTTCCATCGACGAAGCCGGCGTCAGTGTCCACATCGGCGACTTCAAGGCCCAGATGAAGCGCACCCTGGACAACATCACCGGCCTGCTTGAAGCCGAAGGCTGCACCTGGCACGACATCGTCCGCACCAGCTGCTACCTGCGCGACATCGACCGCGATTACGACGTTTTCAACGAAGAGCGCACCGCCTTCTTCAAGGCCCAGGGACTCGATCCCTTGCCCGCTTCGACCGGCATCCAGGCACATCTTTGCCGTCCGGAACTGCTGATCGAGATTGAAGCCATCGCCATGTTCCGCAACGAAAAGGTAGAAGCAGCCAAGGAGCAGTAGTCATGCGCAAGGGATGGTTGTTGGTTGCGCTCGGCGCCGTGGCCGCGGTTTCTTCGGCACAGTATTCGAGCCAGGACTCAGCCGGAATCGCGAGTCAGAATGCGGCTCCGGCCAAGGTCACAGGCAAGGGAACGTGCGCCTGCGGCGCGCATCCGCCCGGGCCGCCGAAGGATCGCGTGGTTACGCCCTATGCGGGCGAGCCGGCCGATCTGAGCCCCTACTCAAAGTTCGCGGCGCCCTACGACCTCAACTACACCCATCCCAACATCTACTCCGGCGCGGGCCGCGACATTCCTGAGCCCAAGAATCTCACCGAAGTGCGCATCGGATTTTTCGGGCCGATCGAGCACAATCCTGAATCGGTCTTCGGCCTGCGCATGTTGCATGGCGCGCAGTTGGCCGTGGAAGAGGCCAATGCCCACGGCGGCTACGGCGGCAAGCCCTTCAAGCTGATGCTGCACAACGACTACGACAACTGGCAGGCGAAAGCCGTCTATGGCGAAGACCGGCCCACCGATCCCGCCATCTGGGGCTCGTCCTCCAATGAAGCAGTAAAGATGGTCTACGACGACCAGGACTGGGCGATCTTCGGCTCCATTAGTTCCGAGGCCACGCACATCATTCTGCGCGTAGCCCTGCGCGCCGAGATTCCCATCGTCAACTCGGCATCCACCGACCCTACCATTCCAGAGACCTACATCCCCTGGTTCTTTACCGACCTCCAGGACGACCGCGTGCAGTGCCTCACCCTGGCCCGCCGCATCTTTACCGACCTTGGCATGAAACGTGTGGCGATTCTCCGCGTTAACAGCCGCTATGGCCGCTTCGGCGTCATCAAGCTTCGCGATGCATCGCGCCGTCTCGGCCATCCCATCGTTATCGAGCAGAAATATCTGCCCGGCGACACGGATTTTTCCAAGCAGTTGAAAGTCATCGCTTCGTCGCGTGCCGACGCCATCGTGCTGTGGGCCGACCAGGAACAAGCGGCAGGAATTTTGAAGCAGATGCGTGCCGCCGGCATGAAGCAGCGTGTCTTCGGTGCCTATCGCACCTTGGGTCCCGAACTGCTAGCCCAGGCTGGTCCCGCCGCAGAGGGTTTCGAGGCGGTCTTTCCTTACGATCCCACGCGCAACGATCCCAAATGGATCGACTTCAACCGCCGCTTTGAGGACCGTTTCAAGGAGAAGCCCGAGCAGTTTGCCTCTCTTGCCTATGACGCCATGAACGCGCTGCTCGATTCCATCTGCAAGGCCGGCCTCAATCGTGCCCGCATTCACGACGCGCTGGCCAACATCGAGCAATACGACGGTGTCACAGCGCACATGGTCTTCGATCCCAACCAGAAGAACGTTGCTCCGATGTATCTGGGCACCGTGCATAACGGATCAATCAGCTACCGTGTGGCCACCATGGAAAAACAGCAGCCGCAGCCCACGCCGCAATCTTCAGCGGCGCCCGTCGCACCGTCCGCGCCCGCCGTGCCACAAGCTTCCGTACCTCCAGCGCTAACCGCACCGCAAGCCCTGGCCACGCCAGCCGCACCGCAGGTGCTGCCCTATGCGCGGGTGGGCGAGGATGGCGTAGGCTACGCCGGCCCGCATCGCGAGGACGTGCCGGCAGGTCCGCTGCGCATTGTGCTTTTCGGACCCGATGCCGCGCAGATTGCAGCTTCGCCTGAGGTTGTTTCCGCGTTGGCTTCCGGTGCTGCCAAGGGGCGCGAGTGGATTTTGCTGCCCGTGGGCAGCGACCAGAACTGGAGCGCCGCAGGCTGGCCCGTCTGGGCCGCATCCAAGGACCTGGTCCGTGCCATCATGGACGAGCACGCGCTGGCAATTGTGGCGCTGAATAGCGATGCCGCTCATCTGGCCGAACAGTTGGCGCTCAAGACCTTTGTGCCGGTCATTGCCCTGAGCAGCGACAAGAGGCTGACTTCGACCAATGTACCCTGGATTTTCCGTCTCCCGGCCGGTACTCCGCCGGTAGAGGCGCTGTGCCTGCTTCAAACCGCCGCTGCCCGCAGTGGACCAAATTCGGTGCGCCTGCGCGATGCGCTTGCCTCGGGCGATGAACTCTCCGGAGTCGCGTTCCTGCCCACCGGCGAACCGCGACTGAAATAAGCTCCCTCAACTCTTCGCCTTTGTGTCCTTCCACCCTTCAGCCCCGCGCCTGAGTTCGAACTTGTAGCCAAAGCGTTTCGCATTGTCGATGTAGCGCAGATGCTCCGGCTGAAAGGCGTACAACACGCTGCGGCGGATGGCGACTCGAAGAACGCTTCCCAGCTTGAATCGCTCGCAATAAGCCGCGATCAGTGCGTGCCTTCGCACCGGATCCTCAATCCTGCTCGTCGTTCCCCGCATCTGCACGCCGCAAATTCTTTTCCAGTCGGCTGTATCGCGATAGACTGCGGCCGCCGCACGCGGAGTTCTCGTCAGGTTGATGCTGTGAGCGCTGTTCTCGGAAGAGAGCCAGCAGAGAGTCAGCCCCTCGTCCACGATGTAGAAGAGCGGCGCCACGCAAGCTTCTCCGTCCGGTCCGGTTGTGGCCAGCGAAAGAGTCGATTGCTCATCTAGAAGAGCAGTCACCATCTTCCACTGCTTTTGCACGTTCCACATCGACAGGCCAATCCGCGTGCCGGTTGCAGAGAGATTCAAACCGGCAACCCCTCGCTTATGCTACACCGCGGCTATTCTCGTGCTTTGCGCCGCAAAACAAAGGAGGCAGCCCTTGTTGCGGGCTGCCTCCTTTGCTTCAACCGAACCCGAAGGCCCGAGGGTTAAGGAAGGTAATAGCGGAAGGAGGTCCAGAACATATTGTCGATGCCCTTGGCGCCGATGCCGGAAGCGCCCGACCAACCCTCGCGAACCGCGTAGCCGTACTGGATGCCCTGGCGCAGGCGGCCCTTGTCGCCCTTGTAGAGGTCATACCAGTAACCGCCGGTCACTTCCTGTACGTCGCGGGTTTGCGCGCCGCAGGACCCGCCGGGGTAGTAGCCAGTCGAGCTGCCGTTGTAGCCGGGGTTGGAAATGGTGTTACAGGCGGAGTTGCTAAGCAGACGCGAGCCGTAGCCCACGGCGGTGGTTCCCAAAGCCGGAGTGCTCCAGTGACCGCCCCATTTGCCGCCCGCGGCGATCAGCGCAGCAGTAGGTGTGGCCGTGCAGGTGGTGGTGCCCGTTACGCAGAATTCCGCGGCGGGCGAACCCAGGGTCGAAGCAGTGATGCTGCCCGTTCCAAAATCCGTACGGCCCGCATAGTCGCCGCCGTAGTTCAGGTAAATGGTCATGCGAGGAGTGGGGTTGGCTTCGACGGTAAACAAGCCGGAGAGGTTGTGGATGGGGGCAAGTTCGCCCGCGGTATCGGCCGTGACGTCGGAGAGCGTGGAGTCGCCGTAGCGGCCCATGCCCGGACCGTACAGGCCCTTGGCGCCGAAGGTCAGCTTGTTGGCCACCAGCGGAACCCGCAGGCTGCCGCCGATACCACCGAGAACGATGCTGTTGGCGTAGGAGCCGGCCGTTGTGGAAGAAGCAACCACGGCTGCGCCGGTGGCGATGTCTTTCTGGCCGCCGTACTTGGTGCTGTTGGTGGTCACGCCGGGATACACGGTCTCATGCGCGAAGCCGGCGATGCCGAAGATTTCATAGTGGCCCCAGCCCGGGTCGATGGCGGCCTTGACGATGATGTCGGGAGTCTGGTTGAAGGAGAGGTTGGCGATGTTGGTGTTGGCGTAAATGGTGTTGTAGACGGGAACGTAGATGTCACCCGTTCCGCCCGCCGTGGGCACGGCCTGGTTGGAGTAATTCTGGATGTACGTCGTGGGTACGCTGGCGCTGACCGCGGCGTTGTAGTTGCCGCCGTTGGCGCCGGCGCTGCCCAGCACCGCGTAAGGCGTGTTGCCGGCGATTGAGGCGCTGTAGAGCAGCTGCGGATTCTCAGCCGCGACGCCGAAGGCTACCTTGTCGAAGGTCTTGGTGATGCGGAAGCCGTATTGGCGGGTCCATACGAAGCCCGCGACGTAATTCGGGTCGATGGTCAGCGGGGTCAGGACGTCACCGGAGAAGTTCGAGATGCCCTTCTTGTCTTCGGTAGAGAGGGACCACAACTGGCCGCCCGTGAAGGCCCAGTGGTTGTTGGTCTCGGCCTGTCCCCAAACCACGCGCTGGCGCAGCACGTAGCTGTTGGACTGGTTGTTGTTGGAACTGATGCCGGTGCCCAGGAAGTCGGCCTCATAGTAGCCGCGCACTGTGCCCCAGCTGGTCTTGCCCTCGGTCAGCATGGAGATGCGCGACTGGCGGGCGCTACCGTAGAACTCTCCCAGCGAATAGGCGTCCGCACCCTCGTAAGGAAGCGAACTGAAGGCGGTCGGAATGTCGCCGCCGGTGGCCTTGGTGCGGTACACCGTTTCACCCGCCAGGAAGCCGCCGGGCGTGATATTGATTCCCTTGTAATGCAGGACGCTGGGATTGGCGATGTCCTTCTTGATCTTCGCGGTTTCGTCGGAGACCGTGGTCGCGAGGGAGATCGTGCTGCCCTTGAGATCGGTCACCGTGCCCTGCAACGTGGTGACGGCAGCAGCGTTTTCAGTGACTGCCTGTTGCTGGGCTGTGGCTGCGGCCTGCGCCCGGTCGGCTGCTGCCTGGGCATCGGCTGCCGCCTGCTCAGCCTTCTTCAACTGCGCGTCCTTGTCGGCCAGGTTGCTCTTCAAGCCGTCGATCTGCCCTTCCAACTCACTGCGCAGCTTCTCAATCTGTTCTGCGACTGTGGGTGGAGGAGGCGTCTTGGCCTTCTTGGTTGCGGTATGCTTCTTGGCCGGCGGCGTGGCGTCGCTGGCGTATCCGTATGTGCCAACAACACTGGCTGCCAGGATTGCCGCGGCAGCGATTCTGAATCCGAAATTCATTGGGCCTCTCTTTTTCTTACTCATCAAAATGGATCGTGGCTGCGCGCACGTCGACAACGAGCGCTCTTGATTCCCGCATCCCGGGTTCTGCAAACATGAAGGCATCATTCGATCCAATCGGGTTGCAGGATAGACACTGAATTGGCAACTGGAGCAGGTCCGTGCTTGCAGAATATGCTCTTGCCAGTTCCGTTTTACAGACTCGCAGAAGAGTGTGAATATATGACGAATTCACATGTTTTTAACAGGGTTACAGGCCGCTGGTTCCATGTGCTTAAGCTGTAAATTCATGTTACTGTAACAAACTATTCCGGCCGTGGATTCCATGGTATGTGTACTTATCTGGATCAATGCCGTCAGGAGCTTTCCGGCAAATCGGCTTCTCCAGACGACACAGCGCTCCTGGCCGCGAAAGAACTCATGCGGAGGGAGGAGCAGGAGTGAGGCGGGGGTTCTTGACCCCCACTTGAAGAAGGATAAGACAGCGCGGGTTTTAATCCCTGAAAGATATGTTTGCGCCGCAAGAAATAACTTGCTCAACTCTTTGTTAATGAGTAACGAGTCCAGCGGCATTGTCGCTGCCTGAACTTAGTAAGTTCGCCAGAATCCGGTATGCTCCCGGTACTAACTCGGGAAGTTGGCGATGCAGCGCGAACGCGACATAGATATAAGTCCCCTTGCCGGGATGCGCCACCAGCAGCCCGCCGCGCTGCGGATCCTGTCCAGAGTCGGCGGTTTCGGTCAATGCGATGTATCCCGGATCCCATGTGTCGAGGAACGAGTGGCCGCGCTCTTCCACCCAGCCGTCGAAGTCCGCGAAAGTCAGACGGTTGGGCCAATTCACCAGGGAATTCGCCGGCTCCAGCAGTTTCACCGGAGCCTCTTCGTCCACCACCCGCTCCGGCGTACGCCCCATGGAGAGCGGCAGCGGGGCAGGGAAGGTGGCGCTCTGATAAAGCACTATGAGCGTTCCGCCGCGCCGTACGAACTCGTCCAGCCGCGGCTGCGCCAGCGCCAACTCCAGACGCATGGAGTAAGCGCGAATGCCGATCACAATCACATTCCAGGCGGAGAGGTCGCCTGACGAAAGCTCGGCGGCCGGAATCAGGTGCACCCCTGCGCCCATGCCTTCAATCGCCTCCGGAACCAGGTCGCCGGTGCCCATTACGTAGCCGATGCGCAGCCCCGGAGCCAGCTTCACATCCACCCTCCGGGTCTTCAACTCGGCAACCTTGTACTGGTTGTAGGGCCGCAGCCCGGGGTAGCCCACGCTTTGCCAGCCCGTCTCATAATTCCGCCCGCCGCAGTGCGCAATCGCCTCCACGGTGTACGAGCCCGGCTGGTGGTCTTGCGGGGTCACTAAAAACTGGATGGGCTCGGAGTCTCCGGCCGCGGCCAGGTGGAAATGCGCCTCGGCCGGTTCCGAGCGCCACCCGGGAGGCAGCTTCAAATCGACCGTGCCCTCGGCCGCGGCCTGCGTGTGCACCGTAACCCGCACCGGCAGCGGGCTCCCGTCCAGAGGAAGAACGCGCGCTTCGGGCTCCATGCGGACTCCGATGGCCGGCGTCACCACCAGCGGCTCATAAACTCCGCCGGCTCCCGGAACCCTGGCCATGGTCTGCACGACTTGGCCGAGCCGGATGGGCAGGCCTTCAAAGCTGAACTCCGCCCACGCTGCCAGCGGATAGGGCGCGAAAGAGCGCAGGCGGTACTCCGGATGGGCCAGGTCGTAGTAGGGCTGCTCGATCGAAGGCCGCGTGAAGTAGGGCTCGGTCGGCTCTGCGTTTTCCGGAACCTGGACCTGGAAGACGGGGTCGGCCGTTGTGGCGGCGGGGTCGCTTGCGCTGAAAGTGTCTTCGATTTTCCAAGCCGCTCCTTCCTGGCTCTCCAGCCAGACCCTGGTCGACCGCGTCTCCTGCGAGGCCTGTGCGGTGTGCACCCGCACCCGGAACTCCTCGCCCGGCGTCACGCTGCGCGGGGCTTCATCGGCCGAGCCGCCGCGGAACGGTCCGCCCGTCTGAACTGCCCCGGCATGGGTCCGGAACGCCATCAGGTCCAGCCCCAAGATCTCCTTCAGCGCCGCCTGAAATTGCCCGATCTTGGCGTCCAGTTCCAGTAGCAGTCCAGCCTTGGCCTCCGGCGTGAGGGTGGCGCCAGCGACTTTCGTGCGCAACTCAAGCGTCTGGCGATAAGCAGGTGCAAGCCCGTGCGCAACCTCCGCTCCGGTCCGTCCCTGTCGTTCTGACGCAAATCGCTTCAGACTCTCCCCGATCTGCTTGAGACTCGCTGCGAGCCACTCCGGCGCGTTGCTCCCGGCCAGTCGAGCCAGTCCTCCGACCCCGGTATCGATCTGCACTTTCGAGTTGTGGAATAGGTCCCCACTCGTCCGTCCCGCCCCGCCCTGCGCTTCCGGCGCAACCGCCCACAGGTGATAGCTCGTCGTGGCGGGTCCGCTCAGAATCGGATTTCCGCCCCCGTTCTGCGATTTCTGCTCGCCCCATCCCTGCCTTGCAATTTGGACATAGCTGCGTCCCAGCACCGGGTCCCAGGTCCCCACCGGCAGAACCACATCGGTCGAGGGCACGCCCGTGGTCCACTCGCCGGTAATGTAGTTGTGAAATTTCGCCGGAGCCCACCTGCCGGTGGCGTAGTCGAACATGCCCTTGTCCGTAACCGGCGCAAAGGGAACCATGGAATAGACCGCCAGCGGCTGCCAGGGCTCCACGCCGCCCTTTAGCTGCTCGGGGAAGAACTTGGGGTCGCCCGCGGCCTTGAAAATCTCCTGGGCGATTTCGCCGGAGACCTGGTGGTGCCCGTGGCCGTCGGTCACGCCGCCAACAAATGTCGACACAATCACTTGCGGCCGCTCCCGACGCACCGCCAGCACGGCGTCGTAGAGCACGCGGTCGTGTCCCCAGCGCGCGAAGGCTTCCTCCTGGGTCTTCGAGAAGCCGAAGTCCACCTCTGTGCCCCACAGTTGCTTGGCGCCGTAGAATTCGCTGGCCCGCAGCAGTTCGTTGGTGCGCATCAGCCCCAGCGCATCGTAGACTTCCGCCGACATGGCGTTCTGTCCGCCTTCGCCGCGGGTCAGGGTCAGCAGAGTGGTGCGCACGCCCAGACCACGCGAAAGATAGGTCAGCAGCGCGCCGTCTTCGTCGTCCGGGTGGGCCACAATCATCATCACGCTGGCCGTGGTTGAGAGGCGCCGCAGCGACTGCTCCCACGCGGCCTGTCCGCGGTCTTCCGCGAGCGGCAGCGCAGTCGCGCCGGACTCGGGGAGGGGAATTGCCGGCAGCTCGACGCCTGCCGAAGTTTGCGCCTGCGCCGCTTGTTGCGCACCCAGGCAAACAGGCCCTGCGGCCGCCAGAATCAGGCCCGCCAGGGCCGCACCCACCACTGCTCGTTGAACTCTCTCGGAAAGGATCATGCTTCCCGTCAGTGTACAATCCGCCAGAGTATCCTTAAAGGAATACACCACCCTCATGATCCCCACTTCATCCCCATCTGGCACTTCCGCCACGCTCCAGCGCCGCATCGGCCTGCGCTCTGCCGTGCTCTTCAACATGCTGGAGATGATCGGCGTGGGGCCGTTCATTACGCTGCCGCTGGTGATTGCAGCGGCGGGCTATCGGCTCTCAGTTTGGGCCTGGGTTCTGGGAGCGGTCATTGCCGTTGCCGACGGGCTCGTTTGGGCCGAGTTGGGCGCAGCCTTCCCGCGCGCCGGAGGCTCCTATGCCTTCCTCCGCGAAATCTACGGCCCCGACCGTGCCGGCAATTGGCTGAGTTTTCTCTACGTCTGGCAGTTGAGTTTCTCCGCGCCGCTCTCCATCGCTTCGGGCTGCATCGGCCTGTCGAGTTTTCTGGCCTGGTTCTGGCCGGGGCTGGACGCCGCGCCCCTGGCCGCTCTGCCCATGCTGCACTACTCGAACTTCGCCGCAGCCGCTGCCTGCCTGCTGGTCACAGCGCTGCTCTATCGCAACCTGAGCTCCGTCACGCGGCTCGCCTGGGTTCTGTTTGCCGGCGTCATGGCGGCCATCGCCGGGGTCATTATCTCCGGCTTTGCCCATGCAGCAGGTAGCGGCGGCTGGCACATGCCAATCTCGCCCGCGCAGTCCGTGGCCGTGGCGCTGGGCGGTCTGGCTCAAGCCACCCTCATCTCCACCTACGATTACTGGGGCTACTACAACATCTGCTTCCTGGGCAGCGAGGTGCGCCGGCCGGAGCGCACCATTCCTCGCGCCATTCTGCTTTCCGTACTCTTCGTCTCGGCCTTTTACGTGACCATGAACCTGGCTGCCCTGCCTTCCATGCGCGACGCCGCCTCGCACGTGGCCGCGGGCGCCACCGTTCGCCTGCAACTGGTGGCCGACATTGCGCAATCCGCCTTTGGCAAGATGGCCGGCCGTCTGATGGCCGCCCTGATCGTCTGGACTGCCTTCGCCTCGGTCTTTTCGCTGCTCCTGGGCTACTCCCGCGTGCCTTACGCCGCCGCGCGCGACGGCAACTACTTCCGCTTCCTCGCCGCCGTCCATCCCAAGCACGGCATTCCCCACCGTTCGCTGGTTGCCCTGGGTCTGGTGGCTTGCGGCTTCTGTTTCTTCTCCCTGGCGCAGGTCATCACCATGCTGGTTGTGACCCGCATCCTGCTTCAATTCTTCCTGCAACAGGCTGGCGTGATCCTGCTCCGGATCCAGCGCCCGGAACTGGAGCGCCCCTTCAAGATGCCGCTTTACCCGCTGCCGCCCCTGGTAGCCATCGCCGGCTTTGTCTTTATTCTCGTCAACCGCAGCCACGCCCTCGGCGGATTGCTCCTCGCCGCCGGAATTGCCGTCTCCGGCACGTTCATTTATCTGGTCCGCGCCCACGAATTGCACGAATGGCCGTTTCCTAGCCCCCAAAAAGAGATTCTGTAACGCAAAGCCCTCCGCCGGTGTCTAACAAGTGCGATCGACACTTCCCCATGCGAGGTCCCTTGATGCTCATCGGCAAGCCGCCCGACATTCTCTCCTCCGAGATCACCCCGCGCGAAGACTACGAGCGCTATTTCAACCGCCGCCGCTTTCTGCGTACTGCGGTCTCCAGCGCGGTTGCCGTAGGGGCAGCTGCTTTGGGCGCGGAACGTCTCGCCGAGGTCTTTTCTCCCCGCATCTCCGCGCAGGCCGGGACCAAACTGCAAACGGTGAAGAGTCCTCTGACCACCACCGGCGAAGAGCTCACCAGCATCAAGGACGTGGCCACCTACAACAACTTCTACGAGTTCGGCGTGGACAAGGGCGAGCCCTCGCAGAATGCCGGCGCTCTGCCTACTCGTCCCTGGACGGTCCGCGTCGAAGGGCTGGTGAAGAAGCCCAGGACCTTCGACATCGACTCGCTGCTGAAGCTGCGCCCGCTCGAAGATCGCGTCTATCGCCATCGCTGCGTCGAGGCCTGGAGCATGGTCATTCCCTGGGTGGGCTACTCGCTCTCCGAGTTCCTCCGTCAGTGCGACCCGCTGCCCTCGGCCAAGTACGTGCAGTTCCTCTCTTACTACGACAAGAAAGTGGAGAAGTGGACCTCGGAGCAAGCCATCAGTTGGCCATATTCCGAGGGCCTGCGCATGGATGAGGCGATGCACCCCCTCACGCTGCTGACCTTCGGCTTGTACGGCGAGGTTCTGCCCAACCAGAACGGCGCGCCGGTGCGCATCGTGGTGCCGTGGAAGTACGGTTTCAAATCCGCCAAGTCGATTGTGGCCGTGCGCTTTCTTGATCGGCAGCCACCCACCACCTGGAACGACCAGGCTTCTAACGAGTATGGTTTCTATTCAAACGTGAATCCTAATGTGGACCACCCCCGCTGGAGCCAGAAAACTGAGCGCCGCATCGGCCAGCCCTTCTATGCCCAGCGGCGCACCACCCTGATCTTCAACGGTTACGGCAACCAGGTCGCCTCGCTCTACAATGGCATGGACTTGAAGAGAAACTTCTGAAGCGGCGTTAGCGGCGTTAGCCGCACTGCGCGCGTGTTCGCGGAGTTTGCATTGCAGCCGGCTCCGGTTCGCTAACAGCTGAACATCAAGCCGCGGGCCTTGCTAGCCGCGCTAACTCCGCTCCTCGAAAGACTATGAAGCCCTCGACCCTCACCGCCCTCAAATCGCTCGTCTGGCTTGCCTGCCTATGGCCTTTCGGCTGGCTTGTGTGGGGCGCCGCGACCAACAACCTTGGCGCGGACCCCACGGCAACCATCACCTTTACCACCGGCCTTGCCGCGCTGCGCCTGCTGACCATTTCGCTGGCCATCACGCCGCTGCGCCGCCTCTTTCCGCGCCTGAGCTGGCTCATCAAATTCCGCCGCCTGCTGGGCCTGTTTGCTTTTTTCTACGCCACCCTGCATCTCGGCACCTATATCGCGCTCTACGCCGGTTTCGACCTGAATACCATGGCCAACGACATCGCCAAGCGCCGCTTCATCACCATGGGCGTAGCCGCGTGGCTTCTGCTTCTCCCGCTGGCCGCCACCTCGACAAACTGGGCCATTCGCAAGCTGGGCGGCAAGCGCTGGAACCGCCTGCATAAGCTGGTCTATCTGGCCGCGGTTTGTGGCGTGATTCACTATTGGTGGCAGGTCAAGCCCGGCGTGCTCACGCCGCTCAACCTCACCGTGATCCTGGGGCTTCTGCTGGCGGTGCGCCCGGTTCTTTCCTTTATCCAGAAGCGCAAAACTGCGAAGGGCGCCGTATCTCTCACTAGTCGATGAACGGAAGGAACGCCGTGCCTCGCGGCATCTCTTCGGCGCGCGGTTGCCGCTCGTGGCCTCGTAGTTCCGGGTCGCTGACAGCAATCGTTCTGAAGAACTCCCTCGCCTGATTCAGACTGGGAGCGTTCGCGCCGCCTTCATAGTTCGGGTCCGCGAACTGCACCGGATCGTCTTCCCACCAGCACACTTCGCACAGACCCAAACTGCCCGGCGGCTTTTCGGCAAGCGTGAAATTGCCGCAGCAAGGGCAGGCAAATCGCTCCTTGCTAACGGGCGGTTCCTCAGCGGCTGGGGCGTCGATGAACTCTTCAACGGTCGCTTCGATCTGGATGATTTTTTCGAATCGCAGCACGGTTTGCGAAACCGGATGAAAGCTCTTGCGGTGCAACGGCGTTGGACCCAGGCGGGCCAGCGCGGCCAGGTGTTCCGGCGAACCATAGCCCTTGTGGCGCGCCAGGCCATAGCCGGGAAACTCGCTGTCCCACTCCACCAGCAGCCGGTCGCGATAGACCTTGGCCAACACGCTGGCGGCGGCAATGGAGACGCTGGTCGCGTCGCCGTGAATCACCGACTGCTGCGGGCAATCCCAATCGATCAAGTCCCGCCCGTCGATCAGCAGAAAGTCGGGGCTCAGCGCCAGTTGCTCGACGGCGCGGCGCATCGCCAGCAGCGAGGCCTGGCGAATGTCGATGCGGTCGATGGTCTCCGCATCCACCTCGGCAATCGCCCAGGCAACGGCGCTCGCGCGAATCTCCACGTCCAGCTCGTTGCGCTTCTTTTCCGAAAGCTTCTTTGAGTCGTTCAGTCCCGGCAAGTGGCAGCCTCCGGGCAGAATCACCGCGGCCGCTACCACCGGGCCAAACAGCGGACCGCGGCCCACCTCGTCCAGGCCGGCGATGCGCAGCGCTCCCCGCTTGCGTGCGGCTTTTTCCAGCGTCCAATCGCAGACTGGGGAACGATCCATAGTTCCAGTATATTGGCTCGAAGATTGTCCGCGCGGCACGGCCCGCCGCCCTTAACGTAAAAGCCAGCCTGCGGCCCAAGAGTCAACCGGACCGTTCTTCTCACGCACAAAAAAACAACCCCGGCGCGAAGCCGGGGTTGTTCGATGACAAAAAACCGGAGAGGCCTATGCCTTGGCCACGACGCGATCCACTTCCTTCAGGCGGGCAGCCTTGCCGCGCAGTCCGCGGAGGTAGAACAGCTTGGCGCGGCGGACCTTGTAGCTGCGGATCTTCTCGATCTTTTCGATGACCTTGGAATTGAAGGGGAAGATACGCTCCACTCCCTGACCAAAACTCATCTTGCGCACGGTAAACGTGCCCTGGGGCCCACGGTTGATGGCGATAACCAGACCTTCGAACGCCTGCAAGCGCTCCTTATCGCCTTCCTTGATCTTGACTTGAACGCGAATCTGGTCGCCGGACTTGAAATCGGGGAGGTCGGTACGCTTCAGCTTGTCGGCCAAGCGCTGCATTACGGGATGAATGGACATAGGCTTTTCCTGCTCTTGAACTCAGAATTTCCAGTTTAACAGAGAACCGCCATCAGCGCCTAATTTGCCGCCAGCGTAATTGATTCAGCCTTCCTGCAAGCTCTTCCGTCGCGCTGCGGCTGCAGCTTGCTCTTTCCGTGCGGTATAGTTCCCGGTATGGATGAGAAGCGGGAGTTGTTGCGCCATACGCTGGCCACTCTGGCCTACCGGGCCTCGCGCGCCCTGGAAAATGCGCCCGACCATTTTGCTGCCTATAACGGTGCCGGCCGCCTGCCAGTCGAGATTCTTGCTCACATGGGCGATCTGTTTGACTGGGCTCTGAGCATTGCCGTTGGCAGCGGTCAGTGGCACAATACCCAGCCCCGCGCATGGATCGAGGAGCAGAACCGGTTTTTCTCGTCGCTGAAGACCTTTGACGCTTTTCTCGCCTCCGATGCCCCGCTCCATGCGCCGGTGGAGCGCTTGATGCAGGGCCCGGTGGCCGACGCCCTCACGCACGTTGGCCAGTTGGCCATGCTGCGGCGTCTCTCCGGCAGTCCCTCCCGCGGTGAGAATTTCTATGTGGCTGAAATCGCTGTGGGCCAGGTGGACGCGGTGCAGCCCGCACCCGTGCAGACGTTTTAGCGCCCTTCTTCGCGGATTGCATCCAGCATCTTCCGGTCTTCGGTCGTCAGGTCGGCGCCCGCCAGTAGATCCGGCCGGTTGGCCAGTGTCTTGCGCAACTGCTGTTCCCGTCGCCAGCGCCGGATCAGTCGGTGGTCACCGTTCAGCAGCACCTCCGGCGCGCTCACCCCGGCAAACTCCGCGGGCCGCGTGTAGTGCGGGTAATCCAGCAGCCCGCCTGCTCCATGCTGCGAGCGCGGAACCCCCTCCGTATCCGTCGAAATCTCTTCGTCGGCAACGCCGAAGCTCTCGAATTCGCTCGACGCCTCGTTGCCCAGCACGCCGGGAATCAACCGCATGGCCGCATCCACCACCACCGCCGCAGCCAACTCGCCTCCGCTCAGCACGTAGTCGCCAATCGACAATTCCAGGTCGCAATAGAGTTGGTTGATGCGCTCGTCCACGCCTTCGTAGCGGCCGCAAATCAGCACCAGCCGGTCCAGCTTTGAAAGCTCGCGGGCCATGGCTTGGGTAAACGGCCGGCCCTGCGCCGACATCAGAATTACGCGGGTGCGGGAAGCCTCGGTGGTCTTTTCGCGTTCTGCTTTAGGTTCGATACCCAGCGCGGCCAGCGCCTCGGACAGTGGTTCCGGCTTCAGCACCATGCCTTCGCCGCCGCCAAAGGGGCGGTCGTCCACGGTCCGGTGCCGGTCATGCGTAAAGTTGCGCAGATCGTGCAACCCCACCGTTACCAGACCTTCCGTCTGTGCCCGGCGCACCACGCCGTACTCGAAGATGCCGCTAAAAAACTCCGGAAAGATGGTGACGATTTCAAATTTCATAAGCTATTCCCAAGAATATAAGAAAGATTTCCGCCGCTCTCGGTCCGGTTGTGTTTTACTGTGGGGCGATAGTTATGCCGGACTTTGAATCGCTGCTAAATCGATGGCAGGCGGCCGGAGTTCTCGATGCGGGAACGGCCGACCGCATCCGCACTTGGGAGGTGGAGCAGGAGAAGCCCGCCGGCTTGCGCTGGCAGGGCTTGGCCGCGCTGATTCTTGGGGCGATCCTGCTGGCCTGTGGTGTGGTGCTGCTGGTCTCAGCCCGCTGGAACGAAATCTCCCCCGGCGCGCGCTTTGCCGTTGTCCTCGGCATGGTAGCCCTCTTCCATCTGGGCGGAGGCTGGACCAGAAAGACCTTTCGCTCCCTATCCAACGCGCTCCATGCGGTGGGCACCGTCTCCACCGGCGTGGCCATTGCTCTCGCCGGGCAAATCTTCAACATCCAGGATCACTGGCCGGCTGCCGTTCTGCTCTGGGCTCTGGCCGCTCTGGTGGGGTGGATTCTCCTCCACGACGAGGCGCAGAAGACCCTCACCCTGCTCCTCGTTCCCGCGTGGATGTTTTCGGAATTAGCCTTTCATGCCCAGGAACACATCGGCGCCAATGTCTTTACCGGCCGCTTCCTGCTGGTTTGGGCGGTTCTGGACCTGACCTTCTTCCTGGATTCCAAGCAAAAGGTCATGCAAGCCGTTCTCTTCGCCGTCTCCGTCGTCGCCGCACTCACTGGAGTGCTCCTGATGCTGGGAGGCTGGGTCTCGTGGTCCTCGCAGCAGACCTTCCTGTCCCTCTGGACCTGGTGGTTGGGATGGGCCGCCATCGCTGCTCTGCCGCTCTTCTTCGCCGTCTTCCGCTTTCGCAGGAGCCTGCTGCCCGTCGCCGTGGCGGTGGTCTTCTCCATCGCACTGCCATGGTGCCACCACACCTGGATTCAGTACAGCGACAATGGCGCCGGCCTGAAGTACACATGGCATCGCACCGCTCCCAATCTTGCCGCTCATGCCCTTGTGGCGGCCTTTGCCGTCTTCATTATCTGGTGGGGCGTGCGCCTGCTCTCGCGGGCCCTGGTCAATCTAGGCGTCCTCTGGTTTGCCATCGCCGTCGCCTGGTTCTACTTCAGCAACCTGATCGGCAAGATGGGCCGCTCGCTGGGCCTGATTGGACTCGGCGTGCTCTTCCTGGCCGGCGGGTGGGTCCTTGAAAAGATGCGCCGCCGCCTGCTCGGCCGCATGCGCCCCACCGGCGCCTCCGAGGAGGTCCAATGAAACTCTCCAAGACCTCGCTCGCTCTCCTCGTGATTCAGTTGGGGCTGGTTTCCACAGTTGGCGCCAAGTATCTTTATCAGCGCTGGCACTCGCCGCGGGTCTGGACACGCGTCGCTGTCGGTGAATCGCTGGCGATGCACGGCCGCTATCTGCGCCTGCAAATGACGGTCGATGGTTGTCAGAGCACCCTGCCTTTGGCCAGCCAGGTCAGTTTCCCGCGCAATGTCGACGGCACGCCGAGAGCAGGGAATTTCTCGGTTGTTGCGCCGAATTTTATTCAATTTCCCGCCCGGCTGAAGGTGGAAAACAACAAACTGGAAGCGATCCGCATTCCGGAGAGTGACAGCTTTCCATTGGGAATCCGTGTCCGGGCTACGCCGGGTATGCCATGCGACTCATTTCTGATCGACGAGCCCCTCAACTTCTACCTTGCTCAAGGCGAACCAAGCCCGCTACCCATCAAGCCCGGTCAGGAATTGTGGATTGAGGTCACCGTTCCGTCCCAGGGACCTCCCCGTCCGCTCCAGTTGGCCCTCAAACAGGACGGTGCCTGGAAGCCGATGGCCTTCCAATAGATTTCTTTGCACTCCGCCTGAAGGTACTTACTTGGCGGCTACCTGCGTCAGCGTCCGCCGCGCCGTCTTTTTCTTCGCCGCCGGGCCGGGCGGGGCCGTCACCCATTTGCCGCTGGGCGCCTGTGGTCCGGCCGCCTGAATCGCCAGTGCGGCAATGTTCGACGCATCCAGAACCGCCATCATAGCCTCCTGCGCGCTGGTCCACACCGGGTGCGCCGGGCAGTGAAGTTTGCGGCTGCACGAGGCTCCCGACATCAGGCACACATTCAGCCGGATGGGCCCGTCGATGGCTTCGATCACCGCGCGCATCGTGGCTTCGCGTCCGGCGGCCAGAATCTCGAAGCCGCCCGCTTGTCCCCTCCGCGAGGCGATGAGTTTCGCCCGGCACAAGGCCTGCAAAACCTTGGAAAGAAAGCTCTCCGGAGTCCCCGTGGCGTGTGCCAGCGTGGGCAGCAGTGCGCGCTCCCCGGCCGGCAGCGTCGCCAGATGAATCATCACCCGCACCGCGTAGTCGGCAGCCCTCGTCAACTGCATGGATGAACCGGATCGTGCCATGGGTCGGTTTCCTTATTTACTGATGCTATCGTGGATCAGCCGGAGCGCAAAGTTCAGCTCCATTCCGGTCCCTCAACCCTCTTCTTTGGCAACAGAAAGATCCCCGGCCAGCGGGCACCCCTCGCAGTTCGCGGTCCGCCGGCAGTGCGCCTTGCCCACGGCGACCGTGAGCGCATGGAATTCGTTGAAAAGCTGCGCATGGCTCTCCGGCGGATCGGCCGCGAAGCCTTCACGCGTCAGCTTCACCAGCGCCTCGTACCCCTTTCGGTTCCGTCCTGGCGCGGGCGTCACCAGCCCATGCCGCTCAGCGATCCGGCGCAGGTACTCGTCGGCCACCGGAACCGCATGGCCCAGCGCGTAGAGCAGCAGCGCGTCGGCCGTCTCCGGACCCACGCCCGGCAGAGCCAACAGGCGGCGGCGCAAGGTAGGTGTAGCAACGGCAGCCAGCTTCTCCAGCGATCCGGCAAACTCCTCGTCCAGCATGGCGACAAACGCCTTGAGCGCCGGCGCTTTGCGCGTGTGAAATCCGGAGGGCTGAATCAGCCTGCGCAAATCCTCGACCGTCAGCGCGCGCAGCCCCTCCACCGTCAACGCCCCGGCAGCGCGCAGGTTGGCCAGCGAGCGCTCCACGGCCATCCACGATGTGTTTTGTGTCAGGTAAGCCCCCAGCACCACCTCGAACGGCGCCTCGGCCGGCCACCAGTGCTGCGGCCCGTACGCCGCGGCCAGCCGCTCGTGCATCGCCCGCAGCCGTCGCGCCGAAGTGAGCGGCTTTTTCATTGGAGCGAATCCTCGCCCGCCGATGGGGACTGAAGTTGCACCTTCCACTCCAGAATGCGCGCCCGCGCTGCGGCGGCCTCAGCCTCCGGCACGTGCCCGGCCTGTTGCAGGGCGATGGAAAGAGCGGTGTGGGCCAGCGGGTCTCCCGGCGTCGGCGCGGTCAACGCCAGCGCCGCGCCCACGGCTTGTTCAAGCTTCCCAGCATCGCGCAGCGCCCGCACCAGCCCGTGGTGCGCCTCAACGTGTTCCGGATCCACGGCAATCGCGGCGCGAAAGGCCTTTGCCGCTTCGGCAGCCTCTCCGGCGGCCAGCAGGTCGAGCCCCCGTTGAGAGAGCGATTCAGCACCGATTTGTCCGGTCTGGTTCATGTGCTTTTAGGATAAGGTCTGGGAAGCTACGGCGCTTGAGGAGGCTGGGGTGAGGAGCTATACCGAGTACCTGATCTTTGAGACCAAAAAACGGCGGGAAATGGTCCACATCACCGACAAGGTGGAAGAGATTGTGCGGCGCAGCGGCGTCGACGACGGCCTCTGCTTCGTTTCGCCCATGCACATTACCGCCGCCATCTACGTCAACGACCTGGAAAGCGGGTTGATCGAGGACATCGGCAAGTGGCTGGAGGAGTTGGCGCCCGCGCGTCCCGATTACAAACACCATCGCACCGGCGAAGACAATGGCGACGCCCACCTGAAATCCCTTCTCCTGCACCACGAAACCACGTTGCCGGTGACCAATGGCCGCCTCGACCTGGGAACCTGGCAGCGCGTCTTTTATGCCGAGTTCGACGGCCAGCGCCCGAAGCGGGTCATCGTGAAGGTGCTGGGCGTCGAGTAGGCGCCGCGTGAACTTATTCAACCGGATGCGCCCCACGGCGTAAACTGCCCCCAGACGTTACACTCACCTCATGCAGCCACGCACCACAGCCCGCGTCAGTCTCACTGCGCTGCTCGGCACTCCCGTCACCGATGCGCAGGGCCATCTCCGCGGCCGGCTCAAGGATATTGCCGTGGCCACAGGCCCCGATGCCGGCAAGGTGGCTGGCCTGGTGCTCAAGACCCGCGACGGCCTCTTCATCGTCCCCTCCCAGGAGGTGATGGAAACCCCCGCGGGCACGCTTGAACTGCGCTCCTCCGGCGCCCTGGTGCCGCTCGAGGATCAGGGCAATTACCTCTACCTCCAACAGGACCTGGTCGACCGTCAGATCATCGACATTCACGGCCGCAAGGTAGTGCGCGTCAATGACGTGGAACTAGAGTGGATGGGAAAAGGTGCTGCCCACCTGCTGCGCGTCGCCGAGGTCGAGGTGGGGCTGCGCGGCGCCTTCCGCCGCGTCTTCAGCGGCCTTTTGCCGCGCGCCTCGCTGGAGGCTCTTTCCCGCAAATTCCACGCCAGCGGCATTCCCTGGCAGTTTGTCGACGTCATCGAGGTCGATCCGGCCCGCCGCGTCAAGCTGCGCATCGAGTACGAGCGCCTGGCCGAAATTCACCCCTCCGACCTCGCCGATATTCTTGAAGATCTGGCCCCCGCCGAGCGCGAGGCCGTCTTCACCTCGCTCGACGAGGAAGTCGCCGCCGAGACCCTCGAAGAAGTCGATCCCAAGCTGCAAAAGGCCCTCCTCGAAAAGCTTGGCGAGGAGCGAATTGCCGACATCGTCGAGGAAATGGACCCTGGCGCCGCCGCCGACCTCCTCGCCGAACTCCCCGAGGATCAGTCCGACGCCATCCTCGAAGAAATGGAGCCCGAGGAGCGCCAGGAAGTCTCCGGCCTGCTCGAATTCGATGAGGACTCCGCCGCCGGCTGCATGACCACCGACTTCGTTTCCCTGGGTACGGACGCAACCGTGGCTCAGGCTGCTCACGCCCTGCGCGCTTTCGACGGCGACCCGGAAAGCGTTACTGAAGTCTACCTGCTCGACGAAAAACGCGTCCTGCGCGGCTCCATCGGCCTGGCCCGTCTGGTCATGGCCCAGCCCGATACCCATCTGTCCGTCCTCGCCGAATCCCGCACCCTCTCTTGCCCCGCCGACCTGCACCAGAACCAGCTCGCCGAACTCTTTGACAAGTACAACCTCCACGCCCTCCCCGTCGTCGACACACAGGGCCGCATGGTCGGGGTCGTGCAGGCCGACCACGTCATCGCCTTCCTTCGCGACAAGCTCTAAAGGCGGGTTTATCTGCTTTGTGTTCCATTCTGCTCAGTTATTCCCCTCCGCAAGAACTAAAGTACCTTCAATAGTTGCGGCTCCCCGTTGCAAAACCGGCCGCCGTGGCGCTTCCCCTGGAGAAGCGCCACTGTGCATCAGCCGGCCCGCCCCCCTAACCGCGAATATGCTCCTGTCGCAAAGAAAACTCAATGATTGAGCCAGGAGTGTGAAAGAATCCAGAGATGGTGCAGTTTCCAAAAATCATCCAGGGCGGCATGGGTGTAGGCGTTTCCAACTGGCGTCTCTCTCAGGCCGTCTCCAAGCTCGGTCAGCTCGGTGTGGTCTCCGGAACCGCACTTGACCAACTCTTTGTCCGGCGCCTGGCCGATGGCGACCCGGGCGGCCACATGCGCCGCGGTATCGACGCCTTTCCGTTCCCCGAGATGGCCCGCCGCGTCTGGCAGGAGTACTTCATCCCCGGTGGCCGGCCGGCCGGTGTGCCCTATCCGATCACTCCCATGCACCAACGTCGCGACCTCCGCAAGGTGGTCGAATTGTGCATCGTGAGCAACTTCGTCGAGGTCTATCTGGCCCGCGAGGGGCACAAGAACGACGTGGGCATCAACTTCCTTGAGAAGGTGCAGATGCCCCACATGTCCTCCATCTACGGCGCCATGCTGGCCGGAGTCGGCTATGTCCTCATGGGCGCCGGCATTCCCCTGCACATTCCCGGCGTCATCGATGCCCTTGCCGCCCAGCGTCCCGCAGAGTACAAGCTCTCGGTCGCCGGCGCAGCAGCGGGTCAGGACACGGCCATGCAGTTTGACCCGGCCGATTTCGTCGAAGGCCCGCTCCCGGTTCTGCGCCGTCCCAGATTCCTCGCCATTGTCTCTTCCAACACCCTGGCCACCACCATGCTGCGCCGCGCCACTGGCCGCGTCGACGGACTGGTCCTCGAGACGCCCACGGCTGGCGGCCACAATGCGCCTCCCCGCGGCAAACTCCAGCTCAACGCCAGCGGCGAACCGGTCTATGGCCTGCGCGACCAGGTCGACATCGCCGGTTTGCGCGCCCTCGGTGTGCCTTTCTGGCTGGCAGGCGGCTACGGAAATGCCGAGAGCCTGCGCAGTGCCCTCGAACAGGGAGCCGCAGGCGTGCAGGTGGGAACCGCTTTTGCCTTCACTGAAGAATCCGGTCTGGCTCCCGATCTCAAGAAGAAGCTCCTTGCCCAGGCCGTCGCCGGAACCGGCGATGTGTTTACCGATCCCCTGGCCTCCCCCACCGGATTTCCCTTCAAGGTGGCACAGCTTCAAGGTTCGTATTCCGATCCAGAGGTCGCGGAGGCGCGCTCCAGGGTCTGCGACCTGGGTTACCTGCGTGAAGCCTACGCCGTTCCCGACGGCACCATCGGCTACCGTTGCGCCGCCGAGCCGGTCGCGAATTACCTCTCCAAGGGTGGCAAGATCGAGGAGACAGTCGGCCGCAAGTGCCTTTGCAATGCCCTCATGGCCAACATCGGCCTCGCCCAGATCCGCAAGGACGGCTCTCTGGAACCGCCCCTGGTCACCGTTGGCGACGACCTCAACACCGTTGCTCAGTTCCTTGCCCCGGGCCGTCAAACCTACTCCGCGGCAGATGTGGTCGACTCCTTGCTGAGCCTGAGTGCGTCTTCAGAAGCGGAGTCCTTCGACCAGGAACCCCTGCTCGCCGCCACCGCCTGACGAACGCCCAGTTAAAATCCAAAAACGAATGCGGCTGAGGGTACACTCTCAGCCGCATTCGTTTTTGTGCTTGAACCACCCTAGCTCTTCGGCGCCGGCTGCGCTCCCGGCCCACCGGTGCGAAAGACCTTCGGCGCCCGCGCCGCTGGCGCTGGCAGGGCGGGGAACTCCGCGTGAGGCTCCGTCTGGTACCAGTAGGCTGTTGAATAGAAGTTGTCCGAGCGGTGGTTCGCGTGTCCGTGCTCGATGGTTACGCGAATCGACTCTTCAAAGGTGATGGGACTCTCCGTATGCCAGCGGTAAAGGCAATAGCGCCCGCCGATCCGTTCCGGATCCACCACATACGGCGCTCCCTGGTGCTGGTTGCCAAACGCCTGCCCGCCAAAATCCCAGGCTCCGTTGTAGTAGTCTTCCGTCCCGGTTCCGTTGATCGTGGGCAGCGCATCACCGTCGATGAAGATCATGTCGTCGCCTTCGCCGAACCAGCCGTCCTGATTCTGCTCCACGGCCTGCGTCACGCCCACAAAGTGCCCCTTCCCCGTCGCTTCCAGAAACACGTAATTCCTCTCGCCGGTCAGATTCTTCTTGTCGCCTACCGGCGAGTCCCAGTTGTTTTTCCAGTCGTCCGACCAGCCCTTGCACGGCGCCTCCTGCCGGTACTGCGCATGGAAGCGGCCCACGTCTCCGGGCAGGCTGGCGAGCGTCACATAATCGATGGCGAAGTAAAGGCTGTCGGTACGCTCCTTGCCTTCGTTGGTCACCGTCATGCGGGCCAGGTTGGCAAACGGCATCTGGAAGTACGCGTTCAGCGCCTTCATAGGCGCCACCGCCGTCAACTCCGACTGGTAGGTGAAGTACTCGCCCAGCCCGAGCCCGAAAAAGTCGCCGATGGGCACTTCCACCGAGGGCGTCTTCTCGCCGTCCCACCACGCGCGCAGCACCAGGTTCTTCAGGTGCATCGGGTCCGGTGAACTGATGGTGAACCAGATGTGCGTCACCACCCCGGCGCCCGTCACATCCAGAAGCGTCGCCGTCTGCCCCGGCTCCACCGGAACCGCGTCGGCATTGCCGCCCGACCGGTCCCAGCTTGAGGAGCGTCGGGTCTTGTAATTGCGCAGACGAGCCTGCGCCCACAGTTCCTCAGGAGCGCCCGCCTCGGGCGGATGAGGCGGTTCATCTGGAGCTTTTGTGGCAGCCGAGGCGGCCGTCGCGCCCAGGCCCAGAAGCCCGGCGGCCGCCGACACCCCGGCAACCGAAGCCATGGCGCCCAACAGCCTGCGCCGTTCAGGGAAATTCTTGTTTGCGGGTAGCATTGAGGCAATCCTCCTGGGCTTCGATCTGGAAGTCGAATGCCGACAACGCTTTGTAGCCCCGCAATCCAGCCTCTGTCAAGCCTGAAAAGCCGCTCCTCTAAGGCTCGCGCTCCACAAAGCAATGGCTGTCCGCCGCCGTCAGCGTCATGCCGTACAGCTTCTTGATCTGCTCGATCTCGTTCAATGTCTGTTCGGAGAAGGGTGTCTTGTTTTCAAACGCATGAAGCACGATCCCCTCCAACAGGTCGCCGAGGGTCAGGTCCTTCAGTTCGGCCAGGGCTTTGAGAACCTTCAACATGCGCTTTTCGATGCGTACCCCGGTCTGCACGCGTTCAACTTGGATAGCTTGGCGTGTAACGGATTCTTGTGTCATGGGTATAAATGTACCATAGTACCTAGGTAACGAAACAGAAATATGTTTTGAAAATCAACTTTTCGGGACAACTGCCAAGAAATTACCCGCTCCATGTTCTTTGCCGCCACAGCGCCTGCTGGGAACGTCTTCTCCCGTCCGGACAGGAAAATCCGGCAGACGGAGGTTCGCGCAATGCGGCTCAGCCTGATATGGTCAGGGAGGAAACTTTGATGAATCCTCCTTAGGAACCCGCGGGTATGTGGAAGCGTTGGCGAATCCGGATTCTCTTGTTCATGGCCGTCCTCGGCCCCGGATTTATTACCGCCAATGTCGATAACGATTCCGGCGGCATCCTCACCTATTCCCAGGCCGGCGCCCAGTTCGGTTACACCCTTCTTTGGACCATGCTTCCCATCACCATTGCCCTGATCGTGGTGCAGGAGATGTGCGCGCGCATGGGCGTGGTCACCGGCAAGGGCTTGAGCGACCTCATCCGCGAGGAATTCGGCCTCCGCCTCACCTTTGTGCTCATGGTGCTACTGGTGGTGGTCAACTACACCAACGTGGTCACCGAGTTCATCGGCATCGCCGGCTCCATGCACCTTTTTCACGTGACCAAGTACATCAGTGTGCCCTTTTGCGCCGCGCTGGTCTGGTATATGGTGGTGCGGGGCAGCTACAAGAGCACGGAAAAGATATTCATTGTTGCCTCGCTCGTCTACATCTGCTACATCTTCGCCGGGGTGCTCTCGCAACCCAACTGGAATCATGCGCTTTGGGCCACGATCAAGCTGCCGCAGAAGTCTGTTTGGAGCGACAAGGCCTACATGTACATGGCCATCGGCGTGGTCGGCACCACCATTGCGCCGTGGATGCAGTTCTATCTGCAATCGTCGATCGTGGAGAAGGGAATTCGCGTCAGGGACTACGCGGCTTCGCGTCTTGACGTGATCGTCGGCAGCCTGTTTACCGATATTGTGGCCTGGTTCATCATCGTGGCCTGCGCGGCCACGCTCTATGTGCACGGGATGGGAGCCATTCAGGTGGCTTCGGACGCCGCCGAAGCCATGCGCCCGCTGGCCGGCGACTATGCCTTCCTTCTCTTCGCCTTCGGCCTCTTCAACGCCTCGGTCTTCGCCGCTTCCATTCTGCCGCTCTCCACCGCCTACACGGTTTGCGAGGGTCTCGGCTTCGAGTCCGGCGTGGACAAGACCTTCAAGCAGGCGCCCTTCTTCTACTGGCTCTATACGGCCCTGATCGTAGGCGGCGCGGGCACCGTGCTCCTGTTGCCCGACGCCCAATTGATCAACGTCGCCATTCTCTCGCAGGTGCTCAACGGCGTCCTCCTGCCGGTGGTCATCATCCTCATGCTGCTCCTCATCAACCGCTCCGACCTGATGGGCGAGCATAAGAACTCGCGCCTCTGGAACGTGATCGCGTGGGGAACCAGCATCATCGTGATCGGCATGACCATGGTGATGTTGTGGGGCATGATGCCGGGGCATTAAGGGTACGCGCACCGCGGTACTCCGGTATTAGGTGAAGGGAAGAAGAATGAAGCTACCGAACGGCGAGACGCCGATTGTCGAAATTGACAAGCTCAGGGACTATTGCCTGAGTCCGGATCATCCTCGTGGACGGCATAAGGCGCGACTGTTTCACTCCCTTCTGGGCATGACGGCAGTCCATGCGGAAGAACTTCGTGCAGCACTGATCGACATGGCGCGAACAGAAAATGCCTTGCGCGGAGCTTCCGATCAGTACGGCACCCGGTACATAATAGATTTCAAGTTGAGGCGCGGCGAACGCACGGCCGACATCCGAAGTTGTTGGATCGTTCGAATCGACGAGGATATCCCAAGATTTGTTACTTGCTATATTCTTTGATATGAGGGCAGTATGCGTGAGATGGAACTTCTTTCAGAAGTAGCTGTGCTTGAGGATTTGCCCGAGAAGGGCCTTGTCCGCGGCCAGGTTGGAACAGTCGTTGAACTGCATTCTCCTTCCGTGGCGGAGGTCGAGTTCAGCGACGATCAAGGTCGAACCTACGCTATGGCTGCGTTGCGTTCGGACCAGTTGATTCTTCTCCACCATCGACCATATGAACGTGTTGCCTAGTTCCCGGCGCGCTGCCCTTACAGCAGTTTTCCCGCAGCCAGATCGCGAATCAGATTGCGGTCGGCGGCCAAAAAATCGTAGTTGGGCAGGTCTTCGAGCTTCACCCAGCGGAACTGCGTGAAGATGCGGTTTTTCAGTTCCTGGGCAAACTCATGAACCACAAAGAATTGCAGGTCGACAGCGCCGCCATGGCGGTAGTTGTGGCGAATATGAGCTACCCGGGGGCCAACCGTGGCGCGGATGCCGAGTTCTTCGTCGAGTTCGCGGGCCAGCGCCTCTTCCGGGCTCTCGCCGGCCTCGATTTTGCCGCCGGGAAACTCCCACTGCAAGGCCATCGGCTGATCGGGCCGCCGCTGGCAGATCAGAACCTCGTCGCCGCGCATGATCAGCCCTGCCGCCACCAGTCGGAGGGCGGGCGCAGCCGGGCGAGGTTTGGAATTTGACTGGACTTCTTCCACGTTTCTAGTGTAATCGCACCAAAAGGGTGGCAATGCTCCCGCGTGTTTCCCTTTTGGTGGGGTGAAAACGAGAGAACCGCTTCTGCCGGAAGGTTAAACTTCCTTCCTACGGGCCTATTCTCCCGCGACAGCGGCCTGTGTGCCCTCGGCCAGCAGGGGTAGAAAATAGCCCCATCCGTTCTTCGCAGCCTTTTCCAGCAACGCCGGAGACGGGTTGACCGGATAGGGATTGCGGGCGATTTCCAGCATGGCCAAGTCGTGGATCGAGTTGCCAAAAACTGCATCGGGATGGGCAAGCCCGGCCTGCGCCAGGGCCGTCGATTTGCCTTTGCCGGTGGGGATTGCCACAATGTCACTGGTAATCAAGCCCTTGTCCACGCGAACTTCCGCTGCCAGAACGCGCTCTTCGGGAATCCCGAAATCGCTCACGCCCGCGGCAACCACCCACTTGTTGGTGGAGCTTACGGTCCACAGTTCCACGCCAGCTACGCGCAGGGCGGCGACCAATGAGACCATCTCGTCAAACAGGCGTGGCCGGACAAACTCGTTTACATATTGCGCGGCGGCGGTGCGCAGTTCCTGGTCGCGCAACCCGGCGTAGATCTGCACCATCTCTCCGCAGATAACCGGCTCACTGACCTTGCCGGCCAGGTAGGCGCGATAGCGTGTGTCGATCCAGTCTGTGGTCGAGCGCGAAACCAGCCCCTGCTCCAGCGTCCAGGCCATGAATCCGTAGCCGGAGTCGCCGCTCCACAGCGTTCCATCACAATCGAAAACCGCAACCTTCGGGTTGCCTTCCAGAACCAGCCGCTCGAACTCATGGGCGGTCCACCGGTGAATATCAATCTGCGTCGGTGTCAAACGAGCCTCAATCCTCATCGAATCTTTTATCCAATTCTATTCTCTCCCAAAAGATCATCTTTTGCACGTGAGGTATCAGGCGGCCCTGCGGCGCCAAAATACAGTTTGCTTCTTTCTCGAGATTCCACCGCGGGATCAAGGATGCTTGGGCGTGGTCGGGACCTCAAGGCCAGCCCGGTCCCAGTGCGCACAGTTTGCCGCCGCTTCGTAAGTGCACTGCAGAAACTCCAGCAAGGCAGCATCGGGATCTGCCGACCGGCGCATCTCTTCATAGGGCAGCACGAACTCGCCCAGCTTCGCATCGAAAAATGCCTGGGCCGGAGCAATGGAATACGCGGCGTAGCCGGCCGGCTCCGGATAGGCATAGCTATAAAACAAGGGCTCAATCCCCGGCGCGCCGGGCCAGAATCCGCAACTGCTGACTTCGTGCGAATAGGCATCGCGCGTCACACGATCGGGCAATCCGGGCATGCTCGGATGCTCGGGCGCAGTCCGGCCAGAGAAGCGCGTGCAGGCCAGGTCGAGTGCTCCCCAGAACAGATGGACCGGACTCACCTTTCCTGTGAAGCGCGCGCGAAAGATGGTGAAAACCCGCGTCGTCTGCAAGAGAATCCGCCAGAAACGCTGCACAAACTCGGCATCGTAATCCTGATGCGTATGGTCTTGGTCAAAAGGGATCGGATCTGCAATTTCGCACGGGACCGGCCAGATGCGAACCGGAACGTCCAGGCCCTCGAGCGCCGCCATCAACTGCCGATAAAACGCCGCCACCGTCATCGGCTTCAGCGCAATGATTCTGCGTCCGCCTCCACTGGTCTCCACGCGGAGCAAGTGGTCAACAAAATCGAAATCGATCTGGAGAGTCCGCGCGCCAGACCACATCGGCGAAGTCGTGACGCCGCGAACTGTGGGGTAGAGCGTTACTCTCCAGCAATGGTTGACCGCCGGCGTAAGCGCCAGGCGGATCTTGCCCACCATCTGCATCCACAGCTGAAGCGTCGCGCAGGTCTCACTCCATGCGCCCTGGGGAAGAGCGGGCCAGACTTCAGAGAAATGGGTTGGTGCGGGGTTGGTCGGCATCATGGCTTCTCGCATCGACAATCATAACTTGCATTCTCGATCCGAGAGAGGCAATTTCTACTCAGAAACTAGCGCGAACATGATTGCACGTTTCGCTTCTCGACGATGAACAGCTCCTTCGCCGGTCCATTGGTCAAACCGAAGGCTGGTTCTCGTGGAAATGCCGCCAGATGGTTTCTGCGGTCTTGCGCGGTACGACCGCGGCCAAGGTTTCGGCGGTAGCCTGCTGCACGTCGCGCAGGCTGCCGAAGTGGGTGAGCAGGCGCTGGCGGGTTTCGGCGCCCACGCCGGGAATGGTCAGTAACTCCGAGTCGCGGTCGCGCATGGCCCTGCGCTGGCGATGGTAGCCGATGGCAAACCGGTGGCTCTCGTCGCGGATCAGCTGGATGAGATGAAGAATCGGGGAGCGGCGGTCCAGAACCACCGGCTCGTCTTCGTTGCCGTAGAGGTAAATGATCTCTTCCTTTTTGGCGATGGAGGCCAGCGGTTGGGTGGTCAGGCCCAGGGACTCCAGAGCTTCGGCGGCGGCATGCAACTGGCCCAGTCCGCCGTCCACCAGCACCAGCGAAGGCATGGGCTGTTTCTCCTCCAGCAAGCGACGGTAGCGGCGCGTGAGCACTTCGTTCATTGAGGCGAAATCGTCCACGCCCGTCACAGTCTTGATCTTGAACTTGCGATAGGCCTGCTTGTTCATCTTGCCGTCTTCCCACACCACCAAAGAGGCCACCGTTTCCGCGCCCTGAATGTGCGAAATGTCGAAACATTCAATGCGCTTCGGCAATTCAGGGAGGAGCAGAACGTCGGCCAGCGCCTCCTGGATCGCCTTGCGCGAAGGCTCCAGAACCCGGAAGCGCTGAAAGTGTGACTGCTTGGCGTTCTGGCTGGCGAGGTCGACAAGCGAGCGTTTCTCTCCGCGCTGCGGGGCGGCCAGTTCGATTCGGTGGCCGGTGCGCTCGCTGAGGAGCGCCGCCAGGGTTTCGCGGTCGTCAAAATCCACCGGGACAAGGATCGAACGCGGGACGTAGTGCTGGTCGATATAAATCTGTTTGAGCAGGGCGGAAAACACCTGGCCTGCATGGAAGGGAGTTTCCACACTTTCGCCTTCTTCCGCGCCCTCGGGTTCAGCAATTTCAAGCAACTCCGGCAGGTCGTCCCAGAAGAACTCCCTGCGGTCCACGATCTTGCCGGCGCGCACGTGGAAGAGATTCACGGCCAGCGATCCGGCTTCAAAGTGATAACCGAAGACATCGGCGTCGTCGCCCTCTTCGGTAGTGGCGATGCGCTGTTTCTCCTGCAACTGGTGGACCGTCGAGAGTTGGTCTCTGAGCCGGGCTGCAGCCTCAAACTGCTCGGCCTCGGCTGCGGCCATCATGCGCTCGGTCAGGGCGCGTTCCAGTTCCGCGGCCCGGCCTTCCAGAAAAAGTTGCGCATCGCGCACGGCCGCGGCATATGTCGCGGGGGTGGTCAAACCTTCCACGCAGGGGCCCAGGCAGCGATGAATGTAGTACTGCAGGCAGGCGCGGGGGTGGTAGCGCGAGAGATCCACCTTGCAACTCGGGATCAGAAAGCTGCGGTGGATCAGTTCGACAATCCGGTACGCCAGGTTGCCGGGAAAGTAAGGGCCGTAATAGGCCGCGCCGTCCTTGCGTATCCGTCTTGTAACAAAGACCTTGGGATAACGGTCGGCCAGCGTCAGCTTGACATAGGGGTAGGTCTTGTCGTCGCGCAGCAGAATGTTGAACCGCGGATGGCGTTCCTTGATGAGATTGTTTTCCAGAGCCAGCGCTTCATGCTCGTTGGCCACCAGGATGTAGTCCAGGTCGACGGCCTCGCGCATCAGCGTGCCGGTCTTCGCATTGGCCTGCGAGGCGGCAAGCAGGTAGGAACGAACGCGGGAGCGCAGGTTCTTCGCTTTGCCCACGTAGATCACCTCGCCCTCGGCGTTTTTATAGAGGTACACGCCGGGCTGGGTGGGCAGAGTGCGAATTTTCTCGTAGAGGTCCATGGGACGTAAGAGGCCAGTTCCTAGCATAGCGGGTGGAAGGGCAAGAGCAAGGGAGTAGGGAATAGGGAGTAGGAATAGAAATCACGAATCAGAAGTCGAGATCATCCTGCTCCCTGCCTGCTACTCCCTACTCCCTACTCCCTATCCCCTACTCCCTACAGCCCTATCAGGAAATCCTTACCGCATCGCGTAAAAAGTACACTGTATACAACACTTCGTTCTCTGGGGGTTGCGAGTCAACTCATCTGTTTTCAAGGCCGTGACAGAAAATACCGTTTGGCGCATCGGGTGCTCTAGATAGGTTGAGAAAGGCCAGCCTCGCCTGCAAGTCTACGGGTTAGCGGCGTGGCACTGGAGGAATCCACATATGAGTGCATATCGATTTGGGGTAATTAGTTTGGCGGCAGGCTTGGCCATGGTGGGTGCGACGGGCTGCGCCACCAAGAATTACGTAAAGAACCAGACGGCTCCCCTGGTGGAGAAAACCGGGGAACTGGAGACCAAGACAGCGGACAATAACCGCCAGATTCACGAGGTGGACGACAAGGCGCAGTCAGGAATCAAGCAAAGCCAAGGTGCGGCAGACACGGCCAGCCAAAATGCTCAGACCGCGAACAAGTCGGCTGGCGATGCGGAGATGGCTGCCAATACGGCGGTGCACCGTGCGGACTCTCTGGACAGCGTTGTGAAGGGTCTGGACGACTACAAACCAGCGGCCGATGTGTCGGTGACCTTCGGCTTCGACAAGGCGCGTCTGACCAAAGCGGATCAGGAGCAGTTGGACACCTTTGCGGCGCAACTGCAGTCGGCGAAGGGCTACATCCTGGAAGTGACTGGCGGCACGGATTCAACCGGACCGGTCCAGTACAACTACGATCTGAGCCAGCGGCGGGCGGATGCGGTGGTCGAATACCTGGCATCGAAGTACGGGGTTCCCGCGCACCGATTCTATCTGATCGGTATCGGCAAGGATAAGTCCGTGGCTCCGAACACGACCGCGGAAGGACGCAAACAGAATCGGCGCGTCCAGGTGCGGCTGCTCGAGAATTCCACCGCCGGTGCATCGTCCCAGACCGCGGACGTAAAGTAGAGGGACCTTGCAATAGAACGAATGGGATTTGCCAAGCGGCTCCGATAATCATCGGAGCCGCTTTTTTCGTGTGCAATAGAAGGGGCTGCAGCCCTTTGATACTCTGCAACCCTCTGGTACATTGATGCACTCTTGCCGCTGCCGATTGCAGGGGCCTCCGTTTACGGAGGGGTGGGCAGCCTGTCCAACAGGCTACAACTTTGCGGCCTCAATCTGTCTCAGGTGTTCGGCCCGGACCTCGGATGCGGTGAAGAGGCTCAGGAAGGGCGCGCCCTGGGCCGCGGCTTCCACGCCGGGGCGGCCGTCAGCCTCTTCGCGCTCCACCAGGCAAACCACGGCGGCGACAATCATCCCGGCCTCGCGGGCAGCCTCGATGGCGGTGATGGTGGAAGCGCCAGTGGTACAAACGTCGTCCACGATCACCACGCGCGCGCCCTCGCGGCAGAAGCCTTCGATGCGGCGGCCGGTGCCGTGCGTCTTCTCGGCCTTGCGCACCAGAAAGCCGTGCAGCAGAGGAGCACTGGGGTTGGTGAGAGCGTGCCAGGCGCTGGCGGTGGCGACGTTCGAGACTATGGGGTCCGCGCCCATGGTAAGGCCGCCGACTGCTTCCGCATCGATAAGATGCGTCTCAAGAAGTTCAAGCACGGAATGGCCGGTCAGACGGCCGCCCTCCGCGTGAAGGGTAGTGGTGCGGCAGTCCACGTAGTAATCGCTGGTGCCGCCTGAGGAGAGCTTGAACTGGCCAAGGCGGAAGCTGAGACGTGCGAGAAGCGCGAGAAGTTGCTGAGCGTGAGTCGGGGTGGTCATCACTGTCGATTGTAAAGGCAAGAAGGGCAGCTTCCAGCCTTCAGCTTCCAGCCTCTAGCTCTTCGGCGGTGAATCCGGGAAGCTGGAAGCTGGCAGCTAGAGGCTAAAAGCTGCCTTTTCACATCTTGTCGAGGTGCTGGAACCCTCCGGTGCCGAGGAGCATGAAGAAGAAGAGCATGAAGTTGTAGCAGGCGTGCACCAGGACGCTGGCGGCCAGGGAGCGGGTGCTGAGGCGCGCCCAGCAGAGGACCAGGCTGACGCAGAGCAGCAGCAGGAAGGGACCGATCGAATAGCCGGTCTGTTCGGCGTGCATCAGAGCGAAGGGGATGCTGGTGAGGATGGAGCCAACGACCATGGCCGGCATGGACCATTGCGGATGGCCTTTCGGGCCCAGAAGACGGGCGGGCTGGCCGGAGGCTTGCTCGGCGACCCAGTCCCAAGCAGTGCAGAGAGTGGGCAGAAGAAAACCGCGGAAGGCGATCTCCTCAAAGAAGGGGGCCAGGGTGACCCCAAAAGCGAACAGCAGCCAGGCCGCTTCGGGGCTGCGGAGAACCTTGTCGATGGGAGTGTCGTTGGGGCCGGGAAGCAGCATTCCGTCGATCATGGCCAGAACAAAACAGGCCATCGCCGCGCCGATCAGGCGTCCGCGCTGCGCCCGGGCGGAAGTGGCGTTCCATTGCACGCCGGCAAAGAAGCCCTTGCCCCAGACCAGCGGAAAAAAGACCAGGCCGGCCAGGAAAGTGAGCAGGTAGAAAGCAGTCTGGCTTCCCAGCGTGTAGCGGAAGTCCTCGACAGCCTGCTTGACGCTGGAGACGCCGAAAAGGTGGAAGTAGAGCGCCGCGCGGGTCAGCAGGCTAGCGCCGAGCAGCCCGAAGAGAGCCATCGCGGCCAGCAGGCAGAGGTGCCCCAGGTGCGGAATGCGCGCCGGGAAGATGTATTTGGGCCACAGGTAGGACTGGAAGAGTGGCGGCTCGGGTTCGGTCGCCAGAGGGGCTGGCAAGTTTCCCTCTGGAACGAAAGCCCCCGCGGATTGTTCTGAGCCTATGTACGGGCTGAAGCCCGCATCCTCCATCTGCGAAAGGGGCTCCTCGGCCTGGAAATCCGCTTTCGGCTCTGCAACCAGCGGGCTGAAGTGAGTCCTCTCCAATGCCGCACCGGTGTTCGTCAACTCCAGAACTGGACCTTCCGGCCCGATGCCGCTGTTGACCAACGCGGCCTCTGTGTCTTGGGCCGGAGTTAGTTCGTCTTGATGCGGCGGAGGAGGCTGCTCGGTCATGCCGTTCTCGCTTCCGGGATTCCCGTTTTCTTCTTGCGTGGCGAGTATTTCTTGGCTGGAGCTTCCTTTTTGGCGGCGGCGCGCTTTTGGGGTTTGCCTGCCTTGGCCTTGGAACCATTGGCGGGAGTCGCGGAATCCGGTGCGCCGGGGAGGGCGTTCGGCGCCGGGGTGTTGTCCACTTGATCCGATTCGGCGTCCACATCCATGGGCAGAAGATGGCCGTCTGGACCGGTATAGTAGCGGGCCAGGAACTGGCCGGTGTAGGAATCTTGCGTGGCGGCGATCTTGGCGGGGCGGCCCGCGGCGACAATGCGGCCGCCGTCTTCGCCGCCCTCGGGGCCCAGATCCAGAATCCAGTCGGCGTTGCGGATCACGTCCAGGTTGTGCTCGATGATGATGACCGAGTTGCCCAGGTCGGCCAGACGGTGCAGGACTTCGAGCAGCTTGCGCACGTCGTCGAAGTGGAGCCCGGTGGTGGGCTCATCCAGCAGATAAAGTGTCCGGCCCGTCTGACGCTTGGAAAGCTCACGGGCCAGTTTCATGCGCTGCGCCTCGCCGCCGGAGAGGGTGGTGGCGCTTTGGCCCAGGTGCACATAGCCCAGGCCCACATCCACCAGGGTTTGCAGCTTCTGGCGCACCTGGGGCACATCTTCCAGCACCGCCAGCGCGTCTTCGATGGTGAGATCCAGAATGTCGGCGATCGAATAGCCCTTGAATTTCACGGCCAGTGTTTCCTGGTTGTAGCGCCGCCCGTTGCAGACCTCGCACTCAACGTAGACATCGGGCATGAAGTTCATTTCGATCTTGCGCTGGCCGTCGCCCTGGCAGGCCTCGCACCGGCCCCCGGAGACATTGAAGCTGAAGCGGCCCGGCTTGTAGCCGCGTTCCCTGGCCTCGGGCAGCATGGCGAAGAGGTCGCGGATGGGCGAGAAGACCTGGGTGTAGGTGCAGGGGTTGGAGCGCGGCGTGCGGCCGATCGGCGACTGATCGATGCGGACGACCTTGTCGATCTGCTCGGCGCCGGTAAGAGATTCGTGCGCGCCGGGCTCCTCGCGCGAGCCGTAGATGGATTGGGCCAGCGAGCGGTACAAAATATCGTTGATCAGCGTGCTTTTGCCCGAGCCGCTGACGCCCGTGACCACCGTGATAACCCCCAGCGGGATGCGGATGTTGATGTCCTGCAGGTTGTGCTCGCGGGCGCCGGTGATGGTGAGCCACTTGCCGGTGAGCGGGCGCGGCTGGGCGCGCTGGAGCATGGTGGATGCGCCGGAAAGATAACGCCCGGTAAGCGACTCGGGGCAGGCCATGATCTGCTCCGGCGTGCCTTCGGCGACCACGTAGCCGCCCAGGCGTCCGGCTCCGGGGCCCAGATCGACGACGTAATCGGCGTGGCGAATGGTCTCTTCGTCGTGCTCGACGACTAGGACGGTGTTGCCCAGGTCGCGCAGCCGCTCCAGGGCCTGGATCAGCCGGTTGTTGTCACGCTGGTGCAGGCCGATGGAGGGCTCGTCCAGAACGTAAAGCACGCCGCGCAGCCGCGATCCGATCTGCGTGGCCAGCCGTATGCGCTGGCCTTCGCCGCCGGAAAGTGTGGCGGCGTTGCGGTCCAGCGCGAGATAGGTGAGGCCGACCGCGCAAAGAAATTCCAGGCGCTCCACCACTTCATGCCGAATGCGCTCGGCCACCAGAGCCTCGCGCGCCGTAAAGCTGAGATTGATGGCCGCCGAAAGCGCTCGATTCAGGGGCAGGGCAGTGAAGTCGGCAATGGAAAGCCCGCCGATTTTCACGGCCAGGGATTCGGGGCGTAGCCGCTTGCCGCGGCAGACGGGGCAGGGCGTCGCCGACATGTAACTCATCATGTACTCGCGATAGCTGTCGCTGCGCGCCTCGTCAATGGAGTCGCGAAGATACGTCAGAATGCCGTGGAAGCCGGTGCGCGGGGCCTCGTTCTTGGGCGTGCCGTAAACCAGAATGTGCTGCTGGCGCGGCGGCAGCTCCTCAAAGGGCGTCTTGATATTGATCTTGTAGCGGTCGGCGGCCAGGTGAATGAGCTTGAGAAGGTATTGCGAGGAGGAGCCAGGCCCCAGGCCGCCGTCCAGCAGGGGTTTTGACCAGTCGGTGATGACCTTGGCAGGATCCAGATCGTAGAGCGAGCCCAGGCCGTGGCACTCCGGGCAGGCGCCAAAGGCGGAGTTGAAACTGAAACTGCGCGGTTCGAGCTTGGGCACGTCCAGGCCGCAGTCCGGGCAGGCCATCGAGGCGGAGAACAACTGCTCCTCGCCACCGGCGACAATCACCAGCACCAGGCCGTTGGCCAGTTGCAGAGCCTTGGCCACGGCGGCTTCGAGGCGCTTTTCCATCGAAGGCTTGCCGTTGGGCAAAGGCGGCGCGTCAGGTGTCGCAGGCTTCAGCAGGATGCGGTCGACAACCGCTTCGATGGTGTGATTCTTGCGCCGGTCCAGAGTAACGGGCTCGGAGAGGTCCTGTATTTCGCCGTCCACGCGTGCGCGAAAGCCCAGCTGGTCGAGCTGGTCGAACAACTCGCGGAACTCGCCCTTGCGCCCGCGGACAATGGGCGCCATCACCGTGACGCGCTCGCCCATGCCCAGTTCCAGAATGCGCTGCACGATCTGATCGGCGGTCTGCCGGGCGATGGGGCGGCCGCAGTTGGGGCAGTGGGGCGTGCCCACCGAGGCGTACAGAAGGCGCAGATAGTCGTAGATCTCGGTGATGGTGCCCACCGTAGAACGGGGGCTGCGATTGGTGGTCTTCTGCTCGATGGAGATGGCCGGGCTCAGGCCTTCGATGGAGTCCACATCAGGCCGCTCGATCTGGTCCAGGAACTGGCGAGCATAGGCGGAAAGAGTTTCCACGTAGCGGCGCTGCCCCTCGGCATAGATCGTGTCAAAGGCAAGCGAGCTCTTGCCGGAGCCGGAAAGGCCGGTGATGACCGTGAGCGTGTTGCGGGGGATGCGCACATTGATGTCGCGCAAATTGTGCTGGCGCGCCCCGCGCACCGTGATGTGAGTGATGGGCATGATGTGGCAAATGGGAAGCAGTAGGCGGTTCCGTGTTGTGCGATCGGCGGGATTACCGAATTGAGACACGATTACCGAATTGCAACACTCTAGAGGTATTCTATTGGTCAATAGAAATAAGGGTCAACGCAGCGCGTTCTTCTGCGACAATCGCAGTCAACGCTTTCCTGGTTGTGGGTGCGGGTTTTTGGCGCCTGCGACCGGAAAGTACGGCGATTTCCAGGCCCGAGGAGAATCAAGCAGCGTGGCACCAATGGCTGATGTTCTGAATCTGGTGATGTTGATAGCGGCGTCGATTGGCGCCATGGCGTTTGGAATCCTGGCAGCGTACGGGATCCTGCGCGTGGGGTTTGCCTTGATGCGGCCCCGTGAACAGCGCGTGGTGGTGAAGGCGAGGGCCCAGGCTGCGCGCGTGGCTTAAGGCCGGATTCATTCCTGCCGGACGGTCAAGGATGGCGCTTGCTGCGAAATGATCCTGTGGCATCTGCCTTCCCCACGGAACCTGCTCCATGCCTTATCGGCAAATTGCATCTGAAATTTCAAAGAGACGGGCGCGCCGGAAGGTCCTCTATCCACCGGGCGGGTCGCTTGATTGTCCAGAACAAAAAATGCCGCCCTGAGGCGGCATTTTTTATTCCTGCGTGCGGTTAAAGTGGCCAAGGGGCAGTGCGCGGTTGCAAGGTCGTCCTATTGTGGCGGCGTCGGCGGTTGCGCCGGCGCCGGCTGCTGCATCATCTGTTGGCGCTGTTGCATTTCCTGCAGGATCTGCTGCGGCGTGCGGGGCTGGGCTCCGGGAGCGAAAGCGGGACGAACGGGTGCTGCCTGAGCCGGGGGCGGCGGTTCTTCGGTGTCGGCATCGTCGTCCTGATCGCCGGCGGGGTTGCCGCCGCTGGCCTGCACAGGCGCTTCTCCGCCGCGGCGGGAACTGAGCACAATCTGGCGCGGAGCGCCCTGGCCTTGATCGCCGACCATGAGAATGTTGTAGCCGGAACCCTGCAGAAGCTGGGAGAGGACGTCGCGCGCCTGGCCGGGGCCGTACGCCCCGAAGATGCGTTCATCCGAGCCCATGCCTTCCACCTTGGCGCCGGTGGCGGTGGACACATCCTCAAGAATCTGGTGCAGGCTGGAGTTCTTGGCCTCGATGCGCAGGCCGTGGCTGTCCCAAACCACGGCGGCCAGGCCCGGCTTTTCATTCACCGGCCACTTGGGAACGACCGGCTCGGGAGGAGCCTCCACAACCGGTACTGCTGGGGCCTGCGCCGGAACTGCTGTGGCGCGCTTGTGCGGATGCGCTGTCCGGTGCACAGGGGCGGGGGTGGCGGCTGGCTGCTGGGCCAGGAGCATGGGCGTCGCGCACAGACCCGCGGCCAGAAGCACCAGAGGGACCAGCAGACGCGCACGCCGGGGCTCGGTCGCGAACAGAAAATGGATCGGGATGAATATGCGCATGGGAATCGGCTCCCCGGCCCGGCTGCTGCGTCCGGGCGCAATCTGCACGCCCTCAGGACGCGGCCTTCCGGTGCCGCTCCACTGTATGTACTAGACTACCAGTGACCGGGCAGCGCTCGAAAAAGAGATGCGGCAGGCGGAGAGGATTCCAAAAAATCATGTTCCTGTGCTGGAAAAATTTGGCCGCGCTGGCGGTTGTGCCGGTATTGCTGGCGGCGCCGTCGGTCGTGAGCGCCACCAGTTGCACCACGCAGGCTGAGCTGCTTTCGTTGGATCGCGATGCGTTGGCGGCGGCCGGGGGAAGAATGGCGGTGGCCGTGGCGCAGCAGGATTATGCCGCTCTGCAGGCGGCGCTGTTGCCCGCCGTGGCCCAGCAGTGGGACGGAATCCGCACCGTGGTCGAGGGCAGCGCGCCGTTGATGAAAGGCGGCCAGGTCGAACTGCGTAACCTCTACCTGCTGGACGCCAGCACGCTCACCGGTCCGGCCGATACGCAATTCTTCTGCTCGAACGCCAACGGCGCGCTGACGGTGACCATCACCATGCGGGCTCTGCCGCCGGGACGCTACGCCGTGGTGCTGGCCGATGCGGCCGGCGCTCCCTTGGGCGGGCAGATGGGCTTTATCCTCGTCTATCAGGGCTCGGGCAACTCCGCCGGATGGAAACTGGGCGGACTGACGGTGCGGCAAGGCATGCTGGACGCGCACGACGGAGTCTGGTGGTGGTCGCACGCCCGCGATCTGGCCAAATCCGATGCGCCCTGGGCCGCCTGGTACAGCTACGAGGCCGCGCGCACCTTGCTGGTCCCGGTGGATTTCCTTTCCTCGCCCAATCTCGAAAAGCTGGGCAGCGAACAGTTGCAGATCAAGAGTTCGCCGCAGGATGCATTTCCTCTGACACTGCCCGATGGCCCGCGCACCTGGAAGATCGATGCGGTGCGTCTGGACCTGACCCTGGGCCAAAGCGACCTGGGCGTGAGCTATGAATCCACAGGAGTTACCGATCCGGCGGCGCTCCGTACCGAGGCGATGGCCGTGCTAAGCGCCTTCCTGAAGACCCATGCGGGCCTGCGAGAGAATTTCCATGGCCTGTGGGCCTATGCGGTGAAGGACGGCAAGCCGGCCCCAGTGATGGAACTGCCCATGGCGCAGATACCTTAGGTGCAGCTGACAGCTCTCAGCGAACAGCTAACAGTTGGGTGCCCCATGTCTCGATTTTGAGACATGGGAAAGCACGAACACAAAGCACAAAATCGTCCGGTCAGAGACCTGGCCGGCGACTTACAGAGTTTTACAGGCCAAAAGCGAAAGGGAAATACATTGGCAGAAATCATCGATTTGCGTTCGGATACGGTTACACGACCTTCGTTGGAGATGCGTGCGGCAATGGCCGCGGCCGAGGTGGGCGACGACGTCTATGGCGAGGACCCCACAGTCAACCTGCTGGAGCGGCGCGCTGCGGATCTCTTCGGCCGGGAAGCGGCGCTCTTTGTGCCTACCGGCACCATGGGCAACCAGATCGGCATCCGCCTGCACACCCAACCGGGCCAGGAGGTGATTGCCGAGTCGCGGGCGCACATTCTGGACTGGGAGATGGCCACCACCGCAGTCTTTTCCGGCTGCCTGATACGCGCCGTGCCGGGCGAGCGCGGCATTCTGACCTGGAAGCAGATTGAACCGGCCATCTACGCGCGCGGAGCCTTTCGCGCCGCCACCGGCCTCATCGAAATTGAGAACACAGCCAACATGGCCGGCGGCCGCGTAACGCCGCTGCCGGTTTTAGAAGAGATTTGGGCCGGAGCCAAGGCGCACAATCTCCCCACGCATCTGGACGGGGCGCGCATCTTCAATGCCGCCGTGGCGCTGGGTGTGGACGTGAAGACTCTCACCCGCGGTTTCGACACGGTGATGTTCTGCCTGTCCAAGGGACTGGGCGCGCCAGTGGGGTCCATGCTGGTTGGATCCGATGACCTGATGGCGCGGGCGCGGCTCTTCCGCAAGGCTCTGGGCGGCGGGATGCGGCAGGCGGGCATACTGGCCGCGGCCGGCCTGATGGCTCTGGAGCAGGGACCGGCACGGCTCAAGGATGACCACGCCAATGCGCGGCTGCTGGCCGAGGCGCTCTCTCACCTGGAAGGCGTCGCCATCGATCTGAAGACCGTCGAAACCAACATCGTGATCTTCCGCCTGACAGGCGGAGTCATCGCGGCGGATCTGCTGGAGCGGCTCAAGGCGCGCGGCATTCTGGCCAGCACCGTAGGGCCCCAGACAATCCGCCTGGTCACGCACCTCGATGTGGATCGCGCGGCCTGCGTGAAGGCTTCCGAAGCCCTGACCGAAGAGCTTGAAGCCGCGAAGGTAGCCTGAGAGCCAGGATTTCTCAATCGTAACGCCGTGTATGACAGCGTCGGCTCCTGTCAACTAATTTTCGCAACAAGGCCCTTGTTGTGGTCGGAGGGGTGTCAAGGGCGCCGTTGTTTGGCGTTCATCTTGACCCTTGACACCCCTCCGGC